>Ga0081540_1003461_pt1 | contig 12459 bp, 10 predicted proteins | sample TabmetS2T1R1_FD_71024 | JGI IMG/M metagenome (GOLD analysis project Ga0081540, IMG submission 71024) | Tabebuia heterophylla rhizosphere microbial communities from the University of Puerto Rico - S2T1R1 | ecosystem: Host-associated > Plants > Roots > Rhizosphere ...
CCTTCGGGCAGACCGACCGCTATCGACAGCAATGGCGCGCCGTCGTCGCCCGATGTAGCAGCGACGTCAAATCGGGGAGCTTGTGGCATCGACTGCGCGAACTCGGCGAGCCTCTCTTCCAGCGCTGCCGCCTTCTCGGCCGGCGCGCCGTCGCTCGCCAGCACGTCCGGCACGGTCGCCTGGAGCAGCTGGCCGATCCGCGACAGCACGAGGCGATCGTCGAGGCGGGTAGTACCGCCACCGTCCGCCCGACTTGCCGAAAACGACGGCGCGCGGGCGATGTGGACGCTGTCGCGATCGAGGCGGCCGTTGAGGACGCCAATGCCGACCGAGGCGAGGCCGCCGACGCACTCCTCGCCGGCGACGGTCCGCGTGGCTATCGCAACCTGACGGCCGCGAAAGGTGCGCTCGGCCACGGCGAAGCCGGACAAGGCGTCTTGCCCGCCGCGTACTGACGGCCAGCCCGTGGCAGCGACCGCGCGCAAGGCGGCAATCGCGGCCGCCCATGCCGCCGGCGCGTAGAGCTCGGGATTGCAAGGCGAAGCTTCGATCGCGAGGACGTCGTTCCAGAATACGCCGAGATGACGCGCGGCAGAGGCGGTGCGAAGCGCATTGAACGCTTCGAAGCCGGCGCTTTCGAGCGCCTGATGCGGCGCATCCATGGTCGCGAGGTCGTCGACCGGGACGTCGGCAAAATCCGGCGTCAGCGTGGTAAGGGCCGCGAGGTCGAACGCCTCGGCTGCCTCGGCGAGGCTCCGCAGCAGATCGGCACCGCCTTGCCTGGCCGTACAGCGGTTCGATAGCAGCACCAGGTCGAACAGCTCCTCGTGCAATGCGCCGTCCGCGCCGGCAAGCAGCTCGCGCATCGCCGCGGCCCCGGCTTCGACGGAAACCTGCAGGAGGGTGATCTCGATGCCCCGCGCCGCACCCTTTAGCTCGACGAGGAGGCGGAGCGCGTGCCAATTCTCGAGGACCTGGCTCAACCTGGGATGCGAGAGAAAGGCGAACGCCTGTGCGTCGAGCAGCTCGGCAGCCGCCGACCGTCCTGCGGTCGACTTTGATGCCACGCGCGCCGGCGCGACGTTCTCGTCGATGAAGCTGGCGACCAGGTCGGCGGGCGAAGCATCCTGCCGCGGTCGCTTGTTCGCCGTGGCATCGTTCATGCGCAAGAAGCTGGCGAACCCACCGTCGCCTCCGGCGTCATCGGATTGCGTCCCGTCTGTGACAGACGTTTCCTGTCGGCTTGCCAGCGCAGTCAGCCGGTCGTAACGACGGTCGTCATACACCGATGCCGTTGTGGCGTTGCCGGCCATGAGATCGGCGCCTTCGCTGACCGCGCGAAGCTTGCGGGCGATCGACGCCGGCTTGAGATCGGCGAGCGATCCGAGGCTCACCGTCTCCGACAATGTGACAGGAAAGCTGCCCAACAAGTTTTGTGCGGAAACCTCGACGGCCGGCCGCGCCTCGCCGATCAGCTCGGCGAGATCGCCAGGCAGGCCGAGCCGCCGGCCCTCTTCGGCCATGCCGAAGTCGCCGGCGATCAGCAGCCGGTAAGGCGGCGCCGGGCTGAGGGCGCGCGGCGCCTCGGCGGCCGCCGGGCCGAACCCAACCGAGAAGCCTTTGATCCCAGATTGCCGGTCGTCATCGCCGCTCATGTTCGCGTCACCTCCTAGAGCATGATCCCGAAAAGTTGCAGACTTCTCGGATAGGATCATGCGGCAAAACAAAGAGTTAGAGCGGGGTGAATGACCCTTTTGAATTCATCCCGCTCTAACGCCGCACGTTGACGATCGTCGGATTGACCTCGATCGACAGGAAGGCCAGCGTCTTGCGGTCGAGGACGATGCGGCCCTGGATCTCGTAACCGGTCGCCGGCTCGGCGGCGTGGCCGGTCACGTCGTAGACGATCGCGACGCGCACGCCCGTCGTTTGCGCCTCGACGGGCGCGATGCTGAGCTCGACCAGCAGCGTGCGGCCATCAGCCATCGTCATGGCGGCACGCCCGAGCGGGCGCGCGGCTGCACCGCCACCTTCGACGAAGACCTGCGCTGCGCGGTTGCGCAGATAGTCGTAGATGGTCGCCCGGATCGGGTCGGGCTCGCGCGTCAACGGGCGCCACGACGCCATCTCACTGGTCTCCCTTTCCCGGCTGAAAGCCGGATGGTGACCATCTCTGCCAACCCTTGCGTGGTTCCAGCATCTGCGACGGATCCCTCCCCTCGGCGCGCAACTCAGGCGGCCCCGTCAGAGATCTGGAAGACGATGCCCGAGGCAGTCTTGGTCCGGTGCGCCACGACCTGGTTGGTCGAGGTGACGGGATTGGCCATCTCGGCGTTGGACAGTGCCGCCATGATGACCGGACGGTCCGGGTCGCCGTGCAGGAAGCCGAGCAGCACCTCGGTCCCGTTGAGCAGCGTGGAATGCGAGCCGTAGCCGCTGCCGCCGCCGTAAGGCTCGGCCTTCCGCATCAGGTGGCTGGCCTGGCCGCTCGTCAGACCGCTCTCCTCGTCCTTGATGCGGACGTGGTATCGGCCGTATTCGTCGAGCTCGGCCCGCTTGCCGTCCCCCTTGCCGTCGATGAAGGCGATGAGCAAGCCGCTGATCACGGGCTTCGGCGTGCGCAGCGGCGGCCTGTAGCCGGCATCCATGGGAACACAGGTGAAGCGGTTGCTGTAAGGTTCGCTCTGCTTGTCGGGAGAGCTGAACCCGAGCGGCGTCTGCTCGGTTATGCGATGCTCGACCTCGGTGATGAGGTAAACCTTCTCGAAGTCGTCGATCGGATGATCGACGAGCTTGAAGAAGAGCCCCGGCCGGATCAGCGGGATGTTGCTCTCGCCGCGGAACTTCAGTCGCTCGGCTTCGAGCAGCTCGACGCGTCGCCTGGCGAGCGACGAGCCCTCGGGAGCGGTGCGGTAGTTCTCGCCGTAGTCGACCCGGACCCCCTGGCCGGTGAAGGAGGCGCTCTCCGAGACCGACAGGTCGACATTGGGCGTCACATCGTAGAATTCGCGCATCTCAACCGTGCCGGTCTGCGTCGTGTAGGCACCGTTGAAAGAGCGGACGGCGAACTCGCCGGTGCTGCGGATCTGCGCGCTGCCGCGGAACGGCAGTTCTTGCGACAGCGTCTTGCCGGAGAGCTGCTGGAAGTGTTCCTTGCGGTCGCAGAAGATCACCTTGTCCTTCTCGCCCTGGTGGTCGAAGGCGAAGAAGATCCCGAACTTCTCACACATGCGACAGAGAAAGTCGAAGTCGCTCTCGCGGTACTGCAGCACGAAGTCGAGCTTCGGATAGGACGACGCTTCGGCGCGCATCTCGTACTGGATGGAGCGAGCGGCGCGGCTCGATCCGGTCGAGGAGCCCGACTTGTTGGCGTCGGTCAGCTCCTTCTCGACGATCTCGACCACGCTGACGTCGGCGTCGGTGCCATAGACCTGGTTCTGGCCGCTGTAGCGCAGCATCGCCAGCTCGGGCACGATGACGAAACGGTAGCAGAACTCGCGGTTCTGGGTGGGATCGCGCGTCTCGGCGGACGCGATCACCCCATAGGTGACCGTCTCCTCCTCGAGCACGCGGATCTCCAGCTTGGCGGACTGGCCGACCATCGGCTCGAGCGACAGCTGGTCGCGCGAGATGACGTCGACCGTGAATTCATAGGCCTGGCCGAGCGCTTCGAAACCGGTCGCGCTCTCGACATAGACGTCGTCCTTGGACATGCCCGGAAGGGTAAACGCGATTTCCTGAAGTGTGTCGGAAGCCATTGCGATCTCTGCCTCAAGCCGGGTTCAACGAATGCACGTCCTAGAGCATGATCCCGAAAAGTTGCAGACTTTTCGGATAAGATCATGCGGCAAAACAAAGACTTAGAGCAGGATGAATGACTCCATTTGAATTCATCCTGCTCTAAGCGGCCCGAGCGAAGAAGGGAGAGCATGTCGAAGACCGCGCAAGCGCAAGTGACCATCACCCACGACGTAGGCCTTCATGCCCGCCCGTCGGTGAAGCTCACCAAGCTCGCCAAGACGTTCGCGGCGCGCGTCGAGCTGGCGCTGGCGCCCGACGGCCCCTGGTTCGACGCCAAAAGCATCGTCAAGGTGATGGCGGCCAAGGCGCCGAAGGGTACAGTGTTGCATCTCCGGGCGAGCGGCGAGGGAGCGGAGCAGGCGCTCAATGCGCTGGTCGGCCTCGTCCAGCGCGACTTCGACGAGGACAAGGCCCATGCCTGAGACGCTGAGACTGAAGGGCATCGCAGCCTCGCCCGGCTACGCCGCCGGCCCGCTCGTCCTTCTCGACCGGCCCGAGGCCGAGTATCTCGCGCATGGCGATCCCGCCGCCGAGACGGCCGCGCTTGAGACAGCGATCGAACGGGCGAAGACGCGGGTCGCCAACCTCATGGAGAGCGCCAGCGAGGAGAGCGCGGCGATGCTCGAATTCCAGTTGGCCATGCTGGAGGACGAGGCGCTGACTGCGCCTGCCTATGCGGCAATTGCCGAAGGCATGTCGGCCTATGACGCCTGGGTCGACGCGATCGATGCCGAAACCGTCGGCTACGAGGTCGCCGACGATGAGTATTTCCGCGCCCGCGCCGCCGACATGAAGGACATCCGCACCCAGGTGCTCAATGCGCTCACCGACAATGGCGAGGAAGCCGTTCCGCCGGGCGCCATCCTGTTTGGCGCCGACATTGCCCCGACCCGCTTCATGGAGACCGACTGGAGCCATGGCGGCGGCATTGCGCTGACATCAGGCAGCACGGCGAGCCATGTCGCCATGCTCGCCCGCGCGCACGGCGTGCCGATGGTGGTCGGACTTGGCGTCGCCGCTGGCGCCGAGGGCACGGTGCTGCTCGACGCCGAGCATGGCGAGCTCATCGTCGCCGCCGGCTCGGCCGAGATCGAGAGCTTCCGCCGCGCCTCGCGTGAGTTCAGGGATCGCCGCGCCCGCGCTGCCGGTTTCCTCGGCCGGCCGGCTGCCACGAAGAACGGCGAGCCGGTGCGTGTCCACGTCAACGTCGCCGATCCGCACGACGTCGACTTGATCGACGTCGCCACCTGCGACGGCGTCGGCCTCATGCGCACCGAGTTTTTGTTCGGCAAGGAACACGGCCTGCCCGACGAGGAGACGCAATACGCCGCCTACCGCAAGGTGCTGGAATGGGCCGGCGACAGACCGGTGACGATCCGCACCGTCGACGCCGGCGGCGACAAGCCGGTGCCGGGCTTCACCGTCGAGGAGACCAACCCGTTCCTCGGCCTGCGCGGCATTCGCCTGTCGCTCGCCCGCCCCGACATATTCCGCGTCCAGATCCGCGCCCTGCTGCGGGCGGCCGTCCACGGCAATCTCAAGGTGATGTTCCCGATGATCGCGGTGCCCGAGGAATACGAGCGCGCCGCCGCACTGTTCGCCGAGGAGGCTGCCAATCTCGGGCGGGATGGCGTTCCTTACAGGCTGCCGCCGCTCGGCATCATGGTCGAGGTTCCTTCCGTTGCGCTGACGCCGTCGGTCTTTGCCAAAGCCGCCTTCTTCTCGATCGGCTCCAATGATCTCACGCAGTACGTGATGGCAGCGGCGCGCGACAATGCCGCGGTCGCGCACCTCAATTCGGTCGGCAATCTGAGCGTGCTGCGCCTGATCGCGCTGGTGACCAAGTTCGGCCGCGAGCACGACATTCCGGTGAGCCTGTGCGGCGATGCCGGCGGCGACCCGGCCGCCATCCCGCTGCTCCTCAAGGCAGGCTTGCGCGACTTTTCCGTCGCTCCGGCCGAGCTCGCCATGGCCAAGGCCGCGATCGCGGACGTCGCGGTGTGAGCGATGGCCCGCGCCGCGGCTCCCATGCAGATGGACGCCGAGCAGGCGATCCGCGCCTATAAGTCGATCCTGTCGCATGTCATCGACCAGCGTCCTTCCGGCATGCGCCAGCGCCTGGCCGATGCGCTGGGCAAGCACCGCAGCTTCGTCACCCAGATCACCAGCCCGGCCTATTCGACGCCGATCCCGTCGAAGCACCTGCCGCTGATCTTTTCCGTCTGCCATTTCGGCACGCAGGAACGCGACCAGTTCTTGGCCGCCTACCGCGTTGCGCATCCCGGCAAGGTGCAGCCACCGGAGTCCGGCCGCCGCGTGCGTCATCTGTCGCTCACCGTGCCCGACCTCGGCGACGACAAGCAGAATGCGGCGCTCGACCGTGCTATCAACGAGTTCATCCACCGCATCACCAGCATCGCCGGCAAGAGCGGCTGACCAAACGCCAGGTCGAGGAAAAAAAGAGGGAGGACAAGATGAAGAAGCTGATCAATGCGGTCGAGAACGTGCTCACCGAGAGCCTCGACGGCTTCGTCGCTGCCCATTCCGACATCCTGGTGCTCGGTGACGGCCACAAATTCGTGCGCCGCAAGGATCTCAAGCCGGGCAAGGTCGCCCTGATTTCCGGCGGCGGTTCCGGCCACGAGCCGTTGCATGCCGGCCTGGTCGGACATGGCATGCTCGACGCGGCCTGTCCCGGCCAGGTCTTCACCTCGCCGACGCCGGACCAGATGGTCGAGGCGGCAGCCGCGGTGAACACCGGCGGCGGCGTGCTGTTCATCGTCAAGAACTACGAGGGCGACGTCATGAACTTCGACATGGCGGCCGAGATGTCGGAAGGCGTGTTGCAGGTGGTCACCAATGACGACGTCGCGGTCGAGGATTCGCTCTACACGACCGGCCGCCGCGGCGTCGCCGGCACGCTGGTGGTCGAGAAGATCGTCGGCGCCGCCGCCGAACAGGGCAGGGCGCTGGCCGACCTCAAGGCGCTCGGCGATCGCGTCAACAGGGCCACCCGCTCGATGGGCGTCGCGCTGACCTCTTGCACGGTGCCGGCCGCCGGCAAGCCGACCTTCGCGATTGGTAACGACGAGATGGAGTTCGGCGTCGGCATCCACGGCGAGCCCGGCCGCCGCCGCGACAGACTGAAGCCGGCCTACGAGATCGCCGACGAGATCTCCACGGCAATCGTCAACGACCTCGGCGGCGCGCACGGCAGCAACGCCCTGCTCTTCGTCAACGGCTTCGGCGCCACGCCGCTGATGGAACTCTACCTCATGTACAACAACGCGCGCGCTTTGTTCGAGCGGAAAGGCATCAGGATCGTGCGCTCGCTCGTCGGCTCCTATGTGACCTCGCTCGACATGGCCGGCTGCTCGATCACGCTCTCCATGCTCGACGACGAGACGGCGAAGTTGTGGGATGCGCCGGTGCACACGGCGGCGCTGCGCTGGGGGATGTAGCAGCAGGGGACAGTTTACTTTTTTCCGCTTGCACTTAGTTTTGAGCTGCTCCGCCTTTACTGCGGAAAAAAGTAAACTGTCCCCGGGAGCACCTCGTCTACGCCGCTCCCAATGGCTTCTCCGCCGGCGCCGGCCGCTTGATCTTTTCCACCGCGTCCATGACCAGCGGTTTCAGCCCGGCCCCTCCCCCTTCGACGATCTCGAAGAACTGCCGGCGCATGCGCGGGTCCCAGAAGTCGTTGATGTGCTTGGCCACGCCGGCCGCGGCCTCGTCGTGCGGCATCGTTTCGAAGAAGGCCGCGATCTGGTTGGCCATATAGACCAGCTTGTTCTTGCCGGTCACGGTGCCGTGATCATGCGACATTCAAGGAAGCTCCGCTGGTCACCCGCTCGGGGTGGGTGAAGATGTCGAACTCGTCGCCGCGCACGAGCGCAATCAGCGTCATGCCCGCCTCTTCGGCGGTGCGGATCGCGAGTGCGGTCGGCGCCGACACGGCGATGATGACGGACGCGCCGATCGCCGCCGTCTTCTGCACCATCTCGACCGACACGCGCGACGTCACCACGACCGCGCCCGAGCTGCCGTCGATCCCTGCCTTGGCGAGCGCGCCAGCCAGCTTGTCCAGCGCATTGTGGCGGCCGACGTCCTCGCGCGCCGCCACGATACCCTTGCCGGGAACGTAGAAGCCGCCCGCGTGCACCGCGCCCGTCTCGGCATGCAGCGGCTGCTGCTTCGACAAGAGTTTTACCGACTGCACGATGTCGCCGGCCGACAGCATCAGTCGTGAGCCGTGCACGCCGTCAACGGAACGCATCGCCTCCTCGATCGACTCGATGCCGCAGAGCCCGCAGCCGACCGGCCCGGCCAGCCTGCGCCGGCGCGCCTCGAAGCGCGTGTTGGCGGTGTCCTTCAGGCGAATCTGGATGTCGATGCCGGCGCCGAGATCCTCGACGTCGATCGTTTCGATCTCCTCGGCCGAGCCAACGATGCCTTCGGTCAGCGTGAAGCCCAGCGCAAAATCCTCAAAGTCCGCCGGGGAGGCCATCATCACCGCGTGCGTGGTGCCGCCGTAGGAGAAGGCGACCGGCGTCTCCTCCGGCACCATGCGCGCCGATGCTGCCGTGCCCGACGCGCGGCGGGCGAGGCGGGTGGTGGAGGTGATGGCGGGGCGCTGCGTATTCATTCTGAAATCAGCCTGGTCACTTCATCCAGTCCGGCTTGAGGACCGGATACTTCTGGCAGATCTCCTCCTGCACCGGCATGTGCCCGTTCGCAATCACCATGCCGGTCATGAGCTTCAGGTGCGAGAAGTGCTCACCGGGCACCAGTTCTCTCACCTCGAAGAGAAAGTCGTTCATCTCGCCGACGTGCTTTTTCAGGAGTTCGAGGAACCTCCGATAGATTTCTGCTCTATCGGAATCTCCCTCGGGACCTCTCTTCACTCCGCGGCCTCCAGCCGCCCCGCAATCCGCCGGCTCTGGCGGGCCTGCTCGGTGTATTCTTCCTGCCAGTCGGTCGGCCCGTTGGAGGGGCTCACCTGCACGGCGGTTACCTTGTACTCCGGACAGTTGGTCGCCCAGTCCGAATATTCCGTCGTGACGACGTTGGCCTGCGTGTTCGGGTGGTGGAACGTCGTGTAGACCACGCCCGGCGCCACGCGCTCGGTGATCAGGGCGCGCAAGGTCGTCTCGCCCGCACGGCTCGCGATCCGCACCCAGTCGGCGTCGCGGATGCCGCGATTCTCCGCGTCGTGCGGATGGATCTCCAGCCGGTCCTCCTTGTGCCAGACCACATTGTCCGTGCGCCTGGTCTGCGCGCCGACATTGTACTGGCTGAGGATGCGGCCGGTGGTGAGAAGCAGCGGATAGCGCGGCCCAGTCTTCTCGTCGGTCGCGACATATTCGGTGCGCACGAACTTGCCCTTGCCGCGCACGAAGCCGCCGATATGCATGACCGGCGTGCCGAGCGGCGCCTTTTCGTTGCAGGGCCACTGCACGGAGCCCTCGCGGTCGAGCAGATCGTAGTTCACGCCGGCGAAGCTCGGCGTCGTCTGGGCGATCTCGTCCATGATCTCGGACGGATGCGTGTAGCTCCACGCCATGCCCATCGCCTGCGCGAGCTGCTGTGTCACTTCCCAGTCGGCGAGCCCGTTCTTCGGCTCGATCACCTTGCGCACCATGTTGATGCGGCGCTCGGCGTTGGTGAAGGTGCCGTCCTTCTCGAGGAAGGTCGAGCCCGGCAGGAAGACATGCGCGTAGTTCGCGGTCTCGTTGAGGAAGAGGTCGTGGACGACCACGCACTCCATCGCCTCGAGGCCGGCCGCCACATGCGCCGTGTTCGGGTCGGACTGGAGGATGTCCTCGCCCTGCACGTAGAGGCCCTTGAAGCTGCCTTCGACGGCAGCGTCCAGCATGTTGGGGATGCGAAGGCCCGGCTCCGGATCGAGCGTCACGCCCCACAGGCTCTCATAGATCTGCCGCGTCGCGTCGTCCGAGAGATGCCGGTAGCCCGGCAGCTCATGCGGGAACGAGCCCATGTCGCAGGAGCCCTGCACGTTGTTCTGGCCGCGCAGCGGATTCACGCCGACGCCCGGCCGGCCGATATTGCCGGTGAGCATGGCGAGGTTGGCAATCGCGATCACCGTGGTCGAGCCCTGGCTGTGCTCGGTGACCCCCAGGCCGTAATAGATCGCGCCGTTGCCGCCCTTGGCGTAGAGCCGCGCAGCGCCGCGGATCAGCTCGGCCGGAACGCCGGAGAGCTTCTCGACCTCCTCCGGGCTGTGCCTCGGCTCGGCAACGAAGGCCGCCCAGTCCTCGAACTCCGACCAGTCGCAGCGCTCGCGGATGAATTTCTCGTCGTAGAGCCCTTCCGTCACGATGACGTGCGACAGCGCCGTCACCACGGCAACGTTGGTGCCGGGCTTCAGCGGCAGGTGGTATTGGGCCTCGACATGCGCCGAGCGCACGATGTCGGTGCGGCGGGGGTCGACGACGATCAGCTTGGCACCCTGACGCAAACGCTTCTTCAGCCGCGAGGCGAACACCGGGTGTCCGTCGGTCGGATTGGCGCCGATGATCATGACGACGTCCGTCTGCTCGACCGAATCGAAATCCTGGGTGCCGGCCGAGGTGCCGAACGTCGTCTTCAGCCCGTAGCCGGTCGGCGAATGGCAGACGCGGGCGCAGGTGTCGACATTGTTGTTGCCCATACCCTGCCGCACCAGCTTCTGCACGAGGTAGGTCTCCTCGTTGGTGCAACGCGACGAGGTGATGCCGCCGACCGCGCCGCGCCCGTACTGGTACTGGATGCGGCGGAACTCCCTGGCGACATGGGCGAAGGCCTCGTCCCAGGTGACCTCGCGCCACGGATCGGTGATCTTGTCGCGCAGCATCGGGTTGAGGATGCGGTCCTTGTGGTTGGTGTAGCCCCAGGCGAAGCGGCCCTTCACGCAGCTGTGGCCGCGATTGGCCTTGCCGTCCTTCCACGGCACCATGCGCACGACCTCGTCGCCGCGCATCTCGGCCTTGAACGAGCAGCCGACGCCGCAATAGGCGCAGGTCGTCACCACCGAATGCGTCGCCCGTCCCTTCTCGAGCACGACCTTCTCGCGCAGCGCGTCGGTCGGGCACGCCTGCACGCAGGCGCCGCAGGACACGCATTCGGACTCGACGAAAGCCTCCGACATGCCGGCCGCAACGCGCGACTCGAAGCCGCGGCCGCTAATGGTCAGCGCGAACGTGCCCTGCACTTCCTCGCAGGCGCGCACGCAGCGCGAGCAGACGATGCATTGTGACGCGTCGTAGGTGAAATACGGGTTCGACTCGTCGCGAGCGATGTAGTCGACGGCGAGCGAGCCGTGGCCGGGCGCGATGCCCGGCTCGACGTGGTTGCGGCCGTCGGTGCCGTAACGATTCTCGCTGAGGCCCGTCTGCTTCACGACGCGGTCGAACTCGCTGCCGCCGGTTCCGGCCTTGATGTCGAAGCCGGAGGGATGGTCGGAGACGTAGAGCTCCATGACGCCCTTGCGGATGCGGTCGAGCCGCTCGGTCTGCGTCTTCACCACGATGCCTTCGGCGACCGGCGTCGTGCAGGAGGCCGGCGTGCCGCCGCGGCCCTCGATCTCGACCAGGCAGACGCGGCAGGAGCCGAAGGAGTCCAGCATGTCGGTGGCGCAAAGTTTCGGGATCTCGACGCCGGCATCCATCGCCGCCCGCATGATCGACGTGCCTTCCGGCACGGTCACGGCACGGCCGTCGACGGTGAGCGTTACTGTCTTGCCGGATTTCGACGTCGGCGTGCCGTAATCGATTTCCGCGATCAACGTCTTTGTATCGAAGGGGGCGTTCATGGCTCTACTCCGCGGCCTCGACGACCGGCGCCGGGCGAAAATCCTCGGGGAAGTGCGTCAGCGCGCTCATCACGGGATAAGGGGTAAACCCGCCGAGCGCGCAAAGCGATCCGAATTTCATGGTGTTGCAGAGGTCGGTCAGCAACTCGATCTGCTTCTGCGGCTCGACGTTCCTGGCGATCTTGTCCACCACCTCTACACCCCGCGTCGATCCCAGCCGGCAGGGAGTGCACTTGCCGCAGCTCTCGATCGCGCAGAACTCCATGGCGAACCGCGCCTGTTTCAGCATGTCGACCGTGTCGTCGAAGACGACGATGCCGGCGTGCCCGATCAGCCCGTCCTTGGCGGCGAACGCCTCGTAGTCGAACGGCGTGTCGAACAGCGCGCGCGGGAAATAGGCGCCGAGCGGCCCGCCGACCTGCACCGCGCGGACCGGGCGGCCCGTGAACGTGCCGCCGCCGATGTCGTCGACGAGCTCGCCGAGCGTCACGCCGAAGGCGGTCTCGAACAGGCCGCCTTGGCGGATGTTGCCGGCGAGCTGGATCGGCATCGTGCCGCGCGAACGGCCCATGCCAAAATCCGCATAGGCCTTGGCGCCTTCGGCGAGGATGAAGGGGATGGCGGCGAACGACAGCACGTTGTTGATGACGGTCGGCTTGCCGAACAGGCCGTGATGCGCCGGCAGCGGCGGCTTGGCGCGCACGATGCCGCGGCGGCCTTCGAGGCTTTCGAGCAGCGAGGTCTCCTCGCCGCACACATAGGCGCCGGCGCCGACGCGCACTTCGAGATCGAAGCTGGAGGCGGAGCCGCCGATGCGCGCGCCGAGATAGCCGCCGCGCCGGGCAGCC
>Ga0081540_1003462_pt1 | contig 12459 bp, 11 predicted proteins | sample TabmetS2T1R1_FD_71024 | JGI IMG/M metagenome (GOLD analysis project Ga0081540, IMG submission 71024) | Tabebuia heterophylla rhizosphere microbial communities from the University of Puerto Rico - S2T1R1 | ecosystem: Host-associated > Plants > Roots > Rhizosphere ...
CGCCTATACCACGTACCTTACGACCGACCTCGCATCCGCGCCGCTGCTCTGGGTGCTGCCACTTGCGCTCTACCTTGCAACCTTCATTGCCGTCTTCCGCCAGCGCATGTGGGCAAGCCTCGGCGGGCTCTTCGTCCTGCAGCCCGTCGCGGTTGCCGGCGCCCTCGCCGCCTACGAGTGGAAGGGCGACTACAGCTGGATTGTCTCAGCCCTCGCCGGGCTGTTGGCGTTCCTCCTCACCTGTCTCATGTGTCACGCCCAGCTCTACAAGCGCCGACCCGAGGCGGCGCGTCTGACCGACTTTTACCTCTGCATCTCGCTGGGCGGGGTCCTCGGCGGGATATTTGCCGCGCTGCTCGCACCGCTGCTTTTCACGGGAACGCTGGAGTTTCCGGTGCTCCTTGGCCTTGGCATGCTGGCCCGTCCGGCGCTGTGGCGCACGCTCAAGGGTGCGCGCGGCCGGCTCCGACTTGGGCTGATGCTTGGCGCGGCCGTGGGCGGCATCTTCCTGCTGCAACTGCTGCTCGTGGGCCAACACCTCCTCAAGGCTCACGCCGATCTGCGCCTGCAGGTGGTCTGTGGGCTGGGGGTCGCGGTGGTGGCGGCCGCGCCTTGGCCGCAACTTTCGACGGCAGCGCTGGCGGCGATGATTGCCGCCTCCGCCGCCCTGCCATCGGCGTCGGCACCCGTGTTCGCTCAGCGCAGCTTTTTCGGCACGCATCGCGTGGTCGACTCGCCGGGTGGCGGCTACCGGTTGCTGCTGCACGGCACGACCGTGCACGGCATCCAAGAGAACCGGTCCGGGGTGGCGCTCGTCTCGCGTCCGACGCCGCTCGCCTACTACCATCCAACCGGCCCGTTGGCGCGGGGCGTTGAATTGGCGCGCGCGGCCAAAGCAGAAGGCCCCTTACGCGTCGGAATTGTCGGCCTGGGAACCGGCGCCATGGCCTGCCACGCGGCGCCCGGCGACCGCTGGCGCTTTTATGAAATCGATCCCACGGTCGTCCACATCGCCACCACGCCCTCCCTCTTTCGCTATATCGCCAGGTGTTTGCCGGAGCCTGACATCCTGCTTGGGGATGCCCGCTTGACGCTCGCCAAGGAAAGCGACGGCAGCTTCGACTATCTGCTGGTGGACGCCTTCTCCTCGGACGCGATCCCGATCCACCTTCTCACCGTCGAGGCCCTGCACTTGTACCTTGGCAAACTGGCGGCGCGCGGCATCCTAGCGCTGCACGTGTCCAACCAAAATCTCGACCTGCCGCCGGTGCTCGAGGCCAACCTTCGAGCGCTTCGGGACGTCAGCGGGGTCTATGTCGAAGGCGAACGCGGTGCCGGCGCGCTTGCTTCGCAGGCCGTTCTGATCGCGCGCACTGGCGAGCTTCTGGCGCCGGCCCTGGCCTGGCACCATGCCCGCCGACTTGACAGCCCGAGCGTGCAACCATGGACCGATGCCCACTCCGACCTCATCTCGGCCGTCTGGCGCCGCTACAAAGCCAAGCTTCAGAGCAGTCTCAGGCGGGACTAGGTCGCGAGGTCGTTACTGGCGAGACCGGTGCGGTCGGCACCGCGGCCCCAAGCGCGCTTGGCGCGGCTGTTACTTCGCCGGCACGAGGTCCGGGCGCCCGCCAAATTTGAAGCTGACGCGGGCCAGGATCGATTGCAAGTCAACACCAGCATCGTGGATGGACGCAACGGATGGCACGAGCATGCGCGAATCCACCTCGAGGTGCACGTAGTTGTATTCAACACCCAAAATAACGTTATCCCGAATGGCGTATTCGAGGCCAACGCCGGCCGTCCAGCCATGCTCTCGATCGCTGGAAGAGCCGACGAACCCGGAGGGGGCGCCGACGCGCACGTCAAATTCAACCTCGGCACTGGCGTAACCGGCTTTGGCGTAGGCCAAGATGTTGTCGTTGGCATAACCAAGTCGTCCGGTGGCAAGCAGGAGATTGCTGACCTCGGTGGACCGCGCAACGAGGACGCCGAGAACGGAGGTGTGTGAGGTGACATCGGTATTGAGCCCGGTGTAGGCCAGTTCCAGGCCGGCAACCGTATTGCCCCATTGTCTTTGCCAACCAAGATGCACGCCCCCAGCAAAACCGGTGGCGCTATGCTCGATGAAGTCCCCTTCGACGACGCCTACGGCCCCGGTGCTGATGAAGCCCAGTCCGGGGACGGTCCACTCGCTGGACGCGTTAAGCCCCCCAACGTGGCCGCCCAGATAAAGGCCGCTCCAATCATAGCCGTAGTAGGCAACCTCGCAGCAGATCGGGGGCTTAGGGGTGTAGACAACCGGTTCTGGCCGGCCATCGGCGTGAGCAACGATGCCGCCGCTGGCGCAAATGACAGCTCCCAAGACCGACAGGCGCAATGCGTTCATGGCGCTCCCCAGTGCGCGAATCATGGCTTGGTCAGCACGTTCCCATGTCAGGGCGCAATGACAAGCCGATTCGCGCACCAATCCTTCGGTTTTGCGTCGGCCGGTGCACCCGAACAACGCCGCCCTTGATGGGGCGAGGCCTGGCCCCTCTGGCGGACGGCTAGATCGTCGTCGCGTCCCGCCAGGCGATCAGGCGCCGAATGCCCTCGCGCATGTCGATCTGTGGCTGCCAACCAAGCTCGCGTTCCGCCAGCGCATGCTCCAGTGACCAATCGCCGCCGGAGGTCAGCCGCACCACGCCAGGATCCGGCTCGACGTGTTCGGGTTCCAAGCTCTTGCCGGCGAGTTCGGTGACGAGGCGTACGATCTCCAGCGTGGTCGTGGTGCGCGGGCCAGAGATGTTGACGGCGATGTCGGTTGCATCCGCCTCAAAGGCGGCGGCGTTGGCACGCGCCACATCGCTAACATGCACGAAATGCTTGACTTCCGAGCCATTCCCCAGCACGCGTGGCCGCTCGCCGCGGCGTACGCGGTCGTGGGTTTCGATGATGTAGAGGGCGTTGGCGGCGCGGTAATGCTGCCGCTCGCCGTAGACGGTCGCGTAGCGCACCACAACGTAGTCGAGGCCCCGCTTGCGGTGCGCATCGCGGCAGAGCTGCTCGCCGATGATCTTGCTGGCGCCGTAAAGAATGGCGGCCGGCGGCGCGCCGGCGGAATGAAATGGTGTGCTCTCCACCAGCTTGCCCACAAGGCCCGGACCATACCCGTAGGCGCACTCGAGGATGCCAGCACGAGCTTCTTGGCACCGGTGACGCAACAGGCCTCGATCACGTTTTGCGTGCCGCGGACATTGACGTCGAGACCCGTCCAGGGGTCGCGATCCATGCTGAGCGACATCAGGGCCGCGAGGTGCAAGACCCCATCGACATCACCCATGGCCGCAATCAATTGCGGCAGGCGCATCACGTCCCCCGCTATGACCTTGAGGCGCGGATTGTCCTGGAAATGCTTGAGCGCGGCCAACGAGCCTTGCGAGAGGTTGTCGAAAATGACGACCTCGGCGGCGCCACGTTGCAAAAAACAGCTCAGCGCTTGCCGAGGCGACGAGGCTGGCGCCGCCAAGTATGAGAAAGCGCCCGCCGCCGATCGGCACGGGCTTCGCCTGTGCGGCGTTTGCGAGTTTTGCGCCTGAAGCGGACATCTGCCGGCACTCTCCGTCTTCGACCGTCTTGCCCTTCCCGTCGAACCCCAGCGCGGCGGCAGGCTGGCGCCGGCGCGGGCCGGGATGACGCAGACCATGACCCGGCCAGCCACGCCCGGCAAGCAGGGCGCGCCAGCAGCTTGCCAGCTGGCGCCGTGGCGACGACATGGTATGAACGTCGCACATTGACCCCGTGGAGATCGCATATGGACGCCACCGCCCTGAAAGCGTTGCAGGCCCCCCTCAAGGACAGGTATCGCGAGCACCCCGAGAGCGCGGTCATCACGCTCACGGCCGAGGGCAACATCGGCGAGGGCGTGACGTGCTCGGTGCAGACGGGCAAGGCTCTCGTGGAGGCCGGTCTGCACCCGGCGACCGGCGGCACGGGGATGCACGCCTGTTCCGGTGATATGCTCCTGGAGGCGCTGGTGGCTTGCGCCGGCGTCACGCTCAACGCTGTGGCAACGGCGTTGCAGCTCAAGGTGCGCGATGCCCGCGTCCGTGCGGAGGGCGATCTCGATTTCCGGGGCACGTTGGGCGTTGCCAAGGAGGCGGCCGTGGGCTTTCGCGACATCCGCCTGACATTTGAAATCGACGGCGACCTGAGCGACGAGCAGAAGGCGACGCTGATGAAGCTCACCGAACGCTATTGTGTGGTCTATCAGACGCTGCGCCAGCCGCCACCCGTCGCCGTCAAGGCCATCGTTTCGGCCTAACCGCGGCCAGGCCGCAGGCCGCGACACCGGGCCGCGTTGGTGCCGGGACACGGGCTCACCACCTGTCACGGGTTTGCTGCCGTAACAACCGAGGTTGCCGATGTCGTATAGGCGCTTTGCTGCTGCGGGATTTGCCATCGCCCTGGTTGGCGCCATGGGCGCCCTCGCCGCTGGCCCCGGCAAGGCGCAGGCGCCGCGGCCCGAGCAGGAGCCGCCGCGGTCGGCGCCTCAGGCTGGCGGCGTGAGCGTGACGGCGCCGCAAGCCGACATCAGGGTCGATGGCGAGCGGGGCCAGGTCGAGGTGCGCGCGCCGCACAGTAGCGTCAGCGTCGATGCCGACGCCGGCCGGGTCAAGGTGCGCGCCCCCTACGTCGACCTCGACGTGCGCTGGTAGGGCCGCCGCTCAAAACGAGCTTCCCGGCTGGATTAAGAATGCAAGTTCGTCGAGGGTCGAACGGCGACCGAGTATGGCATTGCGATGCGGGAAGCGACCGAAGCGATCGATGACTGCCTTGTGCGCCTGCGCCCACTTCACGAGCTCGGGGTCGGCTAACGTTGCCATCAAGGCTACGCAACGTGCCTGCGCTGCGGCAGCCTCGGCGTGTTCGAACGGCAAATAGAAAAACATCCGCGCCGGCGCGGGCGTTGCAAGATCGAAGCCTCTGGCAATGGCGGCTTGCGCCAGGCGCAGGGCTTGGGGATCGCTGGCAAAGGCGCGCGGCGTGCCGCGGAACATGTTGCGCGAAAATTGATCGAGCACGATCACCGCGGCCAGGGCCGTTTGCGCATCGGCCAAGCAGTCTTCCTGCGCGAGACCGGCGATCTTTTCGTGCGTGCAGGCAAAGCGCGCGCGCACGGCCGCATCGAAGGCAGCATCCGTCTGAAACCGTTTCTCGGCCGCGGTTTCCTCAAGCCAAAAGCGCAAAACCTCCGCGGCCCAGGTGCTGCCAGGCATGGCCATTTTTCCTCGGTCACGTTGGCCGCCCGGACGGTGCGGCCGGCGCAAAGCCGCCGCCTATTTGCTTGGGCCGGACGCGGCCTGCGGCGCGGGTTTCGCACCCGGCGCGCCCTCATCGATCGTGCGCACGACGCTCGAGGTCGGTCGATCGGGGCCGACGGCTGCTCCCTTGACCTCGCCTTTGACCGCTTCATCCCATTGGGCCAGCGTCGTCGCCGTCGTCTTGGCCTTGAGATGGACGACCTTGTAGCCTTTGGCTTTGAGCTGCTCCAGCAGGTCCGGCATCGCCTTGGCGGTGGCCTGCTGGAAGTCGTGCATGAGGATGATGCCTTTGCCTTTCTTGTCGAGTTTGGCCATCACCGATTTCACGACGTCCTCGGGCTTGCGCATCTTGAAATCAAAGCTATCGAGGTCGTGAGAGAAGATGGCAACGTTGCGCGTCGCGAGATAGCTGAGCTGGTCCTTCGGATCCTTGAGGAACGGGAAGCGAAAGAAGGGGGACGGGGGCGCACCCAGCGCCAACGCCACCGCGCTCAAACCCTTTTCGATTTCCTCGGTTGCCTTCTCGCCCTTCAGCTTGGCGAGGTTGGCGTGCGACCAGGTGTGGCTGCCGATCGTATGCCCCGCGGCGGCTACTTCCTTGAGAATCTCGGGATGCCAAAGCGCGTGTTTGCCGATCGGAAAGAACGTCGCCTTGGCACAGTGATTGGCCAACGCCGCCAACACGGCGCGGGTGTGATCCGGCCACGGACCATCGTCGAAGGTAAGCACCACTTCCTTGAGCAGCAGGAAGTCGTGCATCTTGTACTGTTCCATGCCGAAGCCCGGCCCGCCCGTGGTGTCGATTTCCACGGTGCGCGCCACGCCCAGTGCGTTTGGGTTTTGGCAAGGCTGCGCAGCCTGACTTGCGCCGGGCAGCAGGCCGGCGGCGCCCAGGACAAGTGCGGCGGCTATCGTTCGTGCTGAGAGCATGCGATCCCCCGGGGTATGCGGTTCAAATCGATGTCGCTTTGGTTAACCTGCGATCATCCTTGGTATACGCGCAAGTACCCGCATTCGCATCGCAATATTTGGCGTTCGGGTCACGAAGCGAAGGTGCGCACAGAATGGCTCTTGCCATCCACGCCAAGACTTTGCACGCTGTTGCAGTGCGGACATAATTCGACCATCTCGCAGTGTTGTGATTGAGCGCTAGCTGTTTTCCATGGCATCACCTGGGGGCATTCATGTTCACGCGTAGCTCGGCGCCCGAGCCTAAACCGCTCGAGCCGACGACCAGCAATCTTGGCCTCAACGTGCAGCGGCGACCGCCCATGACGGATACGTCGACCAAGTCCGTGATCAGCAACGACCTAAAAATCATTGGCCAGGGGCTAAAGATCATCAGCCAAGGAACCTTGCAGGTGGATGGTGAAGTCGAAGGCGACGTGCGAGGAACCGAGGTGATCATCGGCGAGAAAGGCAGGGTAACCGGCACGGTGGCCGCCGAGCGCGTGATCGTGCGCGGCACGATCTCCGGCGTGATCCGCGGTATGACCGTGACCTTGCAGGCCTCCTCGCGCGTCGAGGGCGACATCCATCACATGTCGCTTGCCATCGAGCAGGGTGCCGAGTTTGACGGCCGCTGCAGACGGCCCGCCGACGCCTCCGAACTGAACCTCGACCTTGACGGCCCCGCCGCCGCCGTACCGCAGCCGCGGCCCGTGATCCAGCGACCCGGCCAACAGGTTCGCCCGGGATAGGTGCGCAGATAAGGGCGCGGCCGTGTGCCTCATGGCGCTAACCCCTTCCAAACTGCGGCGCGCGTGTTACAGTCACTGAGAATCGCAACCATCGGAAAGGAGGTGATCCAATGTCGAGTGGGATCTTGAAAGCGGCAAGGGCGCTAACGCACGATCACGCCTGCGTTGGAGCAGCCTCCAGCAGAGCCTAAGCTGATCGCTCGCGGCTCGGCAGCAGCGACTGCCCGCCGGCCGTCTCTTGCCACCGATCTCACGGGGGCCGCCTCGCGCGGCCCCTTTTTCTTGCCCCAGCTGCCTTACGCCTCCTGCCTTGCCCCTCTGGCCTGCCCCCCTCTCCTGCCCTGCCCCCTCCTGCCCTGCCCCTCCTGCCCTGCAAGGACGGGCCGGCGCCGCGACGGTGGCGCTAGCCTAATCCTTCGCAAGCGGGGATAATTGCCCCGGGTCGGCCGGGAAGCAACGGAGGGGTCAAATGGTGGGCGCGCGCGTCTTTGTTGCGCTGGCATTTTGCGTGCTCGGCGCCTCGTTCCTGGCATCCACCGCCCTCCTGATCAGTGAATTTCGCGACGCGGAATGGCGGGCGATGCTGATGGTGCATAGCCATCTGTTCTTCTTCTTTCCGGTTTTCGGCGTGCTTGCTCTGGCGGCCTTCTATCGTCCTGCGGTGGTCTTTACGCACCTTTACTGGACGCATCTGCCGCACGGCAAACTTCGCTACGGCCTGGGCCTGTTGGCGGTCGCAGGGCTCACCATCGCGGTCACCCAATGGCTCGATGCCAAACCGCGTGGTCTTTACGAAGTCGCAGCCAGGGGCCTGCTGGCGGACCGGGGAGAACCCAGCGGCTGCGCCGCCCAGCGCACGGCATGCCGCCGGGCGCCCTTGCTGGATACGCTCGTGAGCGTCACCGAGGCAGCGCAGCGACGCGTTGGCCTTTCTAAGTTCGCGCGCAACTGCCAACCCGACGCCCTGCTGGAAATCCCAGACGAGATGCAAAAGGAGCGCTATTGCTTTCCGGCCAAAGGCAAACTGACGGGGGCGCAGTGCTGCGAGGCGCAGACCCGCTTTGCCGACAGCGTCTCGCGAATGCAGGCGGACTTGACGCAGCGCTCTCTCACTGGCGCGCTCGACGGCATCTTATTTCTGCCGCTGAAAATCTTCTTTGTTCTCATCGTTGTTGCCATCGCCGTTTGCTTGGCGATCTGGCGCGACTCGATGGATGCACATTACCTCGACTCGGTGCCGGGGGTGGAACGCGGCGTCATCATCGGCGCCTTCGCCATGCTGTTTTGGCCGCTGATGGACTATGGCTACCAGCAAACCAGCAACGCGCTCTACGGCCGATGGGGCGCGGGACCACAATTCCGCTTGAGCCTCGTCATCGTACCCTGGGCACTGCTGCTTTTGTTTTACTTCCTGCGTCGGCTGCGCAAGAACCTCGAAATTGTCGGCCAACTTGCGGGCGTGGCCGCAAGCGCCATCGCCATCCTGCGCTACGAGGAGATCAATGACTGGTCCGTGCGACTGTTCGGTGCCGGCGCCGACAATGCGGCCATCGGCATTCTCCTCGGCGTCGCCGGCCTGGGCTTCGTCCAGCTGTTCTGGCCGTTTCGAATGCCGGTCGTCGGGGGACAGCCGCAGGCGACAGCGGCGCCCGCGGCGGCCGGTGGCGCGCCGCGGGCACAACCTGGCGCGGGTACTGCGGCCAGGCCTGGTGCGGCAGCGACAGGAACTTTGCGGCCCTCGGCAGCCGCTGCAAGCCCGGCGCTGGTAGGGACGGTCGCTGGGCCCGGCACGACGCGGCCGACCTAGGTCAAAGCGGCGGCGGCGGCAACGGCAACGAGAACGGCAGCGGCCGGAGCGGTCAACTCAAACCCGACCGCGGTACGGCCGGCCGCGTCTGGCGGGCACGGGTCGCGTCGGCGTGCCGCTCGCGCACATAGTATCGGTTGCACCCGGCCCCAAAACTCGGGCATAGCTCCAAAAAACGGCGGGATCAGCGACGATGCTCACGGTCTACGACAGCGCAGATGGGGCACTGATCAAGCGCGAGGATGCCGCCGGCGTCTCGCTTGCCACGATTTGGCTCGATCTGATGAACCCGACCAAGGAGGAGGACCGCTTCGTGGAGGAGGCACTTTCCATAACGGTGCCGACGCGCGAGGAAATGGCCGAGATTGAGGCGTCGAGCCGCCTCTACCTGGAGGGCGGAGCCCACTATATGACCGCCGTTCTGATGCATCAGCACGATTGGCTTGTCGATCCGCCGACACCGACGCCGATTACCTTCATCCTTGCCGGACATCGCTTGGTGACGGTGCGCTATGCCGAGCCGCGCGCCTTCCAGATCTTTTTAAACCGCGCCCAGAAGAAAGACGCCACCTGCGTCAGCGGCGCCGCGGTGCTCGTCGCCCTGCTGGAAGCCATCATCGATCGCGAAGCCGACCGGGTGGAGCGCATTCAGGGCGAGGTCGACAAGCTGTCACAAACCGTGTTCGGGACCAAGGGCGGGCAGCGGACGCGAGCTGGACGCTTCGATGTCAACATCCGCACGATCGGTCGCGAGGGCGAACTGACCTCACGGTCCCGCGAAACACTGTTGAGCTTGGATCGGCTCTTGACCTACCTAGCCCAAGTCATGAGCCAGCGCGGCGACGACAAGGCTTTGCGCGCACGCGTGAAGACCGCCGGCCGCGACGTCGTCTCATTGGCAGATCACATCGGCTACCTGTCGACCAAGATCACCTTTCTGCTCGATGCGACGCTCGGCATGATCAACAACGAGCAAAACACCATCATCAAGATTTTCTCGGTGCTCGCCGTCGCACTGATGCCACCGACGCTGGTCGGCACCATCTACGGCATGAACTTCAAGCACATTCCAGAACTGGAATGGGTCTATGGCTATCCATTTGCACTCGGGCTGATGGTCGTCTCGGCGGTGCTGCCCTGGTTATATTTCAAGCGCAAGGGGTGGCTGTAGCCACCCCGCAAGACCGCTGCGGCCCGCGCCGCCCATGGCGGGATCTGCGCGCGCGCCCCGGAGTTTGGCGTCGGGGGGAGCGACCAATGCAGTGGTGGCATGCGCCAGCCCGGCGGCATTGATCTGATCTGAGCTCAGGACAAGCGCCTGCGGCGCCGGTCCTGCGGCCCGGGCCGGGGGAGGCGGCAGCCGCCGCTGGCTCGCCGAGCAGGCATTCTCGCCGACCGCGCAGGTGTGCGGCGTTCGCCGGCCCCATGCGCTGGTGGGCGAGGAAGGTTCTCGTCCGCGCTGCCGTCAGCACGCCAATGCTGAACGCGCAAGCTGGCTTGCCAAAGACGCAAGGTTCGCCCGCCGGTGGCCGCGGCCCCTTTCGCACAGTTGTTGGGCGATGCCAACGCGGGGCCGGTTCACGGGCCTGGATGTGGAGGCTGGGCGGCCGCCCGGTGCTTGATTCCAGCCGCGCGGCGTGGGCATGCTGAACGATCGCTCAAACGCCTAAGGACATTCCCATGGATCTCGGTATCACAGGCAGGAAGGCTATCGTCTGCGCCGCATCGAAGGGGCTCGGCAAGGGCTGCGCCGCAGCGCTGGCACGCGAGGGTGTGGAGGTGACGATTTGCGCACGCGGTGCGGATGCGCTCAACGCCACGGCGGAGGAGCTGCGCAAGAGCACCGGTGCCAAAGTGACCACGGTCGTCTGTGACGTCACGACCGAGGAGGGTCGCAAGCGCGTGCTGGCCGCCTGTTCCAACCCGGACATTCTGATCAATAACGCCGGCGGCCCGCCGCCCGGCGACTTCAAAGATTTTGGCCTCGACGATTGGCGCAAGGCGGTCGAAGGCAACATGCTGACGCCCATCGCGCTCATTCAAGCCACCGTCTATGGCATGATGGATCGTGGCTTTGGACGCATCGTCAACATCACCTCCGCCTCGATCAAGCATCCGATTGCTGCGCTCGAGCTCTCCAACGGCGCGCGTCTTGGTCTCACGGGCGCCGTCGCCGTGCTCGCGCGCAAGGCCTCCCAGAACAACGTCACGATCAATGGTATCTTGCCCGGGCCGTTCGATACGGACCGCCTGCGCGGCACCAGTCAGAAGATGGCCGAAGCGAGGAAGGTGCCGCTCAGCGTCATCGATGCGGAACGCAAGGCCGCCGTGCCCGCCGGGCGCTTTGGCACGGTGGAAGAATTTGGGGCCGCGGTTGCCTTTCTGTGCTCGACGCACGCGGGCTTCATTACCGGGCAAAATCTGCTGATTGATGGCGGCGGCTACTTGGGATCGCTGTAGCTGCTGCTGAGCTCAACCTCGCGAGAATTCGCGCGCGCCGGAAGCCTGTTCCGGCGCGCGCGTCGCTTGCACGCCTCAAACTGCTCGCGCATTACGTTAGTTTACTGCGACAAATCCATGAATCGAGTTCATATTTTCACGTTGACCTGATGCATTGAAGCTGATCCTTTGCGCCCGCCGCAGTGCGAGGGCGAATGTAAAAAAAAGGCATCGCTGTTGTGGGGCTGCGGCCGTTGGCTCAGGACGAACTGTAGACGGGCGGAAAGACCACTTACCTCAATCGTCGTCACGACCAGAACGCGCAAGCGGCGCGTTTTGATTTGTCCGTTTACTGCCTTGTTCGCCTTGAGCCGTTCGTTATGCGCAAAAGGAGAATGAAGCATGAAGAGATTTCTCACGACATTCGCGCTTGCAATGGCCATCAGTGCTGGGTCGATGCCTGCCTCAGCCGATTCTTACGACAGGTGGCTGTCAGACCTTGGGCGCCGCGAGAGTCTGAGCCGATCCGGTTATCGTGCTGAGCAGCGAGGCCTTTATGGCGAGGAGCGCAGCGGCCGTTACGAGAAGAAGCGGCTTGCGCGTGCGGCCATCAGCGACGAGGAGGATTTCGACTACCGGCCGCGGCGCAAGCTGCGAAGTGACAAGCGCGCGTCCAACGCCGCAGCCCGCAAATCGCGCGGCGAGCGAAAAGTTCGGCACGTTGCCGTCGAACGGACCCACGTGCGGTCACCGAGGTGGACACAGCGCAGCGTCAGCAGCACGGGTTCCGGGCAATCGGGCATGGCCTCCTATTACTGGCAGGGCCAGCGTGTGGCCTCGGGCGGCTGGTTCAACCCAAACGCTATGACCGCAGCGCATAAGACCCTCCCGTTCGGCACGCGCGTGCGCGTCACCCACGCCGGCAGCGGCCGCTCGGTGGACGTCGTCATCAATGACCGCGGCCCCTACGTGGCTGGCCGCATCATCGACTTGTCAAAAGCTGCGGCCTCTGCGATCGGCATGACCAGTCAGGGCGTGGCTAGAGTGAAGATGATGGTGCTCGGTCGTTAACACCTGTGCCTGGATGCTTGGAGCGGCGGGGGGGGGGGGACCCGCCGCTTTTTTTTTTTCGGTCAACATTTTCCACCCCTTTCTCCACCCCGCCCCCCCCGTAACTCAACGGGGGGGGGTCAGGCGCGCGGCTCCATGT
>Ga0081540_1003463_pt1 | contig 12458 bp, 10 predicted proteins | sample TabmetS2T1R1_FD_71024 | JGI IMG/M metagenome (GOLD analysis project Ga0081540, IMG submission 71024) | Tabebuia heterophylla rhizosphere microbial communities from the University of Puerto Rico - S2T1R1 | ecosystem: Host-associated > Plants > Roots > Rhizosphere ...
CGGCAAGCGCATGGGTTTCGCCTTATCGGTGACGTGTTCGCCCACCACAATGCGGCAACCTGATTCCTCATACGCCTGTATACAGGCGTCGAGATACTTCGTACTACCTGGATCAACGAAACATGTCGTGCCGTACTTGAGGAGTTCGGTAATCCCCAGCAGGGTGGTGTAGTACTCGTCCTCCTCAGTCATGGCGCCTTGCAGTGTGAATACGTTGGAAAGATAGACCAGCGGATCGAGATTGTCTGGAAAGATGCCACGGGTTGCATGCGCATAGCTGATGTGCATATGGTTGTTGCAAAAGCCTGGCGTCACCACCATCTCACGCGCGTCGATCACCCGGTCAGCAGTGACATGCTGTAAGGCCGTCGCCTTGCCCACCTGGACGATGCGCTGACCCTCGATGAGGATCGAGCCGTCCTGGATAATGCGACGCTCCGGGTCAACCGTCACGATGAAGCGTGCCCCGTCGATTTTGAGGGTAGTCATATGTCCTACCTCTGAACACCTCATGATTTAGAGAATCATCTCATTGAACGATTGCCCGGGCGGCATGAGCGGCAGACACTCCTCATACGGCGTCACAAGTTCAATGAAGTGGGGATGCCGATGCGACAGCGCACGCCGCAGCACAGGGGCCAGTTCAGCCGGCTCGGTGACGCGATCCACACAATCGGCGTCAAAACCGTTACCACGGGCCAGGAGGGTCCAGTCCTTGTGGCGTTTGATGACCCCCGTTTCTCGCCCCTCATAAAAGCGATGATTCCACATGCGCACAATACCATAGCCATCGTTATTGAAAACCAGTGTTTTGACAGGGAGGTCATACTCCCAGATGGTTTCCAGCTCGGCTTCGGAGAAGCGCATGCTGCCATCCCCAGCCAGACAAATGACCAGGGAGGCGGGGTGCGCCAGTTGCGCGCCAATGGCCATCGGTAGCCCAGAGCCCATAGCGCCCTGACCACTGGAAGTGATGAAATGCCAGCCTGCTTGCAGCGCCACATGCTGACCGGCCCACATCTGGTGATCCCCCACCTCTGTGGTGTACGTCACCTGCTGTCCCGTCTGCGCCACCTGCTGCTGCACCACGTCGTTTAGCACTTCTAAGGCATATTGCGCTTGCAGCCACTCCGGACGGCGTGCGTAGGTCGAAGGATACTGCCTCACGATCTCCGTGATGGCATGACGCCAGCGCGGGAAGTCAAGCGGCGCGCTCTCAAGCTGCTTGTGCAGCGCCACGAGCGCCGCTTTGAGATCACCAACGACCCCCAGCTTGCGTCCAGGGAGGACTTTGGCGATTTGCTCGGGATCAATGTCGAAGTGGACAAGACGTTTGGCGGCCGGGGCAAAGCGCTGCGGATCGCCCGTAATCCGATCATCGTAGCGCGAGCCCAATGATACAACGAGATCGGCATGGTGTACGATCCAGTTGCTGACGTAAAAACCGTGCATGCCGAGCATGCCGTAGTTACATGGGTGTGCCGTGGGCAGAGCCGCTTTGCCTGGCAAGGTATGCACCACTGGGCAGGGCACTACCTGGAGGAGTTGCTGCAATGCGCGCTGGGCCTGCGCCAGCAAGACACCGTAGCCAGCAATGATCACCGGGCGTTCAGCCTGACGCAGGAGGGCAACGACGTCGTCAAGCGCCGCGTCCACAGTTGTATGGGCCGGCGCAGACGAGGCGGTCAGCCCGGGCGCCTCCGCTGTCGGGAAAGCGCTCAGAGGTACGCTAGCCTGCTGGGCGTCTTTGGTCAGATCGATCAGCACAGGTCCCGGCCGCCCCTGGGTGGCGATGCGAAACGCTTCACTGACCACCGTCGGCATATCTTCAACGCGGTTTAAGTAAAACACCTTCTTGGCCGTCGGTGCCGCAATCTCAACGATATTCGTTTCCTGAAACGCATCCGTGTTGCGCGCAGCCGTGGGGACCTGTCCCGTAATAATGATCAGGGGGACGTTGTCGCGATGGGCATCGGCAATAGCCGTAATGGTATTCGTGGCACCTGGCCCTGAGGTCACGACACAGACACCGACCTGGCCCGTCGTACGGGCATAGCCCATGGCAGCCCAGGCAGCTCCTGGTTCGGTCTGGAAAATGTACATATCCAGATGCTCAGCAGCCTGTAAGGCATCCATCCCTTCCATAATCGCCCCACCGGTGAGCGCCATTACCTGCTGCACGCCCTGGGCTCGGAGTAAAGCCACGAACAGATCTGCACCACGATCTTTCGTGCGTGGCGTTGCGGTCTCCACGTATACGCTGCTTTGCATAACGTTTCTACGTCTCCACACGCTGAGGTGCCGGGATGCTCTTTCCCAGGCAACTGAGATTAGGCATTGAGGGGATGCCCCCTGGGGACAAGGGGCCACCAGTATAATGAAGAGAGGACACCATAATGGACTTTCGGGAAAATAGCAATAGGAATATCGGGACATATTTTGACCACCTGGCCCTATACTATGCTATTATATGTGGAAGCGAGTTCTTTTGCTGCCACCCTACGGGAGGCAGGCAGGACTCGCGAGAGGAGCATGACATGTTTCGCAATATTCTGGTGGCAACAGGTCCCTCCCCGTGGTCGAGCAACGCCGTGGATACCGCCATCCGTCTCGCTGCCCACTTACGGGTCGAGCTGGTGATCGTGCACATCCTGGAAGCTGATCCCCAATTCCAACTGCAAGGCTCCGTCACCTCTGACCCACAATTGCGCGCTGAGGTGGAAGCCACCGGGCAGCATGTGGTGACGCAGGCTGCCGAGCGCGCCACGCAGGCCCAGGTCAGTCATCGCACTGAGACTCGCTGGGGTGGTATTCCCGAGCAGATTGTCGAGCTGGCAGCGACCAATGACTGCGACCTCATTGTCATGGGGACCCGCCACCTGACGGGCGATAAGCGCCTGATGACCGGCCGCATCTGTAACGCTGTCATCGCAACGGCCCCCTGTCCAGTCCTGGTGGTGCCTCTTGTACAGTAGTCATCCACCCTAGATGGATGGCACATTCCGTACTTTATTATTTGTACTAAAAAGTCAGTCCGAAGCGCACGCACCTTGAGTGCTAAGGGCTGTATACCGATAAGATTTGATGACACATGGACCGTCTAAAGTCAGCAGCCACGTAACTTATGAGGTATAGCACCATCAATGCAAACTCCCGCATATGTTCACAATCCCACTTTGCATGATAGCGTTGAGGCGCTCGAGGAGTCGATCTGTCACCATGTGCGCTACTCCTTAGCGAAAGCCTGGCAGAGTCTCTCCAAACGCGATTTGTTTGTCGCGGTAGCGCTGGCAGTGCGCGACCGCATGGTCGATAGAATGTTCGAGACCGCCGCGCGCTACCGTAAAGCCAACGCGAAACGCCTCTATTATCTCTCGATGGAGTTCCTCATTGGTCGTCTGTTAGGGACAAACTTGCAAAACCTGGGTCTTCTTGAGGTGTGTCAAGAAACCCTGCTGCGCATGGGAGTCGATCTCGAAGAGCTGCGCGAGAGCGAGAGTGATCCCGCCCTGGGCAATGGCGGGCTGGGTCGCCTGGCGGCGTGTTTTCTCGATTCCCTGGCGACCCTCGGGATGCCTGGTTACGGCTATGGCATTAACTACGACTACGGCCTGTTCAGGCAGGAAATTGACAACGGCTATCAGAAAGAACGCCCTGACCTCTGGCGTACGTACGGGACAGCGTGGGAGATCGAGCGCCCGGATGAGGCGTGCATCATCCCAGTCTACGGCAGTATCGATCACAGCCAGGGTATGCCGCGTTGGGTCGATTGGCGTGTGGTGGTCGGTATCCCCGCTGACATTCCCATTGTTGGCTATGGCGGTAAGATAGTGAATTACCTGCGGCTGTTCTCGGCACGCTCGTCTGATGAATTCGATATGCAGATCTTCTACCAGGGCGATTACCTGCGGGCCGTGGAGCAGAAGATTGCCTCAGAAATCATTTCCAAAGTCCTGTATCCTTCGGATGCAGTCGAGGCCGGTCGTGAACTCCGTTTGGTGCAAGAATATTTCCTGGTGGCCTGTGCTATCCGCGATATCTTTCAGCGCTATCTCAAATCGCATACCACTTTCGAGGCGTTTCCTGCGCAGGTGGCCATCCATCTGAATGATACCCACCCGGCCCTGGCTGTCGCGGAATGTATGCGCATGCTCCTTGACGAATATGGACAGCCCTGGGATGCAGCGTGGGAGATCACCCAGGCAGTGACGGCCTATACCAATCACACCTTGCTCCCAGAGGCGCTGGAAAAATGGCCAGTCTCCTTACTGGAATATGTCTTGCCACGCCATCTGTCCATTATCTATGACATCAATGCGCGTTTTTTGAAACAGGTGGTCACGACATGGCCGGGCGACCTCGATCGCATGCGGCGCATGTCCCTGATCGAAGAGGGCCCGCAGAAGCTGGTACGCATGGCACATCTGGCCGTGGTGGGGAGCCATTCGGTGAACGGCGTGGCGGCGTTGCACTCTGAGTTGCTCAAAACCTCGTTGATGCCAGACTTCTATCAGCTCTGGCCCGAACGCTTTACGAACAAGACCAACGGGGTCACGCAGCGCCGGTGGCTGTTGAAGGCGAACCCGTTGCTAGCCGATCTGCTCTGCAAGACCATCGGTGACGGCTGGATTACCAACTTGGATGCACTCATAGCCCTGGAACCCTATGCCTACGACCGTGGTTTCCAGCACACCTTCATGGACATCAAGCATGCCAATAAAGCACGCCTGGCGAGCGTGATTCAGGAGACGACCCAGATTCTCGTGGATCCGCATACCCTCTTCGATATCCAGGTGAAACGGATTCACGAATACAAGCGCCAGTTGCTCAACGTCATGCGTATCATCCATGAGTATCTGTGCCTCGTCGAGGACCAGATCGAACCTGCCGTGCCTCGCACCTATGTGTTCGCCGGCAAAGCCGCCCCCGGGTATTGGGCCGCCAAGCAGATCATTAAATTGATCAACAATGTCAGCCAGGTGATCAATAACGACCCGCGTGTGCGCGGCCAGATCAAGGTCGTGTTTCTGCCCGATTATCGGGTGCTCCTGGCGGAAAAGATCATCCCAGCTGCCGATCTCAGCGAACACATTTCGACTGCCGGGACTGAAGCCTCTGGCACCAGCAACATGAAGTTCGCGATGAATGGCGCCCTGACCATCGGCACGCTCGATGGCGCCAATATCGAGATCATGGAGGAGGTCGGTAAGGATAATATTTTTATCTTCGGCTTGAAGGCCCAGGAAATGCAGGAGCTGCGCGCCCATGGCAGCTATGACCCACAGGCGTATTACGCGCGCTATGCAGCCATCAGGCGCGTCGTAGACGCCTTCACCTCGAACCTCTTCTGCCCGCATGAGCCAGGCCTGTTCACCTGGATTGCTCGGACGCTCCTGGAAGGAGATTACTATTTTCATCTCGCCGACTTACCGGCCTATATTGACACACAGCACGCCGTTGGCGAGGCATATAAGCATCCAGTGGCCTGGGCCCAGAAGGCGATCCTGAACGTGGCGCGTATTGGCAAGTTCTCCAGTGATCGCACGGTACTGGAATATGCACGGGACATCTGGCACATCCAGCAGTTTGATCGCTGACCAATGCCTCAAGATCAGAGTTGCCCGCCGTAGGAAAAACATGCGACACTAGAGCCCTCGCTGGAGTGCTACTGGTCACGAAGGAGACAACGGCATGCAATTGGACCCCCAGCTCGTAGAACGCCAATCCATCTATAAACTGCTCATTGGCTGTGTTGTGCCGCGGCCCATCGCCTGGGTCTCGAGCATCGGTGCAGACGCGATTGCCAATGTTGCCCCGTTTAGTTTTTTCATGGCGGTATGCAACGATCCTCCGACCTTGGCGTTTTCCTCTGGCCGCCGAGAGGGGAGTAAAAAAGATACGATACGGAATATTGAATATACACAGGATTTTGTAGTCAACATGGTGGACGATGCTCTCGCTGAGCAGATGAATCTCACTTCAGGTGAGTATCCTCCAGACGTCGATGAATTTGCCTTGACTGGTCTCACAGCGGCTCTGGGCGTGAAGGTGCAAGCGCCGCGTGTTGCTGAGGCACCCATTAGTATGGAATGCCGAGTAACACAGATTGTCCCTGTTGGACATGGCCCACATAGCCTGGTGCTCGGCGAGATTGTCTATTTTCACATCCGTGACGATCTCTATAATCCCAACACTGGCCGCATTGACATGTACAAGCTCCACCCCGTTGGACGCCTCGCGGGCAATCTCTATACGCATGTGCATGACATCTTTGAGATGAAGCGTCCAGGGGAGAATTACGCCGGCTGAGGCAGGTATCAAAACAGCAGCGTGAGAGGAGGGAAGGCGTGCCATCGATCCCATCGATTCAGAGTCTGCTTCCCGCTATTGCCGAAGCGGGCCAACTCGCACGGCAGTATTATCGCGGTGGTGAGCGCCTAGGAACCCGTCTCAAAGCGGACCGCAGTGTGGTCACCGCGGCTGATACCAGCGTGGAGGCACTCTTGCGCCAAGCCATTGACGCGTGTTACCCCAGGGTCAACATTCTCGGGGAAGAAGGCGGAGTGACTTACGATCCCAGCCAGCCGTATACCTTTGTGATCGATCCGATCGATGGGACCCTGGCGTTTGCCTGCGGAACGCCTGGCTGGGCGATCTGTGTGGGTGTGCTGGATAGCGCCCTGCAGCCGGTAGCGGGAATCATCAGCGCTCCGAGTTGGGACAGTCTGTTTGTTGCGGATCTCGACCCACAGAGCCCGGCAACCTACAATGGTGTACCACTGCCTAGCGCTGCGACTCCCGAACCCATCGACAATAACACAACGATCCTCATTGACTCGCGTTTCCTGCAGACGCATCAGGTGCGTGGCTTTCCAGGTAAATGCCGCAGCTTTGGTAGCACGGCTTTGCACATGTGTCTGGTGGCCCAACAGAGCGGTTTTGCGCTGGCGCACTCCTGTCCGGTGCACATTTGGGACATTGCCGCAGCGCACGCGATTGCCGCGCGTGTTGGGCTCACCGTGCAGTATCTCGATGGACAGGCATTAACCTACCAGCCATTACTCACTGGCCAACCAACCCCAGCCCACCTGGTCACAGGGCATCCAGCGACGCTCGCCGTGTTATCCCCTACCCTGGTGCCGCTGGAGGGCTGACGCTTGCCTAGCAGCAAGTGACGTTTTCGACGATGCTCTCGCAGTCCCCTCTCCCGTGGGGGAGAGGGCGCTCTGGGCTTTGAGCGGGCTCAAGTTTGCTCACCAGCATACCGATGAAACATCTGGGACGACGTGCGACCGCTGCGTGCTTCACCGACCGCACCTTGGTAAACTCTGGCTAGTGAGACGCTAGTTGTGGCAACACAACACACGAAACAGATCTCGATAGATGATCTCGTCGTTGGCATGTATATCGTCGGGCTGGATCAGTCCTGGCTGCAGTCTCCCTTTCTGTTTCACCGGCGTCGGATCAGACGCTATGAGGAGATCGCCCGCTTAAAAGCCTATGGGGTCCGGCGGGTCACGATTGACCCAACACGCGGCCTGGATCTTGTCGAGACGCTACCATCGCCGGCAGAGGGGTTGGGAGAGGACCAGGGGGGAGGGGGGAGAGAGCGGGACAACCTCCATCCACACTCTTGTAGTCGACCACGAGTATCTCCTCTGCCTGATCTGGCTCTGGCGCGTACGGTCCATACCGAAGCCATGACGGCAGTGCAGAGCCTTTTTGAGGGGACAAAGACTGGCGCCCCACTCAATAGCGCTGCTGCTCAGGAAGTCGTCCACCGCCTCATGGAGACGGTGCTGAGTCAGCACGAAGCGCTCGCGGGTTTGATTCATATGCGCCAGTTTGAAACCAATCTCTATGCACATGTTATCAATGTATGCATCTTTGCTCTCATGCTTGGGGCGATGCAGGACCTTGACAAGACAGTGCTTGCCTGTCTCGGGATGGGGGCGCTACTCCACGATGTAGGACAAGTCTACCTACCGCGGAACCTGGTCCGTAAACCCAGCCGCTATACAGCCCAAGAACAGCGGCTCATGCAGGCGCATCCACATCTGGGCGTCACGATGCTCTCTCGGATACCTCATATGCCTGAGGACGCTTGTCGCATTGTGGCGGAGCACCATGAACGGCTGGATGGCTCAGGCTATCCACAGGGCTTGCGTGGGGCAGCGCTCTCTCCCCTGAGTCAAATAGTGGCCATTGCCGATGTGTATGAAACGATGTTGGGGACTCGGGAAGGACGTCCGCCATTGTTGCCCGCTCAGGCTATCAAGGAACTGTATCAGCAAGGCCGAGCCCAACAACTCGATTTGCGCCTCGTCGAAAAAATGATACGCTGTTTGGGTATCTATCCCGTGGGGAGTCTGATAGAATTGAACACGGGTGAACGTGGCATTGTTCTTGCCGTCAACCCTGGGAAAGCGTTACAACCGGTGGTGCATATCCTCTGGGACCAGACCCATCAGTGCTATGCCACACCTGTGACTGTCGACCTTGCAGCTCCTGACGCCGACATGCCCATCCGAACGATTCGCGATGTGCTGGAGCCCGCTGCAGAAGGGTACGATATTGCCACTTATTTTTCAGAAAGTAACGGCTCCTAATGCATACCCATGGCTCTCCCTGTACTCCAGACACGCTGACAGAGGTCGCCGCCGCACAGGCGCTGCTCCAGGCGCTGCCTCTCGGCATATGTACGGTGGATCCTGCGGGCCGGATTCTGTCCTTGAATACGGAGGCAGAACGCCTCCTGGGATGGAGCGAAACGGCCTGCGGCGGGATGGCGCTCCACGACCTGTTGGCATGTTGGCTCGTCATCCCTGATGCGACTCAGGAAATCTGCCCAGTCACGCAGGTACTCTCCACCAGCAGGCCGGTATGGGCTGCCTGTACGACTATTCGGTGCCGTGATGGCTCCTACCTTCCCGTCGAATACACGTGCATGCCGCTTCCGGCCGTGGGGAGCGCCAGGGCCGTCGTCAGCTTCCGCGACCTCCGGAGTCAACTCCAGACGGAGCAAGAGCTCGTGCGACTAGCGTCGGTATCTCAGGAGAGCCCACTCCCTATTGTCGAACTGGACGCGGAGGCCCACCTTACCTACGCCAATCCAGCCATGATGGTGCTCATGGAGCAGTACGGTTTCGACCAGGATGCGCTACCAGCGGTGTTGCCACCGGGTATAACACGCATCGCCCGTGAGTGCCTCCTGGCTGGCGAAAGCCGTCAAGGGTTAGAGGGAGGCGTGGCAGGGAAATATTTTGAGTGGACGTTTTGTCCAATCCCTCAGGTCGGACTGTTGCGTGGTTACGGCGTCGATCTCACCGAGCGTAAACAGGCCGAGCAGACCCTCCAAGAGGCCCGTGACGCTGTGCTCGAAGCCTGGCGTCTCAAGTCAGAGTTTTTAGCGAATGTTAGCCATGAACTCCGCACGCCCTTAAATGGCATTATCGGATTAACGGAACTGATGCTCGACACCTCTCTGACGTCTGAGCAATATGTCGACCTAGTGGCCGTGCGTGAGGCATCCTATACACTCCACACACTGGTTGATAACCTGCTGGGCTTTGCGGATCTTGAAACCGGCAAACTGGTGCTCAAGCAGGAGGCATTTGCACTCCGTGCAGTTCTGAGTGCTGCGCTGCAGCCACTGGCCCAACGGGCGCAGCACAAGGGGCTCACCCTGGTCACTCAGGTAGCACCCGAGGCAGTTGACACCCTGCTGGGAGATCCCGAGCGTTTGTGTCAAATCCTGGTGAGTCTTATCAACAATGCCATGAAATTCACTACCCAAGGCAGCATCACCGTCCGAGTTGCCCTGACCTCCCAGTCAGCCGACGAAGTCGTCCTCCACTGGACGGTGACTGATACGGGTATTGGCATCCCTGAGGGGCACCAACGCCTGATTTTCGAAGCTTTCCGTCAAGGCGATGGCTCATCGACGCGGGTGTATGGCGGTGTCGGTTTGGGGTTGACTATTGCGGCCAACTTGGTAGCGATGATGGGTGGTGACATCTGGGTGGAGAGCGCTGGGCCTGGCACTGGGAGTACGTTTCATTTCACCACACGTTTTGGCATCCAACCTACGTCAGTGCTACAATCCCTCCAAGTGCCAGTCGCGGTGTCAGACCTGGCAGACTTCACTCACGCTCCTGCCAGCTTCCCACAATAAAGTGTGTAACGCCTGCTATCCGTTGACTGGGTAGACATACGTCTGCGGAAGTAGGCTGCGAAGGCGTACCTATGATGAGACGGGTCTTGAGAGCGGCGTGGCTCTTTCGGCGTGGACAAAAGCTCGCAGCTCAGGGGTATTTTGATGAGGCCATCGAGGCTTTTGCACAAGCGCAGGGACTACGCCCACGCGCCGCTGGCATCTATCTGCACCATGCGCTGGCCCTCGCGGAGACGTCCCGGTTGCCCGCAGCGGTGCTGGCTCTCCAACAGGCTATGACTTTACAGCCTGCCAATCCCGTGCTGCCCATGTTTTTGGGGCGCATCTATTTGGATCACGCTGACTACACCAACGCGGCGCTCTGGTGTGCCCGAGCCCTGGCATTGAGTCCCACCAATTGTCACGCCCTGGCGTTACAAGCCCTCATCGAACTCGCTCATGGGCAGCTCCAGCAGGGATTCCAGAGTCTGCAGCAGCCCTTGCCTCTCCCTGTTTCAGCGTTGGAACGTGGCTTCTTGTGGTTCAGTAGAAGTCGTATCCCCACCCTCCTGCAGCAGGCCAATGCGGCTCTGCAGGGTCGAGTGCTGCTGCACGTTGAAACATTTCTGTTTCAGCATGGCGCGCAGGCGCGTACGCTGGCCCAGCAATTACTTGATACCTCGGCAACGCACAATGACGAGACGTTTACCGACCGACTGCTGACCACGCTCGATCGGTGCCTCACCCGAGGAATTATGAGTATACAGCGACTCTGCATTATACTGCGGTATGCCTTCCAGCCTGCCAAACGGACGTTGCACCTGCGTTTTTTGCAGGCTGAAGACGCCGCCTGTCATGGCCAGGCAGCCACTGCGCAGGCGCTGTATACGCACGTGGCGCAGCAAGACCCAAGCATACCGTACGTCCAGGAGCGGCTATGTGAGGTGTGTTATATACAAGGGAAGTTTCGCGAGGCTCTCCGCCATTTGCGGCACCTCCTCAAACAGCTCCCTGATCCTGACCAACCGGGCGCCGAACTCACCGTGCTCCTCGGCGAGTTGCTATGCCAGGCAGGACAGTACCGGGAAGCGGAAGCCACCCTCGCCAAGGCCGGCACCAGCACCGTCCGCGACTATCGACTACGGTACTATCTGGGTCTGTGCCAGCTACAAGCCGGGGCCCCCCAGGTGGCACAACACTCTTTCATCCAGGCCGTGCAGCAACTGAACCCCAATATCGCTGCCCTTCGTCTCGCTGAGATGTCCCGCGTCTCTCAGGAACGCAGTTGCAATACCTGAATGTGCCTACTGCCTCTAGCCACCATTGTAGCGTTAGAGATCCTGACGAAGCCTCCACACCCCCCACATCCCAGTACCGTTAGCGGCAATGTAGAGAAAAAGAAAGCAGTTCAGCACGGCTAGTTCCCCACCATTTTGAATCGGCCAGAAACCACGTGGGAAGTGCTGCGTGAAGTAGGCAAAGGCCATCTCGCCACTGGCAATAAAGGCAGCAAAACTCGTTAAGACGCCGAGCGCGACCAGAAGCCCACCAATGAGTTCAATGCACCCGGCGAATCCCATCAGTGAGAACAGCGGCATACTGGTACCGGGTTGCCCACCAATGCCGCCAAAGACACCGAAGAGTTTTTGGGCACCGTGGCAGGCAAACAGCAGTCCTGCGACAACGCGCAGGAGGACGTAGAGATACGGAGCATATTTACTCACAGCTCGTTCCATAACCGTACATCCCACTGGACGATAGTGTGGTTTTACTCCACCACCAGATACACTTCGCGTTTGGGCGACTGTGCTAGGAGCTCAGACATATGGCTGGACCACTGCTGGAACTCCTTGCGCTGCGTTACTTGGGCGATCTGATTTTCGAGTGCTTCCAAATCTGGCGCTTCTTGTTCGAAAACGATGTCGGGTGCACCCAGCGAGGCAAAGTGGTTACGCAATATATGCGGTCGTCCTCCACCAGCCTGCCTGACCATAGCGACGAGCGCCTGCAGTTCCTGCTCGACCTCGTGCGTCTTCCCAGGGTGGGTATGAAACGTGAGTCGCGAGACATACATAGTTTCTCTCCTTGCTAAAAAACTTCCTACGCTTCATCAATATATCTTATAAGGGGGAGCAAAAGGCATGCCAGAGATGTCCAACATCTGTGTATGTGTTCTCAGGCTCCATATTGAGAGTACGAGCGATCACGCCATTCTCCATCCTGGGGAGCTTCTTACCCATTTGCGCGAACTTACGCCTATGAACCATGACAGCCCAGACCAGCACGGTTTTCCTGTAAGATGGTG
>Ga0081540_1003464_pt1 | contig 12456 bp, 13 predicted proteins | sample TabmetS2T1R1_FD_71024 | JGI IMG/M metagenome (GOLD analysis project Ga0081540, IMG submission 71024) | Tabebuia heterophylla rhizosphere microbial communities from the University of Puerto Rico - S2T1R1 | ecosystem: Host-associated > Plants > Roots > Rhizosphere ...
ACTGGGCGTGGCGTCGAACTGTTGATACAGTAACGGCACAAACTCACGTCTGACATCCGCGTCCCGGATGAACCTCCCGACCTGCCACCAGTACATCCGGCGGAAGAGCCAGTTCCCGAACATCCGCGACACAGGCCTCGCGACGCTTCTGATCACGGGCGTGGAGAAGAGCCAGATCGCCTCCGGTCGCCGGAGCGTCGGCATTTCGCAGTAGTACGTGTTCAACAACACCAGGCCGGTTACGCGCTCAGGGCGGGCCAGTGCCCAATCGATGGCCGGAGGGCCCGAGGCGTCGTGCGCGACGAGGACGACTTGCCCGAGCCCCAGTTCGGTGATGACGGCGTCGAGGTCACCAACTTGATTGTCGGTGGTGTAAGGGTAGCCGGACGGCTTATCCGAACTGCCCCACCCGAGAAAATCAAATAGCACGACCCGGCGCGGCGGCGAGAGGTAAGGAGACAGACGGTCGTACAGGTGTACGTTGTCCGGGAATCCGTGCATGAGAATGATCGCCGGTTCCGCCCCGGGGTGATCCCGGACGTAGATCCGGTGTTGATGCCGCTGAACAAAAGTTTCTTGGTAGGCCATCATTCCCTCGGGACCGAGCGCCGCGCCGCCGACAAGCCTGATGAATTCTCGTCGTTTCATCGGACCACCTCGCCAGGCGAGGAGTTCCTGAATCGACGTGGGCGCGGTCGGCGCCTCCGACCGAAAGGATAGCACATCTGTGTAAGGCGGGAGACTGCTGCGCTGCGGTTAGGACCGCTTGGGCCCAAAGGCGGAAATTGGCTCTCGGCGCGGCCGAACGAGTTTCACTTTCAAGGCGCCGGCGTTCCAAATACCCTCCTGATGACTTCGTTGCCATGAGACTCGAAACACCGGCCATGGCTGAGCATAATGCGCTCCGGTCGCCAAGAGTGGATTTTTGCGAATGCCGCCTTAGCCTTTCGCGGCTGCAGTAATAGCGGCAGCCGCATCCCAAAGAATATTTGCCCGCGGGGATGGTACATCCCGCTGAGCTTTGTCGCCGTTCGCCAAGGTTCGGGCATCTTGTCCAACTCGATGTTGATAATCGTGTCCGTGAGAACCAGCGTCTTCGATTTCTTGTGAAAGAAGATGAACTCTTTGAAGTACCCACCGGGAAATAGCGTCTGGTCGATGTCTTGCCGCCATTCTTCTGGCGGATTGAAGTCGAGGTCTCGCGCAAACGTGACATCGATGTGCCGAGCGCGCGCTCTTTGGCGTACACGCGGTGAAGCCCATGGGATCGCGTCGGGAAAGGCTTTCGACCACTCCCCGATATGAGCGTAGTGAAACTGGTTGGGTGACACGAGATGTCGGATTGTACCCATCCGCTGCAGCTCGCTTGCCAGCGCCTCATCAAATTTGATCGGCGACTGCAGGAACAGATCACCATTCGAAAGGCGCACGACCGTCATCCGCGTAGTGAAAGGCAGCGGCAACGTGACGCCACCCACGGTCAAGTACTCGAATGGCCCATCGACTATTCCGATGTCCGGCCCCATCAGCTTAAATACGTTGATCGGTTCGTAGAGAGAGGCACCCACAGTCATCTTCCGGATAGCTTCTTGGGCGCGGAGTATCTCTGATCGCGGGATGTCTGCAACGGGTCATGAGCAGACATTCAGCCCAGCCTCACCGCAAGTCTGCTCGGCCCTCGAAAGCGGACATCCCGGGTTTATGAGTACACGCCCTAACTCACCTGATCCCTCGAAGCCACCAAGTGGGGTTCATTGCCGTTTCGCTTCAGACCGCGTCCGTCCAGCTTTCCGAGAATGCCAGCGCCGAAGTCGAGAAGGGGCGCCCCTCGCGCTCGCGCCGCCAGGATTGACCCTTGGCCTCAATGCCGTTGCGGACGAGGCGCGTGCCGAGTGCCGGTATCAATACCGTGCATACGCCGTAGCGGCGGTTGGGGAGCTGGTTCGGCTGCGAGTGAATGAGCAGCGGCTCGCCGATGTCGAACCAGGTGAGCGAGATGTCTTCGCCGGGCGACTTGACGTACTCGGTCCAGAAGGAGCGGACATCTCCAGCCTTGGAAAACGTCGCGTCCGCACAGGGGATCGTCGTGTCGGAAAGTTCGGCATTGAGCATGCCCTGTACCGTCGTCTGCAGCCAGCGCGCCATCGCGATGTTGTCGGAATAGATGCGCCAGCGCCCTTCCGTCAGCTCGCTCTTCAAATAGAGGACATGGCCGGGCCCGGCCGGCGAAAAGATAATCCGCCAATAGCTCGCGTCCGTTGAGTTCGGATCGCCGTCCTTCAGGCTCAGGCGGATAAACGGGTTCTCCCCCGTGAGGATCGTCTTGTTGGGATCGGCAATGCTCATGTGACGGGTCTCCGTTCAACTTCGTGGGGGATTGTACCGGCCTAAGCCAGCGCACGGGAAGGGCATGCGCGTGTACGCCGGGGAGGGGTCAGCGCCCAAGCAGCGAGCTTAGAGAGGCCGCACGGCAGGCTTTGTGGTTTTCAAGCGCTGCGACCCGGCGCGAGGACGACGACGGTCGCGCCGGGCTTCACCCGATTCACGAGATCGATGACGTCCTCGTTGGTCATGCGGATGCAGCCCGATGAGATGGCATGGCCGATATATTCCGGCTGGTTGGTACCGTGGATGCGGTACAGGGTGTCCTTGTTGCCCTCGTAAAGATAGAGCGCCCGCGCGCCCAGCGGATTATCCGGGCCTCCGGCAACACGCTTGGGGTAGGGGCCGAGCCGGGCCTGGATCTCCGCCGTCGGGATCCAATCCGGCCATTCTGCGATTTTGCCGACGGTCGCCACGCCCGACCAGGCCTGCGCCTCCTCGCCCACCGTCACTCCGTAGCGGATCGCCTTGCCTCCCGGCAGGACGAAATAGAGGAAACGCGAGCTGCTATCGACCAGGATAGTGCCCGGCTGTTCCCTGCGCGTATAGTCGACAATGTGCCGGCGATAGGTCTCCGGAATGGTCGCCTGCGCATAACGTACATGGGCCAGCAATTCCCGGTCCCTTGGCGTGAAACTGGCATTCGACGTCGGTGAGAGCGTCGATTGCATGCAACCGCCGAGCACAAACCCCATCAAGGAAAGTGGCATCAACGCCAGTCCGGACCTTGCCACCGCCAGTCCTCCAAAGCGCCATATCCGAACCATTTGCCGCTCAAATCGTGCAGAAATAATGGCGGCGTTGAATCAAGTTGGCTCGGGCCAGACGCGAAAGTGAGGGATCGCCGGCGATCGATGTCCGCTCCGTTCCCGGGAGCGGACACCGTTACAGTCACCTCTTTCCGTACTCCGTGAAAACGTAATCCCTTGCCTGCACGGCCGTGTGACACGCGAACCCGCACTTCGCGTCGTGCGCCTGCGGCGGCCTGTCGGCCTCGGTGCCGGGCGTGAACGTGCCGGAGGCGGCGTCATATTTGAACGTGGCCCAGCCCCATCCGCCGCTGTCCGCAAACCTCTTGCTGTCCTTCACCATGAAGTCCACGTCATGCAGCGTGCCCGGCACCGTCGTGTCCGGGAAGTGCTGATTCATTTTCGGCGTCCAGTGGATCTTCGCCATTCTGGCGCCGTCCGGAAAAGGCTTGCCATTGCCGGGGATGCCGGCCGCGTAGGCCTCGATCATCTCGGGATTGGCAAGGATCACAGCGATCAGCTTCAGGTTGGCGCTCTGGCTGACGGCAACGACCTGCCAGCCTTCGTATCCCCTGAACTCAGCGAACGCGAGCCCGCCCGGCACTTTCAGGCTGTATTTGTCCTGCTGCCCGACAGCCAGGCCGCACAGCGCGGTGAGGACAACGGCCGCGAACGCAATCGCGGCGACTTGAGTTTTCTTCATGGCTTTCCCCGCGCTGCCTCGCTGAAATTCACATGGTTCACTCGGTTACGTCCCAGGCTGGCAATCGTCTACACTATCAGGCAATTCCGTTGGTGTCCGCCAAGGGAAGACCGGCCGGAGCAACTATGACCCATCGAATTGAAACCATTGCCGCTGACATCGAGACCTTTATCCGATCAGAAGTCATTCCTTACGAGAAGGACCCGCGGAGGGGCCGGCACGGCCCCAGCGATGAACTGGTGCAGGAATTGCGATCCAGGGCACGCGAGGCCGGCGTGCTGACACCGCATATCCTGCCGGACGGATCGCAGCTTACGCAGCGCGAAACCACGAAGCTCCTGATCAAGACCGGTCTGTCGCCCTTGGGGCCTATCGCCTGCAACACGATGGCGCCGGATGGGAGCAACATGTTTCTCATCAGCAGGGTTGGAAACGCCGAACAGAAAGCGCGCTTCCTGGAGCCGCTGATGTCCGGCAAGGTGCGTTCGGCGTTCTTCATGACCGAGCCCGCCGAAACAGGCGGCGCCGGCTCCGATCCGTCAATGATGCAGACCACGTGCGCCCTGGATGGCAATCACTGGGTCATCAACGGGCGAAAGAAATTCATTACCGGCGCCGACGGCGCCAGCGTCGGCATCGTCATGGCGAAGTCGGACGCCGGCGCATGCATGTTCCTGGTCGATCTTCCGAACCCGGCGATCCGCACGCTGCGTGTGCTGAACACGATCGACAGCGCGATGGCCGGCGGGCATGCCGAAATCGAGATCGACAACCTTCGCGTCCCCGCCGACCAGATGCTCGGCGCGTGCGGCGAAGGTTTCAAATATGCGCAGATGCGTCTCAGCCCGGCGCGCCTGTCGCACTGCATGCGCTGGCTGGGCCTTTCGATGCGCGCCAACGAGATCGCCACCGACTATGCCTGCCGCCGCCATGCATTCGGAAAACCGCTGGTCGATCACGAGGGCGTCGGCTTCATGCTGGCGGACAACCTGATCGATCTCAAGCAGTCGGAGCTGATGATCGACTGGTGCGCCAGCGTGCTCGACACCGGTTCGCTCGGAACGGCCGAGAGCTCCATGGCCAAGGTGGCGGTGTCGGAAGCGTTGATGCGGGTTGCCGATCGCTGCGTACAGGTCATGGGAGGCACCGGCATCTCGGACGATACGATCGTCGAGCAGGCCTTCCGGGAGATGCGCGCCTTCCGGATCTATGATGGTCCGACCGAAGTTCACAAATGGTCGCTCGCCAAGAAGATCAAGCGCGACTGGAAAGTCGAACAGCCTTGAGCACCTCAACGCCGCTCAAAGGCCAATCGTTTTCTTGATCATCGAGACGGCTTTTTCGGTCTTGCGGGTATAGCGACCGTCAGCGAACTCCTGGTCCGCCATGAAGAGGAGCGCGATCACGATAAGAATGCCGAGAATTGCTCTGATCACGTTGCGGACGCCTTCAGGATTTCACCAGGACTTGCGCCCCAACGGGGAGCCCTGGTGGGCGTTTGGGGGGTAACCAAGGGATCCCGTTGGAGCGCCTCACCCGCTTCGGAATCCGGGGGGACGGATGCAGCCCGAGGCGGTAGGAACATTTGCCCAAATGAAACAGCCGCCGCCATTGGCCTGAGGTACAGGATCGCGTCAGGAAGATTGACCGAAGTCAGCCGATCCAGTTTCCCGCGCGGGAACCTGGGCCAAAAGCCGAACCTGGCCGCCGTAAGCCCGACCGCAATCGGCCTTCAAGGCCCCCGACAAGGAGAGCCAGGCGCGTGCGAACTTCGTGCGCCTGGCCCAAGCCGATCAATGGCCGATCAATGGCGCTTGCCCCAGTTACCGACCGTCTCTCCCCATGCTCGTTGCCATTGCTCGGCGAACTGCATCCAGAGTTCGACGGGAGTCGACGGCGTCGAGGTGAAACCCGGCAGGGATTTCAATTTCGACAACATCGCCGATGGTGAGGCAGTCATCGGATTGGGCAGTTTGATCTGCTCTTCCCACGCGTCCGTCAATTGATCCATCACCTTGATCTGCATATCGGCGATGCTCTGCAACTGCATGCGAGCGGTATCGACGACCTGCTCGGGCCATCCGAGCGCCGTCGCAGCCGCAGCCATCTCTTCGATAACCTTCTTGCCGTTCTTCTGGTTGGTATCGGCAATCTCGTTCCGCCATGTCGACAAAGCTTTGAGCGCTGTGTTGACGCCCTCGCGCGCTTCTTTGGTAAGCCCGGGAACGGACATTGGATTGAAATCCCGAGGCTTTGTTTCCAGGAATTCGCCGGCCATAAGCTCGCACTCCTCTTGTTGGATGCTTCCCGGTTGCAGGTTCCGCACAACGCCCCGAAAGCGCGTTGATGCATATCAATGTAAGTGTCAGCCATGCTGCGGTTGCAGCGCTCGCCTATTGTCCATTCGGGCAATTGCGGCGGGCCGCTTTGACGCCCCCAATTCGGAACGGCGTGTGCCAAGGCCGCCCCTTGCATGCGCCGTTTCGAGGCGGCTCCGGAATCCGCTCCGGGGCCGCTTCGACAAATACCTGTTGCGCTGTGAGGCGGCCAGGACAACTGGGCGTCCCCAGCTTTCACTTCCTACGCTTGCTCGACCAGCGCGTGCAAAGCCTTCACCGCGGCCTCCCGGCTCTCCACCGGCACGAACAGGCTCACCGAATGCGGCGACAGGACGTAATTGTCTGCAACAATCCCGTGCTGCCGGAGAACCTGCAGCGCCCTGAGCGGCAAGCCTGACGACACGCCGCCGAAGCAGGTCAGGCTGACGGAGCTTGAAGCCTGGCGCTGCCTGCGCAAATCCTTGCTTTGCTCCAGCGTGCGCAGCAGGGCGTCGAGCCATTCGGAATCGGAGGCCACGGTCATGCTGGTCTTTCCTGCGGCGAAGTGCGAGGCGAGGAGTTGCGGCCAGGACAAGCCGTTTTGCTGCAGATGCAGCGCGAATTTCTCGAAACCCTGATTGAGATCGGTGGAATTGATTTCCACGTGCTCGATGCGCGCCATTGAATTGACGGCCAGGACCTTTCCGCTTTCCATGCCTGCAACCTCCTTCATCACCTGCGTTGCGTGTCCGGTGCCGCCCCACTGCTTGAGGACCAGAGGGACGTCCTGATTTTGCGCCAGCTCCACGCTGCGAAAATGCAGGACCTTTGCGCCCCAGAAGCACATTTCGGACAGCGCCGCGAAATCGAGCTGACGCAGCGGCTTTGCGGCCGGCACGATGCGCGGATCGGCGGAGCAGACGCCGTCGACCTCCTTGATGATCTCGCAGCGTTCGGCCTTCAGCGCCGCGGCCATCGCCACCGCGGTGGTGTCGCTGCCGCCGCGCCCCAACGTGGTGATTTCGCGGGTGAGGGGATTGACGCCCTGAAATCCCGCCAGCACCACGACGCGCCCGCGATCGAGCTCCTCGCGCACGCGGATGGGCCGCACATCCAGGATGCGCGCGGCGGAATGGGAGGCGTCGGTCATCACGCCGGCCTGGCTGCCGGTGAAGCTGATCGCGGGCACGCCGAGATCGGCCAGCGCCATGCTCATCAGCGACATGCTGATGCGCTCGCCGGTGGTCAGCAGCATATCGAGTTCGCGGCGATTGGGACGGGGGCTGACCTGATAGGCCATCTCGATCAACTGGTCGGTGGTCTTGCCCATGGCGGAGACGACCACCACGACGCGATTGCCCCGGCCATGCAGATCGGCAAGACCGGCGGCAACGGCGCGAAGTTTCGCCGGTGTCTCCAGACAGGCGCCGCCGTACTTCTGCACGATGATGGGATGCTCGCTCATATCGCCTCAGTGCAAAGCCCCGCTGGTCTCGCGGATCGAACCGTGACCGCCCACCCATGTGCCGACAACCTCAAAGTTCTGGTTGAAGGCGACAAGGTCCGCGCGATAGCCGGGTGCGATCCTGCCAAGCTCCGATTCAAGGCCAAGAAATGCCGCCGGGGTCCGCGAGGCCATGATGAGCGCATCGGCCAGCGGGACGCCGAGCATGGCAACCGCGTTGCGCACGGCCTCGATCATGGTGAGATGGGCCCCCGCCAGCGTGCCATCGGGGCCGGTCAGGCGATTTTCATGCAGCGTGATTGGCCTTCCCTGCAGCAGGAAGTGCGTCTCGTTCGTGCCCACCAGAGGCATGGCATCCGTGACCAGCATCAAACGGTCGCGGCCCTTGCAGCGAAGGGCGATACGCAGGCTGGTGGCGTCGACATGGATGCCGTCGCAGATGATGCCGGCAAACAGCCTGTTGTCCGCAAGCGCCGCGCCTACCAGCCCGGGCTCGCGCGCGCTCAGCTGCGACATGGCATTGAACAGGTGGGTCACGCCAGACACGCCGCGATCGGCCGCCTGCGTTGTTTGCGCTGCGGTCGCCTCGCTATGGCCGGCGGCGATGCGCAGTCCGGCGCCGATCAGATCGTCGATCATGGCGGCGGGCACGCATTCCGGCGCCAGTGTCACCAGCGAGCGACCGCACTTACCAAAACGCCTGATGGCCGCGAGATCGCGGCCGCTTGGCACGCGTATTTCAGATTCCGGATGAATGCCTTTGCGCTTGCTGTTAAGCGCCGGCCCTTCGAGATGAAAGCCGAGCACGCCGGGAATGTTCAGGCAGGGCTCGGCAACGCCGGCCAACTGCTCGATGACCTCCGTGCGATCGGTGATGAGCGTCGGCAGGCAGGCTGTGGTGCCGCCCTGGCGATGCGCCTCGACAATGCGCCGCACGCCGGCCTCCGTCGGCCGGTCGTTGAGCAGGACGCCGCCGCCCCCGTTCACCTGCACGTCGACAAATCCGGGTGCAAGGATCACATCGGCAGGAAGCTGGATGCTCGCGCGGGCCGCCGTCGCGCCGAAGCTGACGCTCTCGGTCCGGCCCTGCGAAATGCTGACCGTGCCGGGGCCGCGCATGTCGCTGCCGTCAAAGATGCGCAGCGCGGCAATCGTGAAGGAGGGAGCGTCATCCATCGGCGTTTATCCACCGGCAGTCACGGACTCGTGAATCGAGTGTCGAGAATATCTTCATATGTACGCCAGAGAGCATCGGACCGGACCCGGGACGCAGCGCTTGCGTTAACTTCCATGGGAACAAAAGGTATCACGTATCTCGGCGTCGACGGGGGCGGAACCCGCTGCCGTGCCCGCATTGAGGACGAAAACGGCCAACTCCTCGGCGAGGCGAGCTCAGGGCCGGCCACGACGCGGATCGGCGTCGAGAAGGCGTGGCGGTCCATCATGGAGGCGACCGAGGCGGCCGCCGCGCAGGCTGACTTGGGCCGCGAGGATTTTTCGCGGATGCACGCTGCAATCGGCCTCGCCGGACTTAGCCGCCGTGGCGCAAAAGCCGCGCTCGGCGAAATCGCCCATCCCTTTGCGTCCACCGTCTTCATCAGCGATGGCGTGGCGGCTTGTCTGGGCGCCCACAGCGGCGCCGATGGCGCCATCGTGGTGGCCGGCACGGGTTCGGTCGGCGTCGGCCTGATCGGCGGCCGCGAAATCCGCATCGCGGGCTACGGCTTTCCGGTCTCCGATGAAGGCAGCGGCGCCGACATCGGTCTTCAGGTCGTGCGGCTCGCGCTGCGGGCCGCGGACCGGCGCTCCGAGCTGACCCCTCTGCTTTCGGAGGTGCTGGGCGCCTTCGATGGCGATCCCTACCAGGCGGTGGCCTGGTCCGAGGAGGCCAGGGCCACGGACTACGCCGCCTTCGCGCCGATCGTGATGCGGCACGCCAATGCGGGCGATCCGGTCGGCCGCCGCATCGTCGAACGCGCGGCGGATGCGATCGGCGACCTCCTCGATCTGTTCCTGGCGAGGGGGATCGACCGGCTCTCGCTGGTGGGGGGCCTGTCGGAGGCCATTACGCCCTGGCTGACACCGGATTTGCGTGCGCGCCTGAAACGCCCGGATGCGGATGCGGCGGCCGGCGCATTGCTGGTGGCGCGCGGGCGGCTTGCCCTGCCAAGCAAGGACAGCGATGATGAACAGACTGCAAAGTTCCGCGTTTGAGCAGGCCTGGACAAAGTACATGGCCACCGAGGAAGTCGACCCGCGCTTTGCCGATCTCGATGCATGGCAGCTTTCCTCCGCGATGGAAGCCATGTGGGAGGGCCAGCTTGCGGCGATTGCCGCGATCGGCCATGCGCTGCCGGCCATTACGGCGGCGACCGAAGCGGCCAAGGCCGCGCTCGGCGACCACGGACGTCTTGTTTACATCGGCGCCGGCACTTCCGGCCGGGTCGCCGTCCAGGACGGCGCCGAGCTGATGCCGACCTTCGCCTGGCCCAACGAGCGGGTCCGATTTGTCGTCGCCGGCGGGGAGGGCGCTTTCGTCAGCAGCATCGAGGGCGCCGAGGACGATGTCGACGATGCGGTCCGCCAGATCGATGCGGCACGGCTGACGCCGCACGACGTGGTGATTGCGGTAGCCGCCAGCGGGACGACGCCATTCACGGTGGCGGGCTTGCAGCAGGCAGGTTCCTGCGGTGCGGTGACGATCGGCGTCGCCAACAATCCCGGCACGGCGCTTTTGCAAGCGGCAAAGTTTCCGATCCTGGTCGAGACAGGGCGCGAGCTGATCGCGGGCTCGACGCGGATGAAGGCGGGCACGGCCCAGAAAGTCGTGCTCAACCTGATCTCCTCGGGGATCATGCTGCGGCTCGGGCGGGTCTATCGCGGCATGATGGTCAACATGCAGCCGACCAATGCCAAGCTGAAGCGACGCGCCGAAGACATGGTGGCGCAAATAGCGCAGTGCGACCCCTCGCAGGCGACACGCGCGCTCGAAGAGGCGGAGGGAGACATCAAGACGGCAGTCCTCTTGGCGCTGGGCGCCGACAAGGTCGAGGCCGAGACCATCCTGCGGCAATGCGACGGCAACCTTCGCCGCGTCTTTGCCGAACTCGCCGGGAAGAAAGAGCAACCTGCCAAGGCGGCTTCGACGCGCAAGCAGGGCGGAGCCGTTGCGCCGTGATGACATCGGCGATGGCCAGCGAAATCGGGGAAAGCGCCGATGTCGTCGCCAGAATTGTTCGCAGCCGTCCCGCAACGCGCGACATCGCACGGCGGCTCGCCGTCGGCTCTGCACCCCTGTGCGTCATCTGCGGCCGTGGCAGCTCGGGACACGCCGGCGTTTTCCTGAGATACCTGATCGAGACGCGGCTCCGCCTCCCGGTCTCCGCCAGCGCGCCTTCGGTCATCACGGCATTTCGCACGCCGCTAAAGCTGCGCGATGCGCTGTTCATCGTGATCTCGCAATCCGGCCGCAGCCCGGATCTGGTCGCTGCAACGCAGTCGGCGCGCGCCGCGGGCGCGCGCACCATCGCCATCGTCAATGTGACCGCTTCGCCCGTGGCCGATAGCGCGGAGTTCGTCATTCCCATCGAAGCAGGCGATGAGCATTCGGTTGCTGCGACCAAGACCGTGATCGGCTCGATGGCCGCGGGCGCAGCGCTTGTTGCGGAACTCGCCGACGACGGCGCGCTCAGAGGCGCGCTCGACAGGCTGCCCGGGCGCCTGACCCGCGCGCTGACGCTCGACTGGTCGGACATTGCCGCCGATCTCGCTGCCGCATCCGCTGTCTTTGTGGCGGGGCGGGGCCTCGCGCTGGGCTCAGCGCGGGAGATCGCGCTGAAACTTTCCGAAATCCTGCGCCTGGCTTCCATCGGTGTTTCCGCGGCCGAGTTGCAGCACGGCCCGCGCGCCGCGCTGTCGGCGCGCACGCCGGTCATCATGATGCGCCTGATGGACGAAACGGCTGCCACGGTGGATGCGCTGGCAAAGGAATTGCGCGCGCAAGACATCGCACTGCATCTCGTCGGCGGTCCGCTTGGTTCGCTGCCGTGGCTGGGCGAGGATGATCCCGCCACCGATCCGATCACCATGCTCGTTCCGGCCTACCGGATGATCGAGCAGACCGCGCGCGTGCGCGGATTCGATCCTGACCGCCCGCCCAGCCTGAGCAAGATCACCGAGACGTTCTGAACGATCCTCGCCGGCGGTCACAGTCTCCGCGTTCCACCTGGCTCAATGCGGGTTGCATTTGGGGAACCTTTTGTTCCCCCGATATGGCACGGGGAATTGCGCCCAGACAATGCCATGAACGTTGAGCAAACCTGCCGCAGGCTTCGCGCATCACGCAAAGCGATCCAAATCGATTTGCTCGAACCAAGGGTGGGACATGAAGTACCTGACGGGTCTCCTTGTGGCAGCTTTGCTGACCATAACCGTGTCGGAAGCAAGTTCTGCAGTGCGCATCGCGGGCGATCGGGGCGGCCAGATCGGGAACTACGTCATGAAATATCAGCGCCTCGCCTCGTCGGGCGAATCCGTGATCATCGATGGTCTCTGCGCCTCGGCATGCACCATCGTCCTCAGCGCGCTTCCTCCCGACAGGATCTGCGTGACCTCGCGCGCGACGCTTGGCTTCCACGCGGCTTGGAATTACGGGCCCGGCGGCCGCACATTCACCGACCCGGAAGCGACCTTGATGCTGTACTCGGGCTACCCGACGCCGGTGCGTCGCTGGATCGCCCGGCGGGGTGGCCTTAAGCGTCACATCATCTTTCTGAACGGAAAGCCGTTGCAGGAGATGTATCGTCAATGCTGATGGCCCGCGCGGCGATGTGAAGACGA
>Ga0081540_1003465_pt1 | contig 12453 bp, 10 predicted proteins | sample TabmetS2T1R1_FD_71024 | JGI IMG/M metagenome (GOLD analysis project Ga0081540, IMG submission 71024) | Tabebuia heterophylla rhizosphere microbial communities from the University of Puerto Rico - S2T1R1 | ecosystem: Host-associated > Plants > Roots > Rhizosphere ...
TCGACGCGGTTGTTCGGGAGCTCGATGATCTTGGGTTCGACGTTCACGTCGAACCGGCCGCTGCGGCGGTAGACTTCGACGATGCGCGCGGTATCGGCCTGTACGACGGGACGAGAGAGCGTCCCGCGCTCCTTGGACTGGATTTCAGTTTTCAGCTGTTCATCCTTGACCTTCTTGTTACCCTCAAACGCGATGCGGTTGATCACCGGATTTTCGATCACGGTGATGACCAAGCGTCCGCCTTGAAGCGTCGGCCTGACATCTTGGAACAGTCCGGTGGAAATGAGCGCCTTCACCCCTTCATCGATTTGGAAGGCGTCCAACTGGCCGCCTGCAGCTGGCCGGAAATAGGAGCGGATGGTCTCGGCCTCGACCCGCTGGTTGCCTTGCACGATGATCGAGCTGACGGCAGGCCCTTGAGCATAGGCAAGCCGCGCCGTGAACGGCACGACGCCGGCGCTCAATAAATTTATCCCGAGGACAAGCCAGGCAAGGCCAAGCCCCCGAACTAGCCAGCTACGAAGTTTCATCCCCCACACGCCCTTTGTCGTTCCCCTCTGGACACCACAAACTCGGGTGCCGCACGAGAAAGGTCGTCCCTATCCCCCGCACCGCCCGTACACCAGCATCTACGCCTGTACAGACTTCAGCCGTTGCGCAGCCAATTACTCCCCTCGCCTTTGCTCCCCCCTACTCCCGAAAAGTTGCAGCCTCCCTACGACGCCGTCCATTGGGCGGCAAGATGAAGAAGGTCATTGTAGGTTGCAAAGATCATCAGCATCACAACGATCGCGAGCCCGATGCGAAACCCCACCTCCTGGGCGCGCTCCGACAGCGGTCTGCCCCGGACTGCTTCGATGCCGTAGAACAACAGGTGGCCGCCATCGAGCAGTGGGACCGGGAATAGATTGAGCAAGCCGATCGAGACCGACAGCACCGCCGCGAGGCTGAACAACGAGGCAAGGCCTTCCGTGGCCACTTGCCCGGAGACCTGAGCGATTCGAATCGGGCCTCCGAGCTGGTCCGCCGCCTCCCGGCCCGAGATGACGCCCCCGATATAAGACAGCGTCCGCTCGACCACAAACCACGTCCTCTGCACCCCGAGCTCGAGCGCCTTGACCGGCCCGACCGGTTGGAAATGGGTATCCTCCGGTGAGGGCGAGCGGGTAATACCGAGGACGCCGATGCGATGCACATTGCCGAAGCGATCCTTGGATTCGCGCAGCGTCGGAGTTGCCTTGAGCGCGACCTTGAGCCCGCCGCGGTCAACCTCGAACTCCAGCGCCTCGCCGGCGCTGGTGCTCACGATCTGCTGCATGTCGGGGAAGCTCTCGATCGGCCGTCCGTTGATGGCCAGCACTAGATCGCCGGGCTTAAATCCGGCGGCCTCCGCGGCGCTGCCAGGCTGGATCGCGTCGACCCGAGCCGACGTGCTCGGCTTGCCAAAGACCATGAAGAGGGCGGCGAAAATTGCGATGGCAAGTACGAAATTCGCCAGCGGGCCGGCCACCACGATCGCCGCCCGACGCGCGACCGGCTGATGCACGAAGCTGTGTCGGCGCTCTTCCTCGCTCATGGCGGCGAGCGCGGCCGGATCGGGAACGCTCGCGGCGTTCTCGTCACCGAAAAATTTTACATAGCCGCCGAGCGGAATAGCGGACACTTTCCAGCGGGTACCGTGGCGGTCATTGAAGCCGAAGAGTTCAGGGCCGAATCCAATCGAGAAAACCAACACCCTGACGCCGCATCTGCGGGCGACGAGGAAATGGCCAAGCTCGTGGAAGAACACCACCAGCGTCAGGACGAATAGAAAGGGCACGAGGTAGCCGGCCACGCCGCCCCCGAGCGCGTTGATTCCAGACAGAAAATCCAAATTCATCAGTCCTGTTCCCCGCCCGTCCCGACCCAGTTGGGCGAACACCAAGCTCTAGGGTGCCTTTGCGGCAATTTCGGGCAAGAGCGCGCGCGCCAACAATCTCGCATTATGGTCAATAGATAGTGCTTCGTCGACGTTTTGAGGCTCCGCGGTCCAATTTCTGGATACGGCGGCCTCCAGCGTGGCCTCAACCAGGGCCGGTATGCCAGCAAAATCCAGCCGCCGGGCGAGAAATTCGCCTACCGCCACCTCATTCGCGGCATTGAGCACGGTGGGCAACGCCCCACCTGCCTCCAGCGCCTGCCGAGCCAGCGTCAAGGCGGGAAAACGCGCCAGATCGGGTTCCTCGAAGGTCAAGGTGGCCGCGCGCGCCAGGTCGAGCCGGGGTGCCGGCCCCGTGATGCGCTCGGGCCAAGCGAGGCAATAGGCGATCGGGATGCGCATGTCGGGGCTCCCCAACTGCGCGATGAGCGAGCCGTCGCAAAACTCGACCAGGCTGTGGATAATGGATTGCGGATGCACGAGAATATCGATCTGCTCCGGCGCCAGGGCAAAGAGGTGATGCGCTTCAATGAGTTCCAGCCCTTTGTTCATCAAAGTTGCGGAGTCGATCGTGACCTTCGCCCCCATCGACCAATTGGGATGCTTGAGCGCCTGCTCCACGGTTGCGCTCCGCACCGTCTCGGCGCTGGCGGTGCGGAATGGGCCGCCAGAGGCGGTCAGGATCACGCGCCGCACGTCCTCGCGCCGGCTACCGCTCATGGCCTGGAACAGCGCGTTATGCTCCGAATCGACGGGCAGCACGGTGGCGCCCGCCGCCGCCGCGCGGCGCATGAACAAGGCCCCCGCGCACACGAGCGTTTCCTTATTGGCAAGCGCCACGATCGCGCCGCGCTCGGCCGCTGCAAGCGTCGGCTTGAGCCCGGCCGCGCCGGTGATCGCCCCAATCACCCATTGCGCCGGGCGCTCGGCTGCCTCCAGCAAGCCGCTTTCGCCCGCAGCCGACTTGATTCCCGTTCCGGAGAGTGCGCCCTTGAGCTCGCCATAAGCCGCCGGATCCCCGATCGCGGCGAAACGCGCGCCAAGTTCACGCGCCAGGGCGGCGAGCGCGGCCGCGTTCTTGTTGGCGCTCACCGCCTCGACGCGAAAGCGTTCGCGCTCGCGCTTGAGCAGATCGATGGTGCTCGCCCCGATCGAGCCCGTCGCGCCAAGGAGCGTCACCGTGCGCTCCGCCGGCGCTCGATCGACCACAGCGCGCAGAATATCCGTCTTCATAACTCACCATACCAAGAGGCCGCGGCCCGGGGCCTCGAAGCCTCCGCGCGCCAGTCCGATCACCACCGCCGCGACGCTGGCGGTCACGAAGCCGTCGAGGCGATCCATCAGCCCGCCGTGTCCAGGAATGAGATGACCCGAATCCTTGGCATTGAACCGGCGCTTGAGGAAGGACTCGAAGAGGTCTCCCGCCTGCGCCAAGACCGATAACACGACCGCCAGCATGGCAAGGACGAATAATGACGTCAGCCCCGCCATTTTGGCGACGACGACCGCGACGAGGACCGAGGCGAGCAGACCGCCGATAGCGCCCGCCCAGGTCTTGTTCGGGCTGACCCACGGCACGAGCTTGGGGCCGCCGAGCGCGCGCCCCGCGAAATAGGCGCCGATATCGGTCGTCCACACGACGGCGAACAGAAATAGCACGGCGAGGAATCCCTGCTCGCCGTCGCCGCGCAGGATGATCGGCCCCAGGGCGAGGGCGCCGGCGTAGGGAATGCCGCCCGCCACCCATATGCGCCGCTCGGCCAGCGCCAGAGAGGCGGCGCCGAGCGTCCCCATGGCCACAACGATGAGCGCCGGAAGAACATGTCCGGTGGCGACAAGGACGACAGCAAGCCCCAGCGACACACCGCCCGCCAGCAGCACCGAGAACTGCTCGTTTCGCGCCACCAATGAGCTCCATTCCCACAGAACGCCAGCAGCGGCCGCACCCCAAAGCAGGGCGAAGGGCCAGCCGCCGAGATAGGCGGTTCCGATCGCGAGCGGCACGAGCACTAACGCCGAGCACACCCGCAGCGCCAGCTCACTGCCGCGAAGGCCGCCGGCGCGCAATGGGTGGTCCGCTCCTGCCACGGACTAGGATCCGGTCCGAGCGACGAGACCGCCGAAGCGGCGTTCGCGCCGGCGATACTCGATGATCGCATCCTCGAGCGCCGCGCGGTCGAAATCCGGCCAATAGGCCGGCACGAACACGAGCTCGCTATAGGCCGCTTGCCACAGCAGGAAATTGGAGAGCCGTTGCTCGCCGCTGGTGCGGATGATGAGATCGGGATCCGGCACGTCGGGCGCGTCGAGATAGTTCGCAAGCTTGTCGGCAGTCACCGCATTAAGCGCTAGATCCCCCGCCGCGACCTCCGCCGCCATGCGGCGGGCCGCGCGCGCAATCTCCTGCCGGGCTCCGTAATTGAAGGCGACGACTAAAACGAGCCTGCTGTTGTGCTTGGTCAACTCCTCGGCTTCATCGAGCAGTCGCCGGATGTCGGGATCGAGATCCTCTCGTTCGCCGATGACGCGCACGCACACGCCGCGGCGATGCAGATCGGCGAGATCGCGACGAATGAAGCGACGCAACAACCCCATCAGCTCGCGAATTTCTGCGGGCGGGCGCGACCAATTCTCGGCACTGAAGGAAAAAATCGTGAGAAATGCTATTCCGAGATCGCCGGCGGCACGCACAGTGCGGCGCAGCGCCTCGACCCCGCGCCGATGTCCTTCCCCGCGCGGCAGCCCGCGCGCCGCCGCCCAGCGTCCATTGCCGTCCATGATGATGGCAACGTGCCGCGGTACGGCGAAATCACCGATCTCGGCAGTATGCAGCGGCGCGCTCTTCGACATCCGCTTGAACATCACACCGTGAGGATTTCCTTTTCCTTGTTCGCCAACATCCGATCGACTTCGGCGATGGCGTCGTCCGTCGCTTTCTGCACCTGCTCGGACGACCGTTTGCCGTCGTCTTCGCTGATCTTGTGATCCTTTTCGAGCCTCTTGAGCACGTCAAGGCCGTCGCGCCGGACGTGCCGCACAGCGACGCGCGCCGCCTCGGCGTATTTATGCGCAACCTTGACCAAATCCCTGCGCCGCTCCTCGTTGAGTTCAGGAATACGCAGTCGCAGCACTTGGCCTTCGGTCGAGGGAGTGAGCCCGAGGTTAGAGGCGGCGATGGCCTTTTCCACCGCATGAACCATCGATTTGTCCCACACCTGTACGGAAATGAGCCTGGGCTCGGGCACGCTCACGGTAGCGACCTGATTGAGCGGCATGTGAGTGCCGTAGGCCTCGACCTGTACCGGTTCGAGCAGGCTCGCCGAGGCGCGGCCGGTGCGCAGCCCGCCCAGCTCCTGCTTGAGCAACTGGATTGCACCCTGCATGCGGCGCTTGAGCTCGTTGAGGTCGTGAGTCGGGTTTGCCATGACGTCCCTCGAACAATTGGTCGATCCGCCGCGTGACGCGGGCGCCGGCACCGGGTCAATTGCCGACGACGGTGGAGCGCCCTTCCCCGCGCAGCACCGCAGCGATCGCTCCTTTTTCGCGGATCGAGAACACGATGATAGGCATACGGTTCTCCCGAGCAAGCGCGAAGGCGGTGGTATCCATCACTTTCAGGTTGCGCTCGAGCGCCTCCTGGTGCGTCAGGCGATCGTAGCGTTTGGCCTCGCTGTTCTGCTTCGGATCGGCGCTATAGACACCGTCGACGTCGGTGGCCTTGAGCACGGCCTCCGCACCGAGCTCCGCCGCCCGCAGCACGGCGGTGGTGTCGGTCGTGAAGAACGGATTGCCGGTTCCTGCCGCAAGCAGCACGACCCTTCCCTGCTCGATGTGGCGCAATGCGCGGCGCCGCTCGTAGGTCTCGCAAATCTGCGGCATGTTCAGCGCCGACATGGTGCGCGCGGGCAATCCCGCCCCTTCCATCGCGCTCTCGAGCGCGAGCGCGTTCATGACGGTCGCGAGCATTCCCATCATGTCGCCGGTGGCGCGGGGGGTTCCTTTCGCCGATACGTGCACGCCGCGAAAGATGTTGCCCCCGCCGACCACTACCGCGATCGCCACGCCGAGCGTGCGCGCGGCCAGGAGATCGGCCGCGATGCGCTCGAGCGTCGGCTGATGGATGCCGAACCGGTCGGGCCCCATCAGCGCCTCGCCGGAGACCTTTACCACGACGCGCCGGTAGACGGGTTTGGTCATGGCAACTCCCGCGATTCACCGCCGGCTAGCAGCACGGCGCGCTGATCGCATGGCCTGACGTTCAGTTCGGTTTGAGGAGCGAGGCGACCTCGCCGCCGAAATCGCTGTCCGGCCGGTCGATGCCTTCGCCGAGCGCATAGCGCACAAAACCCGTGACCTTGATCGGCGCGCCCGCCTTGCCCTCGCTTTCCTTGATCGCCTGAGAAACCGTCTTGTCCGGATCGTGGATGTAAGCCTGCTCGAGCAGACAGACTTCCTTGTAGAACGTCTTGAGGCCCGACTCGACGATCTTGTCGATGACGTTCGCAGGTTTTCCCTGTGCCTTGTACTTGTCTGCAAGCACCTCCTTCTCGCGCCGAACCATATCCGGGTCGAGACCCGAAGGGTCGATCGCCTGCGGGTTGGAGGCGGCGACGTGCATCGCCAGCATGCGGCCGAGGCGGTTGAGCTCGTCGCTGCTGCTCTTGGAGTCCAGCGCCACGATGACGCCGATCTTTCCGAGACCTTGATCGACAGAATTGTGGACGTAGCTGCCGATGAGCCCTTCGCCCACCGCCAACGACGATGCCCGCCGCAGCGACATGTTCTCGCCGATCTTGGCGATCGTCTCGGCAATGCCTTCGGCCAGGGTGATGTCGCCGATTTTCGCCGCCTTGATCCTCTCCAGGTCGGTGCCGACCGTCAGCGCGACATTGGCGATCATCTTCACCAGGCCCTGAAACAAATCGTTGCGCGCGACGAAATCGGTTTCGGAGTTGACCTCGACCACGACGCCTTTGGAGCCCTCCACTGCCACGCCGATGAGGCCATCGGCCGCGATGCGGCCGGCCTTCTTGGCGGCCTTGGCGAGACCTCGCTTGCGCAGCAAATCGACGGCCTGTTCCATCGCGCCGCCGGTTTCCTGGAGCGCCGCCTTGCAGTCCATCATGGGCGCGCCCGTGCGTTCGCGCAGCTCCTTGACCATTTGCGCCGTGATATTGGCCATGCCTAGATTCCTCTGTGCTGTGCCAGCCCGTCACCGCAAGCGCCGCCTCGAGACACGCAAGACGGACAACGCCGCCGCTTTCCCAAAACCCGCGCGGCCCAAGATGACGCTGGCGCTACTCTGCGGTCAGCTCTTTCGACTGCGCGATCCAAGCTTCCACCCGGCCGGGCAATCCGACTTCCTCACCGATCTTGTGTGCGGCCTCGGGTCCCAGCCCCGCGATCTGCCAATAATGGAAAATCCCGAGATCGTTGAGCTTCTTTTCGATCGTGGGCGAAACATGGTGCAGCGTCGTAAGGTCGTCGGCGACGCCGCGCGGTCCGGAAAGCACCTCGTAGCCGGGCGCCTCGGTGCCCGCCGGCAGTTCTTCCACGATCGGTTCAGCCGCGGCGCCGGTATCGACCCCGAGCTCGCCTTGCGCGCGCGAGATACCGTCGATTGCGGCCTTCGCCGCGAGATCGCAGTAAAGCGTGATGGCGCGGCTCGCGTCGTCGTTTCCCGGCACGATAAAGGTGATGCCGTCAGGATCGCAGTTGGTGTCGACCACGGCCGCGACCGGCAGACCGAGACGGTGGGCTTCCTTGATCGCGATGTCCTCCTTGTTGGTATCGATCACGAACAGGAGGTCGGGAAGGCCGCCCATGTCCTTGATGCCGCCGAGCGCGCGGTCGAGCTTGTCGCGCTCGCGCTGCAGCGTAAGCCGCTCCTTCTTGGTGTAACCTGTGGCCTCGCCCGAAGACAGCATCTCCTCGAGCTTGCGCAGCCGCGAGATCGATTGCGAGATGGTCTTCCAGTTCGTGAGTGTGCCGCCGAGCCAGCGCGAATTGACGTAATACTGCGCCGAGCGCTTGGCTGCCTCGGCAATCGCGTCCTGCGCTTGCCGCTTGGTGCCGACGAAGAGGATACGCCCGCCATTGGCGACAGTGTCGCTCACCGCCTGCAGCGCGCGGTGCAGCATCGGAACGGATTGGGCGAGATCGATGATGTGGATATTGTTGCGCGTGCCGAAGATGTATTCCGACATCTTCGGATTCCAGCGGTGAGCCTGATGGCCGAAATGAACGCCAGCCTCCAACAGCTGGCGCATGGAAAAGTCCGGAAGCGACATGGTCTATTCTCCGGTTGAGCCGCCGCGGACCCGTGAGCTCATCCTTCCGTTGCGGTCGGAACGAGCCACCGGACGGCTGTGAAGCCAAGGTCCGCGTGTGAGATGACGGGGCTTATATAGGGATGAATCAGCGGGCGCAAGGATCGAGCAGGACAGCCGGCGGAACGACTAAACCGCCTCGACCGCGACCACGCCCGGCACCGCCTTGATGGCGCCGGCGATCTGGGGCGAGACCTTGAAGCGGCCGGGAAGCTTCACCTCGACCTCGGTCCCCTCGTCCAGCATGAGTACCAGCGCGACCTCGCCGTTGTCGCTTGCCGCGCGAGCCGGCCCTTCGAGCCGTTTGGCGACGCTCTCGATCGGCGCCTCGTCGCGCAGGAAAACGCGCAAGCCCTTGGCCAGCTTGGCCGCCGCCTGATCGAGCGGCTCGACCATCTGGATGCGCGCGCGCACGTCATCCCCCTGCAGTTCCGCCGAAAGCATCAGCAACACCGCGGCGCCGGGCTCGAGCAGGTCGCGGAATTGCGCCAGCCCTTCCGAGAACACGACCGCCTCGTAGTGTCCGCTCGGATCCGAGAGCTCGATGATCCCCATTTTGCTGCCGGTGCGCGTGCGCCGCTCGGTGCGCGCCACCACGGTACCGGCGACCCGGCCGGCGCTGGCGCCGCCGCGCACCGCGCGCGCAAACTCGGCCCAGGACTGCACCCGCATGCGTTTGAGAACGGCGGCATAGTCGTCCAGCGGATGGCCGGAGAGGAAGAAGCCGATTGCGCCGAACTCCTTCTGCAGCCGCTCCGCAGGAAGCCATGGCTCGATTTGGCCGATCGCAAGCGGGGGGCGCGCGGCATCGCCGCCGAACAGCTCCGACTGGCCGACCGAAAGATCATCATGGGAGCGTTGCGCGCTCGCAAGCATCGCATCGACGGTGGCGAAGACGCGCGCACGGTTTGCGTCGAGGGCATCGAAAGCGCCGGCGGCGGCAAGGCTTTCCAGCACCCGCTTGTTAACTGCGTGGGGATTTGCGCGCGCCGCGAAATCGGACAAGTCGACGAACGGCCGCTCGCCGCGCGCATGCACGATGGCCTCGACCGCCTGGCGCCCGACGCCTTTGAGCGCGGCGAGCGCGTAGTGGATGATCGAACCCTCCACCTCGAAATCGACGCCGGAGCGATTGACCGATGGCGGCTCGACCTTCACGCCCAGCCGTTCTGCCTCGGCACGAAACTCCGAAAGCTTGTCGGTATTGCCCATGTCGAGCGTCATGGACGCCGCAAGAAACTCGACCGGATAATTCGCCTTCATGAAAGCGGTTTGATAGGCGACCAGCGCATAAGCGGCGGCGTGGCTCTTGTTGAAGCCGTAATCGGCGAAACGCGCGAGCAATTCGAAGATCGCTTCGGCTTGGCCCTGTTCCATGCCGCGCTCAACGCAGCCGGACACGAAGCGGCTGCGCTGCTTCTGCATTTCGCTGCGGATCTTCTTTCCCATGGCGCGCCGCAGCAGGTCGGCTTCGCCGAGCGAGTAGCCGGCGAGGATTTGTGCCGCCTGCATCACCTGCTCCTGGTAGACGATGACGCCGAAGGTCTCGCGCAGGACCGGCTCGAGCTTGGGATGGATGTAGTCGGGCTGCTCCATGCGATGCTTGCGCGCGCAATAGGTCGGGATATTCGCCATCGGGCCGGGGCGATAGAGCGCGACCAGCGCGATGATGTCCTCGAAGCGGTCCGGCCGCATGTCGAGCAGCGCACGCCGCATGCCCTGGCTTTCCAACTGGAAGATGCCTACCGCCTCGGCGCGCGCGAGCATGGCGTAGGTCTTTTCGTCATCGAGCGGGATCGCCGCCAGATCGATCTCGACGCCGCGCTTGCGCAGGAGCGCTGCCGCCTTTTCCAGGACGGTAAGCGTCTTGAGGCCGAGAAAGTCGAACTTCACCAGGCCCGCCTGCTCGACCCATTTCATGTTGAATTGGGTCACCGGCATGTTGGATTTGGGATCGCGATAGAGCGGCACCATCTCGGTGAGCGGCCGCTCGCCGATGACGATGCCGGCGGCGTGGGTGGAGGCGTGGCGGTGCAACCCTTCGAGCTTTTGCGCGATGTCGAAGGCGCGCGCCACCAAAGGATCGCCGTCGCGCGCCGCCTGCAGGCGCGGCTCGTCATCGATCGCCCGCTTCAGCGTGACGGGGTTGAGCGGGTTCTGCGGCACGAGCTTGCATAGTTTGTCGACTTGCCCGTACGGCATCTGCAGCACGCGGCCGACGTCGCGCAGCACGCCGCGCGCCTGCAAGGTGCCGAAGGTGATGATCTGCGCTACGCGAGCACGCCCGTAGCGCTCCTGCACATAGCTGATAACCTCATCACGCCGATCCTGGCAGAAGTCGATGTCGAAATCCGGCATCGACACGCGCTCGGGATTGAGGAAGCGCTCGAACAGCAGCCCGAACCGAATGGGATCGAGATCGGTGATGGTGAGCGCGTAGGAGACGAGCGAGCCTGCGCCCGAGCCGCGACCCGGCCCCACCGGAATGCCTTGCGCCTTCGCCCACTGGATAAAGTCGGAGACAATGAGGAAATAGCCGGGGTACTTCATCCCTTCGATGACGTTGAGCTCGAAAGCCAGGCGCTCGTGATATTCCTCGACGCTGTGGCCGGGGGCGATGCCGTGGATCCGCACGCGGCGTTCGAGCCCGGCCTCGGCGCGGCTGCGCAACTCGGCTGCCTCGTCGGCCGCGGCCCCATCCGCGCCGACCGAGAAACGCGGCAGGATCGGCGCTTGCACCCGCGGCCGGAACGCGCAGCGTCGTGCGATCTCGACCGTAGAGGCGACCGCCTCGGGCAGATCGGAAAAGAGCGCCGCCATTTCCGCGCGCGTCTTGAACCGATGCTCGGCCGTGAGCTGGCGCCGGTCGGTTTCGGCCACCAGGCGCCCTTCGGCGATGCAGATCAGCGCGTCGTGCGCCTCGTAGTCTTCCTGGGTCGCAAACAGCGGCTCGTTGGCGGCGACAAGCGGAATCCCGCGTTCATAGGCGAGCGCGATGAGCGCCGGCTCGACCTTGCGTTCGGCGTTACGGCCATGGCGCTGCAGCTCGATATAAAGCCGATCGCCGAACAGCCGCTCGAGCGCCTCGCAACGGCTCCGCGCCAGATGGCCCTGCCCGGCGGCGATCGCCGCATCCAGCGCCCCGCCGGGCCCGCCGGTCAGCACGATCAGCCCTTCAGTCTCGCCGGCGAGCCAGGCAAGCGGCAGATGCGGTGGCTCGTTCGGTTCGGTCTCCAGAAAGGCGCGGGAGGCAAGCCGCATGAGGCTGCGATAGCCGCTCTCGCGGGCGGCGAGGAGCACGATGCGGGGGCGATCGAATTGCGCGCCCCCTCCCGCGCGCGGGAGGGCTTCCTGATCGCCAAAATCGACCGCCAGCGCGCAGCCCACGATGGGCTGGACGCCCGCCGCCGCCATCTTGTCGGAGAATTCAAGCGCTCCGAACATATTGTCCGTGTCGGTGAGCGCGAGCGCCGGTTGACGGTCCGCCTTGGCGAGCTCGCACAGCCGCGCGATGGTCAAGGCGCCTTCGAGCAGCGAATAGGACGAGTGCACGTGCAGATGGACGAAGCCGGGCATTAAACCCTCGGGCGATTCTCGACTCGTCGCGAATCTGAGGGCGTGCGCGGGCGCTGTCTATCGTGGGCACGCTTTGCCCAGGCGGCTTGTCCCCAACATCTCACGCGTGGGGTACGCCGGGCACGCCGCGGCGCGAGCACGCAAAGCGCCGCGACCGCTCAAAGGGTCGCGATCACCTGCGCCCAGATCGCGACCATGCCCAAAAACAGCGCCAGCGAGGCCAGCGTGGCGGCCTCCTCAACGACGGCACGAACCATGACACCTACTCCCCCACCCGGAACGAGAGGTGAACATAGTTCATGCTACGTTCTCATGTCAAGTCGCAAGCCGGGCCCGAAGCCTGACTTTAGGTGCTGACACGCAAAAGTTGCATGGTTCCCTGCAAAGAACAGGCCCGAAGCAGGCGAGTTTTATCGACCGGACTTTTTCTGCACCATAGGTTGCAGCTCGCGCCCTCGCCGCCCCTTCACGACGGGACCGCGGAAAAGAGGACCGAGGGTGCGGCCCGTTTGCGAACGCCGAGCATTCGAGCGACCGAGCTCAACAACCTCTCGATCGGCTTGTGGCCGCGCTCCACGCCCGCGCCACAAAAAACCCCGCGCGCCCTTTCCGCTCCGGCCCCCCCGCCGT
>Ga0081540_1003466_pt1 | contig 12452 bp, 12 predicted proteins | sample TabmetS2T1R1_FD_71024 | JGI IMG/M metagenome (GOLD analysis project Ga0081540, IMG submission 71024) | Tabebuia heterophylla rhizosphere microbial communities from the University of Puerto Rico - S2T1R1 | ecosystem: Host-associated > Plants > Roots > Rhizosphere ...
GCCCGGGACCCGCCGAACAGCCTGCCCTGGAGGATCAGCAGCTCGCGCCCTGTCTGGCGCGGGTCGAGCCCGGCCTCCTGCAGGGCGACGCCGATGCGTCGCCGCGCCGCGTCCGGGTCGGCCGCCACGTCGACGCCCGCGACCCGCGCCGTGCCCGAGGTGATGGTCAGCAGGGTCGTGAGCATCCGCACGGTCGTGGACTTGCCGGCGCCGTTGGGCCCCAGGAACCCGAAGACCTGGCCGGCCGGGACGGAGAGGTCGACTCCGCGCACCGCGTCGACCGTCCCGGAGCGGCCACGATATTGCTTGGTCAGGCGCTCGGCCTGCACCGCGAGACTCATGCCACGGACCATGCCACGGCCCCCCGACATTTCCCGCTGTTCCGTCCGTACATCGCGTCCCTTCCGTCATCGGCTGCCAGGTGAGACCGCCGCGGGACGGGAAACTCATCGCGGTGACCAGATGCACGGCTAGGAACCGCCCGGAGTGCGGTCAGGCAACGCGGACGACGACCTTGCCGCGGGCGCGTCCCTCGCCGACGTGGGCCAACGCCTCGGGCACCTCGTCGAGGGTGAAGGTGCGGTCGATGTGGATGGCGAGGTCACCCGCCACGCAGAGATCGGCCACTGGTTCGAAGTGCGTCGGTCCTTCCTTGACGGCGAGCACGCCCAGCCGGCGGTGCGTGAGCCCACCGGCCACCGCGCCGATCGTCAGTACGCGTAGCAGCGCCGAGACCGATCCGCCAACGCACCGGTAACGGCCACCAGGAGCCAGTGCCCGGCGGTAGGCGAACACCGACCGGTGCGCGACCAGGTCGAGGATGAGGTCGTACGGGCCGCCGCGGGTGAAGTCCTCGCCGCGGTAGTCGATCACGTGGTCCGCGCCGACCGACCGCATGAAGTCGAGCTTGCTGGCGTTGTCGACGCCGGTCACCTCGGCGCCGAGTCGCTTGGCGAGCTGGATCGCGAATGAGCCCGAACCGCCGCCGGCACCGTTGATCAGCACCCGTTGCCCGGCCGTGGCGCCTTCGGTGCCCTGCAGCGCGATCACGCCCGCCTGCGGGATCGTCGACGCCTCGGCAAAGGTCAGTGCCGCGGGTTTGCGGGCCAGCACCGACTCGGGGGCGAGCGCATACTCGGCGAAGCCGCCCTTGAGTACGAGGTTGTCGCCGTACACCTCGTCGCCGGGCCGGAACCGGGTGACGTCCGGGCCGACCACGTCGACCCAGCCGGCGATGTCCGAGCCGAGCGTCCGGCGGGCGGGGGAGCGCAGCCCACCGAAGCGCGAGTACAGCGGTGAGCCCCGCAGGGTCTCCCAATCGCTGAGGTTGACCGAGGTCGCCGCGATTTTGACGAGTACCTGCCGGGCAGCGGGAGACGGCTTGAGAAGTTCCTCGACGCGCAACACGTCCGGAGGCCCGTAACGGTCGTACACGACCGCTCTCATCCGCGTACCGCCGACCGTTGGTGGAAGGCACCGGCGGCCCGCTGCGTGGGGCCGCGGCCCAGGCCGTCGAGAAGGACGGCGACGAGGCGTCGGCTGTGTTCGGGTCCCCGCCCGGGGACGGGCTGGCAGAGCTGGGTGATGCCGTGCAGGAGATCCTCGGCGCTGATGTCATCGCGAACCACGCCGTCGGCGACTGCCGCGTCGAGCAGTGCCGCGAGGCTGGGGCCGAGCCGCCGCAGGAAATAGTCGGGCAGCCCTTCGAACGCCGGATCGCCCGAGTGCAGCGCCGAGGCGAGTCCGCGCTTGGTCGCGAGAAGTTCGGTGAACCCGTGGATCCAGGTGACCAGCGCCTCCGCGGGCTCGTGCGCGGCGCTGAGGGCCGGGCCGGCGTCGGCGACGGTGTCGATTCCGCTCTCCACCACGGCTTTGATCAGGTCGGAGCGCTGCGGGAAATGCCGGTACAGCGTGCCGACCCCCACACCGGCCAGGTCGGTGATCTCTTTCGCGGGTGCGTCCACGCCGGAGGTGGCGAAGACGGTCTTCGCGGCCTCGATCAACGCGTCGACGTTGCGTCGTGCGTCGGCGCGCCGTCGCCGCGTCGGTTCACCGACGGCCGGCGTCGCGGAGCCGGGCGAGGAGCCGCCGGCCGGGGTCCTGTCCTGAGACACCATGTCACTCCCGCTTGCGTAACCGGAAAAGCATTCCGTATACTTCCGGAATAGCTTTCCACTTAGCGTACGGCATCGACCCGGTGCCGACCACCACGGGAGTGAATCCATGCGGTACCGCACCCTCGGCCGGACCGGCATCCAGGTCAGCCCCTACGCGCTGGGCACCCTGATGTTCGCCACCTCCATGGGCAATGCCCCGGAAGACTCGGCCCGCATCATCCACAAGGCGCTGGACGCTGGCATCAACTTCGTCGACACCGCCGACGCCTACGGTGATTCCGAGGAAGTCGTCGGCAAGGCCATGGAAGGTCGCCGCGACAACGTCGTGCTCGCCACCAAGTTCGGCCGCCCGACCGGGCAGCATCCCAACCACGAGGGAGCCTCACGGCGCTGGATCGTCACCGCCGTGGAGAACTCGCTGCGTCGCCTGCGGACCGACTACATCGACCTCTACCAACTTCACCGCCCCGACCCCCACACCGAGATCGAGGAGACGCTCTCCGCGCTGACCGACCTGATCCGCAGCGGCAAGGTCCGCGCGATCGGCGCGTCGGGGACCCCGGCCACCGACATCGTCGAGGCCCAGTGGGTCGCGCAGCGGCGCGGCCTCGCGCGGTTCCACACCGAGCAGCCGGTCTATTCCATCCTCAACCGCGGCATCGAGCGCGAGCTCCTGCCCACCACCCAGCGCTTCGGCATGGGCACCCTGGTCTGGGGTCCCCTTGGCCAGGGGCTACTGACCGGGCGCGTCCGCAAGGACCAGGGCAATGACCTGCGGCGCGCCGGCCTCGTGCGGCATCTCAGCGACGAGCGCCGACTCGACGCGGTTGAAAAGCTCATCCCCCTCGCAGCCGAGGCGGCACTGCCCATGAACCACCTCGCGATGGCGTTCGCCATCGCCCACCCCGGCGTGACCAGCGCGTTGGTCGGCGTCCGCACCATGGACCACCTCGACGGTCTGCTCACCGGCCTGGACGTCAGCCTCACCGACGACATGCTCGACCGCATCGACGAGATCGTCGCGCCCGGCACCGACATCGGTACCCTCGACCAGGCCTACCAGCCGCCGTCCCTGGCGAACCCGGACTCGCGCCGCCGCCCACCGGGCGCACGGGCCGCAGCCTGACGGCCTTCCGCTGCCGCGAGCGCCGGCAGCGGGCCTGAGCGGTTTTCGCGTCGTCAGTCAGGGCTGAAGGTTCTCCAGGTCCTCCAGCAGACTCGGGTGCTTCGGTTCCCAGCCGAGTGCCTCCCGGGTGTGGGTACTGGACGAGGGCTGGTCGGACGCGAAGATCGGGCCGAGGGCGCCGTAGGTCTGCGCCGGGACCGGCTCGACCGGCAGGCCCAGCCGTCGGCCGATGACCGCGGCGATGTCACGAACCGCGTCGCCCTCGTCAGCCACGGCGTGCCAGGAGGTTCCGGCCGGCGCCAGCTCCAGGGCCAGCCGGAAGAGGACTGCCGCGTCGAGCGCGTGCACGGCCGGCCAACGCTGTGCGCCGTCGCCCGGGTAGCCGGACACCGCGGTCCGGCGCGCGATGTCCGTCAGCAGACCGGCGAACCCGCCCGTGCCCTGGTTGTGGACCGTGCGCGGCAGGCGCACGGCCGTGCTCCGTACTCCCCGCGAGGCCAACCCCAGGACCTCCATGACCGCGCGACCGCGACCGCCGACCGGTCCCTCGGTCGGCAGCGGGTCGGCCTCGGTGGAGGCGCGGCCCGGCACCCGCGGCGTACCCGAGACGGTGACGAAGGGGCGGTCGCTGCCGACCAGTTCCTCACCCAGGATTGCCAGTGCCGCGCTCTCCTCGGCGACCGCCATGGCGAGGGCCTCGGGGCTGCTGAAGTCGTTGGCGAATGCCAGGTGGACCACGCCGTCGGCCCGGGCGACGCCGGCGCGAAGAATGTCCAGATCGGCGAGGGCTCCCCGCAGCGGCTCCGCGCCGGCCGCCTCGGCCAGCAGCGCGGACGCGTCGGAGCGGGCGAGCGCGAGGACGGTGTGGCCGTTGCCGACGAGCTCGGCGACGACGGCAGAACCGATCAGACCGGTACCACCGGTGACGAAGACGCGCATGGGCTCTCTCCCGCAAGTGATGGGACTCTTGTCCCGTCACGCTATCACGGCGACGGGACAAGAGTCCCATCACCTATGATGGGCTCATGGGTCGGTGGGAGCCAGGGGCACGCGAACGCCTCGTCGTGGCCGCCGTCGACCTGTTCACCGAGCAGGGGTACGACGCCACGACGGTCGCGCAGATCGCCGAGCGCGCCGGGGTCACGAAGAGCACCTTCTTCCGGCACTTCCCTGACAAGCGCGAGCTGCTGGTGGCCGGACAGGAGACGCTGAGCCGGCTACTGGCCGAGGGGATCGCAGAGGCACCCGGAGACGCCAGCCCGCTCGAGGCGGTCGCCGCCGGTCTCGAGCGCGCCTCGGGCGCGATGGGCCCCATGAATCGCGAGCTCGCCCCTCGCCTGAAGGCGGCCGTCGCCGCCAGCGCCGAACTGCAGGAGCGTGACGCCCTCAAGAGCGTCAGCCTCGCGGCCGCGATGACAACCGCCCTGGTCGCCCGCGGCGTGCCCGACTCGACCGCGGCTATCGCGGGTGAGCTGGGCGTCCTCGCCTTCAAGCGGGGGTACGCCGGATGGTCCGAGGGCGACCGTGACGCCAAGGACGGGCTCACCCGGTACACCCTGGCGGCCCTCGACGAGCTGCGCGCGGCGAGCGCCTCACTGGGCTGACCCGGCGGGGTACCGGGCGCCGTTGACGGTGACCCGCAGCGAGTACACCGAGGTACCCGCGGTGATGAACAGGTGGTTGAGCTTCGGGCCGCCGAAGGTCAGGTTGGCGACGTGTTCGGGCAGCAGCAGCTTGCCGATGAGGGTCCCGTCGACGTCGAAGCAGTGGACGCCGTCATGGGCGGCCGCCCACACCCGGCCGGCATCGTCCACGCGCAGGCCGTCGAAGCGCCCGTTGTCGCAGGTACAGAAGATCCGTCCGCCGGCCAGCGACCCGTCGTCGGTCACGTCGAACACCCGGATGTGGCTGGGCTCCTGGCGGGTGTCCGCGATGTAGAGCTGCCGCTCGTCGGGTGAGAACGCCAGGCCGTTGGGGCGGCAGAAGTCGTCGGCCACGACGCGCAGGTCGCCGGTTGCCGGGTCGAGGCGGAACACGTAGCAGTCGCCGCCGAACTCGCTGTCGCCCTTGTTGCCTTCGTAGTCGCTGTGGATGCCGTAGATCGGGTCGGTGAACCACACGCTGCCGTCGGCGCGCACGACCACGTCGTTGGGGCTGTTCAGCCGCTTGCCCTGGTACCGGTCGGCGAGCACGGTCACCGTACCGTCGTGCTCCGTCCGGGTGACCCGCCGGTTGCCCTGCTCGCAGGTGACCAGCCGGCCCTCGCGGTCGACCGTGTTGCCGTTGGCGTGGCCTGACGAGTGGCGGAACACCCCGACCGCGCCGGTCGTCTCGTCCCAGCGCAACATCCGGTCGTTGGGGATGTCGCTCCACACGAGGTAGCGGCCGGCCGGGAAGTAGGCCGGCCCCTCGGTCTTGCGGGAGCCGGTGTGCAGGCGTTCGACGACGAAGTCTCCGTTGCAGTACCGGAAGCGTTCGTCCAGCATCTGGAAGTCCGCGGGAATCGTGTCGGTCATGCTGTCGACCTAAGTCACCGAACACAGTATGGTCAACAGGGCAGTCGTCAGAATCACATCTCAAGGATCGGCACGTGGACGATATCGACCGGACCCTGCTCGCGCAGTTACAGCGCGACGCGAACCAGTCCTACGCCGCGCTCGGGCAGGCGGCCGGCCTGTCCGCGGGTGCGGCGCACGAACGGGTACGCAAACTGCGTGAGCGCGGGGTCATCCGGCGCACGACGGTGGAGGTCGACCCGGCCGCGGCCGGGCGCGGCGTGCTCGCGTTCGTCATGGTTAGCGCGAACGACTGGATGGGCGACGAGGCGACCCGCGAGGGCCTGGCGGCGATCCCCGACATCCAGGAGGCGCACATCATCGCCGGCCCCGCCTCGGTGCTGGTGAAGATCCGCACCGCCACAACGGAGGACCTGCAGTCGACCCTGCGCCGCATCTTCGCCATCGACGGGGTGACCGGCACGCAGACCATCGTCGTCCTGGAGTCCTTCTTCGAACGCCCCGTCTGTGTGGACGGCGGGGGTCCAGGGCCGGCGGACGCCTGAACCCGCCCCGCGCCTGCTCTGTCTGGACTAGTTTTTGGCGGTATGGACATCGAGATCGCCGTCCGTGTCGACGGGGCAGACCACCGGCTCACCGTCGACGCCCGCACCACCGTGCTGGACCTGCTGCGCGAGCGGCTGGGCGTCACGAGCCCGAAGAAGGGCTGCGACCACGGCCAGTGCGGTGCCTGCACCGTCCTGCTGGACGGCCGGCGGGTCAACAGCTGCCTGGCGCTGGCGGTCGCCCACGACGGCGCCCAGATCGTCACCGCGGCCGGGCTGGCGGCGACGGCCGAACCGGCGGACGGCGACGGGCTGCACCCGGTGCAGCGCGCGTTCGTCGAGCGGGACGCGTTCCAGTGCGGATACTGCACGCCCGGTCAGGTCGTCTCCGCGGTGGGCATGCTGCGCGAGGCCGCGGCCGGCTGGCCGAGCGCGGTCAGCGTGCCCGGCGACGAGGGGACGGTCGTGCTGGACGAGGCCGAGGTGCGCGAGCGGATGAGCGGCAACCTCTGCCGCTGTGGTGCCTACGCGAACATCGTGCCGGCCATCCTCGACGCGGCACGCCGGTGAGGTCGCTGCGCTACGCCCGGGCCACCGACGCGGCCGAGGCGGTCAGGCTGCTCGTGGACGCCCCGGACGGCGCGTACCTCGGCGGGGGTACCAATCTGGTGGATCTGATGAAGCTCGGCGTTGTCGAGCCGGGCCTGCTGGTCGACGTGCGGCGGCTGACCTCCGACCGCGTCGAGCGCCGTGGCGACGGCGGCCTGACCATCGGCGCCGCGGTGCCCAACAGCGACCTCGCGGCCGACCCGCTGATCCGGACCCGGTACCCGGTGCTGTCCCAGGCGTTGCTGGCCGGCGCCTCCGGCCAGCTGCGCAACGCCGCGACCACCGCCGGGAACCTGTTGCAGCGCACCCGATGCGGCTACTTCCAGGACGTCACCACAGCCTGCAACAAGCGCGAACCCGGCTCCGGCTGCTCGGCGATCGACGGGCAGCAACGGGAGATGGCCGTCCTCGGCGCCTCGACACAGTGCGTCGCCACGCACCCGTCGGACATGGCGGTCGCACTGGCCGCGCTGGACGCCTCGGTGCACACCACGGGACCGTCGGGTCGCCGCACCATCCCGGTGACCGAACTGCACCGACTGCCGGGCGACGAGCCGTGGCGCGACACCGTCCTCGAGCACGGTGAGCTGATCACCGCCGTCGAGCTGCCGCCGCTGCCGTTCGCCACCACCTCGCGCTACCGCAAGGTGCGCGACCGCGCGTCCTACGCCTTCGCGCTGGTGTCGGCCGCCGCGGCGCTGCACGTCGAGGGCGGGGTGGTGCGCGACGTGCGCCTCGCGCTGGGTGGTGTGGCGCACAAGCCCTGGCGGGCACGCCGGCTGGAGGAGGCGCTGCGCGGCCTGCCGGCCAGCGCGGACAACTTCGCCGCGGCCGCCGACGCGGAGCTGTCCGCCGCGCAACCGTTGCCGGGCAACGCCTTCAAGCTGCCACTGGCCCGCAACGTCATCGTCCGCCTGCTGTCGGACCTGGCCGCCGACCGGCCCTACGGCGATCCCGCCTGAGGGATCGGCGTCACGCCGGCCGGGGCAGGCCGGGCAGCAGCTTGTCCAGCCGCACCGGCAGGTCGCGCACCCGCACGCCGGTGGCGTGGTGCACGGCGTTGGCGACGGCGGCCGCCGTGCCGACCATGCCGATCTCACCGATTCCCTTGGTACCCATGGGGTTGAGCTGGTCGTCGTGCTCGTCGAGCCAGTATGCCTCGACGCTGCCCACGTCGGCGTTCGTGGCGATGTGGTATTGCGCGAAGTCCCGGTTGACCCAGCCGCCGAGGGCCGGGTCGAGCAGCGCCCCCTCGTGCAGCGCCATGGACAGGCCCATCGTCATCCCGCCGATGAACTGGGACCGGGCGGTCGTGGCGTTGACGATGCGCCCGGCGGCGAACACCCCGAGCAGCCGCGTCGCGCGGACCTCCCCGGTGTCGGCGTCCACCCGCACCTCCGCGAACTGCGCCCCGAACGCGTACCGGGCGAGATTGCGGCGCTGGGCGATGTCCTCCTCCGTGTTCACGGTCACGGCCAGGCCCTCGCGCGGCACCGCGCCGCCCGCCGCGCGGATCTGCTCGCACAGTTGGCCGCACGCCTTGGTCACCGCCCAACCCCAGGACGACGTACCCATCGACCCGCCCGCCGGGGCGGCCGGCGGCAGGCTGCTGTCTCCAATGTGGACATTCACCCGCTCGGGCGGCGCGCCCAGCTCGTCGACGGCGATCTGCCAGAGTGCCGTGCGGGCCCCGGTGCCGATGTCGGTCGCGTTGATGGCGACCTGGAACGTACCGTCCGGTTCCGCGCGTGCCGACGCGGTGCACGCCCGCACCCGCGCCGGGTACGAGCAGCCGGCCACTCCGGTACCGGTCAGCCACCGGCCGTCACGGCGCGTCCCCGGCGCCGGGTCGCGGTCGTGCCAGCCAAACCGCCGCGCCCCCTCCCGAAGGCAGCCCACCAGGTTGCGGCTGCTGAACGGGACGCCCTCGGCCGGGTCGATGTCCGGCTCGTTGCGGGTGCGCAGCTCTACCGGGTCCATCCGGCACGCCACCGCCAGCTCGTCGATCGCGCACTCCAGCGCGAACGATCCCGGGGTCTCGCCGGGCGCCCGCATGATGGACGGGGTCGGCACGTCCAACCGCGCAACCCGGTGCGCGGTGTGCCGGTCCGGCGCGGCGTACATGTAGCGGGTGTAGACGGCGACCTGCTCGGCGAACTCCTTGGCGGTCGAGGTCTGGGTGATCGAGTCGTGCCCGACGCAGCGCAGCCGCCCGTCGGTGTCCGCACCGAGCCGCACCCGCTGGATCGTCGGCGTCCGGTACCCGACGGGGCCGAAGGTCTGCTGGCGTGTCAGCGCGAGACGCACCGGCCGGCCGACGTGGCGGGCGGCGAGCGCGGCGAGTACCGACGGACAGCGGGTGAACGCCTTGCCCCCGAAGCCACCGCCGACGTGCTCCGCGATGACCCGTACCGCGCCGGTCGGCAGGCCGAACAGCGCCGCCAGGGTGCGCTGGACCACCGTCGTGCCCTGACTCGCGTCGTAGACGGTCAGCCCGCCGTCGTGCCAGTGCGCGATCGCGGCGTGCGGCTCCATCGGGGCGTTGACGTAGGCGGGCGTCGAGTACACCTCGTCGACCCGTACCGGCGAGGCCGCGAACGCGCCGTCGAAGTCGCCGGTGTCCACATCGGACTCGTAGCCGGCGTTCACCTTGTCCGGGCGGTACAGGCCGGGGTGGTCGCCGGTGAGTAGCGTGTCGGCGGGTCCCGCGCGGTACTCAACGCGCACCCGGCGTGCCGCCTCCCGGGCGACCTCCAGCGACTGCGCGACGACGACGGCGACGGGCTGGCCGCGGTACCACACCTCGGGGTGCTGCAGCAGCCGCAGGTCCGGATCGGCGTCGGCCGGCAGCCGGGGGGCGTTGTCGTGCCACAGCACGGCGAGCACACCCGGCAGGGCGGTCGCTGCGGAGGCGTCGAGGCCGGCGATGACACCTCGAGCGACGCGCGACACCACCGGCCATCCGTAGACGGCGCCGTCCACCGGGTACTCCATCGCGTACCGTGCGGCGCCGGCCACCTTCGCCGGGCCTTCCAGCCGGGGATGTGCCTGCCCCACCATGCGGTGTGCCGTGTCCATCGCAACTCCGTGGCCTCGCCCGTGACCTGCCCCCACGCTAGGCGCGTCGACGTTGGCGCGCTCCGGTCAACGGGCGGTGTCCCGCCGGCGGGTGACGCGGACCGGTGGCGCGCGATGATCCACTGTGGATGCGGTCCCGGCGCTCGGGGGAGTAGCGTACGGAGGCCCGATATTGGATACGCCGTTGAGGGGCGACGTTGAAGCTGGCCGACTGGCTCCAGGTCGTTTCGTTGGCGGCCGTTGTGGTCGCGCTACTACTCAACTACCGGCAGGCGCGCGAGACGGCCAGGCAGGCCAAAGAGGCATCCAAACAGGTGGCCATCTCTGTGTCGATGTCGAAACAGGAGGCCTACCGGCAGCTGACCAACTACGGCGCGAACTTCAACGCCATCCTCTTCCAGTCCGGCGACGACCTGCTGTCCTGGTTCCTGTCCTCCAGGGGCATTCCCGTCGCCAGCCATGAGCAGAATCTGCGCTCCATGTACATGTTCGTCAGGATGGACGTCCACGAATCGGTGTACCTGTCGCACCAGGACTCGTTCCTTGACGACAACGCCTGGGGCGCCTGGAGACGGGTGGTCGAGGCGGACGTCTCGACGCCGGAGTTCCGGGCGGTGTGGCAGGCGGTCGCGCAGCACTACGTCGCCACCTTCGGGGCCTTTGTCGACTCGGTGATCCATGAGCAGGACGCGGCCGGCACCTCCATGGCCTGACGGCTCCATCGCCACGTTCGTCGTTGCGCTCAGCCGGGGAACGCGGGCAACGAGGTCCGGGAGAAGTCCTCGATCTCCTCTTGCAGGTCGCCTGACTCCGCGGTGCCGAACTGGTTCAACTGACGGTGCACGAGGTGCATCGTCATGACCAGGTCGTGGATGCGGCTGTCCGGCGGCAGGGCGAACACCGGAGCCAGCCACCCGGCGACGCCGTCCAGCTCGCCCCGGGATGCGCGGGCCAGTGCCAGGCTGATCCGTGAATCGGCTTCGCACGTGAGGTCCCAGGTCGGTTCGTTGGCATCCCGGTAGGCATCGATGGCCTCGGCGGAGAACTGCTCGGCGGCCGACGACTCCTCGGGCAGGCTGGCAAGCGCTCTGCCGGCGTAGTACAGGTACCGCGGGCGGCCGAAGGTACACAGACCGCCGACGGCGTCGAGGTCGTCCGGGCGCACCTGCTCGAATGCCGTGTCCGCCTGGTGGATCAGCTCCCTTGCCCGCTGCGCGTTGCCGAGCGCGGCCCACGTCCGGGCCTGCCCGGCATAGAGCCAGATCGCGGCGGAACCGGAGCCGGCGCCGCCCGCCAGCAGGCCCAGTTCGGCGTAGCGCAGCGCCTCCCGAGGGCGGTCCGCCCAGTAGCAGATGTGCGACTGCAGCGCCCGCACCCAGGCTCGTAGCCCGGGATGGTCGGCGTACTCGGCCCACAGGAATGCCGTCCGGGCATGGGTCAACGCCAGCTCCGGCTTGGCGATGTCGTTTCCCGCGTACGCCAACAGCCCCGCGACGATGGTGGCCAGGAAATAGAGTTGGCGGGCATTTCCCGGCGTCTGCCGGCGATCGAGCAGCGCCAGAATCGTCGACTGCGCACTGACCAGGCGGCCGAGTACGGTCGGCAACGGCCGGACCGGGTACAGCGCCGCGAGCTCCGTCACCTCGTCGCGCAGCCGGTCGATCGCCTCACCGCTCATCGGCAGTTCGTTGTCGAACGTGAACTCACGCGACTGCTCAGCGGCCATTTCCAGCAACTCCGTCTCCGTCTGCGGCCCGGGTGTGCTCCCGTCGAACGGCGTGAGCTGACCGCCGACCCACGATCGCAACAGTTCATCGACGGGCATGGCGAACATCGCGCGCAGTACGCGACGGGTCGAAGGGGTCGTGCCGGACCGCTCTCCGGAGGCGAGCCGGCGAAGGTGCCGCGCGCTGATAGTGACTCCCCGCTCGCCGAGCGTCCGAGCCAGCGTCTCGAACTCGGCGGCGACCTCCTCGTAGGTCCGGTCCTGCTGTCGCAGCAGGTGCTCGAGTACCGTGCGTGGTTGCTGCGAGTTCCTGCCGGCCATCCCGAACCCTCCTCGCGACTACGTGGTCAATGGTGCGGACGTCACCGTCGTCTCCGGAAGGCCGGGAGCCGACCGGTCCTCCGATGGTCCGCCTACGGTCCCCGTACGGTCCACTCCCGGCTCGCAACGGACGTCCACGACAGCGCCAGCAGCGACACCGGGCGGCGCTCAGGCCGGCGGCTCGGCGCTGAGCAGGTAGTCCTCGGCGTCGGGGCTCCATCGCAGGTCGACGGCCGCGTTGGTCGCTGCCGCCTTGCAGAACTGGAGAAAGCTGCGGTAACCGAGCTTCTTCTCGCTGAAGTCGGGCCGCACCTTGCGCAGCTGGTTCTTGAGGCCGGACAGCGGCACGAGACCGTCGCGGCCGGCCAGGTCGCCGACGACCGAGCGCAGCAGGTCGAACGCCTCCTCACGGTC
>Ga0081540_1003467_pt1 | contig 12452 bp, 12 predicted proteins | sample TabmetS2T1R1_FD_71024 | JGI IMG/M metagenome (GOLD analysis project Ga0081540, IMG submission 71024) | Tabebuia heterophylla rhizosphere microbial communities from the University of Puerto Rico - S2T1R1 | ecosystem: Host-associated > Plants > Roots > Rhizosphere ...
ATTCCGGCGCTGGATCATGCGCGCCGCGGCAGAGCCGGCCGGCCGCCGCAAGGGCGTGCGCCATGCCGGCTGAACGCGTCGAGACGCTGGTGATCGGTGGCGGCCAGGCCGGGCTCACCATGAGCCACCGGCTGAAACAGCGCGGCCTTGCGCATCTCGTGCTGGAGCGTCATCGCATTGCCGAGCGCTGGCGCAGCGAACGCTGGGACGGCTTGCGCTTCCAGTTTCCCAACTGGTCGGTACGGCTGCCTGACTTCCCATTCCCGCATGACGATCCCGATACATTTGCGAGCACAAGCGATATCCTGAAATTCATCGAGGCCTATGCAGCCTTCGTCGATCCGCCGATCCGCTGCGGTGTCGCGGTAACGCGGCTTCGGCACAATGGCGCGTCCGATTTTGTCGCGGAGACATCCGAAGGCGAGATCGAAGCCAAGAATGTCGTCGTCGCCACCGGTCCCTATCAGCGGGCGCTGATGCCTGAAGTGTTGCGCGACGAAGCCGTCTTCCAGGTCCACGCCAGCAGTTACAGAAATCCGGACCAACTACCACAGGGCGCGGTGCTGGTGGTCGGCGCCGGCGCCTCGGGCGCGCAAATTGCCGACGAACTTTCGCGCGCAGGCCGGCGCGTGTTTCTTGCGGTCGGTCAACACACCCGCATGCCGCGACACTATCGCGGCCGCGATCTCACCTGGTGGTTTGAAACGCTGCATTTGCTTGACATGCTCCCGGAGCAGCGAACGAGCAAGGTGAATCCGTCGATCACCGGCGCCTACGGTGGGCGCACGATCGATTTCCGCGACTTTGCGCATGAGGGCATCACGCTGCTTGGGCGCGTCACCGCGGTGCGCGACGGCGTGCTCGACATTGGACTTGGCCTGGCGGAGAGCCTGGTCCAGGGCGATGCGTATTATCATGTCTTCCTCGACATGATGGACGAATATGTTCGAAGCCGCTGTCTCGACCTCCCCGACGATCCCTCTGCCCGCGCCCGTCGGCCGGACCCGCCTTGCGTGACCGACCCGATCCGGCGGCTCGATCTCCGTGCCGAAAATATCAACGCGGTGATATGGGCGACCGGCTATGGCGTCGATTTCGGCTGGATCGACATCCCCGTTTTCGACGCGAGCGGCGAGCCCCTGCATCGCAGCGGCATCAGCGAGGTACCCGGGCTCTACTTCCTTGGCCTGCAATGGCTGTCCCGGATGAAATCCGCGTTCCTTTCCTATGTGGGCGACGACGCGGCTGACCTCGCCGACCACATCGCCTCCCGGCGCTGAGGCGCCCTTCCGGCAAATTTCCCGTGGTTTGTGAACCACTTCACAGGCCAGGCGAAGCTTCCGTGTTCTCCTAAAATTCCAAGAGAATCCGGAGCTTGAGATGACCTGCCTCTATGACGGTTTTGACATCGAGTCCTTCGAGGCGGGGAAAGGCCTGTGGCATGCGCGGATCCGCCGGGCGGATCAGCAGCCGGTCGTGATCGACGGCATCGCCTTTGCTACCCTCGACGTGGGCTTTGCCTGGAGCGATTCCGAACAAGCTATCGCCGACGCCAAGAGCCATATCGACCGCTTCGGGCTGCGTAGTCAGGGAGCATCCGATGCCGTCGCTTGAGGTCGTCCCCACCGCGTCCCCCACGCCTGTGCTGTCCGCCTGCCCGCAATGCAGCGGCGGCCTTGCGGTACTGAAAATCATTCCCGGCCGCGTCGGACGCGGCGGCTGCGAATACTGGACCATGCGCTGCACCCGCTGCGGTGGCATCCATCTCGACATTGTCGAACCGGCGGCAAGCACGCCCCTCTCCTGAAGCTTTCTTGTTTGAGCATGATCTTGTCCGAAAACCGGTTCCCAGTTTGCGCTAACGCGGCCCTTCGGGTCGGAATCATGCTCGCTACTCGATCGTCGCTTTGCGCGGCTCGACCACCTCGAAGCTTGTCGGAAACTCGTCGAACAGGCTGAACAGCTCGGCGAGTTTCAGCGGATTGCCTGATATCACCACGTCGCCGGTGACGACGCTGCCGACGAAGGTTCGTTCCTTCAGCGTGATTGCATCGAATGCGGGCCGCGTCAGCGTGACGCCGGCATCGGCATCGTCGGCCTGCTTGCCCGCGACCTGGGTCAGCGCCGAGTTCTCAAGCGTCATCACATAGACTTGCTTGAGGTCGGTGAAATTCCAGTTGATCACGATGCGCTTGCCCTCGGCCCTGGGCGCGTTGAGGCGCACACCAAGGAAATCGAAGGCGAGATCGATGGTGATGCCCTTCAGCAATTCCGGATTGGCTGCCGATCCCTGCCCCTTCGGCACGCCGTTGCGCAACTCCGCCGCGCCCAGCAGATAGGCATTCCGCCAGGTCGCGGCCTCGCTCTGGTAGCCGAGTTGCTCCAGCGCATCAGCCCCTAACTCACGCGCGTCCTTGTTGGAGGGATCGGCGAAGACAAGCTGGCTTGTGATGCTGGCGACCCAGCGATATTGCCCTTCCTTGAAATCTTCGCGGGCGCGTTTCAGCACGGCCTCCGCGCCGCCCATATAGTCGATCTGCTTTTGCGCGAATTCCGTGCGAGGCAATGGATTCAAGTCCGCAGGATTGGCGCTGTACCAGCCGAGATAGAATTGATAGACCGCCTTGGCATTGTGGCTCAGCGTGCCGTAATAGCCGCGCGCGGCCCAGTCGCTGGCAAGACTCGCCGGCAGCTTCAGGCGCTCGGCGATCTCGGTCGGCGTCAGGCCGTGGTTGAGCAGACGCACGCTCTGATCGTGAATGAATTTATAGAGGTCGCGCTGCTTCTTGAGGAACGCGACGACGCGCGCATTGCCCCACATGGGCCAGTGGTGCTGCGCGATCACCACGTCGGTCTTGTCGCCGTAGCGCTCGATGGCGTCAGAGATGTAGCGCGACCATAACCTGCCGTCGCGGATCGCAGCACCACGGATGGTGTAGAGATTGTGCATGTTATGGGTAGCGTCTTCCGCCATGTTCAACACCTTGAACTGCGGAAAGTACAGCAGCATTTCCGCGGGCGCTTCCGAGCCTGGCACGAGATGGAATTCGATCTCGACACCGTCGATGCTGCGCGTCTCGTAGGGCTTGCTGATCACCTCGTTCGGAGGGATCAGCGAGATCGTGCCGAGCGCTAGCGCCTTGCCGAGCCCGGTGTCGATCTGGGCGCGCTCGCCGACAGGTAGCGTGCTGCCGAACTGGAACTGGGCGCGGCGGGTCATGGCGTTGCCGGCGATGACATTCTCCGCCACCGCATGCTCCATGAAACCATCCGGCGCGATCACCTTGACCTTGCCGGAGGCGGCATCCCCCGCAGACATCACGCCTTTGGCGCCGCCGAAATGATCGGAATGGCTGTGGGTGTAGATCACGGCGACGACTGGTTTTGCCGGGCGGTGCTGCAGATAGAGATCGAGCGCGGCTTTTGCGCTTTGAGTGGAGAGCAAGGGATCGATCAGGATCAGCCCGCTATCGGCCTCCACGATGGTCATGTTGGCGATGTCGATGCCGCGCACCTGATAGACGCGATCGACTACCTTGAAGAGGCCGTTGATGGCATTGAGCTGCGCCTGCCGCCACAGGCTCGGATTGACCGTCGACGGCACCTCGTCCTTCGAAAGGAAGGAATAGCGTTTCGCATCGAACGCCGGCCGGCCCGCGGGGCCGGCGACCACGCCATCCGGAAGCGTCGCAATAAAACCGCGCTGCGCGTCGTCGAAATCGGCGCGGTCGGCAAAGGGCAGCGATCTGGCAAAACTTTCGTTGGCGGCGCGCGTGGCCGGTTCCGCGTCCTTGCCTTGTGCTGCCACCTGCTGACAGGAGAGCGCACAGACCGCGAACAGCACTGCCCCGGCAAACCCGGCAAGACCCTTCATCGCGTTTCCCCTTTTATGTGCGGCGGAACGGTCCCATATTCGCCCCATGGCGAAGAATCCACAAACTCCCAAAAAGCCCGGCAAAACTCCCAAATCCAAGGCGCACCGGCCCGAAGTCCAGCCGATCGGTCCGGCGCTGGCCGAACTGCTCAATCCCGCGATCAACCGCGGCGATGCCGGCCTCGGCTCGGGCACCGGATTGCAGCCGCCGCCGGACAATTCCTGGGATCGCCGCTCCAGCGGCGAGGCGGCCGCGCATCGCGCGCGCGCTTCGACGCGCGGCACGCAGGAGGATGTGGCGAAGCGCGATGCGGCGCGCGAAGGTTTTGAGGAAGCCCCGCAGGCGAATTACGGGACCGCGGCCACGATCCCGATGCTCGATCCGGAGCTGGCGCGGCAATTGGGATTGCCGACCGCGGAGGATGATGAGGAAGCGCTGGCGCGGCCGCCGCGCAGCAAGATGGAGTCACTCGGCGTCAAGGCCACCGCCGAAGCGCTGGAGAATTTGATCCGCGACGGCCGGCCGGAATTCCGCGGCGAGGATGGCCAGCTAAAAGTGTGGACGCCGCACCGGCCGCCCCGCCCGGAAAAGTCCGAAGGCGGCGTGCGCTTCGAGATCAAGTCCGACTATGAGCCCAAGGGCGACCAGCCGACCGCGATCGCGGAGCTGGTCGAGGGCATAGAGCGTAACGACCGCACGCAGGTACTGCTCGGCGTCACCGGCTCGGGCAAGACCTACACCATGGCGAAAGTGATCGAGGCGACGCAGCGCCCTGCCCTGATCCTTGCGCCGAACAAGACGCTGGCCGCCCAGCTCTATGGCGAGTTCAAGAACTTTTTTCCTGACAACGCAGTCGAGTATTTCGTCAGCTATTACGACTACTACCAGCCCGAAGCTTATGTGCCGCGTACGGATACCTACATCGAAAAAGACTCATCGATCAACGAGCAGATCGACCGCATGCGCCATTCGGCGACGCGCGCACTGCTTGAGCGCGACGACGTCATCATCGTTGCGTCGGTCTCCTGCATCTATGGTATCGGCTCGGTCGAGACCTATACCGCGATGACCTTTGCGCTGAAGAAGGGCGAGCGCATCGACCAGCGCCAGCTGATCGCCGACCTCGTTGCGCTGCAATACAAGCGCACCCAGGCCGAATTCGCCCGCGGCACGTTCCGCGTCCGCGGCGACGTCATCGACATCTTCCCGGCGCACTATGAGGACCGCGCCTGGCGCGTGAATTTGTTCGGCGACACCGTGGAAAACATTGAGGAATTCGATCCGCTCACCGGTCACAAGCAGGATGAGCTCGAATTCATCAAGATCTACGCCAATTCGCACTATGTGACGCCGCGCCCGACGCTGGTGCAGGCGATCAAGTCGATCAAGAGCGAGTTGAAGCTGCGGCTCGACGAGCTCAACAACCAGGGGCGCCTTCTGGAAGCGCAGCGGCTGGAGCAGCGCACCACCTTCGATCTTGAAATGATGGAGGCGACCGGAAGCTGCGCCGGCATCGAGAATTATTCGCGCTATCTCACGGGACGGCGGCCCGGCGAGCCGCCGCCGACGCTGTTCGAATATGTGCCTGACAATGCGTTGGTGTTTGCCGACGAAAGCCACGTCACCATCCCGCAGATCGGCGGCATGTTCCGAGGCGATTTCCGCCGCAAGGCGACGCTCGCCGAATACGGTTTCCGCCTGCCCTCCTGCATGGACAACCGCCCGCTGCGCTTCGAGGAATGGGACATGATGCGCCCGCAATCGGTCGCGGTCTCCGCCACGCCGAGCGGCTGGGAGCTGAACGAGAGCGGCGGCGTGTTCGTGGAGCAGGTGATCCGTCCGACCGGGCTGATCGACCCTCCGGTCGACATTCGCCCTGCCCGCACCCAGGTCGACGATCTCGTCGGCGAGGTGCGCGCGACCGCGCAGGCGGGTTACCGCTCGCTGATCACGGTGCTGACCAAGCGCATGGCGGAGGACCTCACCGAATATCTGCATGAGCAGGGCATTCGGGTGCGCTACATGCACAGCGATATCGACACCATCGAGCGCATCGAGATCATCCGCGACTTGCGCCTTGGCGCGTTCGATGCGCTGGTCGGCATCAACCTCTTGCGTGAGGGCCTCGACATTCCCGAATGCGCGCTGGTGGCGATCCTCGACGCCGACAAGGAAGGTTTTCTGCGCAGCGAGACCTCGCTGATCCAGACCATCGGCCGCGCCGCGCGCAATGTCGACGGCAAGGTGGTGCTCTATGCCGACACCGTCACCGGCTCGATGGAGCGCGCCATCGCCGAGACCAACCGCCGCCGCGAGAAGCAGGTTGAGTACAACGAGGCCAATGGCATTACGCCGGAGAGCGTGAAGAAATCGATCGGCGACATCCTCAACTCCGTCTACGAGCGCGACCACGTGCTGGTCGAGATCGGCGACGGCGGCATGGCCGACGATGTCATCAGCATCGGCCACAATTTCGAGGCCGTGCTGAGCGATCTCGAAACCCGCATGCGCGAAGCCGCCGCTGACCTGAACTTCGAGGAAGCCGCCCGCCTGCGCGACGAGGTCAAACGCCTGCGCGCCACCGAAATGGCGGTGGTTGACGATCCCACCGCTAAGCAAAAGGCCGTCGCGGGCCGTGCCGGCGCCTACACCGGCGTGAAGAAATACGGCGAGGCCGCGAACCTCCCGGTCAGCGCGATGAAAAAGAAAAGCGTGCAGTCGGCGATCAAGGCCGGCGGCGGCCGCTCAGGCTCAAGGGTGCACAAGCCCGACCTCGACGAAATGCACGGCCCGGAGTCGCTGCCCTACCGCGGCGAGCGCGCTCTCCCCGCAAAGCCGTTCGGCAGCACCAGCCGGATCATCCAGCCGACGGACTCGCGGCAGTCGGGGCCGGAGTTTGGACCGAGCCCGCGATCGACTGGGGGTGCGCCGGGGAAGCGGGGTGGGTGGAAGAAGAGGTAGCGTCGTCAGACTCTAGCAATTCAAGCGACTTCCGCTAGGCTAGAGGCATGAAACTTGGCTTCGAAGAATCCCAGCTCTCCTATTCCAGCGGCACTCAAAAGGCGCGCACTTGGACCGAGGCTTGGGTCAGCGCCCAGGCGTATTGCCCGCATTGCGGCCATGCCAAGATGTCGCAATTCCCGAACAACAGTCCGCTTGCTGACTTCCTTTGCACTTCGTGCAGCGAGGAATTCGAACTCAAGAGCCAGAAAGGAAAATTCGGCGCCACGGTTACTGACGGTGCATACAAGACGAAGTGCGAGCGCTTGGCTGCCGACAACAATCCAAACCTGTTGCTGATGAACTATGACGTGAAGTCCCTTTCCGTCGTCAATCTGCTCATCGTGCCAAAGCATTTCTTCGTCAAGGATATCATCGAAGAACGGAAGCCGCTTGCCGCTACCGCAAGACGAGCTGGCTGGATCGGATCGAAAATCCGGCTGGATCGTGTACCCGAGTCTGGCAAGATTCATATTGTCAAGAGCGGCATCGTTAGGCCGAAGGACGTTGTTCTTGAGGAATGGCAGAAGACGCTCTTCCTCAGAAGCGAGTCGCTGGAAGCGCGCGGCTGGCTGCTTGATGTGATGAAATGCGTCGAGTCACTCGGCAAGCGCGACTTCACGCTCGACGAAGTCTACGCGTTCGAGCGCCACCTTGGCGGTCTCTACCCGGGCAACCAGAACGTCCGTCCCAAGATTCGGCAACAGCTTCAGTATTTGCGCGATCGCGGGTATGTTGAGTTCGTTACGCGTGGCCACTATCGCCTTCGCTCATAGGAGCACGGGAATGGCTTGGTTTTCGAATTTCTATCGGTGTGATAGGTGCAGCCGCGTTTGGAGAGACGAATGGTCTTGCATGTGCGATGACGATTGCCCGCATTGCGGCGCACGACACATGTCGCCGTACAAAAGCGATGACCTGACAGAACTTGTCGTGCCGGCGGGGAAAGAGTTTATCGTATTGCGCTCGCCATATTCGGCGGAGCACGATCCCGAATATGAAGAGATTGGACGTTTTCCTACACAGGCCAAGGCTGAGGAGTTTTTGTCTTCTTATGACCGGCCCGACGAGCCGAACTATGCCTAGGTTCAACTACCTTGTTGCCGCACTCGTGCTCGGCGTCCTGCTTTCCACCTCCCCCACCCTCGCCCAGGACGCCGCCGACCGCACCCTGCTAGCCACCTTCTGCGACGCAGACAATATCAAGGGCGACAACTGCACGCATGCGAAGGGGTATCCGGCCTCCGGCAACAAGCGAAACTGCGACGTCAAGCTGCTGAAAGATCGCTTCAGCGGAAAATTCGTCGCCTCGGGCAATCCGCTGCTGGTGGTCAATTACGAGAGCGGATGCGAGGCGCGGGCCAATGATGATGGCGGCTCGGCGGTGTTCGAGCTGGTCAAGGGCAGCTACAGCTTTGTCGGCTTTCAGCCGGGCGTGCGGGTCAACGACTGCATCGTCGCGCCGCGGAGCGAGCGGCAGGACTCGCTGGTCTGCCTCACCGGCCATATCGGCCAGGGTTTTCTCGAAGGCGGCGTGGCGCAGCTGTCGTTCGCGCGCGACTATGGCAAGGGCATCAGCATCCGCTACGACTTCCTGCTGAAGGCAACGGATTCGACCGGGGCCTACGGCTACAATGTCGTGACCTGCAGGAAGAAGCCGCCGAAATATTTCGAGCTGTCAAAGCTTGGTGCGGGGCCGCGCAAGGAGACGGTGGCGTTCGATGCCACCTGGGCCGACGCGGATGTTTTCAAGACCGCGTGCGGCCAGGGCTTTCCCAAGCCGAAGGAAATTTTCGGCACGTTGTCGAAGGGCGATGCTTATGTGCCGCCGGGCTATGAGAAGAAGGGGCGGATCATCATCGATCTTGCCAAGCGCAAGGTGGTGCCGGCGGGGTGAGTGCGGCCACCGTACACTCCGTCATTGCGAGCGAAGCGAAGCAATCCAGCTTCCTTCGCCACGACAAGAAAGCTGGATTGCTTCGTCGCTTCGCTCCTCGCAATGACGGTGGAGGCAGACGGGCCGCCTCACTACCCTCATCCCGACCTGCGATGGCTCGTGTTCTGCGTGAGATTGCCGTGGGCGGCCTGCTCGCGGATGTTGTTCTTCTCGTCGTCGCGATGGCCCTTGGTGGTGTCGAGGGGAACGTCGGGCGCGCTGCCGGCGCCCTTGTGGCTCTTGTTGTCCTCTGGAACGGGCGGGATGTGCTTCGACGTCTTCGTCATTCAGACAACCTCCGTGATGGCAGGGGAGAACGATCGCAAGGCGGGCATCGTTCCTCCGCGCGCGCAATTGAAGCGTCGCTGTCCCTATTAGCTATGGACGCCGTTCCGCGCGCCACAAGGATGCGCGCGGAGATGTGACTGCGGCCTTCGCGCGCAGGCCGAAGCAATGCCGGCGTCAGTTCAGCTTCCTGCCACCCTCGGTCACGGCGTCGAGGAACGCCGACGTCTCTCGGTTGAGGAATTCGACGTCAGCGGCGATCGCGCCGCCGGCTGCGGCGTGGCCGGTGACGGTGCCGGGGCTGATCGTCATCATCTTCACACCGGGAATGTTCTTGCCCGCCTCGATCGGCTCGAACTCCGGATTGAGCAGATCCTTGGTGCCGGTGAGGATCAGCGTTTTGGCCTTGATCGAGGCCAGCGCTTTTGCCGTGTCGCCGCCAAAGCCCGGCGTGGTGCCGACGTCGTGCCGTTCATAAGCCCAGGTCTGGTAGATCCAGTCGTTGGCGTCGAATACCTTCATCAACGCCGTTTCCTGGCTCTCCATCCACGGCAGCACGTCCATGCCATTCTTGAACTGCGCCACATACATGTCCGGCGTGCGTGCCGACAGGAAGTTGAGAATGTCGCGCCACAGCCGGACGCCCTTTTCCGGCGGCGCCTCGTAATTGCCGTCCTTCCATGCGGGATCCAGCATGATGGCCTTGCGCGAGGCCTCCATCACCGCGATCGACCAGGCCGGCGTCTTCGCCAGCGGCACCATCGCCACCAGCGCGTCCATGTAGTCGGGATGGCTGACGCCCCATTGCAGCGCCTGCATGCCGCCCATCGACGGGCCAACCACCGCGACAACGTGATCGATGCCGAGCTTCTCCTTCATCAGCCGGTACTGCGATTGCACCATGTCGCGGATGGTGAATTTCGGGAATTGCATGCGCGGCTGCGCCTTGGAATTGCTCGGCGAGGTCGAAAGCCCGTTGGCGATCGCATCGGTGCAGATGATGAAATATTTGTCGGTGTCGAGCGCCTTGCCGGGGCCGATCATGAAGTCGAGCCGGTGATGATTGCCCGAGATCGCCGTCACCATCAGGATGGCGTTCGATTTCCTGTCATTGAGCTTGCCGTGGGTGACATAGGAGATCGAAAAGTCCTTGATCACCTCGCCGCTTTCGAGCTTGAGATCGCCTTCGCCCCAGGATTGATGCGGCGCCTGTTGCGGCGAGTGCGCCGCTGCTGGCATCGATAGTACCAGGCAGGCGGCAAGGACCGTGGCGGCGTGCTTCATGGTTTTCTCCCCCATTTGCTCTTCTTGGTATTCCCAACAGGATAATGACCGTGCGGGAGCCGACAAGCCGGCCGGCGCGAGATTTATGACTGGCGGCATGGGGAATCCCGGCCCGTGCGCGGAGTCGGCACCGCGCTGCGGCCACCGAGCCGGACGCCGCCGCTCGAGCCGGCGCGACAGCGCGCGATCTCCGACGTTCACCATTTCTTGTTCGCCCGTGAACCTATGCGGAGAACCTCGCGACCCAGCACTGGCCGCTCTCGGCTGATGGCCCGTGAGGGGACGAATGAAGATCGTGTTTCTGGTTTTGCTGGGTCTGATTCTGGGCGTTCTCGGCGGCGCCGTGCTCGGCGTAGGCGCCGGGCTTGCCTGGGTGGAAATCTTTAAAATCTCGAGTTTTGAAGGCCATAGCGGCATGCTGGTGTTCTTCGGCTTCATGCCCGGCGGCGCCATTCTTGGCGCTCTCGCCGGCGCCATCGCCTTCGGCGCGCTGGCGGCGCGGGACAGAGAAATCGCCATCGAACAGCCGCCAAAACCGCCGCCAAAGCCATGATGTCCGCAATTCCACGGCATTTGTGCAATGCAAAAACGCCGATTGTCTTTTGAAACCATCTGACTACTTCAGCGACCAATAGTTGAACGAGACGCAGCCACCGCCCCGACGTCATCGAAGACGCCGCAGGGCCTGTTTGCTGCTCACGCCAAACCAATTCAGGAACTACCGAAAATGACAGAGCATAGCCTCTGGCGTTTCTCGCGCGCATTGCATCGCGCGATCAACGAGCGCCAGTTCGGGGAAATTGAGCCCCTGATCGATGAAGATGTCGAATGGACCATTCATGGACCGGTCGACCTGTTTCCGTTCTTCGGCGCGCGGCGCGGCAAGGCCGCGGTGCTGGATGTGATCCGGCAGATCGCGGACAAGGTGCGCGTCCACCGCTTTGATCGCGAATCGATCATGCTCGGGGTGGAGGCGGCATCGTCGATGCTGCGCTGCTCGCTGACCATGCTTGACACCAACAAGCCGGTGCGGCTGCGGGTGGCGCATTTCGTCCAGTTCAGGGAGGGCCGGCTGTCGTCGCTGCGCATCCTGGTCGACAGCTACGAGCTGATCGAGCATGCGATCGGCTTTCCGCTGCGAGGGCGGATGATCCCGGTGTCGGCCTGAAGCGCTCACGCTTTTTGTTTGAGCGTGATCTCTTCCGAAACCGGTCTCCACTTTTCGGGATCACGCTCGCGCCAGATAACCCCGTCACAATTTTGCGCCAGAATGACCGCATGTAGGTCGTCTGGAACCGGGCGGGGTTATGAAGTTCAGCACATCGATGGGGAAATGGCGGCCGCTCGTGCTGGCGGCGGGCCTTTGCATGGCCGCGGCAACCGCGCTGGCGCAATCGCCTCCCGCCGCTGACGATGCCGATGAGGCCGAGGAAGAGGCCGCACCTGCGCCTGAGAAGAAAGACGAAGACATCCTCAAGGATGTCGACATCGACAAGCTCGACTGGAGCCAGCTCAATATCGACGCCTCCATGCTCAACCTGCCTTCCGTGAAAGCCCGCGCGGCTGCGAAGGGCGCCAGCAGCGACGATGCGTCCTGGTCGTCCACCGCCAGGGGCAATGGCGCTTCATCCGTCTCGGTCAAGCAATCGATCTCGCCGTTCTGGGATACAAGGATCGGCGCTGACATGATCGTGGTCAATCCGGCGCCGGGCACCACCAGCGGCGACCTGCTGCGCCAAAAGATCTCGCCGAATGCGCCACCGGAAAATTCCTCCGGCAGCGCCTGGGCTGCGATATCGGCGCCCGGCGTCGGCTCGATCTGGGACAAGACGGCAATCGAGGCCCGCGTCGATCCCGGCGCCGAACAGGGCAAGCTCGGCACCGTCATCACCAAATCCGTGCCGCTGAGCGATGGCTATTCGCTCACCCTGCAGAATGGCTACAATTTGATCCAGCAAGGACTTGTCCCGGTGCCGGGCGTGCCCGCGCATCCCTCGCGCAACACCGAGACCGACCAGTCAGCAAAGCTGTCTATTGGCGATACCGGCACCAGCTTCACCGCCGGACGGACG
>Ga0081540_1003468_pt1 | contig 12450 bp, 8 predicted proteins | sample TabmetS2T1R1_FD_71024 | JGI IMG/M metagenome (GOLD analysis project Ga0081540, IMG submission 71024) | Tabebuia heterophylla rhizosphere microbial communities from the University of Puerto Rico - S2T1R1 | ecosystem: Host-associated > Plants > Roots > Rhizosphere ...
CGGCGGCGCGACGTGGCAGCGCGTGCTCGGCAATGACGACGCGACCGGCGCGATCGACCTCGCCTTCGACCCCGGCAATCCGCGCGCAATCTACGCCGCGATGTGGCAGGCGCGACGCACGCCGTGGAACATCTATCCGCCCGCGAGCGGTCCGGGCAGCGCGCTTTACAAATCGACCGACGGCGGCGACACCTGGACGAAGGTCGGCAACGGCTTTCCGTCCGACGTCGGCCGCATCGGGCTTGCCGTAGCGCCGAGCGAACCGAAGCGCGTCTACGCGATCGTCGACAGCCGCACGATCGACGGTAAGGACGGTGGCCTTTATCGCTCCGACGACGCGGGCGCGAGCTGGCGCCGCATGAGCGACGACGAGCGCGTCTGGCAGCGCGGCTGGTACTTCGGCCGCATCACGGTCGATCCGAAGAACGCCGATCGCCTGTTCGCGATGAACACGATCGTGCTGCGCAGCGACGACGGCGGCGCGCACTTCGTCGCCGACAAGGGCGACAACACCGGCGACGACTTCCATGAGCTTTGGATCGATCCCGAGAATCCGGATCGGCAGATCCTCGGCGTCGATCAGGGCGCGATCGTCACGTTGAACGGCGGCAGGACGTGGAGCTCGTGGCACAACCAGCCGACCGCGCAGATCTACCACGTCAGCACCGACAACCGCTTTCCGTATCGCGTCTACGGCGCTCAGCAGGATTCGGGTGCCGCCGCGCTGCCAAGTCGCACCGGCGAAGGCGACGGCATCACGATGCGCGCGTTTCACGAGGTCACCGCGGGCGGCGAGGCGGACATGATCGCGCCCGATCCCGACGATCCCGACATCGTCTACGGCGGCCGCGTCGACCGGCTCGATCTGCGCAGCGGGCAGACGCAGTCCGTCGATCCGACGCTCGCGACGCCCGATCTCTACCGGCGCACGTGGACGCTGCCGCTGGTCTTTTCGAAACGCGATCCGAAGCGGCTCTACTTCGGCAACCAGAAGCTGTTCCGCACGACCGACGGCGGCAAGCACTGGGACACGATCAGCCCCGACCTGACGCGCGAGAATCCCGACGTTCCGCCGAACGTCGACGCCGTGACGGCCGAGAACAACGAGCGGCAAGGTCCGCGCCGCGGCGTCATCTACGCAATCGCGCCCTCGCCGCTCGACGCGAACCTGCTCTGGATCGGCACCGACGACGGCCTCGTCTGGAAGACGCGCGACGACGGCGCGCACTGGGACGAGGTGACGCCGCACGCGCTCACGGCGTGGTCGAAGGTCGGCATCATCGAAGCCTCGCACTTCGATGCGGACACCGCGTACATCGCGATCGATCGCCATCGCCTCGACGACCGCAAGCCGTACGTCTATCGCACGCACGACGGCGGCAAGTCGTGGCAGCTCGTCGTCGACGGCATCCGCGACGGCGATTTCGTCAACGCAGTGCGCGAGGATCCGCGGCAGAAAGGCCTTCTCTACGCCGCGACCGAGCTCGGCATGTACGTCTCGTTCGACGACGGCGCGCACTGGCAGACGCTGCAGGCGAACCTGCCGCGCACGTCGGTGCGCGACATCGACGTGCACGGCGACGATGTCGTCATCGCCACGCACGGCCGCGGTTTCTGGATCATGGACAACGTCGCGCCGCTTCGCGAGCTCGCGGCCGCGCCCGATCGCAAGGACACGCGTTTCTTCGCGCCGGCGACCGCGATCCGCACGCGCGTCGCCGCATTCACCGGCACGCCGCTGCCGAAGGACGAGCCGATCGCGAGCAATCCGCCGGTCGGCGCCGTGATCGACTACGCGCTGGCGCAGCCGGCGCGCGAAGTCGCGCTCGCGATCTACGATGCGGACAACCGTCTCGTGCGCCGCTACGCGAGCGGCGATCCGGCGCCGAACCGCGATCCCGCGAAAGCGAGCTACGCGATCGAGTGGATGCCGCGTCCGCCGCGCCTCGCGACGACGTCGGGCATGCACCGCTTCGTCTGGCCGCTCCGCTCCGCGAAGCCGAAGGCGATCGCCGACAGCGACACGGACATCGACGGCGTGTTCGTCCCGCCCGGAAGCTACACGGCGGAGCTCGAAGTCGATGGCCGCAAGCTGCGCCAGCCGCTGACCGTCGCGCCCGATCCGCGCATCACGATGACCGACGCCGAGTACGCAGCGCAGTTCGCGTTCGCGCGCGAGATCGAAGCGACGCAAGTGCGCGTCGCGACGGCGCAGGACGAGGCGAAGAAGCTGCACAAGGCGCTCGTCGCCGCGCGCGCCGCCGTCGCGGACGCGCCGGAGCTCGGTGCTGCGGTCGCGGCGCTCGACGCCGATGTCGTCGCAGCGGCCGGCATCGTCGAAGCCGGCAATCCGCACAACGGCTGGGCCTTGCCGCCGACGAGCACGACGAGCCTGCGCTTCATCGGCGAGACGCTCGGCAAACTCGCGACCGCGGCCGACGGCGCGGACGCGGCGCCGACGCCGGATGCGCGAGCGGGCTACGCCGCGGCGGTGGCGTCGACGGACAAGGCGCTCGGCGAGTGGAAGTCGCTCGCGGGCGCGAAGCTCGATGCGTTGAATGCGCAGCTCAAGGCGGCGCATCGCGCGGCGGTTTCGCCCGAAGGGCCGTCGCCGAAAAAGCGCTGACGTGAGCTTCTATTTCTTGTGCCCGTGCGCGCGCGCCGCTTTCGCTTCCGCCTGCTCGGCCGCCTCCGCCGCGAACAGCGTCATCGCCGTGCGCGCCACCTGCCCGGTGTCGTAATACGCATACGCGCCGACGCCGAGCGCTCCGATCACCGGCAACCACCGCGCGATGCCGCGTCCGACCAGCCGCTTCGACACGCTGACGCCGATCTTCGCCGCGACGCGCTCGATGATGCGCAGCGGCACGTCCTGGATCAGAAGGCGCGCGCCGACCTGCACCGCGACGTCGCGCAGGGCCTGCGCCGCCGCGTGGCGGAACAGGCAATAGAGCATGCGCGACGGCGTGAGCTCGGCGCTGACGCCGTAGGCGCCGGAGATGTCGGCGACCATCTGGCGCTGGATGCGCCAGATCGCGACGAGCTCGGGCACGATCGTGAGCCAGCCGAGCGGCCCCGGCGGCAGCGCGAGCGTGCCGGCCGCGAGCGCCGCGCGGTTCGCGGCGGACGAGGCGATCGCGCGCGCGCGCTGATCGGGTCCGCGGCTCTTGTGCTCGTTGGTGTCCGGCACTTCGCCGGCGACGTCGAGGATCGCGCGCGTGAGGCGCTCTGCGAGCGTGTTCGGCGCAGCGACGCGGCGGGCGGGAACGTTCTTCGCCATCGCGCGTCAGTGGCGCTTGAAGTACTGGACTTCGCGTTCGTGCTTCTCGGCCGCCGCGCGCGTCGAGAACGTGCCGAGGTTGCGCCGCTTGCCGGTCCTGGGATCGGTCTTGCGCGAGTAGAGGCGGTACTGGCCGGACTTGAGTTTGCGGATCATGTCGATGCTCCTTGCGATGCCGCGCGCGACGTTCATTCGCGCTCCTTTGCAAATTAGCCCGCGCGCCTGAAACCCGGCAGAACGTTCGCGCTTGCGGTAACGATTAATACATCTTACATAAACGATGTTTTGATAATAGGTGGTTAAGGTTGCGGGGCGCCTCTTAGGTTTCGGTCATGTCACCGGGAGAGCTGCACCAGCGCTTGGGACTCGTCATCCGCCGACACCGCGAACGCCTCAAGTACAGCCAGGAGGCCTTCGCCGGCGCGGCCGACATCCATCGCACCTACTACGGAAACATCGAGCGCGGCACGCAGAATATCTCGATGGAGTACATCCTCAAGATCGCGCGCGTGCTCAACGTGCCGATCTCGACGCTCTTTCTCGAAGCCGAGACGCTGGACTTGCCGAATGCCGTGCGCGAACCGCATTCGCCGCCGCGCGTGGGGCGGCCGCCGGGGCGGAAGTCGCGCTGGCGCGAGTGACGCGGTCCCATCGCGGTCGCGGGAAGCGACGCTGCTTTCCCTTCTCCCGCTTGCGGGAGAAGGTGCCGAAGGCGGATGAGGGCGCTTTTGCGAAGTTTGCTCAAGCTTGCCCTCACCCTGCCCTCTCCCGCAGGCGGGAGAGGGGAAAGCGGCGCGGCGCACGGAAGAGGTCAGCGCGTTACGTCGCACCGAAGAGGATAGCGCGTTACGTCGTATCTTCGCGCTGCGGCGTCCACTGATAGAGCCAGGTCTCGCTCAATGTCTTCTCGCCCGAGCGAAGAAAAACCCGCATGTCGATCGGCTCGGCGCTCGCATCCGGCGGCACGACGTCGAACATCGCACGCCGTCCGTTGATCGAGGCGAGCGGCCGCGCGGAGACGAGCTCGGCCTTGCCGCGCGAAAGCGTGATCACGGGCTCGACGTTCGCGTCGGCCGCAAGCGACGCAAGCTCGCCGCCTTCGAAGTCGACGACGAACCGCCACGAGAAATGCCCGCGCGGTCCGCCGACCTGGCCGCCGAGGCCGGTCCAGGTCGCGGCGACGTGCGCCAGCGACGGCGCGGCCGGCAGCTTCGACCCCCAGTGGAGCCGGTACGCGTAGAGATACTCGCTGCCTTTCGCGACCGGCGTCTGCGGACTCCAGAACGCGACGACGTTGTCGAAGCTCTCGTGGCCGATCGGAATCTCGAGCAGATCGACCGCGCCCTTGCCCCAGCCGGCGAGCGGCTCGACCCAGACGCTCGGCCGGCGGTCGTACCAGACGCCGTCGTCCTGGTAATGATCGAAGTTGCGGTCGCGCTGCAGCAGGCCGTAGCCGTGCGGGTTGTCGTCGACGAACGTGTTGACGCGCACGGCCGGCGGATTGACGAGCGGCCGCCAGATCCATTCGCCGCCGCCGTTCCAGATCGAAAGGCCGTCCGAGTCGTGGATGGCCGGACGCCAGTCGTCGTGGATGCGCCGGTCGTTCGATGCGGTCAGGAACATGCTTGTCAGCGGCGCGATGCCGAGCCGCTCGATCGGCTTGCGCGGATAGAGCGCAGCGTCGACGCGCATCACGAGCGGCTCGCCCGGCGTGATCTCGAAACGGTACGCGCCGGCGATGCTCGGCGAATCGAGCAGCGCGTGCACGACGAGCATCTTCGCGCCGGGCTGCGGACGCTCGAACCAGTACGCGGTGAAGTCCGGGAATTCCTCGGCGCGCGGCAGTCCGCAATCGACCGCGAGGCCGCGCGCGGAAAGTCCGTACTGCAGCGTGCCGCCGACGGCGCGGAAGTAGCTCGCGCCGAGGAACGCGGCGATGTCGCGCCGGAAATCCGGTGCCGCGCAGACGCGAAACCCCGCGAAGCCTAGATCGCTCGGCAGCTCCATTGCGTCGAGGCCGCTCTGCGAGAGGTCGAACAGCGCGGGATCGTAGGCGATCTCGCGCGCGACGCCGTCGACGACTTCATGCAACCGCACCGCACGCTTGAACTGCATGCCGAGGTGGAAGAATTGCAGCTCGAAGCCGAGCCCCTGGCCGGCCCACAGCGCGCGCTCGGGACGAAAGCGGATCGACTGGAACTGGTCCCACGAGAGGTGCGAGACCGCGGCCGGCACGCGCTGCGCCGGCTCCGCGTACGGCTGCAGCGCGAGCGCGCGGGCCTTGCCTTTCAGCGCCGCGTAGTCGAAGCGTTCCTCCGCAGCGACGGCGATGCGTTCGAGCAGCGGAAGCCCGGCCAGCGCAAACGTCGATGCGGCAAGCAGCTCGCGCCGCCTCACGCGGCGCTCCGCGCGAGCGTCGGTGCGAATCGGCGCACCGGCGCGGCCTCGCGGCGCGCGTGGATCCAGGCCGGGTGCGCATCGGCGTCGGTCCACACCGCGAAGTGCAGCCGCGACAGCGCGAGCGCGTCGCCGAGCAGCGCGTTCTTCTCGTAGATCGAAAGCGACTCGGGGCCGTCGATGCGCGCGCGCTCGACGATCTTGTCGTTGACGCGGCGGATCGCGTCCGAGTGCTGCGTGCGCGCGACGTCGACCGCGCACGCGATCGCGTTGTGCACGGGATCAACGACCGCGTCGACGAAATTCGCCTCGCGCGGCGCGTGGCGGAAGAACCGGCGCATGCGCCGCAGCACGCGCGGTGGATATGATTCCTCCGGAATCAGGAACAGACGCTCGCCGCGGAATGCGCGGCCGAGCGAGACTCGGCTCGACAGCACCGAGATCGGAATCGACACCGCGAGCGCGCCCGCGACCGGCAGCAGCCACCACAGGAACGAGGGATTGAGCCAGTACACGAGCCCGAGCCATGCGAGCCCGAGCACCGTGTGCGCGCCATGGCGGCGGATCGCTTCGCCCCAGTGCGTCTCGGCATCCTCGCGCGGCGGCGATTTCCATGCGAGCTTGAGGCCGAGCAGCGCGGCCGCGATGAACTGCGTGTGGAACAGCATGCGCACCGGCGCGAGCAGCATCGAGAACACGATTTCGATCAGCGTGCTGACCGCGAGGCGGAGCACGCCGCCGAAGTGCTGCGCGCCGCGGAGCGCGATCAGCGCGACGCCGAGCACCTTCGGCAGGAACAAGAGCGTCGCCGTCGCTGTGAAGAGCCCGAGCGCGCGCCCCGGATGCCACTCCGGCCACAGCGGAAAAAGCTGGTTCGGCGAGACGAAATAGGTCGGCTCGGTCAGCGTGTGCACGGCGAGCAGGATCGTCGAGAGCACGAGGAACACGAACCAGAGCGGCGCCGAGAGATACGCCATGACGCCGGTCACGAACACGGCGCGATGCGCGGGATGCAGGCCGTGCGCGAAGAACAGCCGCGAGTTGATCAGGTTGCCGAGGCACCAGCGGCGGTCGCGCTTGAGCTCGTCGAGGAGATTGGGCGGCATTTCCTCGTAGCTGCCCGGGAGGTCGTACGCGATCCAGACGCCCCAGCCCGCGCGGCGCATCAGCGCGGCCTCGACGAAATCGTGCGACAGGATCTCGCCGGACAGCGCACCGCGTCCCGGCAGGCGGCCGAGCGCGCAATGCCGCATGAACGGCGCGACGCGCAGGATCGCGTTGTGACCCCAGTAGTGCGATTCGCCGAGCTGCCAGAAATGCAGACCCGCGACGAACAGCGGGCCGTAGACGCACGTCGCGAACTGCTGGATGCGCGCGTACAGCGTCTCGCGACCGAACGCGTGCGGCGCCGTCTGGATGATGCCGGCGTCGGGATGCGCTTCCATGAGCCGCATCAGCTCGACGAGGCAGCGCCCGGTCATGACGCTGTCGGCGTCGAGCACGACCATGTACTTGTAGCCCTTGCCCCAGCGCCGGCAGAAATCGGCGACGTTGCCGCTCTTCCTCTTGATGCGATGCTGGCGGCGCCGGTAGAAGATGCGGCCGAAGCCGTGTGTGCGACGGCACACATCGAGCCACGCCTCGCGCTCGGCGATGCGAAGATCGGGCTCGCTGGTATCGCTCAGCACGAAGAAGTCGAAGTGCCCGATCTCGCCCGTGCGCGCGAGCGAATCGTGCGTCGCGCGCAGGCCCGCGAACACGCGGGCGACGTTCTCGTTGCAGATCGGCATCACGATCGCGGTGCGCGCATCGGCGCCGATCGGCGTCTGTGCGGCGCCGTGCGCCGAGATCGCGTAGCGGTCGCGGCCGCTCACCTGCAGCACGAAGCCTGCCATCGCGGTCCAGAAGCCGGCCGAGACCCACAGGAACAGGATCGCGAACAGCGCGAGGATGCCGATCTCGAGCGGCTGGCGTCCGTGATACGGCAGCACGGCCGCCATGTAGTCGGTCGCGAACACGGTCTGCGCGATGATCAGTGCGAGCAGCGCGAAGCGGCGGATCGATGCCGTGCGCTGCCAGCGCCCGCGCCGCGCCGCGGGACCTTCCGGCGCCGCACGCTCCGCACGCCGGCGCAGCAGCGGAAAGATCCGCCACGGTTCCGGCGCCATCGACGTGCGCCGGATCGGCGGCGCGGAAATCAGGCGCAGGCCACGGCGCGGATCGTCGGCGACGATCGCGGCGTCCTCGCGCCCGTCGATGCCGGCGAGCTCGAGGCGCGCCCGCAGCGAGGCGAACGAGGGATGCGCAGGATCGGGCGCATTGCCGGCGTCGGCCGCCAGCGTCGCGTGCACGCAGGCCATCGCGTCGTGGACATTGGCGCCGCCGCCCGCGCACGCGCGCACGACGCGCGTGCGCTCGTCGGGCGGCAGCGCGAGCGCCGCGAGATAGTCCTCGCAGACCGCCGCGGGCGCGGCGTCGCGATTCAGCCGGGCGGCAGCGCGTAGCTCCATGTCTCCGATACCGTGTTGGCGTTGCGCAGCGCGGCGCGAATCTCCACCGGCTTGTTCTCGTCGACGCGGCGCAGGTGCAGCTCGAGCCGGTAGCCGCCGGTCGCGGGGTTCCTGCGCACGAGCTTGTCGACGAGCTGGCCGTTCGCATCGGTCGAGACGTCCGCCGCGATCGGCGCGTCGTCGCCGAGCCCGGCGAACATCGGGCCCGCGTAATCGACGATGAAGCCGATGCTGTTGTCGGCCTTCGGCATGTAGCCCTTGCCGCGGCGCGTCGCGATGACGCGCGCGGTCGGCGGCGCCGTCTCGCCGTCCTTCTGCCAGTGCACGCGGTAATGCAGGTCGATCGGTTGCTTCGGCTCCGGCACGCGGTCGGCGATCCAGTACGCGACGATGTTGTCGTTCGTCTCGTCCGGCGCCGGGATCTGCACGAGCTCGACGCGGCCCGGGCCCCATTCGCCGACCGGCTCGACCCAGGCGCTCGGATGCGCTTCGTAGCGCGTCGAGAGGTCCTGATATGCCGCGAACGAGCGCTGGCGCTGCATGAGGCCGAAGCCGCTCGGACTCTGCAGCGCGAACGAGGTGACCAGCAGCCGCTTCGGATTCACCAGCGGCCGCCAGATCCACTCGCCGCTCTTCGACTGGATCGAGAGCCCGTCCGAATCGTGCACCTCGGGCCGGTAATCCTCGCCGGCCGCGTGCTGGTTCGCGCCGTGGAAATACATGCTCGTCAGCGGCGCGACGCCGAGCTTGCCGACCTTGTCGCGAAGATAGATGCGCGCGGTCACCTCGATCACCGACTCGGCTCCCGGCGTGAACGCGAAGCGGTAGGCGCCGGTCGCGCGCGGCGAATCGAGCAGGCCATAGAACACGAGCGTATCCACGCGCGCCTGCGGGCGCTCGAGCCAGAACTCGACGAAGCGCGGAAATTCCTCGCCGGAGGCGAGCGCCGTGTCGATCGCGAGCCCGCGCGCGGACAGACCGTACGTCTGTCCCTTGCCGAGCGCGCGAAAATAGCTCGCGCCGAGGAACGTGAGCACCTCGTCCTTGTACGCCGGCAGGTTCAGCGCATAGTGCGCGGCGAAGCCGGCGTAACCGAGGCCGCCGACGGACGCCGGATCGATGCCGCTCGCCGAATAGTCGAACGCGGCCGCGTCGAAGGCGATCTCGCTGACGCCTTTGGCGCCGATCTCGTCGAGCTTGACCGGCCGGTCGAACAGCCAGCCCTCATGGAACATCCCGATCTCGAACGGAAGTTTCGCCTTGCGCCAGCGTGCCGCCTCGGGCCGGAAGCGGATCGCGGCGTAGCGCTCGTGGTCGAGGTGCTGCAGCGCGCCCGGCAGGTTCGTGCCGGCATCCTGGAACGCCGCGGAAGCGAGCGCCTTCGCGTGCGCGTCGACGTCGTCGAAGCCGAACGCGGGCGCCGCGGCTTCGGCGGGGCGAAGTCCGCCGCCGGCGATGAGCGCAAAGGCGAGCAGGGCCGTGCTGGATCGGGTCGGCATGATCCGGTCAAGGATGGGGAACCCGCCGGATGCTAATGCCGCACTCGTTCACATCTCGCAAAGGCCGCCGTCCCGGTTCATCTCGCATTCGGGGTGCCTTGCGCGCACGCGACCTTCTGTAATATCGGCGCAACCGGCGCGGACCGCCGCTTCGGACTCGAGGAGGGTGGGTTGCGCCCATCGACACGCGCGACGGTTGCGGCCGCTTCGAGTGCCAAGGATACGCAGCGACGCGCATCCGTGCGCCGGTGGCCTTGCCTCCTGTCCGTCGTCGCGTTCGCGCTCGCCGGGTGCGCGACCTACACGCCGGCACCGATCGATCCGGCGCGAAGCGCGCAGCAGTTCGCGGCGCGCCGTCTCGACGCGCCGGAGCTCAGGGACGCCGTCGCGCGCGTGCTGCCGCAGGCCGCGGAATCCTGGCCGCCGCGCGCATGGGATCGCGCGAGCCTCCTCGCCGTCGCGATCGCAGGGAACGGGTCGCTCGCTGTCGCGCGCGCCGAAGTCCGCAGCGCGCTCGCCGGCGAAGTCGCCGCGGGCGAGCGGCCGAATCCGACGCTGGAGCTGCAAAGCGAATACGCGCGGCACGAGCGCGATCGCTGGCTCTATGGACTCAGCTTCGACTTCCTGCTGCCGCAGCGCGGCGTGCGCAAGCTCGATATCGAGCTCGCGCGTCTGGGCACCGGCGGCGCGCGCTCGGCGCTGATGGAGCACACCTGGACCGTGCGGCGCACGCTCGTCGCGGCGCTGTCCGATCGCGAAAGCGCACGGCGCCGGCTCGAGGTGCTGACGCGCCTCGGCGCCGTCCAGGATCGCGTCGTGGCGTTGCAGCAACAGCGTGTCGCCGCGGGCGAAGACGCGCCGTCCGATCTCAACGCCGCGCAGGCACTTCGCATCGATATCGAGCAGCAGGAAGCGCAGGCACGCGCCGACGAGGCCGCCGCTGAGGCCGCTGCCGCCGCCGCGCTCGGCCTGCCGCCTTCGGCCCTCGACGGCGTCGCGATCGAATGGCCCGAATGGGGCGATCCGCCGCCGCTCGATGCCGACGCGCTGAAATCGGTGCGCGAAACCGCGCTCCTGTCGCGCGCCGATCTTGCGGTCGCGATCAACGACTATGCGCAAGCCGAGAAGAAACTCGAGCGCGCCATCGCGCGGCAGGTTCCCGAGTTCGAGCTCAAGCCCGGCTACTACTGGGACCACGGCATCGCGAAATGGCCGTTCGATGTCGCAGCCGCGCTGCCGTTCAACCGCAACCGCGGCGAGATCGCCGGGACGACCGCCGCGCGCGACGTCGCGGGCCAGCGCATGCTCGCGCTGCAGGCCGCCATCTACGGCGACATCGACGCGGCGGCGCGTGCCGAGGACGTGGCTCGCGCGAACGTCGATACGGCGCATCGGCGCAACGACGCCGTGCGGGAACAACTGCGGCACGCCGACGTCGCGCTCCGCCTCGGCGCCGGCGACCGGATGGAACGAAGCGGCGTCGAGGTGCTCGCGCTGCGGGCCGAGCTCGAGCTCGTGCAGGCGCTTGCGGAGCGGCAGAAAGCGCGCAACACGCTCGAGGATGCGCTGCACGCGCCGCTGTCGGGGCCCGAGCTTGCGCTCGTGAAGTCGATGTCCGTGGCCGATCCGGGAGCTCCGTGATGAGAAAGACGCGATTCGGGATTCGGGATTCGGCGCGGTGCACCGCGATCGCTTTCGCGCTCGCGCTCGCGCCGGGTGCGCAGATCTGCGCACAGGGCGATGACGACGACGCGCAGAAGAACGCCGCGAGCACGACGCCGACGCTCGACAAGGAGCAGCGCGAGGCCGTCGGCATCGTCGTCGCGCGCGCGGTGAAGACCAAGACGGCGGAGCGCATGCCGGCGTTCGGGCAAGTGCTCGATCCGTCGACGCTGATCGTCGAGCAAGGCGAGGTCGCGTCGAGCCGCGCGTCGGAGCGCGCCGCGAGCGCGGAGGTCGCGCGCCTGCAAGGTCTCTACAAAGCCGGTGCCGGCGCGTCGCTCAGGAATCTGGAAGCGGCGCAGGCCGAACAGGCGCGCGCCCGCGCCGCGGCCGACGCCGCGGCGACACGCTTCGCGCTGCGCTGGGCGCCGCTCGCGAACGCGAACGGCAAACGGCAGAAGCTCGTCGACGCGGTCGCGGCCGGCAAGAGCGCGCTCGTCCGCGTCGATCTGCCCGGACGCCACAGCGTCGGCTCCGTGCCCGGGAACGCAACGCTCGACATCGACGGCGTCGCCGTCGAGGGCACCGTGCTCGGGGCGCTTGCGCAGGCGAGCGAAGCGCAGAGCGCCAGCCTGCTCGTCGAGATCGGACATCCGCCCGAAGGACTCGCCGTCGGAGCACGCGTCGGCGTCTCGCTCGGCGGCGAAGAGCGCACCGGCTTCCTGGTGCCGCGCGGCGCGCTGATCTACGAGGAAGGCGGCGCGTACGTTTATCACCAGCTCGACGCGAAACCCGGCGACGATGCGACGCGCTACGCGCGCAAGCAGGTGACGCTGCTGACGCCGAGCGGCGACGGCTGGCTCGTCGACGGGCTCGACGACGACGATCTGATCGTCGTGCGCGGCGCCGGCGTGCTGTGGTCGCTCGAAGGGATCGGGTCGATGCCGGAGGACGATGATGATTGATGTCATCGCATCTCGCGCGACCAACCACACTCTCACCCGCACGCCGTTCCCCCTCTCCCGCTTGCGGGAGAGGGTGGGGGTGAGGGCAGCCTCGCGTTGCCGTCCGTCTTCGCAAGAGCGCCCCCCCCCCCCCCCGC
>Ga0081540_1003469_pt1 | contig 12445 bp, 13 predicted proteins | sample TabmetS2T1R1_FD_71024 | JGI IMG/M metagenome (GOLD analysis project Ga0081540, IMG submission 71024) | Tabebuia heterophylla rhizosphere microbial communities from the University of Puerto Rico - S2T1R1 | ecosystem: Host-associated > Plants > Roots > Rhizosphere ...
TGCGGGCGCGGAGCGCGCTCGAGGTCGACTTGCGCCAAGCGCTGGCGAAAGGGCAGTTCACCATGCATTACCAGCCGCAGGTGGACATCGAAACCCACGAAATCGTGGGCTTCGAGGCACTGCTGCGCTGGTTTCATCCCGAACGCGGTTTCGTGTCGCCGGCCGAATTCATCCCGCTGGCCGAAGAGACCGGGATCATCATGCGTCTGGGCGAGTGGGTGCTGCGGCGGGCCTGCACCGATGCGCAGACCTGGCGCGATTCGGTGCGAGTCGCCGTCAACGTCTCGCCGGCTCAGTTCCGCAATCAAGACCTGTCCAAGGTGATTGCTCAGGCTTTGCAGGAAACCGGGCTTTCGCCCAATCGTTTGGAGATCGAGATTACCGAGTCGCTGCTGATGCGCGACGTCGAGACCAACCTTGCTGCCCTGCGGGAGATGAAGGTGCTCGGCGTGCGGGTTGCGATGGACGATTTCGGCACCGGATATTCATCGCTCGGGAGCCTGCGCAGCTTCCCGTTCGACAAGATCAAGATCGACCGCTCGTTCATCGGCGATCTCGAAACAAATCGCGATTCGGCCGCGATCGTTCGCGCCGTGCTCGGTCTCGGCAACAGCCTCGGGATCGTCACCTGCGCCGAAGGCATCGAAACCGAGGAGCAGCTGCGCTTCCTGCGGGCCGGTGGTTGCCACGAGGCGCAAGGCTTCTACTACAGCAAGGCGCTGACCGTCGACGAAACCCGCCAGCTGCTGCAGCGCGGGTTCCCTCCCCCGCCCGGCGACCTTACCTTCGTCGACTGACGAGGCACAGGCTGACCGCGCAGCCGCGCCGCGATCACGGCGTCACGGTTTGCCCGGCATTGGTCGCATCGACCGCCGCCAGCGTTCGCATGCGCTTGAGATCGGCGACGAACCGGTCATATTCCTCGGCCTTGCGCGCCTCGTCCGGCAGACGCAACAGAAACGACGGATGCACGGTGACGAAGCCTTGCTGGCTGCCGAAAGCCAGCGGGCCGCGCTCCCGCGTAACCGATACGTTGCGCCGCGCCAGCGCGCTGGCCGCGGTATTGCCCAGCGCGACCACAAGCCGAGGCCGCAAAGCAGCGAGCTCGCGCTCCAGCCACCAGCGGCAGGCGGCGATTTCGCCGGCATACGGCTTTTGATGGATGCGCCGCTTGCCGCGCGGCTCGTACTTGAAATGCTTCACCACATTGGTGAGGTAAAGCTCGGCGCGATCGAGGCCGGCATCCGCGATGGCGCGGTCGAGCAGCTGGCCGGCTGGTCCGACGAAGGGGCGGCCGGCAAGGTCCTCCTGATCGCCCGGCTGCTCTCCGACGAAGACAATACGGGCGTCGGACGGGCCTTCGCCGAACACGGCCTGCGTGGCCGGGCCGTGCAGTGGACAGCGCTGGCAGGCCGCTACCTCTGCCCGCAACCTGGCCAGCGGAACAGGCGGAACGTCGGTTGCCGGACGAGCCGACGCCATGATCCTGTCGGCAAAGCGCGGCGGCCGGTCCGGCGGCTTTTCCATCTGCGCCACGCGGCCTTCGGCTGCGGCAACCATCGCCGGCACCAGCGACGCCTCCGGCATGTTCGGCCAGTATCGCCGCGGCATCTCGTTGACCATCGCGTTCATGCGCACGCGGGCAGGATTGAAGGTGGTGCGATAATAGGTCAGCCACAGCTCATCGAGCACGGCGTCGCTGGCGTTGGCCGGCTTCGACCCGGCCGGACCGAAGACGAGCTCTCCGCCGCTCCACGCCGCCGTGCCGTTCGGGGTCGCAATCAGCCAATCCATGCTGGCGAAGCGGTCAACGAAGAACGGAGCCGCGCGCCGCAGAATGTAATGCTGTGGTTCGAACCAGGCGACGAACAGCGTCCGCCCCTCGACCTCGCGCGGCCGGAAACGCAGGAACGCGTGCATCTTGTGAATGTCGCGCCGCACGCTGTGGGCATAATCATTGAGCCGCGCGACGCTGGGATCGGCGGCATTGGACGTAAGTCCGCGCTCGCCCCGCACGATCCGGTAGAGTACCTCGTACAGCAACGCGAAACGGTCGGAAGCGCTATGGCAGATCGCGTCGTGCAACAACTCGCCATAGGCGCGCGGCACGCTGAACGAGCACGCAGTCTTGCTGTCGGGCAGCGGCGGAAACAAGGACGGCTCGGCCGCATCGACGAAGGTCACATCCTGAGGCGGCAGGGCGAGCGCGATGCAGCAACGCGCCGCCTCGCGAAAGGTCGTCTCGTCCGCGTCGCGCGGCATGCGGATCGCATACATGACTTCACCCGAACAGCGGGAGTTGCACCGGCGAAGGCGCGAGCTTGCGACGCAGATGCGCATCGTCCAGAAGCGCGGTCGGACGCCAGTCAGCGGTGACGATGAACGGCCGCGCCCGCGCCAGCGCGCCGGACAGCCGCGCCACATCGTCAAGACGCAGCCGCCCGTTGCGGCGCGATGCGATGATGCGATCGACCGCGCGCGTGCCGAGGCCGGGCACGCGCAGCAACATCTCGCGGCCGGCGCGATTGACGTCGACCGGAAAGCGGCCGCGATGTTCAAGCGCCCAGGCCAGCTTCGGGTCGATATCGGTCTTCAGCATGCCGGAGGGGGCTGCAGCCGCGAGGTCATCGAGCTCGAAGCCGTAGAAGCGCAGCAGCCAGTCGGCTTGGTACAGTCGGTGCTCGCGAATGAGCGGGGTGGCGACCTGCGGCAGCCGCGCCGACGGGTAACCGGTCGGGCTGAACGCCGCGTAGTAGACGCGCTTCAATCCGTACGATGCATAGAGCGACGTGCTCGCGCCGAGAACCGCGAGGTCGTCCGCGCTGTCGGCGCCGACGATCATCTGGGTCGATTGCCCAGCCGGCGCGAACCGCGGCGGAGCGGCCCGCCCGATCTTGCCCGCGCCCTTCGAGCGTGACTCCGCTGCGCCTTCGATCATGGCGCGGGTCGCGGCCAAGCCTTTCTTGATGCTGACCGCACTCTTTTCCGGCGCATAGGCGGCCAACGAGCTGTCGCTCGGCAGCTCGATATTCATCGACAGCCGGTCGGCATATCGACCCGCCTCGGCAACCAGGTCCTCGCTGGAGCCCGGTATGGTTTTCAAGTGGATGTAGCCGCGGAACTGATGCTCCACGCGCAGCGTCTTCGCCACGCGCACAAGATCCGCCATGGTGTCGTCCTCGCTGCGGGCGATACCGGACGACAGGAACAAGCCCTCGATGCAGTTGCGTCGATAAAGGTCCAGGGTGAGTTGCACGACCTCGGCGACCGAGAATCTGGCACGCTCGACATTGCTCGAGCGGCGGCTGACGCAATAGGCGCAGTCGTAGCGGCAGAAGTTGGTGAGCAGGATTTTCAAAAGCGAGACGCAGCGTCCGTCGGGCGTGTAGGCGTGGCAGATGCCGGCGCCGGTGATCGAGCCGATCCCACCCTTGCGCGAATTGCGCCTGGCACCCCCGGACGAAGCGCACGACGCATCGTACTTGGCCGCGTCAGCGAGAATTTTCAGCTTTTGCAGCAGGGTCCTGGGCATGAATGTTCCTGTTTTGTTCTTTTTACGGTGCGACCGGGCGCAAGTCAATCGGTGCGTCCGCCACGTTCACCGGCGCGCTTTCGTTCGCCGGCGACCGCCCGCGACACGTGATGGCCTGCGGCCCTCGAACAGCGCCCGTTCGGCCGCAAGCCCGTCTCCCACCGCGTCGAAGAAAGCACGTATGCGTGCGGTCCGCTTGAGGTCGTTGTGGGTGACCATCCACAGTTCGCGCGCCAGCTCCGGAACGGGAGCGGACAGCACACGGGCGAGTGCGGGATCGGCATCGCCGAGATAGCAGGGAAGAATGGCGAGGCCGATGCCGGCCTTGGCGGCGCCGAGCTGATTGACCAGGCTGCTGGTGCGGTAGACGAACGCTGCCGCCGGCGCGACGGCGTCCAGCCATTCCGCCGCGTTGATGTTTGCCGAAAACTCTTCCCACCCGATGAGCGGATGGCGCTTGAGATCGCCCGGCGACGAAAGCAGGCCGTGGGCGGCGACGTAACGCCTGGCACCATAGGCTGTCCACGCCAGATCGGCGATCTTGCGGCCCCACAAATCGCCTTCGCGCGGCCGCAACGGACGCAGCGCGATATCGGCTTCGCGGCGCGTGAGGTTGAGGACGCGATTGTCGACGACGAGCTCCAGAACGATGCCGGGATGCGCTCGACGAAACGCGGCGAGGTGTGGTGTGAGCACGCCATAGGCCAGCGTTTCCGACGAGGTTATCCGTAAGGTGCCGGCCAAGCGGGGATCGCGCCCGGCGACGTCGCGCGCCAGCGCCAACATCTCGGCTTCCATGTGCTCGGCCGCCGCGGCCATCCGCTCGGCGAGGGCCGTCTTCTCATAGGCGCCGCTCGCGAGGCGCTCGAACAGCGGCTGGCCGAGGCGCGCCTCGATCGCCCGCAGCCGGCGGAACACCGTGGAATGGTCGATGCCGAGCGCATCGGCGGCGCCGATCAGCCCGCCGGCGCGGGCCACCGCCAGCACCAGCTTGAGGTCGTTCCAGTCGCCTGCCGCCGCTTGCCTTTTTGCAATTATCAATTGGATTTTTGCCTATCGCGTTGCGTTCCGGCACCGTCCATCTTGCCCACCAGGATGTCAACCGCGCCGCCCGGCATGACGCCGAGCCCGCCAACAGGAGCAAAGCCCGTGACCCACGCGCTGCGTCTCGTCAGCCACCATCTCTGCCCCTACGTGCAGCGCGTGATGATTGCGCTCGCCGAGAAGGGCGTCGCGCACGAGCGCACCTATATCGACCTCGCCAGCAAGCCGGACTGGTTCAGCGCCGTGTCGCCGCTCGGCAAGCTGCCGCTGCTTCTCATCGACGACACGGCGCTCTTCGAGAGCTCGGTCATCTGCGAGTATCTCGAAGAGGCGTTGCCGGAGGTCCGGCTGCATCCCGACGATGCACTGGAGCGGGCGCGCCACCGCGCCTGGATGGAGCTTGCGTCGGCCGTGCTCGCCGACATCTGGGGGCTCGAGACGGCCACCGATGCAGCGACAGCCGAGCGCAAGGCCGCCGATCTCACGAAGCGGTTTGACTGGATCGAGCAGAACCTGGGCAATGGCCCCTATTTCGCCGGCAACCGGTTCAGCCTGGTCGATGCGGCTTTCGCACCGGTGTTCCGCTATTTCGACCTGTTCGACACCATGCACGATTTCGGGATATTCGCCGACACGCCCAAGGTCAGGGCGTGGCGCGCAGCGCTGTCGGCACGCCCCAGCGTGCGCAATGCCGTCACGCCGGATTATGCGGCACGGCTTCGCGCCTTCCTGGCGCAACGCGACGCTTACCTGCACCGCCTCGGCGCCTGATTACGCCGCATGCCGCTTGTGCGGCGCTGAGCATCAGGCGAAGCGCTCCTTCAAATACTGCAGATGATACTCCGCGGCCTCACGCTTCTCGGGCATGTCGTATTTGTTCCAGCACCAGACCGAAACGCACAGGCTGCGCAAGTCGGAGAGGACGGCAAAGAGCCCGTGATCGATCGGCGCGAATGGGGCCCAATCGATGTCCGGAAGACAGCCGATGTCCCATTCGCGCGGGCCGCGGCAGACATCGCTGAAATCGGCGTACAGCGCCCCCGCGGGCGTCATGAAGACATTGTGCGCGCCCGCGTCGCCATGAATGGGAACGAAGTCGGTCGGCAACCCATCGAGCTTCATCATGATGTGATCGTAGGCTGTGCGCAGGAAATGTCGATCGGTGGCCGCCAACGCCGGCAAGGCCGCCGCGTCGGCGAGCAAGCGGTGGCACCGCTCCACTTTGGCCGTGAAGGCCGGGAGCGGCCCCGGAAAATCGGCCAACGCGTCATGGATGCACCGCAACGCCACGGCGGCGCACGCCATGTGCTGCCAGTTGTCGGCATCAGGGGTAACGTGTTCAACGTACGGCCACAGGGTCAGTCCGCAATCGCCATGAAAATGGGGACCCGCTGCCGCGTCTGCGATCGGGCCCACGGCCGGGGCTCCCTTGCGAACGAGATGCCGGGCGACCGCGAGTTCCCGGTAGAGATCCAACTCTGAGCCCCCTTGCCCGGCTGGGCGCACTCGGGCGACGACATCGGAAGGATAGAGGCGAACGACCACGTGCTCGGAGTGGTGCAAGACCATCGGGTCGTTGCAACGAATGCCGAGCCGTTGCGACACCGCGTGCGCGGCTTTTTGCGCCTGGCTGATCACATCGATGTGTTCCGTCACGCCGCTGGCTGATCCCCTGCAATCGCGGCGGCACAGCGGCGCTCACTCGCGGTCTTCGACATGCGCCTTCAGCCGCGCGAGCGCGTCGTCCCATTGCCGCGACAGTTGGTCAAGATAGGAACGAACCTCCTCGATCGGCTGCGCCTCGAATTCGAACAGGCTCTCGCGCCCGACGCGGACGCTGCGCACGATGCCGGCGTCGGCCAGCACGCGGAGATGCTTGGTCACGGCCTGCCGCGACAGGTTGGTGCCGGCGGTGAGCCGAGAGATCGACTGCGGGCTGCCGTTGCACAGCCTGGCCAGCACCGACAGCCGCGTTTCGTCGCCGAGCGCAGCGAACAGCGACGCGCGTGTCTTCAATGCGGTCGATCGACTACGCCTGCTCGACATGCTGCTGGATATTCTTCATCTGCTCGCTCCACCCGCCCTCGTTCATGCGGAACGCTTCGTCGCGTCGCGTGCTCGGCAGCTTGTCGAAGCCCGATTCCACCACCCGCACCCGCGTGCCCCCGGGAATGGGTTGCAAGGTGAATTCGACCAGCGTCGGCGGCTCGCCAGAATAATCCTGGCTGGGATCAACCGCGTAAGGATGCCAGGTGAACGAGAACAGGCGCTCGAATTCCATCTTCTGCACCACCGCTTCCCATTTCAGGTGCTCGTAGCCCGGATAGGCGATGCGTCCGCGCGAAACCTGCCCCGGCACGAACGGCCCGTCCAGTCGCACGCGGAACCAGGTGCCGAATTCATGATGGTCGGTCAGCGCCCGCCACACCCGCGACACGGGAGTCTTGAGGTCGATGGTCTTTTCGATGCGATCGGTCATGCGCAACCTCCTGGTTGCTCATTGAGGTAAACCATCGCGCCGCGATGCGCAACCTTTTTGTTGCCCTTTCTTTTGGGGTTTGCGGCGTTGGTAGCGGCAGCCGCGGCGGTGCATGACCAGCACGGTCTCCTTCCGCTAAAGTAGGTCGCGTATGTCTTCGGGAGGACGGAAATCAACGAAGCCGACAAACTCGACTCGGCGCTGATGACGTTGGCGCAGGCGATTGCCGCGCGCGACACGCAACGCGCGTTGTCGCTGCTCGCCGCGTCGCCGGCGTTGGCGAGCGTCCGCTTCGCAGCGGGAGCGACGCGGCAAGACGCGAAAACCTTTCACATTGATGCGATCAATCACTACGTCTATGCGGGCGACACCGCATTGCACGTCGCCGCGGCGGCGTATTGTGCCGAAATCGTACAGGAGCTGATCGCGATCGGTGCCGACGTCCACGCAAGGAATCGTCGCGGAGCGGAGCCCCTGCACTGCGCTGCCGACGGCGTGCCGGGCTCTCGCGCATGGAACCCGGAAGCCCAGGCCGCGACGATTGCCCGCCTCATCGCGGCGGGTGCCGATCCCAATGCCGTGGACAAAAGCGGCGTCGCGCCGTTGCATCGGGCGGTGCGCACGCGTTGCGCCGCAGCCGTGAAGGCTCTCCTCGACGGCGGTGCCGACGGACGACGCCCGAACAAGACCGGCTCGACGCCGGCGCTGCTTGCAACTCAAAGCACCGGTCGCGGCGGCAGCGGATCAACAGAAGCGAAGGCGCAGCAACAGATGATTCTGCGCCTGCTCGAGGAACGCGGCGCCGCGTAACACGGACGCAGCCGCGGATGTCTGCTGTCGCCGAATTTCAGACGCATACGCCTTCGAGAATGAACCTGGACCGGACGCCCGTCCTCGCGATTCGTACCATCATCGATATGCCTACTCAGGAGAAGCCATGCCCAACACCGTCCGATTGCACCGCGTTCTGGCAACGAAGCCCGATAAGGTCTATCGCGCATTCATCGAGGCAGACGCCTTGGCGAAATGGCTGCCGCCCAATGGCTTTGCCTGCACGGTGCATCACCTGGAGGCGAAAGTCGGCGGCACCCACAGGATGTCATTCCGCAATTTCACCACGGGCATGAGCCATTCCTTCGGCGGAAAGTACGTGGAACTCGTGCCCGGCGAGCGCTTGCGTTACACCGACAAGTTCGACGATCCCAATCTGCCGGGCGATATCCAAGTGACGGTGACGCTCAAGCAAGTATTGGTCGGCACCGAGCTGAACATCGTGCAGGAAGGTATTCCCGACGCCATTCCGGCGGAAGCATGCTATCTCGGCTGGCAGGATTCGTTGCGAAACCTCGCCAGCCTTGTCGAGCCCGAAATCAATCAGTAGCGCTCACATTCGCTCGCTAGGCAACGCGGCGGCCTGCTTCACCCAGCTCGCCATCTGCGCCTCGTCGAACTGGTCCTCATGAATGTCGAGGTAGCGTATCTCCTTGTGCTTGGACGCGCCGGGCGGCACAGGACGCAGCGACGTGCCGCGGAAGAAAGCGACCTTGATGTAGTTCGTGAAGCAATGGATGCTGAGGAACCAACCGTGGCCCTCGACTCCGTAAAACGGTGAGTTCCATTTGACTGCTTTGCGCACACCGAGAACGGTGCGCACGATGAGCGTGTCGAGCCGGCGACCTACGTCGCGTTTCCAGCCCGGCATGGCCGCGATATAGGCCTGCACGGGAGCGGCGCCGTCGGCCTTCGCAATCTGAGGATTGCCGCCTGCAAGGAGGACCGGCGTTGCGGCCCTGCGCGACTGCGACGGTGCGGTCTTGCGCGGCTTGGCCGCCTTCGCAGCAGCCTTCCTAGCGGCGGCCTTCTTTGGAGGTTTGGTCATTGGTCCTCCTGCGCCTGCGCGCGGGACATCTCGCGGCGCGCGCCGCCGGGTCGCTCTACTGCGCCGGCTTGAGCACCTTCTCGACCGCCTCCATCACCGTGAGCTTGAAATTGTTGCGGCAGAAGTCCGTGACCCTCTTGGCGTTGTTCTCGAATTCCTGGACGTGGATGACGGTGTCGCCGCGCTTGGCGAAATAGCCGCTGAACCAGATGACGACGTTGCGCGGATCGGTGACCTGGTGAAGCACGAACTGCTCGCAGGTGATCTTGGCGAGATCGATCGACGTTTGCGCCTGCGCCTGCGTACCGCCCGCGGCGGCGAGAACCAATCCGGCGACGACACGCTTCCATCCGGTCATGAGATGCTCTCCCCAACGTTAGCCCGAACTCATTGTAGCGGGGGAAGAGGCCAGGGCGCCATCGGGGATCCCCTCATCCGTGAGGCATGGCAACCGCATGTGAGGCGACGCCACGTGGACTACGGCGTGCGCGGCGCCCAGCGCCGCGCGCTATTCGGCGGCGATGTCGACGACGGCCTGGGCGAAGGCTTGTGGCGCCTCCTGCGGCAGGTTGTGGCCGATGCCGGGCGTGATGAGCCGGTGCTCGTACTTGCCGGAGAATTTTTTCGCGTAGGCGCTGGGCTCAGGGTGCGGCGCACCGTTGGCGTCGCCTTCCATCGTGATGGTGGGCACGGTGATGACCGGAGCCTTGGCCAACCGCTGCTCCAGCTCGTCATATTTCGGCTCGCCTTGAGCCAGACCGAGCCGCCACCGGTAATTATGGATCACAATGGCGACGTGATCCGGATTGTCGAAGGCCGCGGCGCTGCGAGCGAACGTGGCGTCGTCGAAATCCCATTTGGGTGACGCCAGTTTCCAGATGAGCTTCGAGAACTCGCGCCGGTATTTGTCGTAGCCGGCGCGGCCGCGTTCCGTCGCGAAGTAGAACTGGTACCACCATTCGAGCTCGGCCTGGGGCGGCAACGGCATCTTGCCGGCTTCCTGATTGCCGATCAGGTAGCCGCTCACCGACACCATGGCGTTACACCGCTCCGGCCACAGCGCCGCCGCGATGTTGGCGGTTCGCGCGCCCCAATCGAAGCCGGCGAGCGTCGCCTTCTCGATCTTGAGCGCATCCATCAACGCGATGACATCGACGGCGAGCGCCGACGGCTGGCCATTGCGGGGCGTGTCCGCGGACAAGAAACGCGTCGCGCCGTAGCCGCGCAGGTACGGAACGATGACGCGGAATCCCGCGGTCGCCAGGGCCGGGGTGACATCGGCGAAGCTGTGAATGTCGTACGGCCAGCCGTGCAGAAGAATGACGACGGGGCCGTTGGCGGGGCCGGCCTCGGCGTAAGCCACATTGAGGACGCCGGCGTCGATCTGCTTGAGCGGGCCGAACGACGTGTGCATGCCCGGCCTGATCGCGGGCAGCTGTCTGGTCCGGCCGCCCTGGGCGTTGGCGCGCCCGACGATGCCGAACTGCGCAACAGCTCCGGCGGCAGCGCCGAAGAGAATGCTGCGGCGCGTGGCCGATGGCGATTTTGCCGACATTTATTGTCCTCCCCGGTCGGGACGCCAGCTTGTGCCAAGGTGAACCGGAATGGCTGCACCGACGCCATGAACTTATGCTCAATTCGCCGGCACGACTGTTAAGCGCCGCCGAATAGTCCGTTAGGTATTGTCAAGCGGCATCATATGCAGGATTCCGCGGTCGACAGGTAGTCATGTGTGCAGGCTCTTTTGGGTCCAGCCACGCGGCACACTGCCATTGCGTCGAGGGAGCCGACGATCCTTGTTGATCGACGCGGCTCCTTGCGGGAACGTCGACGGCAGTGGTGACAATCCTGAGCCCCGTTCACCTCTTTCCGTACGCCGTGAAAACGTAGTCTTTTGCCTTCACGATCGTATGGCATTCGTACCCGCAATTGGTGCCGCTCCCATCGGGCGTGAACGTGTCGGACGCGGCGTCATAGTTGAACTGCGCGTATCCCCAATTGCCGGTGTCCGCGAATCTCCTGCTGTCCCTCACCATGAAATCAATGTCGTGCAGGGTGTCCGGCACGATCGTCGGCTCGGGGGCCTCCGCACTCTTTTTCGCGTTCCAGTGAATCTTCGCCATCTTGGAGCCGTCAGGGAAAGGCTTGCCGTTCCCGGGAGCGCCGGCCCGGTAAGCCTCGATCATCACCGGATTGGCGACGATCACCTCGATCAGGTCTCCGGCTTGACTGACGGCGACCGTCGGCCAGTCTTCGAATCCCCTGAACTCGGAGAACGCGAGCCCATTCGGCACCTGCACCGTGTACTTGTCCTGCGCGGAGATGGCTCTGCCTCCCGAAACGACGAGCACGACCGCCATGACGGCGCCAGCCGTAGCGATACCCATCGCACCGATGCTCAAAAGCCCACACCTATGCTGATTGATGAGTTCGGAGCCCAGCCGCGCATGCATCGTCAACCTCCCTCGCCTCATCGAACTGTGTGGAGTTTATCCATCCGGGACCCACGTGGTTGTTTTGTTACGCAGCGGATCACCCGAACGTGAATGCAAAGACCTCCACGCCCGGAGCGAGAAACTCGATCTCGAACTGGTGATCGGCGATGGGCATCGGCTGTCGGATCAGCTGGTACAGACGCTGTTCGCTCACCGTGCCGTGGCCTTTCTCGTCGACGTCGATGCCGTGAGCCGCGCCCGGCGGCTGTCCATCGATCAGCACGCGAAATCGCACCGACGTTCCTGGCGCTGCCGGACCCATGACGAGATGAAGATCGCGGGCGTGAAAGCGGTACGCGAGGCGTCCGTTGGGATTGTTCAGCACCGTGGCTTCCGTCTTCATCGTCCAGTCGCCGGACAGCCCCCATTCATTCAGGCGCAACATCGCCGGCAGTTGATACATGCGAGCCTGGTCCACGACCGCCCCGCCGGGGGACGCGAAGCCCTCGGTACGCGCATAGCCGACATAATTTTCCGGAGACCTGAGATTGCTCCAGTCGGCGGCCGCTTCGAAGCCGCGCGGGTCCACCGAGACGGGCTTGCGGTCGATCTCGCCGGCTCCCGCCTCGGCCAGCAATTGTTGAATGACCATTTCCGACTGCTGGTATTCGCCCTCGCCGAAATGATGGTGCCGGACCCGCCCTTGCGCGTCGACGAAATACAGCGCCGGCCAATACTGATTCCTGAAGGCGCGCCAGATGACATGCTCACTGTCGACCGCAACCGGATAATCGACCCGCAGGTCTTTCACGGCGCGCCGGACGTTGTCGATGTTCTTTTCGAACGAGAACTCCGGCGCGTGGACGCCGATTACGACCAGTCCTTGATTGCGGTATTTCTCGGCCCATGCCCGGACATAGGGCAGGGTGCGCAGCCAGTTGATGCAGGTGTAGGTCCAGAAATCGACGAGAACGACCTTTCCACGTAGCGCCGATGCGGTCAGGGGCGGCGAATTGAGCCACGCGTTCGCGCGCTCGAGGGACGCCATGCCGGATTGAGCGGCAATCTCGCCGGTG
>Ga0081540_1003470_pt1 | contig 12442 bp, 11 predicted proteins | sample TabmetS2T1R1_FD_71024 | JGI IMG/M metagenome (GOLD analysis project Ga0081540, IMG submission 71024) | Tabebuia heterophylla rhizosphere microbial communities from the University of Puerto Rico - S2T1R1 | ecosystem: Host-associated > Plants > Roots > Rhizosphere ...
CAGCGAGCTGGCCGAGCGGGATCGCCCCCCAGGCGACGACGAGCGCGGCGCTGCCCACGCGCGCGAGCAGCCGGTCAGGCACGAGCGCGTACCGGTAGGCCGAGAACGAGACGTTGAAGATCGGCCCGAAGATCCCGCCGACTGCCCACACGGCGCCGAGGCCGTAGGGGCTGTCGATGAAGGCGCTCACGAGCGCGCCGAGCGCCCAGGCCCAGAACGATCCGATGATCACGACCTTCGCGTGCACCCGTCGCTGGACCGCCGGCGCAATCAGTGCGCCGGCGATCGCACCGCCGCCGAGAAACGCCAGCATCAGCCCCACGGTCGCCGATGAGGCGCCGAGGTCCTTTGCGCGCACGATCAGGGTCAGCATCATCGCGCTGAAGGCGAAGTTCGACCCGGCGACGAGCAGGACGCCGGCGCGCAGGAACGGTTGCCCCCACAGCCACCTCACGCCCTCGAGGATCTCTGCGCGCAGCTTCGTCACCGAGCGTGCGCGTTCTTCTTGAAACGCGGTACGGACGAAGAGCAGCGAACCGACCGAGACGGCGTAGGAGATCGCGTCGGCCGCGAACGGCAACAGGCGGTTGATGCCGAACAGTGCGCCCCCGAGCGGCTGACCGACGAGATCCGCTCCCTGGATGCGCGCCTGATTCTGGGCGACCGCGGTCGGGATCTGCTCCTTTGCGACCACCTGCGGCAGGGCGGCGGATTCCGACAGGCTGAAGAAGACGAACATCGATCCCTCGACGAACGCGACGACGACCACCTGGACGAAGGAGAACTCGTGGAAGGCGAGCGCGATCGCGAGGCTGCCAAGCGCGAGCGCGCGGATGACGTCGGTGACGATCATCGTGCGCTTGCGATCCCAGCGGTCGACCAGCGCGCCGGCAGGGAGGTAGAAGAGCATGTACGGCAGCGTCTGCGCGAAGCCGACGATGCCGGCCTTCGGCGGCCCCGACCTCGACACGATCTTCGTGACCTCGATCCGCCCGGAGAACGTCGACCTCGCGAAGCAGCCGCTCGCCGGCGGCGTCTTCGCGGTGGTGGCGATCGCCCGGGTCGCGATGCAGCACCGCCGCACGGCCCTGGCGCTCGCGGGCGCGGCGCTCCTCGCCGCCTTGGCTGCCGGCTGCGGCGCGGGGTCCGACAAGGCGGGGCCGGGCCAGGTCAAGGTCGTCGCCACGACGACCCAGATCGGCGACTTCGCCCGCGCGGTGGGCGGCGATCGCGCGAAGGTCGTGCAGCTGCTCAAGCCCAACACCGACCCCCACGACTACGAGCCGCGCCCGTCCGACGTGCGCGAGACCGCCGACGCGGCGGTCGTGCTCGAGAACGGCGATCGTCTCGACCACTGGATGGGCCAGGTCGTCAAGCAGGCCGGCGGCCACCCGCACGTCATCGACCTCGGGGATCGGGCGCCGGTCAAGCTTCCCGGCGAGACGTCGGGCGAGGAGGCCTCGCGCCATGACCCGCACTGGTGGCACGACCCGCGCAACGCGGAGGCGGCCGTCACCGCCATTCGCGACGCGCTCGGCAACGCCAACCCCGATGCCCGCGCCGTCTACGCGCGCAACGCCGATGCGTATCTGGCCAGGCTGCGCGCGCTCGACCGCGGCATCGCGGACTGCCTCGGCCGCGTCCCCGCCCCGCAGCGCAAGCTCGTCACCGATCACGACGCGTTCGACTACTTCGCGCACCGCTACGCCATCACGGTCGTCGGCGCGGTCATCCCGTCGCAGACGACACAGGCGCAGGCGTCGGCCAAGGACGTCGCGGAGCTCTCGAGGCTCATCCGCCGCGAGGGGGTCAAGGCGGTCTTCCCGGAGAGCTCGATCAACCCCAAGCTCGCTCGCGCGATCGCCGACCAGACGGGCGCGACGAGCGACCTCACCCTCTACGGCGACACCCTCGGGCCGAAGGGGTCGAGCGGAGCGACCTACCTGACCATGGAGCAGGCCAACGCCGACGCGATGGCGCGCGGGTTCACCGGAGGCGCGCAGCGGTGCACGATCCCGGGACTCTGACACCGCTCGTCAGGGCGCAGGACCTGGCGGCCGGCTACGGCGCCACGCGCGTGCTGACCGGTGTGTCGTTCGCGCTGCTGCCCGGCCGGCGGATCGGCGTGCTCGGACCCAACGGCGGCGGCAAGACCACGCTGTTCCGCGTGCTGCTGGGCGAGCTCGCGCCGATGGCCGGCACGGTCGAGGTGCCGGTGCGCTTCGGCGTCGTGCCCCAGACCGAGCGCTCGCGCCTGGACTTCCCGGTCAGCGCACTCGACGTCGCGCTCATGGGCTCGATCTCGACGCTTCCCTGGTGGCGGCGGCCGGGGCGCGGCGAGCGCCGCGCCGCCCTCGACGCGCTGCAGGCAGTCGGCCTGCGCGACCTGGCGCGCGCGACCTTCGGCGACCTCTCCGGCGGCCAGCGCCAGCGCGTGCTCGTCGCGCGGGCGCTCGTGCAGGACGCGCCGGTGATCCTCCTCGACGAGCCCTTCACCGGGCTCGACGCGCCGAGCGCCGAGCGCCTGGAGTCGCTCCTCGCCGAGCTGACCGCCCAGGGCCGCGGCGTCATGATCGCCACGCACGACGTCGACCAGGCGCGCGCGTGGGACCAGGTCCTGTGCCTGAACCGCCGGCAGATCGCCTTCGGCGCGCCGGCCGCCGTGCTCGACCGCGAGGTGCTGGAGGCGACCTACGGCGGAGCGATCGTCGAGCTGCCCGGCGATCACGTCCACGGGGTGCTGCCGCCCCACCACCACTGATGCTCGCCGTGTTGCACACGCTCACCGACCCCTGGGCGGATCCCGTCGGGCGCCGCGCCCTCGTCGAGGTCGTGCTCCTCGGCGTCACCGGCGGCGCCCTGAGCTGCTGGATCGTCTTCTACAACCTCTCCTACAGCGCCGAGTCGCTGGCCCACGCGCTCCTGCCGGGTCTGGTCATCGCGGCGCTGACCGGGCTGCCGCTGATCGCCGGCGGCGCCGCCGGGCTGCTCGTCGCCGCGCTCGCGGTGGCCGCGGCCGGCCAGGTGCCGGCGATCGGGCGCGACACCTCGGTCGCCGTCGTCGTGACCACGCTGTTCGGCGCCGGCGTCCTGCTCGCGCTCTCGCCGTCCTCGCCACCGGGCCTGGGCGGCCTGCTCTTCGGCGACGTCCTCGGCGTGTCGAACGCCGACCTCGCCCTTGCCGCCGGGCTGGCCGTGCTGGTGCTCGTCGCGCTGGGGCTGCTGCACGGCCGTCTGCTCGCCGTCGGCTTCGATCGCACCAGCGCGCCGAGCCTGGGCGTGCGCCCGGTCGTCGTCGACGCGGCGCTGCTGGTGCTGCTGGCGCTGGCGCTGCTGGTCGCCGTCCAGGGCCTGGGCAACCTGCTCGTGGTGGCGGTGCTCGTCGCGCCGGGCGCCGCCGCGCGGCTGGTGAGCCGGCGGATGGCGCCGATGATCGGCGCCTCGGCCGCGGTCGCCGTCGTGGCCGGCGCGGGCGGCCTGTACCTCTCCTACTACGCGGGCACCGCCGCGGGTGCGTCGATCGCGGCGATGCTGGTCGCCGCCTACCTCGCCGCCGGGGTCGGGGGCGGCATCCGTCGCGCAAGTTGACATGCTCCCCCCTTGGCGGACGGGAAGCTCATCCTCGTCGCCGGCGCGCTGCTGGCCGCCGGCCTTTTGGCCTCGCTCGTCGCGGGGCGCCTGCGCGTACCCGGCCTGCTGCTCTTCCTCTTCCTCGGGATGGCGATCGGGTCCGATGGCCTGGGCTGGATCGACTTCAACGACTACGAGCTCGCCCGCCGCATCGGGATCATCGCCCTTGCCCTGATCCTCTTCGAGGGCGGGCTGACGTCGGGGCTGCTGGAGATCAGGCCGGTCCTTCGCCCGGCGCTCAGCCTCGCCATCGTCGGCACGATCCTCACGGCGGTCGTCACCGGCCTGGCCGCGGTCTGGCTCTTCGACCTCTCGACGCTCAACGGCTTGCTCCTCGGCTCGGTCCTCGCGGCCACCGACGGCGCCGCGATCTTCGCGTTGCTGCGCGGCTCGACGCTCAAGCGCCGCCTGGCGACCACGCTCGAGGGCGAATCGGGGTTCAACGACCCGGTCGCCGTGTTGCTCGTGGTCGGCTTCGACGAGTGGCTCACGCACGAGCACTACGGCATCGCCGACATGGCCGTGCTGTTCGCGCGCCAGATCGGGATCGGCCTCGTGATCGGCATCGCCGTCGGGGCCGGCGCCGTGTGGATCCTGCGGCGCGTCGAGCTCGCCACCGCCGGCCTCTACCCGGTGGCGACGCTGGCGGTCGCCGCGGTCGCGTTCGGTGGGGCCGACTCGCTCCACGGCTCCGGCTTCCTGGCCGTCTACCTCGTCGGGCTCATCCTGGGGACGTTCGGCGTCCCGGCCCAGCAGACGGTGACCGCCTTCCACCAGGGCCTGGCGTGGGTGGCGCAGGTGGTCATGTTCGTCACGCTCGGGCTGCTCGTGTTCCCGAGCAGGCTCGACGACGTCGCAGTCCGCGGGACGGTCCTCGCCCTCGTGCTGGTGTTCGTCGCGCGGCCGGTCGCCGTGGCGATCGCGACGCTGGCCGAGCGGTTCACCTGGCCCGAGCGCGCGGTGCTCGCCGCGGCGGGTCTGCGCGGCGCGGTCCCGGTCGTGCTCGCGACCTTCCCCGTGCTCGCCGGGGTCGGCGGCAGCCTGCAGCTCTTCGACGTCGTGTTCTTCGCGGTCCTGCTGTCGACGCTGATCCAGGGAACGACGTTCGAGCCGTTCGCCAAGCTCCTCGGCGCGACGACGACCGAGCCGGCGATGCCACGGCCGCTGGCCGAGGCGGGGACGATCCGGCGGCTCGGCGCCGAGGTGCTCGAGTACCCGATCGGCGCCGACGACGCGATCGTGGGTGCGCGGGTCCGCGACCTCGGGCTGCCGCGCGAGGCCGTGGTCAACGTGATCGTGCGCGGCAACGAGGCGATCCCGCCGCGCGGCTCGACGATCCTGCGCGCGGACGACCGCCTGCACGTGCTGCTGCGCTCCGAGCTCTCGCGCGACGTGCATCGCATCGTCGAGCGCTGGCGCAGCGGGCCGGTCGGGCCGTCGCCGCGGCGACGGGCCAAGCCGCAGGGCCGCTCGCCCCTGTTCAGCGTGCGTCCCATCGACCAGGCGGGGATCGACGGGGGCGCGGCGCGGCCGGGGTCGGTCGCCGGCGTCGAGGTCGTGGCGCAGCTGCGCATCCGCCGCGATGTCCCGGGGGCGCTCGTCGCCCTCGACGACGGGCGCTACGCGGTGACCGGCCCGCTGGTGGCAGTCGGCGGGCGACAATCGCTGACGAGCTGGTGCATGCGGCGCCTGCGCCGCCTCGACGGCGCCGATCCCGAGCGCGCCTGGCTGCAGAACGTCGTCGGCGCGCTCGCCGCCGACGTCCCGGAGTAGGCGCTGCAACCGCGCCTGCGGCCAAGAGGAGGGCGCGGCGACGGGGCGAACCGCATCGCCATGCGCAATCGCCAGCTCCATGGCGCCGTGGCCGCCTTCGCGGAGGAGGCCGCGTGGCAGCTCTCGGCCGAGACGGCCGACGGCGCCGAGGTGCCCTTCGAGATCGTCCGCGGCGGCCGCCGCGACAGCCCGTTGTACTGCTACCGGCCGCTCACCGCCGACTTCATCGAGCAGCGCGTCGGGCTGCTGGCGCGGCTGGAGAGCTTCCTGCCCGCCCTGCACGCGCTGTCGGGCCTCAGCGGCCTGGATCGCTACCTCGACGCGCGCGGCGAGCGCGGGTACCCGGTCGAGATGCGCTCGCGGGCGGAGTTCGCGCTGCGGGTCTTCCTCAGCCGCGTCTTCGAGGAGTCGACCGACTTCGTGCTCAGCGAGGAGCGGCTCGCGCGCGCCTACGGCGAGCTCGAGGAGGCGCTCTACGAAGCCAGGACCGACACCGTCGTCATCGCGCCGCTGCTCGGGCTGGAGATCGTCTCCGACGCGGTCCCGCTCGGCGACGGGCTCGCAGTGGTCCGCGGCGACGCCTTCCCCGAAGAGGCGCCGGCGGACGCGCTGTGGGCGCCCGGCGCCGATCGCGCGCACCTGCTGGCCGTGCTGCGCTGGGAGACCGCGGCGGGCGACCAGTCGCCGGTCGCGCACGGCCGCGTGCGGCTGCGCCGGCTGCTCAGCGCGCTGCGCCTCTACGACTCGACGCCGGTCGCCTACGGGCCGCTGGGCTGGACGCGGACCGGGAGCTCGCCGTGGCAGCCGTTCGCGCTGGGCGCCCTGGGGCGCCGCGACGACGACGCGCTGCTCATCGCGCCCGAGCACGAGGACGAGCTGCGCGCGTTCTGCTCGCTGGTCGGGAGGCGCACGCCGAAGTCGGGCGAGCTGGCGTGGGCGCTGCGCCGCTACGAGATGGCCTGCGACCGCGCGATCCCGGCCGAGTCGCTCACCGACGTGTTGCTGGCGCTGCGCGCCCTGCTCGAGGCCGAAGGCCCGACCTCCGGGCGGCTGGCCGGGCGCCTGGCCGCGCTGTGCGCCCTTCCCGACGATCGCGCCGCGCTGACCGCGCGGGTCGCGCAGACGGTGGCGCTCGAGCGCGCGGTCGTCGGCGGCCTGTCGGTCGATCCCGAGCTCGACAAGCTCACCCGCGAGCTCGCCGACCACCTGCGCGCCCTCCTGCGCGACGTGCTGTGCGGGCACCTCGACTCCGACCTCACCGTGGTCGCCGACGAGATCATCGGCGAGGACGCCGCCCCGGCGTCGCCGACGCTCGCGTAGCCTGGGCGCTACGCCCGACCAGCTGCACATCCGCCGCGTCGACCTGCGGGTCCCCGACGTCGCGCGCACTCGCGCCTTCTACGACGCGATCGTCGGCCCGCAGTCCAGGGACCTGGTCATGCTGCGCGCCAGCGAGCGCCCGGGCCCGGCGCCGCGCCTCGCCACCGGCCTCTTCCACACCGCCTTCGTGTATCCGACGCGCGGGCAGCTCGGCGCCGCGCTGCTGCGGGTGGCGGCCGAGCACGCGACGTTCACCGGAGCAAGCGACCACCTGGTCTCCGAGGCGCTGTACCTCGACGACCCCGACGCGCTCGGCATCGAGCTCTACCGCGACCGCCCGCGCGACACATGGCCGGCGCCCGAGCCGGGAGAGAAGGTGCGGATGGACACGCTCCCGCTCGACCTTCAAGCGCTCGCCGCGCAGGCCGAGGGCGACAGCTCCGGGGTCCGCATCGGCCACGTCCACCTGAAGGTCGCCGACGTCGACAAGGCGGTGCGCTTCTGGACCGGTGGGGTGGGTCTCGAGCTGATGACGGGCTGGGCCGGCCAGGCCGCGTTCCTGGCCGCCGACGGCTACCACCACCACATCGGCGTCAACGCCTGGAGCTCGCGCGGGGCCGAGCCCGAGCCGCCCGAGGGTCCCGGCATCGACGCCGTCGTCCTCGGTGGCACCGGCAGCGCCGCGGAGCTGCGCACGCCGGATGGGCTGCGCGTGGTGCTCGAGCCGTAGCGTGAGCTCTCGCCGCAACGGGAGTCTGGACGGCCATGATGGCCCTCGGCTTTGTATGACGGGTCGACACTGCGCGCTGCGATCCGGCTAGCATCAGGGAACCTGACAGGAGGAGGCCAACCATGAGTCAACGGAGTCTCGAGGAACTGCTCGACGCGACGGGGAACACCGTCGAGATGCTGCGCAACGCGCAGCGTGGCCCGAACGTGTATCCCGGCGTCCCGGCCGAGTACTCGAACTGGCGCGACGAGCAGCGCGCGTGGCAGGAGACGTGCGTCCTCTACAACCAGACCTACCACATGGCCGAGCTCATGGTGGAGGGCCCGGACACGATCAAGATCGTCTCGGACCTGGGCATCAACAGCTTCGCGACCTTCGAGCCGGGCAAGGCCAAGCAGTTCGTGCCGGTCACCCCCGACGGCTACGTCATCGGCGACGTCATCCTCTTCGGCCTCGGGGACCAGAAGGTCAACCTCGTCGGCCGCGCGCCCGTCCTCAACTGGGTCACCTACCACGCGCAGACGGGCGACTACGACGTCGAGGTCACCTTCGACCAGCGGACCGCGATGCGCAGCGACGGGCTGCGCCGCCACTACCGCTTCCAGGTGCAGGGCCCCAACGCGATGCAGGTCATCGAGAAGGCGCTCGGCCACGCGCCCGAGGACCTGAAGTTCTTCAACATGCGGACCGAGCACATCGGCGGCAAGGACGTCTGCGCACTGCGCCACGGCATGGCGGGCCAGCCGGGGTGGGAGCTCTTCGGCCCGTGGGAGGACGGCCCGGCGGTCCACGAGGCGCTCGTCGCCGCCGGCGAGGAGTTCGGGATGAAGCTCGTCGGCGGGCGCGCCTACGGCTCCAACGCGATCGAGTCGGGCTGGATCCCCTCGCCGTTGCCTGCGGTCTACACCGGCGACGCGCTCAAGGCCTACCGCGAGTGGCTGCCGGCCGAGGGCTACGAGGGCTCGGCGTCGATCGGCGGGAGCTTCGTGTCCGACGACATCGAGGCCTACTACTTCACCCCCTGGGACCTCAGCTACGGCCACCTGGTCAAGTTCGACCACGACTTCATCGGCCGCGACGCGCTCGAGGCCAAGGTCGACGACCCGCACCGCACGAAGGTCACCCTGGCGCTCGACGACGACGACGTGGCCCGCAACATCGCCGGCCAGCTGCAGAAGACCGACCGCCCGAAGTACATGGAGTGGCCGAACATCGTCTACTCGATGCACCCGTTCGACGCGGTGAAGGTCGACGACGAGGTCATCGGCGTGTCGACCTGGATCTGCTACACGGCCAACGAGGGCAAGGTCCTCACGCTGGCGATCCTCGATTCCCAGTACGCCGAGCCCGGCACCGAGGTGACCTTCGTCTGGGGCGAGGAGAACGGCGGCACCCGCAAGCCGACCGTCGAGCGCCACGTGCAGACGGAGATCCGCGCGACGGTCGCGCCCGTCCCGTACGTCGAGGAGGTCCGCTCGCACTACGCGCCCAGCGGCGGCTGGCGCGCGGCGCACGCGTAGCGCGCGCCGGCGTCAGTGCAGTCCGGAGGCCTCGCCGAGCGCGACCCGGCCGAGGTAGTCGTAGGCGCGGTTGGCGCCCAGCGGGTGCATGAAGGTGCCGGCCTTCACGTCGCGGTAGGCCCGCGCGAGCGGGCTGCCGTTGACGTAGCCGGCGCCGCCGGAGAGCGCGAGCGCGCGGTCCACCACGCGCGCCGCGGCCTCGTTGACGAACGCCTTGGCCGCCTGGGCCTCGGCGAACAGCCCTTCGAGCACGTCGGCGTCGGCCATCGAATCGTGGTCGTCGATGAGCGCGGTGGCGCGTGACAGCGTCGCGCGCGCGGCGGCGAGGTCGACGGCGTTGCCGGCCACCAGCATCCGCGGGTGAGCGTCGCCGTTGATCCGCCCTGCGATCCTGGCGCGGGCCAGGGCATCGGCGGACTCGGCGATGCCGAGCGCCGCGGCGGCGTGGAAGGGCCCGGCGACGAGGTTTCGCTCCATGAACGGCAGGGCATCGCCGGCCCGGAAGCCGCCGCGCACCGCGACCTCGGGCAGCTCGACGCCCTCGAACGAGACCGAGTTGCTGCCCGAGGCCCGCATCCCGAGGGCATCCCAGTCGTCGTGCACGACGACCCCCGGCGTGCTCGCGGGCACCATCGCGTACGCGTAGCGTTCGCCGCCTTCGCCGTCCTCGCAGGTCACCGCGACGTAGAGGTCCGTGGCGGCCGGCGACATCGTGCAGAACATCTTGCGCCCGTCGATGCGCCAGCCCGTTGGCGTGCGCGTCGCGCGGGTGGCCGGCCGCGTGAGGTCCTGGCCGGGCTCGCTGACCGCTGCGGCGAGGACGACGCCGTCGCGGGCGATCTGCTCGAGCGTGGCGGCGAAGGCGCGGGCCCGGCGCTCGGCCCCGGCCGCGACCGCGATCTGTCGGCGGCGCTCCATGTTGTGCACCGCCACCAGGTGCATGTTCACGCCGATGGCGACGGAGGCGTCGCCGCGGGCCAGGCGGCTCGCGGCCACGACGAGGTCGTGGGCCGACGAGACGCCCAGCCCGCCGAGCTCGACCGGGACCGGAGCCGCGAAGTAGCCGGCGTCCTTGAGCGCCTCGATCGCCTCGAACGGGTAGCTGCCTTCGCGGTCGTGCTCGGCGGCGCGCTCGGCGAGCTGCTCGGCAAGCCCTTCGGCGATCGCCACCAGCCGCGCGCCCGTGCCGGTTCGTGCTGCGAGCTCGATCGGCATGCCGGCCTCAGGCGGTCGCGACGTCCACCGCAACCGGGACGCCGTTGGTGACCATGTCGTAGACCGCGCTGCGTGCCTTGGCGCGCTCGACGACCTCCCGCAGCTTCTCCTGGCTGGCGTTCCCGGCCACCCGGAACGAGACCGCGATGCTCTCGAAGCCGTTGCGCGGCTCGGGGTCGACGCCGAGCGCGCCGCGGACGTCCATCTCGCCGGTGAGCGTCGACTCGACCGCGGTCAGCTCGACCTTGCGGGCGGCCGCCACGTAGACGATCGAGGTGGTCAGGCACGCGGCCAGCGCGTGCAGCAGGTACTCGGCGGGGTTGGCGCCGGTATCGGTGCCCAGCAGGATCGCCGGCTCGCCGGCATCGAGCTCGAACGCCGTCTCGCGGGTGCTGTCCTCGCCCCCTGCGGCGTAGAAGCCCTGGATCGTCGAGCGGTTGTGGGCGCCGTCGATCCAGCGGTTGGTGGCGCGGAACCGGAACTTCGCCAGCTCGGGCTGCTGCTTGATCAGGTCGAGCGTGGCGAACATCTTCTCTGTGTCCACGCCATTGCGGACCGTCTGGGTGATGGTTGGCATGGACGCAAGCGTGCTCTCCTGGCGCCCGCGCGACATCGGCGCCACCACCCAACTGCCTGTAGGAACGGTGGCGGGATCCACGTAGACTCTGCCTCTGCACGAGACCCGCTTCTGCACCGCGTCCGACGGCATCGGGCTGGCGTACGCGATCGACGGCGAGGGCCCGCCGCTGGTCAAGGCGGGCAACTGGCTGACACATCTCGAGTACGAGCGCGAGAGCCCGGTGTGGCGCCACTGGGTCCGCGACCTCAGCCGCGGTCGCACCCTGGTGCGCCACGACGAGCGCGGGTGTGGCCTCTCCGACCGCCAGTTCGAGGGCACGCCGACGCTCGAGGCCTACGTGAACGACCTCGCGACGGTCGTGGACGCGGCGGGGCTCGACCGCTTCGACCTGCTCGGCGTCTCGGGCGGCGGCACGACCGCGGTCGCATACGCGGTCGCGCATCCCGAGCGCGTGCGCCGCATCGTCCTGTATGGCGCCTATGCCCGAGGTCGCCACAGGCGAGGCACGGCCGAGAAGGAGAAGTCCCAGCTCATGATGGAGCTCACCCGCGCCGGCTGGGGCGGCGCGGTACCCGCCTTCCGGCGCGTGTTCAGCGCGACGTACATCCCGGGCGCGGACGAGGAGCAGAAGCGCTGGTACGACGAGCTGCAGCAGGTCTCGAGCACCGGCGAGATGGCCGCGCGCCTCTGGGCGTCGCGCGTCGACATCGACATCAGCGATGCGGCCCGGCACGCCACGCAGCCGGCGCTCGTCCTGCACGCCCGCGAGGATCGCGCCGTGCCCTACGAGGAGGGGCGGCTGCTTGCCGCCCTGCTCCCCGACGCCTGCTTCGTGACGCTCGAGAGCGAGAACCACATCCTCCAGGAGGACGAGCCGGCCTGGGAGGCGTTCGTCCGGGAGGTCCGCGGCTTCCTCGGAGCGGACGAGCTGGCCTCTGCCGCCGATCTCGAGGAGCTCAGCGCGCGCGAACGCGAGGTGCTCGAGCTCGTGGCGGCCGGGCACAGCAACGAGCAGATCGCCGAGCAGCTGGTGCTCAGCTGCCGCACGGTCGAGCGCCACCTGTCCAACGTCTACGCCAAGCTGCGGCTCTCGGGCAAGTCCGCCCGCGCCGCCGCTGCGGCGCGCTACTCACGGACCTGAGCGCGCCTACAGCTCGACCGTCGAGCTCACGACGACCGTCCGTTCGTCAGGGAGCCCGAAGTACTCCACCGGGCTGGCGGCGGTCCCGGCGATCGCGACGAACAGGCGCTTGCGCCACAACGGCATCCCGGGCGCGCGGGTGGTCTCGATGTTGATGCGCGAGACGAAGTAGGAGACCGCGCTGAGGTCGACCTCGCCCTCCATGTGCTTGGCGGCGGCGCGCAGCGCGCGCGGGACGTTGATGTTGTCCTGAAAGCCGTAGTGCAGGGTGACGTGAGTGATGCCGTCGTCCTGGTAGCCGAGATCGTCGACCGTCACGCGATGGCGCGCGGAGACGTGCGGGACCTTGCCCGTCTGGATCGTGACGATCACCACGGACTTGTGCACGGCGTAGTTGTGCTCGAGGTTGGCGCGCAGCGCCAGCGGCGTGGTGTCGGGGTTGGCGTTGAGGAACACCCCGGTCCGCGGCGGGCGGTAGACCGGCGGGGCGGGGGTCGGGGCCCTTTCCACCGACCCTCCCCGCGGGCCCTCCC
>Ga0081540_1003471_pt1 | contig 12440 bp, 10 predicted proteins | sample TabmetS2T1R1_FD_71024 | JGI IMG/M metagenome (GOLD analysis project Ga0081540, IMG submission 71024) | Tabebuia heterophylla rhizosphere microbial communities from the University of Puerto Rico - S2T1R1 | ecosystem: Host-associated > Plants > Roots > Rhizosphere ...
CAAGGACGTCACCGCCAAGTGCTACGGCGGCGACATCACGCGCAAACGCAAGCTTCTGGAGAAGCAGAAGGAAGGCAAGAAGAAGATGCGGCAGTTCGGCAAGGTCGACATCCCGCAGGAAGCATTCATCGCCGCGCTGAAGGTGGATAGCTGAGCAGGCGCCTCACGACACGCGCAGGACATAGAATTTCGAATCGACGGCCATGACCGGAAACGCCTTTGGCAAATCGGCTTTCGGCAATTCCTTAAAATTCCTCTTTTCGTAGAAGCGATGCGCAGCCAGGAATTTGTCGGTGGTGCCGAGAAAAATCTCGGCAATTCCCTGCGCGCGGGCATGTGCCAGCAACACGTCGAGAAGCCTTCCCGCGACGCCGAACTCGCGGCCGCGATACCGGGCGGCAACGAACATCTTGCGCAAGGCCGCCTGCGCTGAACCGATATCCTTCAATCCGACCGTGCCGACGACTTCGCCATTGGACCGGGCGACCCAAAAACCGCCAGTCCCCGACTGGTAGAAGGTGGGAATATCGATCAGGTCCGGCTGGTCGGCGGCCGTGATGGGAATGCCGAATTCTTCTTGCTGGATCGGCAGGATGACATCCAGAACGCCCTGCTGATCGGCATGGGAAAACGCGGTGATGGTAATTTCCTGCATGGGTGTCCCGTCGTTTCATCACAGCAAAGACAGGCCTCATCGGCCTCCGTGGCAGCCCGGACGCAACTCACAATCAAATGATCCGCGAATGGGCGCGCTGCATTCCGCAGCATTGCCCGAAGGCGGCGGATAGGCCACCATCGTCCCGCGCACACCAATAACACGAGAAAGCGCGGGGGAAACGCATGAGCAAGCCATCCCGGTTTGATTACGGCTGGGTCGTGGTCGCCGCCGGCGCACTGATGACCTGCGTGGCGTTCGGCGCGATGTTGTCGCTCGCGGTATTCCTGCAGCCTATTTCGGAAACCATGGGCTGGTCGCGCAGCGGGGTTTCGGCGGCGGCGACGATCGATTTTCTCGCCATGGGATTGGCGGCGTTTTTCTGGGGCGCGCTCGCGGACCGCTTCGGCACCCGTATCGTCGTGTTGTCGGGCACGCTCCTGCTTGGAGCCGGGCTGATCGCGGCGAGCCAGGCCACCAGCCTGTGGCAGTTTCAGTTGGCCTTCGGCGTGCTCATCGGCATCGCCGCCGGCAGTTTCTACGCGCCGATGGTGGCGGTGGCGAGCGCCTGGATCGAACATCACCGCAGCCTCGCGGTCGCGCTGGTGTCGGCGGGCATGGGCGTTTCGCCGCTCACCGTCGCACCATTCGCAAGGTGGCTGATCACGGCCTACGACTGGCGTACGGCGATGCTGGTGATCGGCATTGCTGCGTTGGCGCTGTTGATCCCGGCTTCGCTTCTGGTGCGCCCGGCGCCGGAGGCCGCGGCGGATGCCGCCGCAAACGGAACCGATGCGCCGGAGATGCAGTGGTCCGTCGGGCAGGCGTTGCGGACGCCGCAATTCATCACGCTCGCGCTGGCGCACTTCGCCTGCTGCGCGGCGCATTCGGGGCCGATCTTCCACATGGTGAGCTACGCCATGGTCTGCGGCATCGCGCCGATGACTGCTGTCACCGTCTACAGCCTTGCCGGGTTCTCCGGGCTCGGCGGCCGCCTGCTGCTCGGCGCATTGGCCGATCGCTTCGGTGTCAAGCACGTGCTGGTCGGCGGCCTGTTCGTGCAGGCCCTGTCGATTGCGACTTTCCTCGCGGTCGGCCAGCTCGGCGAGTTCTATGCGTTATCGGTGGCCTTCGGCCTCGCCTATGGCGGCGTGATGCCGCTCTACGCCGTTTTGGTGCGCGAATATTTCGGCGCGCGCATCATGGCCACCATGTTCGGCGCCGTGTCCGCCTTTGCGAGCCTCGGCATGGCGCTGGGACCGCTGGCCGGCGGCTGGGTGTTCGACACCTTCCACGCCTATAGCTGGCTCTACATCGGCTCCTTCGCCATCGGTATGGCCGCCGTCGCGGTAGCGGTGAGTTTTCCGTCGGCAAAGCGGCCATCGCAGCCGTCACTCGATCTCGGCCGCGCGACAGCATGAGGTGAAAGTGGAAAGCCGCCCCGCCCGCCGCTTGATCAGCGGCGGCGGATGGGTCACCATCGCCATCGCGCCAGAGAAAATTCAAACAACGTGAGGAAGCGCATGAACAAGCAGCCCGGCATCGACCTGGTCGAGCGCGCGAAAGCACTTGCTCCCCTGATCGTACGCGAAGCGGACGAGATCGAGCGGACGCGGCGGCTGACGCCGGCGGTGACACAGGCCCTGATCGAAAACGGGCTGTATCGCGCGCTGCTGCCGCAAAGTTTTGGCGGCTCGGAAGTGCCGCTCGAGACCTTCATGCAGATGCAGGAGGAAATCGCCAAGGCCGACGCCTCCACCGCATGGTGCCTCGGCCAGTGCAGCGTCTGCGCCATGACCGCGGCCTATCTCGATCCCGATGCCGCCAACGAGATTTTCAACGTCGCGCCCGGCATCCTCGCCTGGGGCGCGATCAACCACGAAGTGCAGGCGGTGCCGGGCGGCTACAAGGCCAACGCACGCTGGGATTTTGCCTCCGGCATGCGGCAGGCGAGCTGGCTGGGCGCGCATGTCCGCGTCGTCGAGGCCGACGGCACTCAGCGGCGCAAGGCCGACGGCTCGCCCGAAATCCGCACCATTCTGTTTCCAATGACGAGCGCGACGCTGTACGACGTCTGGGACGTGATCGGACTCAAGGGCACGGGCACCGATTCCTATTCGGTCGACAACCTCTTCATTCCCGAAAAATTTGCCGCGCTTCGCGACGATCCCACCGCACTCCGCGAACAAGGCCCGCTGTACCGGCTCTCCACCAACATGGTGTTCGGGATGGGCTTTGCCGCGACCTCGCTCGGCGTCGCACGCGCCACGCTGGACGCGGCCATCGATCTGGCGCGCGCCAAGACGCCGCAGGCGCTCAAGGCGATGCGCGACAACAACGCCGTGCAGGGCGTGATCGGCCGCACCGAAGCGAGCCTGCGCGCCGCGCGCGCCTATCTCTACGCGACCGCCGCGGAGGTCTGGCGCGATCTGGCGCGCGGCGAATCAATCACCGAAGCGCACCGCGTGGCGCTTCGCATCGCCGCCACCTGGACCATCCACCAGTCCGCATCGGTCGTCGACACCGCCTATCGCATGGCCGGCGCAACGGCCGTGTTCGCCGCCAACAGGTTCGAGCGCAGATTCCGCGACATGCACGCCATCGCGCAACAGATCCAGGCGCGCGACGCGCATTATGAAGACGCCGGCAAGGCGATTCTCTCCGGCCATCTCGATGCAGCGCCGACGGCGCGGTAACGGGTTACGCGACCCGTAGTACTACGGACCGCCCATTCATCCCTGTTGTTAAGCAGTTTATGAAATCTCTCACGGAGCCCTCGCCCCGTGGAGCTTTCGTATTTCTCATGTTCAAGATTCGCTCGATTGCTGTTCGCCTGATCCTCGCCATTTCCCTGACGGTGGCTGTCGCCTGCGGCATCCTCGGAACGTTCTCGATCGCTCAGCAGCGTTCGCTGACGCAGCTCGCGCTCGATCAGCAACTCAAGCTGCAATATGACAGCGTGATTGCCGCGCTCGACTATGAGGGCCGCGCCGCGCTCGCGGTCAGCACCGCGATTTCCGGCTTGCCCCAGGTCGCCGATGCCGTGACCAAGGGCGACCGCGACGCTCTGTCGGCCCTGCTCGCCGACGCCAACAAGGCGCTGAAGGCCCAGGGCATGCCGCTGATGAACCTGATCCTGCCGCCGGCGACGATTTTCCTGCGCATCCACGATCCCAAGGCGTTCGGCGACGACATCTCGGCGCGACGCCTCACCGTCGTGACCGCGAACAAGACCGGGCAGTCGATCGTCGGCGTGGAGCCGGGTCGCGATACGCTCGGCATTTTCGCCATGACTCCGATCATGCGCGACGGCAAGAGCCTTGCGGTGACCGACGTCGGCGTCATCTTCGGCCAGGAATTCGTCGACCGCGCCAAGAAGCGCTTCGGCATCGACCTCGCCGTGCACTGGTTCGACGGCAAGTCGTTCAAGAAGCTGTCGTCGACCTTCGGCGACGGCGTGGTCGCCACGCAAGACGAACTGAAGCACGTTTTCGACGGCGCGACGCTGCACCGCGAAGCTTCCATCGGCGGGCATCCGGCCGCCGTCTATGTCGGACAGGTCAAGAACTATGCCGGCCAGCCGGTCGCGGTGATCGAAATCATCAAGGATACGACCGAGTACGAAGCCGCGGCGGCGAGCTCGCAGCGCAATCTGATTCTCGGCACCATCGCCATCCTGGCCGGTGCGGTGCTGCTGGCGTTCCTGCTCGGCCGCGGCCTGTCACGGCCTTTGGCCGCCATCACGGCGGTCATGAACCGGCTTTCCAGCGGCGAGATCGACGTCACTATCCCCGGCAGCGAGCGCCGCGACGAACTCGGCACCATGGCCGGCGCGGTCGATGTATTCCGCCGCAGCATGATCGAGGCGCGCGGCATGCGTGAGACGCAGGAAGCCTCCAAGCAGCAGGCCGAGATCGAGAAGAAGGCCCTGCAGCGCCAGATGGCCGACCGCTTCGAGGCCGACGTCAAGAGCGTCGTCGCCGCGGTCGCTCGCGCAACCACCGACATGCAGCAGGTGGCCGGCGAGATCACGACGAGCGTCGACGGCACCTCGAAACGCGCCGCCGCCGCAGCGGCCGCATCTGACGAGGCCTCCGACAGCGTCAACGCGGTTGCCGCCGCGACCGAGGAACTGGCTTCCTCGGTGGCCGAGATCGGCCGTCAGGTCACCCATTCCAGCCAGGTCGCCGACAACGCCGTGATCAAGGCCGGGCAGACCACGGAGATGGTGGGCAGCCTCGCTTCGGCGGCGGAAAAGATCGGCGACGTGCTTCGCCTGATCGGCGCGATCGCGAGCCAGACCAATCTGCTGGCGCTGAACGCGACCATCGAGGCCGCGCGCGCCGGCGAGGCCGGCAGGGGCTTTGCCGTCGTCGCATCCGAGGTCAAGGAGCTGGCCAGCCAGACCGCGAAGGCCACGGATGAAATCGCCGGCCAGGTCGCTGCCATCCAGTCCGCGACCGGCGACTGCGTGACGGCGATCGGCAGCATCAGCGACACCATCCGCGAAATCAGCTCGATCGCCACCACCATCGCCGCGGCCGTCGAGGAGCAGGATTCGGCAACGCGGGAAATCGCCCGCAGCGTTCAGCAGGCGGCCACCGGCACCAGCGAGGTTTCGGTCAATGTGACCGCCGCCAGCCAGTCCGCGGACCAGTCGCGTGCGCTGGCCGACAACGTGGCCGCCGCGACCGGCCAGCTCAGCCAGCAGGCCGACGCGATGTTCAAGAGCGTGGACACCTTCCTGGCCGGCCTGCGCGAGGCCGCATAAGCACCGATGCGTTACGCCGGCTTCCTCCGGGCCGGCGCTTGCCTTACGCTGTCCGCTGCAACATCGACGGAAGCAATGCGGACGCTCTGATGAGGAAGCCAGTCAAGAAGCGGACCGCGGCCGGTGCCGCGAAGAAGCGCGCCGGTAGCTCAGACCCCGCGGTGGACGCCGTCTTCAGCGCCTATCCCACGCCTGTGAAGGCCAGATTGCTGGCGCTGCGCCGGCTGATCCTCGATACCGCCAAGACCACCGCCGGCGTCGGCCCGCTGGAAGAGGCGCTGAAATGGGGACAGCCGAGCTATCTCACGACGGAGAGCAAGAGCGGCAGCACGGTCCGGATCGATCAGGTGAAAGCGGAAGCCGGCCAGTACGCGGTCTATTTCCATTGCCAGACCGACCTGGTCGCCACCTTTCGCGAGCTCTATCCGGAACTGCGCTACGGCGGCAACCGCAGCATTCTGCTGGATGCCGCGGACAAGCTGCCCGAGACGGCGCTAAGGCACTGCGTGGCGCTGGCGCTGACGTATCATGCGCGGAAGAAGGCGGGGCGAGGGAAGTAGCTTCCCAGGCCTCGTCATTCCGGGATGGTGCGTTAGCACTAGACCACAGATGCGCAATTGCGCATCGGGGAATCTCGAGATTCCGGGTTCGATGCTTCGCATCGCCCCGGAATGACTGCCTAGACTACGCCACCAGCGCGGCACCGTCGGCGCGCTGGGCCGTCAACAGGCTGACGATCTCCGCATGGGGCCGCGCGCGGCTGAACAGGAAGCCCTGCCCTTCGTGGCAACCTTCGTTGCGCAGGCAGCTCAGCTCGGCCTCGGTCTCGACCCCCTCCGCCGTGATCGTGACGCCGAGGCCCTTGCCGAGGCTGACGATCGAACGCACGATCGCCTGCGCATCGCGATTGCCGGCGAGGTCGCGCACGAAGGACTGGTCGATCTTGATCTTGTCGAACGGGAAGCTGCGCAGGTAGCTCAGGCTGGAATAGCCGGTGCCGAAATCGTCCATGCAAATTCGAACGCCGAGCGCGCGCAGCGCATGCAGCGTCGCCAGCACCTCGCTGCTCTTTTCCAGAAGCAGCGTCTCGGTGATCTCGAGCTCCAGCCGTCTGGCCGGCAATCCGGACTGCTTCAGCGTATCCATCACCAGCGACAGGAGATTGCCGACACGGAACTGCAGCGGCGACAGATTGACCGCGACGCGCACGTCATCGGGCCATTGCGCGGCATCCATGCAGGCGCGGCGCAGCATCAGGCCGCCGATCGCGTTGATGAGACCTGTCTCTTCCGCGACGGGAATGAAGTCGCCGGGCGAGATCATGCCGCGCTCGGGATGTGGCCAGCGCACCAGCGCCTCGAAGCTGGTGATGCGCCCGGTCGAAAGGTCGACCAGTGGCTGGTAATACGGCAGCAGCGAATCGGTGCGGATCGCCTCGCGCAGCTCGGTTTCGATCTTGCGCCGGGTCTGGGCGCGCGCGTCCATCCCGGCCTCGAAGAACGAGAACGTGCCGCGGGAATCGTTCTTGGCACGCGACAACGCCATGTCGGCGTGCTTCAGCAGCTTCTCGGAATCATCGCCGTCGCCGGGCGATATCGCAATGCCGATGCTGGCGCCGATCACGACCGAATGGCCGTCCAGGAGATAGGGATCGGCAATCGCGTCCAGCAGGCGCTTTGCCAGGAACACCGCATCCTCCGGCCGCGTCACCCCGCTCTGGACGATCACGAATTCGTCGGAGTTCAGACGCGCCAGCCCATCGTCCTCGCGCAGCGTCGATCGCAAGCGCTTGGCGACGCCGCGCAGGAGGTTGTCGCCGACGCCGTGGCCGAGCGTGTCGTTGACCGCCTTGAAACTGTCGAGGCCAAGCACCAGCACCGCCACCTTCTCGGCGCTGCGGCGGGTGTGCAGCAGGATGTCGTCCATCTGCTGGCGCAGCAGATTGCGGTTGGGCAGTCCGGTCAGCCCGTCATGCTGGGCCATGAAGGTCAGCCGCGCCTCGGCGCGCTTGCGTTCGGTGATGTCCATCAGCGCCAGCAGCATCGCAGGGCGGCCGGCGTAAACCAGCTGGCGCGAATAGACCGTCAGGTCGATCAGTGCGCCGTCGGCCCTGACGTGCTTCCAGGTCCGCGCCTTCAGTTCCTCACCGGCGCGCTCCTCCGCCCACGGCAGCACGGGATCGAAGGCCTGCAGGCTGCGGATCGTCAGCTTCTCGAACTCGCTGCGGCTGTAGCCATAGTGCTGGAGCGCGGCATCGTTGACGCCGAGGATGCTTTCGCCATCCAGCGCGCAGACGATCATCGGAACCGGATTGCTGTCGAACAGCAGCCGGAATGACGCCTCGCGCTGTTTCAATTCGGTGATATCGACACGCAGGCCGATGATGCCGCCATCCTCGGTCAGGCGCTCGTCGATCAGGATGACGCGGCCGTCGGCCAGCCGCTGCTCATGCTGCGCGCCGGGCTGGTACAGCTTCTCGAGCCGTTCGGCGATCCATTCATCCTCACGCCCGATCGCATCAGGGTAATCGCCGCGCGCGACGCCGACACGGATCGTGTCCTCGAGCCGCGCGCCCGGGCGAAACAGATCCGAGCTGCGATTGTAGATCTCCGCGTATTTCTTGTTCCAGAGAATGTAGCGGCCTTCGGCGTCGAGAAACACGATGCCCTGCGGCAGGATGTCGATCGCTTCGTGCAGGCGCTCATGCGATTTGCGCGCTTCGGCAAGCGCAGCGTCGACCTCGGCGCGCTTGCGCGTGGCCTCGTCGTTGGTGTGCCGGTGGCTGGTTGAGAGCTTTGCGTTGCGCCTTGCTGGCCGGCCGGGAAAACGGACAATCGCTTGCTTCGGCTTGCTGGCTGTTGGTCGCTTCTTCTTCGGCATCGCTACACTCTACTCGCACTCTGCGTGCAAACTTTTCAGATAAGTATCTGAAAAAATAGTATCTCTTGCGGTCGAGGCTGCATTGTCGCGATTTCTCACGCTGCCGGAAAAAGAGGCTCACACACGCCTTGCGTGTGTGACTTCACGAACGCTTCGACAGAGATCGCGAATCCACGCGGCAAAATCGAAGGGTCGCTACCAAGGCGTCGCGACACGCACGCCGCGTGCACAAGGAATGCGCGCAATGCCGATGCGCGGATGAAAATGTGCCAATAATCAACAGGGTTATCGCGCGGTTAATGCGGCTGTAGCGCGACGTGTGTTCAACCCAAAGAAGCTGCCGCGAGTTGCGCTTCCGGCACCACGTCATGGTCGTAAAGACGCCTGCGGAACGCAGCATGCGCGGCGATCTCGGCATCGCGAACGCCGAGATCGGCGTAGGACGAGTCGTAGCGCATCCCGTTTTCGCGCGCGCCGCGTTGAACCGCTGCCACCCGCTCGCGCCTCAGCCGCTCATAGGCCAGCAGCGCGGCCGGCACATCGGCGCGCGCCGCACGCGCCAGAATTGTCGCCAATGCCATGCCATCCTCGATCGACTGGTTTGCGCCCTGGCCGAGATGCGGAAGCATCGGATGCGCGGCATCGCCGAGCAGCGTCAGCCGGCCGCTGGTCCAAGCCGGCAACGGCTCGCGGTCGTACAGCGCCCAGCGGAAGGTCTTTTCGACCTTGCCCAATAAATCACCGATGCACGGGTCCCAGCCCTCGAACTCGCGGCGAAGCACGTCGGGGTCTCCAGGCGCAGACCAGGATTCCTTCATTTCCGCATCCGCCGGCACGAAGCCGACATAGTTGATGAGTTCGCCCGAGCGGACCGGAAAGCTGAGGAAATGTTTTCCCTTGCCGAGCCACATCTGCCAGCGATCGGTCGGCCAATCCGGAATTTGCTGATGCGGCAGCACGCCGCGATAGGCGACCGACCCATGAAAGACCGGCCGGGACGGCGGCGCTGCGTAGCGCCGCAGCTCCGAATGGATGCCATCCGCGGCAATGACGACGTCCGCTTCGGCCACAGCGCCGCTGGCGAACGTCACGCGCGCAACCTCGCCGACTTGCTCGAAGCCTGTGCCGCGATGTCCCGTGTGCACCACGCCTGAAGGCAATGCGTTGGCCAGAAGCTCGACCAGGTCCGCGCGATGCATGCCGAACGTCGCATTCCAGCCCGCCGAGTCCGTCACCTGGACCGGAGCGATCGGCGCGCCGTCATGACGAAAATAGTGCGAACCCTGGCCGACCCTGGCGCCCCATGTTTCGATCTGTTCTCCGAGGCCCACACGCTGCAATTGCCGCACGCTGTTTGGCGTCAGAAACACGCCCGCCCCGACCTCGCCAAGCGCGGGTGCTTGCTCGTAGACGGAAACATTGAAGCCGTGCGCGATCAGCGCATTCGCGGCGAACAGTCCGCCGATCCCACCTCCAACGATCACGATACTGAGCTGCGCCTGCGTCATTTGTCCCACACGAAAAATGTTTCGGAAGATTGTTCGTTCAAGCTATCCTGCCTTGCCGCGAACACACAAGTGCCGGCGCCGATGGTCTGGACCGGACCGAGAAAAACTACAACTGAGGAATTTTAATGCGCGGCTTCATGTCTGCTCTGCTTCCCACCCGCAATAAGATGGCGATGCTGCTGGCTCTCGCCTCCTACGTGTACTTTGCTATGCAAGCGTTGGCCGGAGACTTTCCGGACCGTGCCGTGAAGATCATCGTTCCCTTTCCCGCCGGAGGAACAGCCGATGCCGTTCCACGCATTGTCGCAGACTGGCTGTCACGCAAATGGAGCCAACCGGTGATCATCGAAAATCGCACGGGCGCCGCGGGAAACATCGGCGCCGAGCTGGTCTTTCGTTCACCGCCCGACGGCTACACGCTGCTCTCGTCGCCTCCGCCGCCCCTCGTGATCAATCACAATCTGTACTCCAAGCTCGGCTTCGATCCGACGAAATTCGAACCGATCATCGTCATGGCGCAGGTACCGAATGCCGTGATCGTAAATCCGAACAGCATCACGGCATCGAGCGTGCCCGGGTTGATCGAATATCTGAAAGCCAATCCCGACAAGGCCATCTGCGCCACGCAAGGCAATGGCACCACCTCGCATCTGACGTCGGAGCTGTTTCAGCTGATGGCGAAAGTGAAGCTGCGGCACGTTCCCTATCGCGGCTCGGCGCCGGCGCTGCAGGGTTTTCTCACCGGCGACGTCGACATCATGTTCGACAATCTCGGCGTCTCGCTGCCGCTCGTCGAGGCCGGCAAGCTGAAACTGCTCGCGGTGGCGTCGTCCCAACGCCTCCCCGCGCTGCCGGACGTCCCGACAGTCGCCGAAACGCTGCCGGGCTTCGAAGCGGTCGCCTGGTACGGCATTGTGGCGCCGCCCAACACTCCGAAAGACATCGTCGACAAGATCAATGCTGATGTGAACGAGGCGTTGCGTAACCCGCAGGTGCAGGATCAGCTGAAGAAACTGTCCGCCGGCGTTATCGGCGGCCCAGTCGACAAGACATCCGCCTATATGCGCGGGGAAATCGAGCGGTGGGGAGCCGTGATCAAATCCGCCAACATTGAGGTGCAGTAAGACGATCCCTGCATTGCGCCCTGGAAGCGAGGGTTCACGAGATCACGCAATTACGTTCATCATGACTGGCCTGCCCGCCATTTCATGATACGCTTGCGCGAATAGAGTGATCCGATGAACCCTCGCCTGATTCTGATCCCACTCATCACCTTGATCGCCGCCGCCAATGCCACGAGCGCATTGGCGCAGGACAAGGGCACGCTCGACCCGAAGCCGCTGCCGCCGCTGGCCAATCCCAACGATCCAAAGATCGCTGCGAAAGAACTGTTCGGCCGCAAGGTGCTGCCGACTGCGATGCCGACGCACGTGTTCGGCTTCTACGCGCACGGCTGCATCGCCGGCGCGGAGGGACTGCCGATCAACGGCGACAACTGGCAGGTGATGCGCCTGTCGCGCAATCGCTACTGGGGACATCCCGCGCTCGTTTCGCTGGTCAAGCGACTGGCGGCAAAGGCGCAAAAGGATGCCGGCTGGCCGGGCATCCTGGTCGGCGATATGTCACAACCGCGCGGCGGCCCGATGTTCACCGGACATGCCAGCCACCAGGTGGGGCTGGACGCCGACATCTGGCTGACGCCGATGCCGAACCGGCGGTTGTCGCGCAACGAGCGTGAGGAGATGTCGGCTGTAATGATGGTGCGCAACGACCGGCTCGACGTCGACACAAAAGTGTTCACGCCCGGTCATCTCGCGGTGATCCGCGCCGCCGCGCAGGAGCCCTCCGTGCAGCGCATCTTCGTCAATGCCGCGATCAAGAAGGCGTTGTGCCGCGAAGCCAGGGGCGACCGCTACTGGCTGCACAAGGTGCGGCCGATGTACGGCCACGACTATCACTTCCATATCCGCATCAGATGCCCGGCCGGCGCCGGTGAATGCGAGAGCCAGCCCGAGCCGAATGAAGGCGAAGGCTGCAGCACGAGCGATCTCGCCTACTGGTTCAGCGATGCGGTGCTGCACCCGAAGCCACCGAAAATACCGCGACCGCCGAAGCCGCCGATGACGATGGCTTCGCTGCCGTCGGCCTGCAAGGCGGTGCTGACCGCGCCGGACGCAAAGCAGTAGCGTGCGGCCGCGGGTTTCCCCGCTGCGGGGAAATGCGCTAACATGCGGCGTCGCAGCGCCGTAAGCGCGCGACAGACCATGGACGATGGTCCGAATTGTTTTTGAATCAAACAGCCCGCGGCGTATGTGTGCTCATGCGCTTGTCCGGCATTGTGAGGACCGTCATGCGCATCAGTGCACGCAACCAGATCAAGGGTACCGTTGTCGACGTGAAGAAGGGCGCGACCACCTCGCATGTTCGCGTCGACATCGGAAGCGGGCAGATTGTCACTTCCGCGATCACCAACGAGGCCGTCGATGATCTCGGCATCAAGGCCGGCGGCAGGGTCATCGTGGTGGTGAAAGCTTCCGACGTCATGATCGCGGTGGACTGACATGCGCACATTGCTTTTCGTTGCGCTGGCATTGCTCGGCGCCGCGCCCGCCTGGGCAGCGGAAGA
>Ga0081540_1003472_pt1 | contig 12439 bp, 8 predicted proteins | sample TabmetS2T1R1_FD_71024 | JGI IMG/M metagenome (GOLD analysis project Ga0081540, IMG submission 71024) | Tabebuia heterophylla rhizosphere microbial communities from the University of Puerto Rico - S2T1R1 | ecosystem: Host-associated > Plants > Roots > Rhizosphere ...
CGAATTTAATGTCCTAAACCCCAATTTAATAGCTCGCCCGCGCTCTGGGCCTATCATCTGGTAATCCGCTCGCCTTTCAGCGGCAGAAAAAATCCAGATTACCACGACGGAGCGACTGATATGGGCATTGAGGGACAATTCGCGGGCCTCACCCTTCGAACACGGCGCGAGCCAGCGCTTGCCGGAAACGGACGCAGTGGAAGTTATCTCTCCGAGATCAGGCGTTTTGCGATGCTGGAAAGAGACCAGGAGTATAACCTCGCCAAACGTTGGCGCGAGCACGGCGACCGTGACGCCGCGAACCAGCTCGTGACGAGCCACCTCCGGCTCGCCGTCAGAATCGCCATGGGCTACCGCGGCTACGGTCTGCCAGTTTCGGAAATTATCGCCGAAGGAAACGTTGGCCTGATGCAAGCCTTGAACCGCTTCGAGCCAGAGAAAGGCTTTCGCTTTGCGACCTATGCGATGTGGTGGATCAGGGCTTCCATCCACGATTACATTCTGCGCTCGTGGTCACTTGTGAAGATCGGCACCACCGCGAACCAGAAGAAGCTTTTCTTCAAGCTGCGCTCCGCGAAAAACAAAATCGCTGCATTGGAAAGCGGCGACCTGCACCCCGATCAGGTGGCACTGATTGCGAAGAACCTTGATGTCACGAACGAAGACGTGGTCGACATGAACCGACGGCTCGGCGGGGACAGATCGATCAATGCGCCAATAATGCATGGTGATGGTGAAGCGGGCGAGTGGCAGGACAGTCTCGTTGATCAGTCCCCCTCGCCGGAAGCCATCGTGGTCGAACAGGACGAAACGGATCGCCGGCTCAAGACCTTGGCTGCCGCAATCGACGTGCTGGATGACCGCGAGCGCCGGATCTTCGAAGCGCGACGTTTGGCCGACGAGCCGTTGACGCTTGAAGACCTGGCGGCGAGCTTCAACGTCTCCCGTGAACGCATACGGCAGATCGAGGCGCGCGCGTTCGAGAAAGTGCGAAAAGCGGCTAGGAACCTCGCCATGCAAGCTGCGATGGCGGTACCGGAGGCCTGGAGCGCTTGAGCTGAAAACCCTTATGTGGGTGCGTTTAAGGTCCCGGGTGGTTGAATCGCCGATCAACCACATAGACCCCTTCACGCCTCGTGGATCATAAATCAGCGGTTTCCGCCAATCGCTGCAGCACCTCATGGGTCCGCGAGGCGCGCAGCAGAACCGGCGTCGACTTGTAGGAAGGCGTTCCGGATTTGGCGTCGTAGTGATCGAGCGCCACTAGGGCATTCGCTTCGGGATAATAGGTTGCGATCGAACCCTGCGCGATATTGTAGGCGACCGCCGTCAGGTTGCGCATGACCCGCTCGCCGGTGTCAGATTCCACATCGGAGACGACGGAGATATCGACGAGATCGCCGTGCTTCAAGCCGCGGCTGGAGAGGTCGCGCTCATTGACAAACACAACGTCGCGCCGCCCCGTAATTCCGCGATAGCGATCATTCAAGCCGTAGATTGTCGTGTTGTACTGGTCGTGACTTCTGATCGTTGCGAGCGTGAGAGCTTCACGATCGGCCACGCGCGGATCCTCATCTATTCCGGGATAGACGATGAAATTGGCCTTCTCGTTCGGCGTCCGCCAGTCGCGCTCTGATGCCGCAACATAGAGCCGAAATCCACCCGGCTTCTTGATGCGGTCATTGAATTCCGCGAATTCCGGAAAGATCGCCTCGATGCAATCTCGGATCTTTCCGTAATCAGAAACCAGCTCTACCCATTTAACGCGCGTGTTTGGCAATGTTGCCAGCGCGATTTTCGCGATAATTGCCGGTTCCGACTGGAGATGCTCGGACGCCGGCTTCAGGCGGCCGCGCGAAGCATGGACCATCGACATCGAATCCTCCACAGTGACCGACTGAGGACCGGACGCCTGAATATCAACCTCGGTGCGTCCGAGACAAGGAAGAATGAAGGATTGCTTCGCGAGCAGCAGATGGGAGCGATTCAGCTTTGTGGCGATATGCACAGCGAGATCAAGCTTCCGCATTGCCTCGAATGTGACTTCCGGATCAGACATCGCGACGGCAAGGTTGCCGCCGAGACAAACCAGTGCCTTCGATCTGCCGTCCCGGATTGCTTCGACAGCTTCGACTGCGTTGTGGCCCTTGTGGCGCGGCGGCTCGAAGCCAAAAACGCGGGCCAGCCCGTTCAGAAGAGCATCGTTCGGAATCTCCGTGATCCCGACCGTGCGATCGCCCTGCACATTCGAGTGGCCGCGCAACGGCGAGATGCCCGCGCCCTTGCGCCCGATATTGCTGCGGAGCATCAACAGATTGGCGATCTGCTGCACATTGCCGGTGCCGTGGCGATGTTGCGTGATTCCCATGCCGTAATTGATGATAACGCGCTTCGCCTTGGCATAGATATTGCCGGCGGCCTCGATATCGGCTCGCGATAGACCCGAGGCTTCCTCAATCGCCTCCCAGGAGGTGGCATCGAGGTCAGCCAGCAGTTCATCGATTCCGGTCGTGTGATCTCTGATAAAATCACGGTCGAGAACACCCGGGCCGCCTTCCGCGAGGTTTTTCGCGTCGAGGGCGACGAGGGTCTTCATGATTCCTTTCAGCACCGCGATATCGCCGCCAACCTTCACCAGATAGTAGGTCGAGGCGATCGGCGTCGAGCTCAGCGTCAACATTTCGACCGGGTGCTGCGGCGATGTGAACCGCTCCAGCCCGCGCTCGCGCAGTGGATTGAAGACGAGAATCGGCACTCCTCGCTTCGAGACCTCGCGCAGCGTCGTCAACATACGGGGATGATTGGTCCCGGGATTGTGGCCCATACAGAAAAGCGCGTCGCAATGATCGAAATCCTCCAGGGTCACAGTTCCCTTGCCGACGCCAATCGACTCCGGCAGGCCGACGCTCGTCGCCTCGTGACACATATTCGAGCAATCGGGAAAGTTGTTGGTTCCGTATTCGCGCGCAAACAGCTGATAGAGAAAGGCCGCCTCATTGGAGGCGCGGCCGGACGTATAGAATTCGGCCATGTCGGGATGCGGTAACTCGCGGAGCGCGGCGCCGATTCTTGTCAGCGCCTCGTCCCACGAAATCGGCAGGTACTTGTCCGTTGTCCGGTCGTAGACCATCGGGTGGGTCAAGCGACCTTCGTTCTCGAGGTCAAAATCCCGCCAATTCCAGAGTTCGCTGACCGTGTGCGCTGCAAAGAATTCCGGCGTCGTCCGTTTGGCAGTCGCCTCCCAGGCGACAGCCTTTGCACCGTTCTCGCAGAACTCAAACGAGGAGGTGTGCTTGGGATCGGGCCAGGCACAGCCCGGGCAATCAAACCCATGCGGCTGGTTCATGCTGAGGAGACCGCGAGTCTCCTTTACAATGCCCCTCTGACCGCGCACCGCGTCGGCCACGGCTTTGAGAGCGCCCCATCCCGCCGCAGCTCCCTCGTAGTCGCCGACGCCTACGACATCGTCGTCGCTCATTGTGCTCTCCATGATCGCGGTGATGTGCCGCCGCAAGGTGTCGCAAGGACATTTTGCGTCTGAGATCATGGAGGTCGGCACCGCGCGCGACCTGCTCAATTAAAAAAAGATTTAGCGTATCCGCGCCGACCCGACACGAACCTTCAATCTTGGTCTGATAATAAACGCGTATTTAATTGCATGGATTGAGGCGTCAGCCACTTACTGGTCGAAGCCCAAAACCGGCGGCGGCTTGCAGAAAAGTGCTCGCTCCCGATACCGACAGTTCTCGCCGCGATACCGCGGGTTTCAAGAGGGGAATGCCAGTGAGATTCGCGTTGATTGCTGTGGTGCTTCCGGCGCTTCTTGTCTGCAACGGCGCCATCGCACAGGTTGGCGTAGTGCCTACGACTCCGACACTTGGTGCGACCTCGCCACTTGGGGCTGGTCCCGGTTCGTTAGTCGGACCGACCGGCATCCCTCTTGGGTCAACCGAGATCATCTCGGGAGGACTCAGTCCAGCACCCACCAGCGTGACCGGCACAATTGCAATACCGAGCACGAGCAGCGGCACGGCATGCTCGACCGTGGGAACCTCCCCATCAACGATGTTCGGATCCACCACGAGCTTCGATGGCGGCGGAATTGGAAGCGGAGCGCCCGCTACCGCGGGATCGGCCGGCGGTACGATGTCAGGCAGCACGGCAATATCAGGATCGTCAGGAATCTCGAACTCTTCCGGGCTATTGAGCACGTCGGGAGTGTCAGGAACGCTGGACACGGCGGGAATGTCCGGAATGTGCGGATCCGGCTCAAGCAGCGTTGCGTCATCGTCGTCTCCAACCTCAACGACGCCCACTGCGCCTGGAGGCACCGCCCGAACCGGGATTCCGTTTGGTTCGACTGAGATCAGCAATCTTGGGGTCAGTGGCATACCTGCAGTGCCGACGCCGACGGTATCGCCCTTTGTGGGTACGGCGGGACCGAGTGTCGTGTTGCCAACAATCCCCACTATTGCCGCTCCATCCACGACATCATCAACGACAACAAGCCTTTTGCCGTGTCCGACAACAGGTCTGACCACAAACTCGGCCACCGGCTGCTGACAAAATTCATCATCCTCAAACGAGAGCGGCTATGAACAGGAAAGTCGTCGTGTCTGCCGTCGTACTGCTTGCCGTGCTTGCGGCCGGTGGCTTGTCTTACCTCGCGCACATGAACGCGTTGGAAAAGGCCGCTGCGGCGCCCACTCCACCGACCGTGCCGATCGTCGCCACGACGGTCGCGCAGCACGACGTGCCGATCTATCTTACCGGCGTCGGCACGGTAATTGCGTACAACACCGACGTCGTTCGGGCCCAGATCCAGGGGCAGATTATCAGTATCAACTTCACCGAAGGCCAAACCGTGCACGCAGGCGACCTGCTCGCGCAGATCGATCCGCGTCCCTACCAGGCCCTGATCGATCAGTACACGGGGAATCTGGAGCGCGACCAGGCGCAGCTGGTTAATGCTCAGGCCAACCTCACCCGTTACACCACATTGGGAGAGAAGGGCTGGGCTACTCCGCAATTGCTCGAAACACAAAAGGCGCAGGTCGGTCAGCTACAGGCGGCCATAAAGGCCGATCAAGCGCTGATCGACGCCGCGAAGGTGCAGCTTAGCTTCACGCGCCTGACTTCGCCGATCGACGGAGTGGCAGGAATCCGTCAGATCGACGTGGGCAACATCATCAGTCCGTCGACCGCGAACGGCCTCGTCGTCGTCACACAGCTCGACCCGATTTCGCTCATCTTTACGCTGCCGGAAACGGTCTTGCCGCAAATCCAGAAGCGACAGCAGCAAACCAAAGCCTCGCTCCCGGTACTCGCCTACAGCCAGGATAATGCAGTCAAATTGGATGAAGGCGTACTCGGGCTCGTCAACAACGAGATCCTGCAGACTACCGGCTCAATCCAGCTCAAGGCGAATTTTTCCAACAAGTCGCGCCAGCTCTGGCCTGGCCAGCTTGTCAACGCGCGACTGCTGGTCGACACGCGGCACAACGGCCTCACCGTTCCCGCAGGCGTCGTACAGCAAGGCCCGACCGGTCCCTACGCCTACGTGGTCAACCCGGACAACACCGTCGGGATCCGCCAAATCAAGGTCGCGCAAATCAGCGACGGACAGGCGCTGATCGATTCCGGCCTGCAGGCCAACGAGCAGGTCGTGGTCGACGGGCAGTACAAGCTGCAGGCGGGGGCACATGTCACGATGCTGCACGGCAAGGCAGCACAGGAAGAAGCCGCACAGGACGCCTTGCAGGCGCCCATCCCATGAACATTTCCGCACCGTTTATTTATCGGCCGATCGCGACCGCGCTGCTGATGGCTGCCCTCCTGGTGGGCGGCCTGGTAGCCTATCCGCTGTTACCTGTCGCGGCGCTCCCGAACGTCAACTACCCGACGCTTACCGTCACCGCGCAGCTACCCGGTGCCGATCCGCAGACCATGGCCTCCACGGTAGCTTCGCCGCTCGAACTACAATTCGGGGAGATCCCAGGTCTCACCCAGATGACGTCCGCCAGCGCGCTCGGCTACACCCAGATTACCCTGCAGTTTGATTTGAATCGCCAGCTCGACGGTGCGGTCAGCGACACGCTATCGGCCATCAACGCCGCGAACGCCTATTTGCCGGCCGGCCTGCCCTATCCGCCGTTGATCCGGAAGGTCAATCCCGCAGACACGCCGATTTTGGTTCTGGGCATCACTTCAGAAAGCCTGCCGCTGACCGTCGTCGACGCTTACGCGCAAAATATTCTGCTGCAAAAAATCTCGCAGGTATCCGGCGTCGGCCTCGTCGGCATCGGAGGTACGCAGCAGCCGAGTGTCCGCGTCCAGGTCGATCCGGAGGCACTGGCAGCTCGCGGCATCAACCTCGAAGACGTGCGAACGGTGCTTGGGCAAGCGAATGTCGACCTCCCCAAGGGTACACTCAACAGCCCACGCCAGACCTTTACGCTAAACACCAATGATCAGCTGTTTAAACCCGAACAATACGCCGACCTCGTCATCGCCTATCGCAACGGATCGCCGGTTCGCATCCGCGATATCGGTCGCGCCGTCAGCGCGGGAGAGAATGAGCTGATCGCCGGCTGGTACAACAACCAGCGGGCGATCATTCTCGCGATCCAGCGTCAGCCCGGCGCCAACGTTATCGAAACGGTGAGCCGGATCAAGGCGATGATGCCGGTGCTTCAGGCGTCGATCCCGGCTGCCGTCAAGGTAAATGTCATTTCCGATCGCACCCAGACCATCCGCGCATCGGTCGCCGACGTGCAGTTCACCCTGCTCCTGACCATTGCGCTGGTCGTCATGGTCATCTTCATATTCCTCCGCAATCTGTGGGCGACCATTATCCCGGCCGTTACCGTGCCGTTGTCATTAATCGGCACATTCGCGATTCTCTACGAAATGGGCTACAGCCTGGACAATCTTTCGCTGATGGCGCTGTCCATCGCAGTCGGATTCGTGGTCGACGACGCCGTCGTCGAGATCGAGAACATCACACGACATATCGAAGATGGTATGTCGCCGTATGACGCGGCGCTCAAGGGTTCTGGCGAGATCGGCTTTACCGTCATGGCGATCACGTTCTCGCTGATTGCCGTGTTCATTCCATTGTTCCTGATGAGCGGCTATGTTGGCCTGCTGTTCCGCGAATTCGCGATGACAGTGAGCGTCGCGCTCGTTCTCTCATTGATTATCTCGCGAACGCTCACGCCGATGATGTGCGCCTACCTGCTCAAGCCGGAGAGCAAGGAGCATGGGTGGCTCTACCGGATGTCCGAGCGTGGCTTCGATGGCCTGCTCTATGCATATGAGGCCGGCCTCAAAATCGTGTTGCGCCACCGCTTCACTACGCTGATGGTGATGCTGGGCACGATTGTGCTGACCGGTTACCTGTACGTTGTCATCCCAAAGGGCTTCTTCCCCCAGCAGGATACCGGGTTGATCATCGGCCAGTCCGAAGCGGCGCAGGATATCTCCTTCCAGGCCATGAAGGAGCGTCAGCAAGCCCTGCTCGACGCCATCATTAGAGATCCGGCCGTGGCGACAATCGGCTCGGCCGTCGGTGCCGGAGGTGGCAGCTACACAATGAACGATGGGCGTGTCTTCATTCAGCTCAAGCCTGCCACGCAGCGTGAGCCGATCGAGAAGGTGATGGCCAGGTTGCGGACCAATCTCGCCAAGATCCAGGGCATTACACTGTACATGCAGGCGGCCCAGGACATTACGGTCGGGGCTCGCCTGAACAAGACCCAATTCCAGTACACACTGAACGACGCCGATCCCGGTGAGCTCAGCCATTGGGCGTCACTGTTCCTCGACAAATTCAAGTCGGTTGTCGGCATCACCGGCGTGACCACTGACCAGCTCAGCTCCGGACCACTGCTTGACATCACGATCAAGCGCGAAGTCGCCTCAAGCTACGGCATTCTGCCCTACACAATCGATAACACGCTTGACGACGCCTTCGGCCAGCGCATCGTCTCGACCATCTACACCACGCTCCAGCAGTACCACGTCATTCTGGAAGTGAATCCGAAGTTCCAGTACGGACCGGAAGCGCTCAACGGCATCTACGTCAAATCGTCGAGCGGGCAGCAGGTGCCATTGTCCACGCTGGTCGACTCGGTCGTGAAAGTCGGGCCGCTCGTGGTCAACCACACCGGCCAGTTCCCCTCGGTGACGATCTCGTTCAACCTGGCGCCGGGCACCGCGATCGGCCAGGCTGTAAGCGCGATTCAGGCGGTCGAAAAGGAGCTGCATCCGCCTCTCTCGGTGCAAACCAGCTTCCAGGGCAACGCGCAGGCTTTCGGTGCGTCCTTGAAGAGCACGCCTATCCTCATCCTCGCATCGCTCTTCGTCATCTATATCATTCTCGGTGTGCTGTACGAGAGCGTGATCCATCCGATCACCATCATCTCTACCCTGCCTTCGGCCGGCGTGGGCGCGCTGCTGTTGCTGATGGCGGCTCATTACGATCTGAGCGTGATTGCAATCGTCGGCATCATCCTGCTGATCGGCATCGTCAAGAAGAACGGCATCATGCTGGTGGATTTTGCCTTGCAGGCCGAGCAGAACGAGGGCATGTCGACGGAGGAATCAATCTATCAGGCGTGCATCAAACGCTTTCGGCCGATTCTGATGACCACAATGGCGGCGCTACTGGGCGCCGTGCCCATGATGGTGGGCACGGGAGTCGGTTCCGAGATTCGTCAGCCGTTAGGCTACGCCATCGTCGGCGGCCTCGCCCTGTCGCAGATTCTGACGCTCTATACGACACCCGTCGTCTACATCTACCTGGACCGGCTGCAAAGGCGGCTGTTCGGCGAAAGGAAACATGCAGCCTCCGACCATGTCGCGGCGATGCCTGCCGAATGAAGCGTTCGCCGCCCGGCTCCTCTGCATCGCATGATTGCGCGTCCTGCAGCACGGATCACTAAACTCCAATTTAGTGGTCCTTCAATCGTCTGCCGCCTAGCTTTCCAGTGATAACCAACTGATCCCGGACGCCATGAATTCTTCCGCAATCCGCATCGTCAGCCCGGCTGAATTCGATCAAGGAACCGCCCAGACGCCGGGGTCCGAACGTCGCGCCGCGATCGCACCGGCCCTTGGCATTCCGTCTGCCATCTGGGGCGGCCTGTTCGAAGTGGAGCCGGGATCGCGGACAGGAATTCATCATCACGGAGAACAGGAAACGATCGCCTACGTGCTCTCAGGCGTATGCGAAATCCGCTGGGGCGCGGCCGGAGAATCAGTTGCGCGCGCCGAGGCCGGCGACTTCGTTCATGTTCCCGCCTTTCTGCCTCACATGGAAATCAACCCCTCGAAACTCGAACCTTTTCGATGGGTTGTGGTGCGCAGCACCGCGACACCCATCGTCGTCAACCTTCCGGACGACACCTGGCCTTAGGCGGGAGTCTTGCGGCTGAAAGCAGGGTGACACCGGGCCCCAAAGCCGACGCCTTCCTACAACCAGTCTTCACGGACTTTGCGAACATGGAGCAATCATGGACGATCACGGATCCGACAGAGAGCCAGATGCACCAATGCGATTTGAGGTTGACCGACGTACCGTCATCGAGACAGGGACCACCGCGCTGCTCCTGGCCGCGCTTCCACACGCCGCTGTCGCCGCCGGTTACGCCAGTGGCGATGAGCCGCCCCCGCCGCCCGTGAACCTCGAACTTCAGATCAATGGCTTGCGACATTCGCTGACGCTCGCTCCCCGCACGACACTGCTCGATGCTTTACGGGAGCACCTCGCCCTGACGGGTTCGAAAAAGGGTTGCGATCACGGCCAGTGCGGCGCGTGCACGGTGCTGATCGACGGACGCCGTATCAACTCCTGTCTGACGCTTGCGGTGATGCACGACGGCCAATCGATCTCCACGATCGAGGGGCTTGCCCAAGGCGGGAATTTGCATCCCTTACAGAGAGCCTTCGTCGAGCATGACGGCTTCCAGTGCGGTTACTGCACTTCCGGCCAGATCTGCTCGGCCATCGGAATGCTGGCCGAAAGCCGGTCGGGCATGCCGAGCTACGTGACCGAGGACCTGACGAAGTCGGCCGCCGAACTTACCGATGCGGAAATCCGCGAGAGAATGAGCGGCAACATCTGTCGCTGCGCAGCCTACCCCAACATCGTGGAGGCAATCAAACAAGCCGCGGGAATGCCCACATGAAAGCCTTTACCTACCAACGCGCCGACTCGCCGGCGCAAGCGGCCGCCGCTGCCGTCAAGCCCGGTGCGAAAATCATCGCCGGCGGCACCAATTTGCTCGACCTGATGAAATTGCAGGTCGAAACACCTTCGAATCTAGTCGATATTAACCGCCTGCCGCTCGACAAGATCGAAGAGACTCCCGATGGCGGCTTGCGTATTGGCACACTCGTTCGCAACAGCGATCTCGCCGCCGATCCGCGTGTGCGGCAGCGTTACGGCGTGCTGAGCCGCGCGCTGCTGGCTGGCGCCAGTGCGCAGTTGCGCAACAAGGCCACGACCGGTGGCAATCTGCTGCAGCGCACCCGCTGCTATTACTTCTATGACATCACAAAACCCTGCAACAAGCGCAGCCCCGGCTCCGGCTGTGCGGCGATCGCCGGCTTCAACCGCATTCACGCCATCCTGGGTACCAGCGAGCACTGCATCGCGACGCACCCATCGGATATGGCGGTGGCGATGCGGGCGCTCGATGCCATGGTGGAGACAGTCAACGGCCAGGGCGAAACCAAAGTCATTCCGATCGCGAAGTTTTACCGGCTTCCGGGCAATACGCCCGAGACTGAGACGTCGCTCAAGCCAGGCGAAATCATCACCGCGGTGACACTGCCTCCACCGCCTCCGGGTGTACAGATTTACCGCAAGGTCCGCGATCGCGCTTCCTACGCCTTTGCGCTGGTCTCCGTAGCCGCGATCGTCGATAGCACTCGCGGCCGGATCCGCTCGGCCCGGCTCGCCTTTGGCGGATTGGCGCATCGGCCGTGGCGAGTGGCACATGCGGAGCAGAGATTGGTCAACGCGCCTGCGAACACAACCACTTTCACCGCGGTCGCGGATGCCGTTCTCGAAGGCGCGCGCGGATTCGGCGGCAACGATTTCAAGGTGCCGCTGACGCGGCGCACGCTGACCGGCGTGCTTTCAGAGTCGACCACCCAGACCTAAGGCAGCGATCCCATGGAAATGAACTCGCCCGTCGGCCCCAACGCCCTCGATGCATCGGGTGTTGTCGGCAAGCCTCTCGATCGCGTGGACGGCCCATTGAAGGTCACCGGCGGCGCGCGCTACGCCTACGAGATGCAGCAGCACAATGTGCTGTATGGCTTCGTCGTCGAAGCTTCGATCGGAAAAGGAAAGATCAAATCGATTGACACGCGGGCGGCGGAAAAGGCGCCGGGCGTCGCGCTGGTTCTCACCCATCGCAACGCTCCAGCGCAGGGTACTGGTAACCACCGCGAGGCGCATCCTGTGCTTACCGGGACGCAAGTGACGCGTTACGGCCAGCCGGTTGCCTTCGTGGTTGCCGAGAGCTTCGAGCAGGCCCGGGCGGCCGCTTACCTCGTCGACGTGAAATATGACCGGTCGAACGGAAAATACGCGCTCCATGCCAACCTCGATCAAGCGCGCGTTCCAAAGCCAAGCGACGCGCCGGCAGCCGACAGCGCGGTGGGCGATTTCTCAAGCGCATTCGCGGGCGCCCCAGTGCAACTCGACGTGACCTATACTACCCCATTGCAAAGCCATGCGATGATGGAGCCCCATGCCACGATCGCGATGTGGGACGGCGACAAATTGATCCTGCATACGGCGAATCAGATGCTCAACCAGGGTCAACAGGTCATCGCGGCAACCCTGAAAATTCCCGTCGAGAATATACGGCTGATGAGTCCCTTCATCGGCGGCGGATTCGGCGGCAAACTCTGGGTCAATGCCGATGCGATCCTGGCGGCGATCGCATCGCGGCAGCTCAAGCGGCCTGTAAAAATCGCGCTGACACGGCAGCAGATATTTCACGTCACGACGCACCGCTCGAACACGATCCAGCGCCTCCGTCTGGGCGCCGATCGCCACGGCCATATCCTTGCGATTTGCCACGACGTATTCTCCGGCAATTCGCCGAGTGAGCAAACTTACGAGGGCGCGGCGCTGCAGACCCGCACCCTCTACGCCGGACCCAACCGGCTGACGCGGCATCGTCAGGTACCACTGGATATTCCGGTCGCCTCGTCAATGCGCGCACCGGGCGAAGCTGTCGGGTTGATGGCGCTTGAATGCGCGATGGACGAACTTGCCGAGAAGTTGAATCTCGACCCGATCGAACTACGCATTCGAAACGAGCCCAGCGAGGACCCGGAAAAGCATATTCCCTATTCCAGCCGTCATTTGATCCCCTGCATGCAGGAAGGAGCGCGCCGCTTTGGATGGGACAAGCGC
>Ga0081540_1003473_pt1 | contig 12437 bp, 11 predicted proteins | sample TabmetS2T1R1_FD_71024 | JGI IMG/M metagenome (GOLD analysis project Ga0081540, IMG submission 71024) | Tabebuia heterophylla rhizosphere microbial communities from the University of Puerto Rico - S2T1R1 | ecosystem: Host-associated > Plants > Roots > Rhizosphere ...
ATGGACAGGTTCTCCGCGACGACGACGCTGTCGCGGATCAGGCGCGCCTTGGCGTTGCGCCGGATCACCCCGCCCATCACCAGGCAGCCCGCGATCGACCCGAAGCGCGAGGACCGGAAGACCTGGCGGACCTCGGCCCGGCCCAGCTCGACCTCCTCGAACTCCGGCTTGAGCAGGCCCTTGAGCGCCGCCTCGATCTCCTCGATCGCCTGGTAGATCACCGTGTAGTAGCGGATCTCCACGCCCTCGCGGTTGGCGAGCTCGGTGGCCTTGCCCTCGGCGCGGACGTTGAAGCCCAGCACGATGACGTTGTCGGCGATGGCGAGGTTGATGTCGCCCTCGGTGATGCCACCGACGCCGCGGTGGATCACCCGCAGCTCGACGTCGTCGCCCACGTCGATCTTCAGGAGCGCGTCCTCGAGGGCCTCGACGGTACCCGAGTTGTCACCCTTGATGATCAGGTTGAGCTGCTGTACCTCGCCCGCCGCGAATGCCCGGTCGAGGCCGTCCAGCGAGATCCGCCGTCGAGTCGCGGCCAGCTGAGCATTACGCTCACGGGCTTGCCGCCGGTCGGCGATCTGGCGCGCGACCCGGTCTTCGTCAACGACCAGGAACGAGTCGCCCGCACCCGGCACCGAGGTCAGGCCGAGGACCTGGACCGGGCGGGATGGACCCGCCGTGTCAACCGGCTCTCCGTTCTCGTCAAGCATCGCTCGCACGCGGCCGAAGGCGTCGCCAGCCACCACCGAGTCGCCGATGTGCAACGTGCCGCGTTGCACGAGCAGCGAGGCCACCGGGCCGCGCCCGCGGTCCAGCCGAGCCTCGATGATGATGCCCTGCGCGTCCTGATCGGGGTTGGCCCGAAGATCCAGCGACGCGTCTGCTGTCAGCAGGATGCCTTCCAGCAGCCCGTCGATGTTCAGGTTCGCGCGGGCGGACACGTCGATGAACATCGTGTCGCCGCCGTACTCCTCGGCAACCAGCCCGTATTCGGTGAGTTGCTGACGCACCTTCGCGGGGTTGGCGCCCTCCTTGTCGATCTTGTTGACCGCCACCACCACGGGTACGTCTGCCGCTTGCGCGTGGTTGAGAGCCTCAATGGTCTGCGGCATGACCCCGTCATCGGCCGCCACCACGAGCACGACGATGTCCGTCGTGGATGCGCCTCGGGCCCGCATGGCGGTAAAGGCCTCGTGACCCGGGGTGTCGATGAAGGTAATGGCGCGCTTGTTGCCTTCGAGCTCCACCCGCACCTGGTAGGCACCGATGTGCTGGGTGATCCCGCCAGCCTCGGCCGCGACCACGTTCGTCTTGCGGATGGCGTCCAGCAGCCGGGTCTTGCCGTGATCGACGTGACCCATGACCGTCACGACCGGCGGGCGGGCAACCAGGTTCTCCTCGTCGCCCTCGTCCGAGCCGAAGGTCAGATCGAAGGACTCGAGCAGCTCGCGGTCCTCGTCCTCAGGACTGACCACCTGGACGGCGTAATTCAGCTCGGCGCCGAGAAGTTGCAGCGTGTCCTCGTTGACGGACTGGGTGGCCGTCACCATCTCGCCGAGGTGGAACAGCACGGTGACCAGCGATGCCGGGTTGGCGTCGATCTTCTCTGCGAAGTCCGACAGTGAGGCGCCCCGCGGAAGCCGTAGGACCTCGCCGTTGCCGCGGGGGACCTGCACGCCACCGATCGTGGGGGCGGACATGTTGTCGAATTCCTGACGGCGCTGCTTCTTGCTCTTGCGTCCCCGAGTCGGCCGGCCACCGGCTCGGCCGAACGCCCCAGCTGTGCCGGCTCCGCGCCCGCGCCCACCTGCGCCGGGACGGCCACCTGGACTGGGACGGAAGCCGCCCGGCCCAGCTCCGCCGGGTGCGCCACCCGACGGTGCGCCGCGGTACGCGCCGCCGGCGGTACCTCCGGGTCGTCCCGTACCGGGCGCACCTGGGCGACCGCCCGGGCTGCCCGGACGCGTGCCCGGACCGCCGGGTCCGCCGCCGCGGCCACCCGCAGCGGGGCGGCCACCCTGGCCCGAACCGGGCCGCGGCGGCATCATGCCGGGATTCGGATTCGGGCCGCCGCCGGGCCGTTGCATACCGGGCGTACCCGGACGCGGTGGCACGGCGCCGGGTCCGGAACCGGGCCGCGGCGCGCCTGGTCGCGGTGTCGTAGGCGCGCTACCGCCGACACCAAACGGGTTGTTGCCCACCCGGGGACCGGGTCGGGGGACCCCGGGCCGCGGCACGGTCGACGGGGGGCTGATCGGCATCGGAGCAGGCGTCGGCGCCGGCGCGGGAGTCACTGGCGGGGCCGGCGGGGCCTCGACCGTCGGACCCGGCGCCGCGACCACGACCGGCTCCGGCTGCGGGGCCGGCGCCGGCTCCAGCGGCGCGGCGGCTTTCTTGGCCGGGGGGCTCGGTGTCTCGGCTCGCGGCGGCGCGGGCGGGAAGGCCTCCCGGAGTCGCCGGGCCACCGGAGCTTCGACCGTCGACGAAGCGCTCTTCACAAACTCGCCGAGCTCACTGAGCTTGGCGAGAACGTCCTTGCTCGAGACGTTGAGCTCCTTAGCGAGCTCATGTACGCGGGCCTTGCCTGCCACTGGACTCCTTAGAGCGAAACCGGCGGCTGCCCGCGCGGTCGCGTTAGTCGGGGGACGTGCTCATCGCTGGCGCTTCATCGAGTGCCCATTGCCAATCACTGCTCCCTACGGATGCCCGGACGGGGGTGTCCGCCCGATGCGGTCGTGCTGTCCGAGCCGGACACGTACTCGCGGACGGCCGTCAGATCGAGCGGCCCCGAAACGCGAAGCGTCCGGGCGAACGATCGTCTCCGTTCCGCGAGTGCCATACAACCCGGATCGCGATGCAGCGAGGCACCGCGACCGGGCGCACGACGCCGGGGATCCGGCACGATCCGCACTGGGGCGGCATCGACATCGGTCGATCCGGCGTCAGTACCCATCGTGCCCGAGTCCACGACTACGCGAAGCAACTCGGTGGCCGCCGCCCGCTGACGGCAACCGATACACGTTCGCACCGGACCCGGCGACACCGGACCCGGTCCAAGCGCAGCATCAGATGCCGTCGTCGGCCGGACGACCAAGCCCACTCTACTCCTCAGCCTCGGCCACCCGGGGCTCCGCGCCGGATGTGTCGACCCGGCTATGCGCGGGCGCTGCGCTGGTTGCCTCGGCATCGCTATGAATATCGATGCGCCAGCCGGTCAGCCGGGCCGCGAGTCGGGCGTTTTGTCCCTCTCGTCCGATGGCGAGCGACAACTGGAAATCGGGCACGACGACGCGGACGGCTTGGTTAGCGGCATCGACAATCTGCGCGGAGACCGTATTCGCGGGCGATAGCGCGTTGCCGACATACGTGGCCGGATCCTCGGCCCAGTCGATGATGTCGATCTTCTCTCCGTGCAGTTCCGCCACGACGTTGCGGACCCGTTGGCCCATCGGCCCGATGCACGCCCCTTTGGCATTGAGTCCAGACACCAGGCTCCGCACCGCGATCTTGCTCCGATGACCGGCCTCGCGCGCCACGCCGACAATCTCGACGCTGCCGTCATTGATCTCGGGAACCTCCAGCGCGAACAGCTTCTTGACGAGGTTCGGATGAGTGCGGCTGACCGTGACTTGCGGTCCCCTAAGTCCCCGCGCCACGCCGACGACGTAGCACTTGAGGCGCGTGCCGTGCGGATACTCCTCACCCGGCACTTGCTCGGACGGCGGCAGGATCGCCTCGATCTTGCCGATGTCTACCAGGACCAGCCCACGCTGGGCCGCCTGGGCGTCCGCTTGCACAACGCCGGTGACGATGTCGCCTTCCCGACCCGAGTACTCGCCGTAGGTGAGGTCATGCTCGGCGTCTCGCAACCGTTGCAGGATGACCTGGCGGGCGGTCGTGGCGGCAACTCGGCCGAAGTCCGTCGGGGTGTCGTCGAATTCCTCGATCAGGCCACCGTCCGCGTCCAGTTCCTGCGCCCAGACGACGACCTCCCCGGTTTTGCGGTCAATCACCACCCGCGCATGTGGCATGGAATGCGGAGTGTGCTTGTAGGCACTCAGTAGTGCCGTCTCTAACGCGTCGATGATCGTGTCGAACGCGATCTCTTTCTCCCGCTCGATGCTGCGCAAGGCAGCGATGTCAACGTGGACCACGCTCATCCCTCCGCCATGTCGTCGTCGAACGCGGCCTTCCGGTTGAACTCCACCTGGACCGCACCCGGGCCGAGCGCGTGCCAACCGATCGTGCGGGTGCCGTCATCGGATTGCAGTTCGATGCCCGCGTCGCTGATGGACCGGATGCGCCCTTCGATGCCGTTCACGGCAACCAGGCGGCCGACGGCGCGGGCCCAGTGCCGACGTTCGGTGAGTGGCCGATCCACTCCGGGTGAGGTGACTTCGAGAACATACGGACCGGCAAACGGATCGTTTGCCGGGTTGTCCATCGTCGAGGAGATTGCCCGACTGACCTCCGCGATGCCGTCGAGATCCACGCCCTCGTCGCGGTCTATCACAACTCGCACGACGCTGCGGCGCCCGACCACCTGGACCGACACATCTTCCAGGTCATGTCCGGACGCGGCGATGACCGGTGTCAGTAGCGCGAGCAGACGCTTGCGCTGCTCCACTGTGGATCGACCTGCCTGCGCGGGCATCGGGCAATCCTCCTGGCATGTGCAGTTGTGCCGGTTGCTCGCGCTCCGCGCCACGGTCCAGGTCGACCTGGCGCCGTGCGGCAACCTCGATAGCGAGCTTAGCTACTCTGCGACACTTAGACCCTGCGCCAATTGGGACGCCGAAGCCGACTGGCGCGGGGAGCCGGGGCCGCAGGTAGGCAGTTCCCTCGAGACGGAGGCTCTTAATCCTCGTGAACTATCCCGAGCCTCACCGGTTGATGTCCCGGCGGGCGTGGCTCGGCTCGGCCGGCCTGATCGCCGCCGCGGCGGCCGGTGGCGCGCTCGTGGCGCTGGTCCGCCCGGATCCGGTCAGTGGACATCCTCCGGGGGCGCCGGACTGGCTGTCGGCCGCCCTCGCCCGAGAGCAGCAGCTACTGCATGGCCTCGACGCCGCGATACGCGCCGACCCGACGCTCGGTGTCCGGTTGGCACCACTCCGCGCCGACCACACGGCCCACCTCCAGGTGCTGCAGGTCCTATCCAGTCGTTATGGGCCGACCCCAGCGACAGGTAGTGGATCTGGCGCCACCGCGTCGGCGCCGGCATCAACCGGGGTGGCTGGCGTGCGCCGCGCCGAGATCGCCGCCTCGCGGGCGACGGCCGTAGCCGCGCTCACCGCGGTCGGGGGCGACGCCGGCCTGCTGGCCAGCATCGCGGCCTGCGAGGCCACTCACGCCGCGGTGCTCACATGACCTCACCGACCCAGACGCTCAACGCAGCCTGGCAAGCGGCCTTGGGGACCGAGTACGCGGCGGTGTTTTACTACGGCGCACTCGGTCCGCAGCTGGCCGATGCCGGCCAGATCGCCCTCGCCCGAACGTTCGAGGAGCAGCACCGTGAGCTGCGCGATCGCACGGCCGCCGCCCTCGTTGCCGCGGGGCAATCACCGGCTCCGCCGCAGACCGACTATCCGCTGCCGTTCGCACTAGCCGGATCGGTGGACGCGCAGCGACTGGCGCTCGCCACCGAGAGCAGCTGCGCCGCGGCTTGGCGATACCTCGTGACGACGGCGGCATCCGGGCGCGCACCGTCTGGGCTGCGGCAGGCGGCGAGCGACGCCTTGACCGCAAGCGCGATCCGCGCGACCCGCTGGCGGAGCATCCTGCACCCCGCCCAACCGACGGTGCCGTTCCCTGGGAGTTGATGTCAGCGCAGCAGGAGCCGGCCTAGGCGTCTACCGGCTACGGCAAGTCCCGCGGCACCGAGGACGACTAGGTATCCCACTGGGACCAGCAGGCTCACCGAGACATCTCCGGTTGTCAGGCCACGGACGAGGTGGACGGCCTGATACAGCGGGGTGATCTCGACTAGCCACCGGATGGCTTCGGGGTACGCGCTGAGCGGATAGAAGGTCCCAGAGAACAAGAACATCGGCACGATGGCCAGTTGCACGAACTCGAAGTCCTGCCAAGACCGCATGAACGTCGTTAGTGCCATGCCGACCCCGGCGAACCCGAACCCGATCAGTAGCGCTGCGGGCCAGGCCAGGATGGCCCACGGCGAGGAGATGAGACCCATCACGGCCATGACGACGACGAACATCGCCGAGTACGCACCACCGCGCAGCAGCGCCCACGTCACCTCTCCGCGCGCGACGTCGCGTGGCCTCAACGGCGTCGCCAGGATGGCGTCGTAAAGCTTCGCGTATTTCAGCTTGAAGAACACGTTATAGGTGGAGTCGAATATCGCTCCGTTCATGGCCGACGTCGCGAGCAATGCCGGCGCCAGGTACTCCGAATATCCAATGAGCTGCCCATTGGATCCGGTGAACCCAGGGACGAGACGCGAGACGCCAAGTCCGATGGAGAGTAAGTAGAACACCGGCTCGAGAAAGCCGGTGAGAAACACCGGCCAGCTGCGTCGGAACACCACGTAGTTGCGCTCCACCAAGCGCCAACCGTTCTCGCCGAGTGGCAACGGGACGATGCGCAGCCCCAACGCCGCCGACGTCATCGTTACCGCTCCAGCCGGCGACGAAATGCCCGCTCGGCGAGCCACCACCCGACGACGACCCACAGCAGGAGATAGCCGACATGGCCGACGACGGCCGGCACCGTGACTCCCCCAGTTATCAGTGCCCGACACAACTCCACTCCGTGCCACACCGGAGTGAGCCGGGCAATCCACGCGATCGCTGCGGGCAATTGCGATACCGGGAAGAACGCGCCCGAAAACAAGAACATAGGTATTAGGCCGAGCCGATACAGCAGCGCGAACCCGCTGTCGTTCTCCTGTCGCGCTGAGAAGGCGAAGCTGGGCACGGCAAATGCGAGCCCGACCAGGACCGCGACAGCAACCGCGCCGAGCCCAGCCGCTACCGAATGCACGACGCCGAAGAGGGCGAGCACAACGAGCAGCACGGCACAGGTCGTGACAAGCCGGAGGACAACATAGCCGAGGTGCCCGACGAGCACATCCCGCACCCGCAGCGGCGTGGCGATCATCGCGTTATACGTCTTCTGCCATATGAATCGCGCGAGCACAGGGTAAGTCGACTCGAAGACCGCCGTCTGCATGGCGGTGATCGCGAGAAGTCCGGGACCGACGTAGTCGAGGTAACTCAGGCCGCCAATCGCCGCGGTAGAGCCGGCGGCGTCGACGTAGCGGCCAAGGCCTACTCCGATGGCGGCGAGGTAGAACACCGGCACCACAAAGGAGGTGACGACCGTGCCTCGCCACACCCGTCGGTGCACCGTGGCCCAGTAATCGACCTGTCGCAGCGCGAGCATCTGGTGTCCCGCTAATCGACGAGGCTTCGGCCGGTAAGCCGGAGGAATACGTCCTCCAGAGATGAGCGACGAACGAGAACACTCGTGGGATGCAGCCCACCGCGACTCACCGCCGCGGCAGCTGCCTCGCCGTCGTTGGCATAGAGAAGGAGCCGGTCAGGCAGGACCTCAACCCGGGCGGCGAGATTGCCGACCCGGTCCGTGACAGCACCGGCCAGGTCGGCGTGGCCGTCGTCGGCGAAGCGCAGCTCGGTGACCTCTCGCGTCGAGTACCGGTCAATAAGCGCCCGCGGTGACCCTTCCGCGACGATCTTCCCGCGATCCATCACGACCAGGCGATCGCACAGCTGCTCGGCTTCGTCCATGTAGTGGGTGGTCAGCACGAGGGTCACGCCCTGCTGCTTGAGCCGGAACAGCCGCTCCCACACCAGATGCCGGGCTTGCGGATCGAGGCCCGTAGTAGGTTCGTCGAGCAACAACAACCGGGGCGAGTTGACCAGAGCGCGGGCGATGGTCAACCGCCGCTTCATCCCGCCCGACAGCGCCTCTACGGTCGCGTCAGCCCAGTCGGTCAGCGATACGAAGGCGAGCAATTCGTCCGCGCGGGCGCGACACTCCGCGCGACTGAGCCCGAAGAACCGGCCGTACACGACGAGGTTCTCCCGCACCCGAAGCTCCACGTCGATGGTGTCCTCTTGCGGGCAGACTCCGATTCGAGCCCGGATCTGCGATCCGTGGGTTACCGGGTCCAGACCGAAGACCCGCAGCTCGCCGGCGGACGGCGGCGAGACGGCGCCGATCATGCGCATCGTCGAGGACTTTCCCGCGCCGTTCGGACCGAGGAAACCGAATGCTTCGCCGCGACGGACATCGACGTCGATACCACGCACTGCTTCGAAGTCTCCGAAGCTTTTCACCAACCCGCGCGCCCGGATCAGGGGTTCCTGTGTCTCGGCACGCGCGTCAGGTACGCGCTGCGGGCGCAGCTGGCGGGGGTTTACAGCCACGAGTCGATGATGCCGACTAGTTCCGACAGCCGGGTCACGATGGCATCCGGTTCGCCATCGACCGAGCCGCGCTGCCACTCCGGGATGGCGCTATGTGGGATCCAGACCGCCTTCATGCCTACGGATTTCGCGCCATGGATGTCGTCGAAGAGTCGGTCGCCGACGAAAACCGCGTCGGCCGGATCGGCGACGCCGACCGCGGCGAGCGCGGCACGGAACGCCTCAGCGTGCGGTTTCGTCCACGCGATCTCGGAGGTGTACACGGCACCGTCGATGAGGGCCAACACCTCGTCCCGTTCGAAGATGCGGTCGTGATGGTCGCGAGGCCAGAGCGTGTTCGATAACACCCCGATCCGGACGTCACGCTCCCGTAGCGCGGCGAACAACGCCGGCACGTCCGGATCGATATAGGTATGCGGCGTCCACCAGTCGTGGTAGGCGGAGAGCAACTCGTCCGACGAGTCCACTCCGGCCGCATCGAGCACCTCGGCCAGCGTGGCGCTTCGGTGCTCGTCACGCGAGCGAAGCCAGGCGGCGTCCTCGGCGGCACTGAGCCGGGCGGCGATCGTCGCGTCGCCGGTCGCAGCCAGCCACGCCTCATTCGGATCGATGGTGTGCCATGGCGTGAGCGTTCCGCCCCAGTCGAAGATGACAGCTCGGATGGTCATGGAGCGAACGGCACTAGAACAGCACCGTCGACAGCGTGCCGATCTGGCGCATGCCGAGCCGCTCGTACAAGCGGCGAGCAGGGTAGTTGAAGTCGTTCACGTACAGGCTGACCCGCGGTGCGAGGTGCAACGCGTAGTCGATTACCGCGGCCATTGCCGCTGTACCGACTCCCCGGCCGCGCATGTCGGGACGCACCCATACGCCCTGCACCTGACAGCACTGGGATGACACGGCCGCCAGCTCCGCCTTGAAGATCACGGCGCCGCGATCGTCCAGGCGAACCAGGGCGTGCCCGGCCCCGATCAACTGCGCCAGGCGAACCCGATAGCCCGGTCGGTCGGCGCTGTCCGCCGGATTCAGCCCGAGTTCCTCCGCGAACATCGCATACGCCGCTGGGAGATAGCGGCCGACGTCCTCGAAGTCGGCCGGCCGCACCGCTTCATCGATGGCGAGTGGGAGGACACGATCGGTGACGAGCAACGGCTGCGACGCTCGGATCATTCGGGCCGTTCCCCACCGCCTCGACAGCGAGGGCCACAAGATCGCCACGGCCGACGCCGGCCCGACGATGGACGAGCAGGCCCGGCGCCGGTTCGCCAGATGTCGTCCGAGCACCGTCCAGGAGGCGAAGTCGCCGCCGATCGGGATGAGGTTGCCTCCGAAGAACGCGACGGCGCACAGCTGCCCCGGGTCGCCCACACCTACCACGTCCCCGCCGAGTCGGGTGCCGTCGAGTGTGCGGGCCGCTTCGACTCGCGCCGCAACCACGGTGTTCGCCACCGGATCGGCCGCGAGCAGCCCGACGACCTCGTCCAGGTCCCGGTCGTCGAGAACCCGCACGGCATCGCGGCGCCGAAGCGCGGGGCGGACAGCGGTCATGCGAAGCGAGGCTACCGTCCCCGCGCTCCTGGTGGCGTGCGCAACGGGCATGATCGGCCCGGATGGAGCAGGAGGCACGAATGGTTGAGCCGCTGCCGGATGGCCGGTGGATGTCCGACGAGCCAAGTAGCGGAATCGGCCGATTGCGGCAGGCGGCGATCTACCGCGCCGGTGTCTATGGCCGACGCCCCAAGATCCCCACGAGCTGGGCCGCGCTCGAAGCCAAGGCGCAGGCCGCGTTGTCCCGCCGGGCCTGGGCATACATCGCCGGCGGCGCCGGGCTGGAATCAACGATCCATGCGAACGCGGACGGATTCGAGCGGTGGCGGATCGTGCCACGCGTACTGCACGACGTTGGGCACCGCTATCTGACGATCGAGCTCTTCGGCCGCGTCCTTCCTGCGCCACTGCTCCTCGGTCCGGTCGGCGTGCTGTCGCTGGCCCATCGAGACGCCGATGTGGCTGCGGCCCGCGCCGCGGCCGCGGAGCGAGTGCCTATGGTGCTGTCCAACCAGGCCTCCCGCTCCATGGAGGAGTGCGTCGCAGTCATGGGCGACTCGCCCCGGTGGTTCCAGCTCTACTGGAGCACGGTGGACGAACTGGTGGAGAGCTTCCTCGGTCGCGCCGAAGCCTGCCGATGCGACGCCATAGTCGTCACGCTTGACACGACGCTGCTCGGCTGGCGGCCACGCGACCTGGACCTCGCGTCTCTGCCCTTCGCGCACGGGTTGGGCATCGCGCAGTACACCAGCGATCCCGTCTTTACCGGGTTGGTCGCCGAGCGCGCCCGCCACCAGCCTGAACGGCGGCAGCAGCGACCCACCGCAGCTGCGTTGCGGGCTCTGCTTGCTATCGCCCGGACCTACCCCGGACGGACCTGGAGCAACCTCCGGTCACCACTACCTCGTGCAGCGGTCGAGACGTTCCTCGATATCTACTCGCGACCATCGATCACCTGGCGCAACCTCGGCTGGCTCCGGGACCGCACGCGGCTGCCGATCGTTCTCAAGGGCATCTTGCATCCGGACGATGCGCGCCGTGCGGTTGACCACGGCGTGGACGGGATCATCGTCAGTACCCACGGCGGACGACAAGTCGACGGAGCGATCGGTGCGATCGACGCGCTGCCAGAGGTGGTTTCCGCGGTGGCGGGCGCACTGCCCGTCCTACTCGACAGCGGCGTTCGCGGCGGCGCGGACATGGTGAAGGCTCTCGCGCTGGGCGCGCGCGCGGTGCTCATCGGACGTCCATGGGTGTACGGGCTGGCGCTGGGGGGAAGCGACGGGGTACGGGACGTCATCCGGAATCTGCTCGCGGAATTGGATCTCACCCTCGGCCTGGCCGGCTGTGCGTCCGTCTCCGATGTGGGCGAGATCACCCTCGTGGCGGCACCACCTCGCCGTTGAGCGCGTATCAGCGCTCGCTGCCCTGCCCTCCAAGCTCCCAAACACTCCGACCTACGGATACCCGCGCGGGCGGCATACGGACACGGGGGCGGACCAGTGACTACGGCCTTGCTGCTCGACTACCCCGAGATCGGGGTGGCTACCCCCACCCCAATATCAGGGGTTAACCCGACAGACAAGGCGCAGCGGCGCGACGAGCATCGAACCGTGGCCGCCACACTCCTCCTGGACGACCCTCGCCCCGCGCCGACACAGGTCGATGCGGCCGCCGCAGCGCATTCCCCGGCTGCTGTCGAAGCGACGACGCGACGGCGGCCGACCTGGCTGCTTCCGGTCGCCGCTGGTTTGGCCGCCGTCACGACGGCGGCCGTCCTCGCAATAGAGCTACGCGACGCCGACTTCGCCGCCACCCTGGCTAGGACCGACCTGACCTGGGTCGCAATCGCGATCGGCATATTCGGTCTGTCCATACTCTTCGCGGCCTACAACCTGATGGGGTTCAGCGCCTTGCGGCTGCGGCTCGCCCCGACGCTCCTCGCCCAGCTTGCGGTCGGCGGCCTGCGCGTCATCACCCCATCCGCGCTCAGCACGCCGGCGATCGCGACCCGCTACCTGGTGCAGTCCGGCGCGAGCACGCCGGACGCTTTGGCGACCGTCGGCGCGGCGCAAACCGCGCAGCTGCTCGCGACGATGATCGTGGTGGCCGGGCTGGCGGCTCTGTCCGGCAGCGATCAGCTCTCCATGCCCAACGCGACGGGCCTGCTCATCGCCGCGGCGGTCCTGATCGCTGTTGCCCTCGCCGCATCGCTCGTCGCCCGTCGGTCGAAGCGGGTCCTTCATGGCCTGCAGGCGGCTCGGGCCAGCCTCACCGGACTGGCAGCCCATGCCCGGCGTCGACCCGGACGGGTCGCGGCGGGCGTCGCAGCGTCCGCGCTGCTCACCCTGACCCACGTGCTGGCGTTCGCGGCCTGCGTGCTCGCGGTCGGCGGCCGCGGGTCGCTCGTCACGCTGTGCGCCGTCTACCTCGCCGCGTCGGCGGCTGGATCGTTGATCCCGACTCCGAGCGGAGCCG
>Ga0081540_1003474_pt1 | contig 12436 bp, 8 predicted proteins | sample TabmetS2T1R1_FD_71024 | JGI IMG/M metagenome (GOLD analysis project Ga0081540, IMG submission 71024) | Tabebuia heterophylla rhizosphere microbial communities from the University of Puerto Rico - S2T1R1 | ecosystem: Host-associated > Plants > Roots > Rhizosphere ...
GGCCATCATCTTGGCCAGGTTCTTCGGCGGCAGCTTCTTGCCCTCGGGGATCGCCTTGCCGTAGGGCGTGAACGTGGTCATGCCCGCGTACGGCGTGGTCGGCGAGGTCTGGATGCCGGTGTTGGCGTAGCACTCGTTGTCGTAGCAGACGAACAGCGCGTCGTGGTCGCGGTACAGCGCGCCGGAGATCGACCCGATGCCGATGTCGGCGGCCGACCCGTCGCCCGCCATCACCAGGATGTTCGGGTACGGACCCGGGTACCGGCCCTTCCTGATCATCGCCTCGTATCCGGCCGCCATGCCGGAGGTGAACGAGCCGCCGCTGGCGATCGGGGTGTGCGCCCACGGCACCGTGTACGGCGTGCACAGGTAGGTCGAGTTGGCCACGTACATGCACCCGGTGGGGCCGGCCACCACGGTGTCCTGGCCGGCCGCCTTGAGCACCCACCGGTACTGGATGGCCGGCCCGCAGCCCGCGCAGGTCCGGTGCCCGGCCGCGTACGGGTCCTCCTCCGGCAGGTCGGGCAGGTAGTACAGGTCGCGCCCGTCTCCCTCCTCCAGCAGCGGAAGCGTCTGGCGGACTACTTCGTGCGTCATCCGGTACCCCTAGTCCTCGAAGCCGACCCAGTGGGCGGCCTTCTCCACCCGGCCGCGCGCCACGGCCTGGCCGAGCTTGCCGGCCATCCAGTCGAATTCGGCCATCGGCACGGTCTCGCCGCCCAGGCCGGCCATGAACGACGTCACCAGCGGGCGCGGGCCGTCCAGGTGATACAGCGCGGTGGTCACGTCCAGCGAGAGGATGCCGCCGTAGCTGGCGCCGCCCAGGCCGAGGTTGGTCTCCACCACCCCGGCCGCCTTGACCCCGGCCAGCGCCTCGCGCAGGTCGTCGCCGGGGAACGGCCGGACCCAGAGCAGCCGGGCCATGCCGATCTTGATCCCCTGCGCGCGCATCCGGTTGACCGCGGCCCGGCAGGTGACCGCGTGCCCGCCCGAGATGACCAGCGCGATCTCGGCGTCCTCGAGCCGGTACGACTCGACGAAGTGCGGGTACCGGCGGCCGAAGACCCGGGCGAACTCGTCGGTCTTCTCCCGGATCACCGGTATCGCGTCTTCCATCGCCCGGGCCCGCTCCAGCTGCAGCGGCGGCCCCTGCTCGGGGTGGATCTGCGGCCCGTGCGAGACCGGGCGGCGCGGGTCGAGCGGGAACGGCAGCTGGTACGGGGGCAGGAACCCGTCGACCCGCGCGGCCGCCGGCATCTCCACCTCGCCCGCGATGTGCGACACGAAGTAGCCGTCCTGCACCACCATCTGCGGCAGCAGCACCCGCGGGTCCTCGCCGATGGCGTAGGCGAGCAGCGACTTGTCGAAGACCTCCTGCGGGGTCGCGGCCCAGCCCATCAGCCAGCCCATGTCCCTGGTGCACAGGGCGTCGGTGTGCTCCGAGCCGAAGTCGCCGGGCGGGTCCAGGGTCCGGTCGGCGATCGCCATCTGGATCGGGATGCGCGCCCCGGAGATGATCGAGTACATCTCGTAGCCGTAGGTGACGCCGACCCCGGACGAGCCGGTATAGGCCCGGGCGCCGCAGGAGCCCGCGCCGAACGCGGCGGAGAACTGCGAGTGCTCCCCGTCGGCGTGCAGGTACTCGGCGTCCAGGATCCCGTCCGCGACGAACTGCGCCAGGTTCATCATGATCGCCGTGTACGGCCGGATCGGGTAGGCGGTGATCACGTCCACGTTGGCGTACAGCGCCGCGTAGGCCGCCGCCGCGCACCCGTTCTGCCGCACCCGGGTGCCCGCCAGGCCGCGCAGGAACTTCTCTCCCTCCGGGGTCCGGATGGCCCGCTGCAGCCGCGGCGGCCCCGCATCCACAGGCACCCTGGTCATGGCGTATCACCCGGCCCGTTCGGGTCAATTGATCGTGACCTGTCGTACTCGGCGATCGCGTCCTCGATGAGCCGGCGGGTGAACGGGGCCTGCTCGGCGTGCGCGCCCTCGTACGGCGCGAACGCGGTTTCCATCCGGACCACGTCGCCCGGCTCGTCGAAATCGAGCTCCGGCACCCGCTCCAGGGCGCCGGTGGGGCACTCCTGCACGCAGACCAGGCAGCCCTTGCAGTAGTGGGTGCGGATCGAGTAATGCCCGTTCTGCCGGGTGTCCCGCATCACGCTGACATCGGGGCACACGATGTAGCAGTTGTCGCAGCCGTTGCAGACGCCGCAGGACATGCAGCGGTCCGCCTCGGCGACCGCCTGCTCCCGGCTGTAGGCCAGGGTGACCTCGGTGACCTGGCTGGCCCGGCGCTCGCCAGCCGGGGTCAGCGGGGCCTCGGTGCGCGGCGCGTGCCGGAAGTAGGCGGTGTTCAGCTTCTCGTACGGCATGACCTCGACCGGTTCCTCCGGGCGCCGCGGCTCGGCGCTGAGCACCCGGTCGATGTCCCGGGCCGCGCGCTTGCCGTCGCCCAGCGCGTCCACCACCATGGACGGCCCGCGCGTCACGTCGCCGCCCGCGAACACCGCGGCCCCCTCGTCCGGCACCCGGCCGAATTCGTCGGCTTTGACCAGCCCGTGCTCGGTGTAGTGCGCGGGGAGCCAGTCGAGCACCTGCACCTGCCCGATCGCGACCAGGATCGTGTCGCACGGCACCTCGAACTCGGTGCCCGCGGTGATCCGCGGCGTGACGGCACCGTTCTCGTCCCTGGCCAGGCGGGCGGCGGCCAGCACGGCGCCGCGAACGTTGCCGTCCTCGCCGGTCAGCACGCTGACCAGGGCGGTCCGCGGCCGGAAGCGCACGCCCTCGTCCCGGGCCTGGGCCAGGTCCTCGGGCTGGATGAGCAGTTCGTCCTCGGCTTCCAGCGAGACGATCGTGGCGCTGGCCTGGTTTTCGCCGGCGCTGTTTTCGCCAGCACGGCCGAGCCTGATCGCGGAGCGGGCGGCGTCGCAGGCGGTGTTGCCCCCGCCGATCACCAGGACGCTGGCGCCGACCGTGACCGGGCGGCCCAGGCCGGTCTCGCGCAGGAACTCCATCGCGCCGATCACCCCCCGGGCCTGCGCGCCTTCGGCGTCGAGGCGGCGGCCGACGTCCTGGCCGAGGGCCAGGAAGACCGCGTCGTAGGTGGTCCGGAGATGATCGAGCGTCACCCCGTCCGGGTCGTCGCCGACCCGGACGCCGCAGCGGATCTCGATGCCGCCCAGGTCCAGCAGCCTGGCGATCTCGGCGTCCAGGATCTCCCCGGGCAGGTGCCAGGCCGGGATCCCGGCTCGCAGCATGCCGCCCGGCTGGTCCAGCGCCTCGAAGATGACGCTGGCGTAGCCCTGGCGGCGCAGGTGGTAAGCGCAGCCCAGGCCGCCGGGACCCGAGCCCACGATCGCCACCGTCTGGCCGTTCAGCGGCGGCAGGCCCGGCTTGACCGGGTTGTCCGCGAGCTCCAGGCCGAAATCGCCGAGGAACCGCTCCACCCCGCGGATGCCGATCGGCTCGTCGTGCGCGGCCCGGTTGCAGGCCGTCTCGCAGGGGTGGTAGCAGACCCGGCCGGTGACCGCGGGCATCGGGTTGTCCTCGAGAATCGTGAGGTAACCCTCCAGGTAGCGATCGTGCTTGACGTGATCCAGGTACTTCTGGATCTGCTCGCCGGTCGGGCAGGCGTGGTTGCACGGCGGTGTCTTGTCCCGGTACACCGGCCGGTAGAAGCGGAAGTTGCCGGTCGGGAACAGCCGCTGGCCTTCCTTCTCCGTGGGCGGCGGCGTGACGCCCGCGATCGGCAGCCTGAGGTGCTCGGGTACGTGAGTGCCGCGAACGGACATAAGTTCTCCCCAGGGAACTAGCAGGGTTCAGGCGGCGGCGTACTGGACTACGGCGTGCTGCCCGGCGCCGCGGAGCATGGCGTCGCGGTCGGCGACCTCCTCGGCCACCGCCTCGACCGGCAGCACCCCGGTCGCTGCCACCAGCGCGCCGATCAGCGGCGCGGCGATGCCCCGGCCGACGGCCAGCCGCTCCACCGCGCCCTCCGTGGACATCCGGTCGAAGGCCAGTTCGGACAGGTCGCGGACGAACATCCACGGGCTGCTGCCGCGCTGCTCGGCCAGCCCGGTCGCGTCGACCACGACGAGCTTGTCCAGCTTGGCCAGCATCCGCTCGGGCAGGAATTTGAGCAGGTACTGGGGATCCCGGGCCGAGTTGACGACCAGCACGCCCTGGGCCGGCCGCGTGCGGTGGAAGAAGTTGACGGCCTTGATGATCGTCTCCTCGACCAGCACCACCCAGTCGGGATGCGGGTTCTCGTAGACGAACCGGTCCAGGATCGGCTCGTCGGAGAACCGCGCGTACCGGCGAACCAGGCAGTTGGTGCGATCCGGGTCGTCCACGTAGTCGCTCACGTTCTCGGCGTGGTAGCCGAGCTTGCGGGCGGCGGTGGCGATACAGGTAGAGACGTCGCGCGCCTCCTTGTCCATGATGATCCCGCGGGACCAGACAGTGAGCTCGTGCTGCACGGCGCGCTCGCAAATAACTTTGTATACCGTCGGCAGGGTACCGTCATCGTACGCCGGTGCGACCTGCCGTCAAGGCCGGCCGGCGGCCCGGTTTCTGCCCTGAGGCAGGGATATTACTTAGTATCACATAATGATTACCCTGGGCAAAGGAGCGGCGGCGCGACTTGCCGTAAACCCTGGAATGCCCCGTCTCGGGGGCAGGCGGGCAGTAGCGTGTGTCTTCAATCGCGGCGCGCGGGCCTCGCAAATTATCCAAGTAGGTAGCAGAGTGTCTCGTTTGTCGCGATGATGCTAGAGATCATTGACCTGCTGTACGGACAGAACAACAGGGGAGTGACCCGGTATATGAGGAGCGGTTCGCCCGCTAACGATGGCAATGGCTGGTCATCAGCGCAGCATTCCCATTCCGATGAGCCCCTGGGCAGCCAGGGTCGCTACGGATCGGGGGCGAGAGGCGAACCGCAGGATCCCCTGGGGCCGGGACGGCGCGAGGTGCCGTTCGGGCCCGAGATCTCCTGGCCCTACGGCTTCCGGAAGCTCGACCCGCAGTCGCGTGAGGTGCTCGAATCGGCCTACGGCACGAGCCCGGCGTACCAGCAGCCGGCCATGGACGACTTCGGCTACGGCGACCCGGGGTACTCCGACCCGTCCTACGAGGGCCCGAAGGCCCCGTACGGAAATTCCCCGTTCCCGGCCGGCAACCACGGGGCCGGCCATCACGGTCACGGCCGTCACGGGAACGGCGGAACGCCGCGAGACTTCGGCGGGGCCGGCTACCGGCCGGCGGACCCGTCCGGCGGCGTTCCCGGATACCAGGTACCGGAGGTCCGCGACTCCTCTCCCCCCGCCTACCAGGCACCCGGTCTTCCGGGTTCGGGTTATCAGCCGCAGTCGTTCTCGCCGCCGCCCGGCAGCGGCCAGGACATCTGGCCGGTAACCGGCGCCCAGGCGGCGCTGCCGGACACCGGCCCGCAGCCGGCGCTGCGTGATGGCTCCCCGCGGGGTAGTGCCACCGCCTATCCGGAGGAATGGTACGGGAGTCCGCGGCTGAACGAACGGGCCTCCGACCGGGCCCCGGACGACCGGACCCCGGGCGACGTGCGCCCGTCGCGATCGTCGGATCCGCGGCTGGCCGGCATGACCTACGGCGAGCTGCGCTACGACGACCCGGAGCCGGGTGAGTCCGGCTACGTCGAGCCGCTCGACGAGGAATCCTGGTATCAGGAGCTCCGGCGCAGCGCCCCCGCATACCCCCAGACGCCCGGCGGCCCGCAGGGCCCCGGCAGCGGCCCCCAGCGCCGGGCGGAGCCGTCAGGTCCCGCGTTCGGCCAGCAGCCCGGCTATTCGCCGGCCCCGGACCGGGCTCCGGGCTACGGCCAGCCCCGCCGGGACGGATCGGGGCCGCAGGGTCCGCAGATGAGCGCCGGGCGCTCCCAGCCGGGCCCGGGGGGTCCGGCGGGTCCGGCGGCGGCTCCGGGTGCCGGCTTCCTCAGCGCGCCGGTCGGCCTGCTCACCCCGCCGAACGGCACCCGGGTTGACTCCCTGCGGGACCCCGCCGCCCGCCCGGCCGCGCCCGCGGCCAGCCCGCGCAGCGGGACATCGGCGGCGACCCAGGTCCTGACCGGCCCGAAGACCCCCAAGGCCCCGAAGACCCCGCAGGCCCCGGCTCCGAAAACGCCTGGCGCGAGCCGCCCGGGTACCGGGACGGTGCGCCCGGGTCACGGCCTGGACGGCCCGGAGATCACCTCCTCCTGGCCGGCCCAGCCCGCGGCCGACGACCACCTCGACTCGTACCAGGACTTCTGGCGGGACGACGCGGACGAGGAATACACCGGCCTGTTCGGCGACCGGGAAGCCGAGTTCGAGCGCGCGGACGCCAAGCAGGCCGCGGCCAAGCGCCGGATCGGCCGCCGCCGTGGCGGCAGCAACGATCACCGCCTCTGGCTGGGCTTGGGCGGCGTGATCGTGGTAGCCGCGGCCGCGATCGTCGGCGTCATCAAGTTCGAGTTCCCGTCGCACAGCGGTCCCGCGCACACCATGACCACCCCGGACAAGATCGGCACCTTCGCGCGCACCGTGGACCTGGAGCACCAGGCCGACGTGGCCGCGCTGAAGCAGAAGGTCATCAGCATGAGCTCGGGCCAGGCCAGCCACGTGGTGTCGGCGGTCTACGAGTCGGGCAAGGCGTCGGCCGGCAACACCGCGCAGATCATCATGTTCATCGGCGGGCACCTGGCGAACGCCGACCCGGCCGCCTCGGTCACCAGCTTCACCCAGCAGTTCCGCGGGGCCAAGGTGGTCACCGCGGGCGGGCTCGGCGGCAAGGCGGCGTGCGTCCAGGACGGGACCGGGTCGAACAGCGTGGCCATGTGCGCCTGGTTCGACAACGACAGCTTCGGCGAGGTTGTCTCGCCGACGATGAGTGCCACCGCCCTGGCCAGCGCGATGCAGCAGGTCCGTCCGGCGGTGGAGCAGGTGAGCGGCAAGTAAGGAGCCGGCCCGGCCGGCCAGCGCCCGGGTGATCGCCTGCCGGATCCACCAGGTGGCGTACGTGGAGAATCGGTAGCCCTTGGTGTAGTCGAACCTGTCCACCGCGCGGATCAAGCCCAGGTTGCCCTCCTGGATCAGGTCGAGGAACGGCATACCGCGCCCTGTGTACCGTTTGGCCAGCGAGACGACCAGCCGCAGGTTGGCCTCCAGCAGGTGGTTCCTGGCCCGCGTGCCGACCTCGGCGACCCATTCCAGGTCGATGCGCTCGCCCGGGGTCAGGTGATCGGTGTCCTCGGCGAGCTTGCGCTCGGCGGCCAGGCCCGCCTCGATCCGCTGGGCCAGTTCGGCTTCCTGCTCGATGGTGAGCCCAGGTACCTTGCCGATCTGCTTCAGGTAGTCCCGGACCGGGTCGGTCCCGGCCGTCCCTTCCGCCTGCTCGCCGAGCCAGGCCTGAAAGCGAGCCCGCCCGGGCCCAGCGTCGTACCCGGCGGCATGCTGCTCTGCGAGGTACTCGCCCAGCTTCGGATAGAAGTCGCGGAAATCGCTGATGTCCTGGTTCGCCAGCGTGCCAAGCAGCCAGGCCCGCTGCCGGCCCTCGGCATGCCCGCGCAGCGTCGCCCAGGCCCGCGCCGCCGCCTCGAACGTGTCCTGCACCAGGTCCGCGGCGAGCTCGCGGTCACCGCGGGTGCGCACGCACGCGTGGCCGAACAGCCATCGGTCGTGCGCCGCGAAGAAGGCGCTCAGCTCAGCCACGTGACGCTGCGGGATCCTGGGCTCACCGCTATCGTCCATGCCGTACCTCCGCCGGCCGGGCCGACGGGACCGGGCCGGAGTTCACCGAGCGCATCATGATTATGTAGTCGCGCGTCGGCGGCAAAACCTTTAGTCCTTAGTTCTCCACCCGGCCGGGCGGGTCAGCCGCCCTGCTTGCGCGGCCGGAACCGCCTGCGCAGGGACAGCCGTGTCACCGTGAGCATGACGGCTACCGCCAGCGCGATCAGCCCCGCCACCTGACCGGTGAGCCCCGGCTTGACAAACGCGATGGCCGAGGAATCGGGGACCGGCCTGCGCTGCCCGTCCGGTGCCGGGGTCCCCGGCGAAGGGCTGGGCGTGGCCGACGGGTTGATCGCGGGGAACAGGCCGGCGGCGTTGCCGGCCCCGATGAGCTGGCTGGAGACGCCGTTGAGGTCCGGGATCGGGCCAAGCGGCAGCGCCCCCTCGGGCACGACGGCGGCCGGCGGCGAACTCGCCGGCGACTTGGCCGGGGAGGCCGGGGCGGCGGTGACGGCGACCGTTTCGGCGGCCGACGGCGGCGTCCATTTCTGCGTGGTGACGATGCTAGCCGTGGCGGTCAGCTTCACCGAGGTGACCGAGGTGGCGCTGGCCGCGACCGGGATCTGCGCCTTGAGCGAGACCGGCCGCTTGTCCGACACGGAGCTGACCATGCAGCTGGCGGTCCCCGCGCCCTTGGCGCAGCCGCTGGTGAACGTGGGCTTCTGGCCCGACGGCTGAGCGGTGAGCGCCACCGTCACGTCGGTCGCCGAACCGTTGTTCTCGGTCGAGACCCGCACGACGTAGGCCGCCTGGTGGCCGCGGCTGATGCTGGCCTGCGAGCGCTGGACGCTCACGCAGAGTTCGGGCTGGGCCGCCGTGCTGGCCGGGCTCGCGCTTGCGCTGCTGCTGGGGCTGCTGTCCGGGCTCGCCGCGATGAACGCGTCGAGCGTGGCGGAAACGGTGGCTGACGCTGAACTCTGCGACGACGACGCAGACGCCGAACCTGCCTGCGACGGTGAGCCCGTAGGCGACGTAGACGCCGAACCTGTCCCGGACGGCGAGCCCGTGGCCGACGTAGACGCCGATGCCGACGACGGCGATCCCGATGACGGCGATCCCGAACCCGGGCTCGGGTTCGGGCTCACGCTCGATGGCGGGGGTGACCCCGGCGTGCTGCCCGACGCTGGGGCGGTCGGAGAGGCGGAAGCCGACGTGGACGAGCCGGAAGGTGACGGTGACGTCGTCGGGCTGGAGGTCGACGGGTGTGGCGTGGGCGTGCTCGTCGTCGGCAGCACCTCGCACTTGGTGTTGGTGTTGGCGCCGGCGGTGCTGCTTGTGCTGGCCGTCGTGCTCGCGCTCGGCGAGGTCACACTGGCCTTAACCGTCCCCGCCCGCGCGGCGCCCGGCCAGCCCGCGAGCATGCCGAGGGTCAGGAACCCCCCGGCCAGCAGGCTCAGTACCGCGGCTCGTACGTGCGCCAGACGCATGAATGCGGCTCGTACGTGCGCCAGACGCATGAATATCGCCCTGTCTACGCTTCTCATCGAGGCTACTGTGTGCTCTTTGTGGGGTTCGGAGGCGACTGGGTGACGGATGGGTATGAATAGTCTTATCCGGTGCCGGGCGAGTTATGCCTGTGCCCCGCATTCCGGTCACGGCTGGGCCGTCCCGGCGGTCCGGCGGCCTTGCCATGTGATGTGACGATCCCGGCCCCCCGATCGGTTCCCTCATCGGCGCGCATCTACCCACCCAGGTGATTTCATGCCGATTCCGGACACGACGATACGCGATGATCGCGAACGCCCGACGCCGCGGCCCGGTCGGCACGTCCCCGAAAACCGAACTCAGGTCACATCGGCACCATCAGCATCACGGTCCGTGCGTGCCGGACCGGTGGAACGCCATGAAACCCCGGTTCCAGTGCGTTCTGGCCGCAGCGAAAGCCCGGTTCCAGCACAGCTCCGGCCGCGATTCACGGTCCGGCCCAATTCCGGCCGCGATGCGGTGCCGAGTCACTTTCGTCTCAGCGGACGCTCCTGGGAGCGTGGCCGGCGCGTGAGTGAGGCCGGGATATCGAACACTACCGTCGCATCATCATCTGGAGCAGCATTAGCCTTCCCAGGCGCAGGCGCCCCCGTAGCAGCAGCAGTGGCTCCCGCGGCTCCAGTCCTCCCCCTAGCCACAGCCGCCTCTTCCGGAGCCGCGCCTAGCGACCACGGAACCGCGGGGTCCCACGGAGGCCTGCCCCTGGCCGCGGGCTTGGCCGCTGGCTCGGTCGCGCGCCCGGCGCCCGGCGCAGGCTCCGGTGCACGCGCAGCCGCACGCGTAGGCGCCGCCGCAGCCGCACGCGTAGGCACATGCGCAGGGGGAGCCTCCGGTGCACGCGCAGCCGCACGCGTAGGCACATGCGCAGGCGCAGCCTCGCGCTCACGCCGACGCTCACGCTCACGCTCACGCCGGCCCGCACTCCCGCCCGCAGGCGCGGGCGCCGGAACCGGGTCGGCAACGTAGTCAGCCGGCTTGGTCTCGTCGTACCCGTCCTGCAGGCCGAACCCCTTGAACACCACGCTCAGCACGGCCGACACGGCCAGGTTCAGGAGAAGCGCGCTGATCGCGATGTAGGTGGTGTGTCCGAACACGGGCGCGGCGGACGCGCCGAAGTGCGCCTGCCCGCCGCCGGAGGTGCGATACGCCTGGACCGTTCCGTAAGCCATCCCCGCCATCCAGCCGATGATGAGCGCGGCGCGGTGGAACCAGCGGGTGAACAGGCCGATCACGACGGACGGGAACGTCTGCAGGATCCAGATCCCGCCGAGCAGCTGCAGGTTGATCGAGAACGTCTTGTTCAGCTCGAGCGCGAAGCCCAGCGCGCCGACCTTCATCAGCAGCGAGGCCAGCCGCGCCACCCGGGTCTCCTCGGCCGCGCTGGCGTAGGGCCGGAAGAGCTCCTTGTAGATGGTCCGGGTGAACAGGTTGGCCGCGGCGATGGACATGATGGCCGCCGGGACCAGCGCGCCGATGATGATGGCCGCGTCGGCGACGCCCGCGAACCAGCTCGGGAACATGCTCGAGAACAGCAGCGGCACGGACAGCTGGGCGTTGCCGTTGCCCGCCTGCACCCCGGCGTTCACAGAAGGCACCGCCCGCGCCATGTAGCCGAACAGCGCGATCAGCCCGAGTACCAGCGTGTAGGCGGGCAGCATGGCCGCGTTGCGCCGGATCACGTCGCGCCGCTTGGCGGCGAACAGCCCGGTGGCCGCGTGCGGGTAGACGAACAGGGCCAGCGCGGAGCCGAGCGCCAGGGTGGCGTAGGCCCACTGGCCGGCCGGCAGCACCACGAGGTTTCCGTACGGCTTGCCGGTCGTCGGGTTCACCGACTTCAGGTGGGCCGAAGAGACCCCGAAGATGTGTCCCCAGCCGCCGATCCGGCTCGGGATGTACAGGATCGCGACGATGACCGTCACGTAGATCAGGGTGTCCTTGACGAACGCGATCAGCGCGGGCGCGCGCAGCCCGGCCAGGTAGGTGTAGGCCGAGACGACCACGAACGCGATGATCAGCGGCAGGTCCCTGATGAAGACGTTGCTCGAGTTGCCGCCGACGCCCAGCACGGTCAGCACCGACTGGATGCCGACGAGTTGCAGCGCGATGTACGGCATCGTGGCCAGGATCCCGGTCGCCGCCACCGCGAGGCCCAATCCCTGCGATCCGTGCCGCCCCCGGACGAACTCCCCGGGGCTGACGTAGCCGCGCGCGCGTGCGACCGACCACAGCCGCGGCCCGAAGACGAACACGATCGGCCACACCATGATGGTGTACGACAGCGCGTAGAACCCGGCCGCCCCGGCCGCGTAGACCAGGGCGGGCACCGCGATGAAGGTGTACGCGGTGTAGATGTCGCCGCCGAGCAGGAACCAGCTGACGAACGTGCCGAACCCCCGGCCGCCCAGACCCCACTCGTTCAGGTGCATCGGGTCCTCGGCCGGGCGCCACCGGGCCGCGGCGAAGCCGATGCAGGTGACGACCAGGAACGAGACGATCACGATCGTGAAGGCGGTGCCGTCCAGGTGGTTCATTGCCGCGCCTCCTCGCGCTCGCGCTCGCGCGCCAGCGCGGCCGACTCGGTCCGCAGCAGCAGATAAGAGATCCAGCACAGGAACGCGGTCACCGGCACCAGGATGAGCTGGTACCAGTAGAAGAAGGGGAAGTCCCCCAGCTCGGGCAGCAGGTGGGCGTAAATGGGGACCCACAGCGCGCCGCCGATCGCGACGGTCAGCGTGACCGTGACCGTAACCTTGATGGCCGGGCTCTTCGTCGGGGATGCATGACGTACCATCGCAGCCTCACAGCAATCAGATTCACGGCGGTCCGGCCCTCCCCGGTCACCGCGCGTGAAAAACCCCACCCTTGAATGCCTCACCATGGTGCCCGACCCAGAGCCACGCCAGAGGGCTTTTCCGGGCATTAATGGCAAATAGTGATGAATTGATTCGGTCGGCACTCGCTGCCACCGGTCCAGGGTGGCAGACGAGGTCACGGACCGCGACCGGTAGAATCAGAAACAAGAACAAGGGGGCCGAACGGGCCTCCGGACTGCCCTTACTGACCGGAATGTCGGCATTCCCTAGGTTCGTCCCGCTTGCCCCTGTTCGCTAGCAGAAGTGCCAGTTTGTAGGCGCTCCGTG
>Ga0081540_1003475_pt1 | contig 12435 bp, 5 predicted proteins | sample TabmetS2T1R1_FD_71024 | JGI IMG/M metagenome (GOLD analysis project Ga0081540, IMG submission 71024) | Tabebuia heterophylla rhizosphere microbial communities from the University of Puerto Rico - S2T1R1 | ecosystem: Host-associated > Plants > Roots > Rhizosphere ...
AGAATGTGAAGATCACCAAGGATATGCTTGATCTTGCAAAGCATATCGTCGAGCAGAAGTCGGCTTCTTTCGAGCCGGAGAAGTTCGAGGACCGCTATGAGGAAGCGCTCGTCGAGCTGATCAACCGCAAGCGCAACGGCCAGCTCACCGGCGCCAAGCCCGCGCCGAAGACGAGCGGCAATGTCATCAACCTGATGGATGCGCTCAAGAAGAGCCTCGCTGGCACCGGCGAGCGCAAGGCCGCCCCTGCCCCGGCCAAGGCGCCGCAGGCCGTAAAGGCAAAAGGCAAGAAGAAACGCGCCGAAGGTCAGCGTGAGATGTTGCTGCCGATCTCTGGCAGCGGCAGCGGCAAGCGCGCCGCCAAGGAAGCGCCCAAGAAGGCCGAAAAACCGGTGCGCGCGCAGGGCAAGGCCAGGAAGGCCGGCTGAGGCCGGCCTCGAACCGCGTCACGCCAGACACGATAGCGACGGCGCCCTCACTTGAGCGAGGCGTTGACCGACGTGAACTTGTCGTTGAGCGTGGTGCCGATGCCGTTGACGGCGACGACGATGACGACGGCGATGCCGCACGCTATCAGGCAATATTCGATCGCGGTCGCGCCGGACTCGTCCTCCAAAAACTCCGCAATCAAACGTCTCATTCCAAACTCCCGTTGACGCCGCAAAAGGTTCTCCCGCGCCAATACGGGGCAAATGTAAATTTGACTGGTTGCCCGACGGTTGAGGAAGACGGTCAATGTTCGGTTAAGGCGATCGCCGGAAAAACCAACCTCGCCTCGCCCGCCGCCGTCAGAAGTTGCGCTGCACGCGGAGCTGGAGCTGCACCACGTCCTGATCCTTGAACTCATAGCGAGCCGTCGGCTTCGGTGCCGTGGCGGCGAGCAAGGCAGTGCCCTGGAACTTCTGATCCAGGTGGAACCACTGCACTTCGGCGGTGAACGTCAGGTTCTTCACCGGCACCCAGCGCGTGACGAAGCCGAGCTGCGACACATTATAATCGGGGTTGCAGACATAGTCGGCGCTGACGGCCTTGCCGGCGGTGGTGTAGTTGGCGCAGACGAAGGTCTTTGCGGTGCCGTCGTAGCGGACCACGGAATAGGTGCCATAGATGCTGCTCGACCAATACGCATCCCAATTGTGGTTGAACGCGCCGCGGATGCCGAAGGCTTCCGTCAGGTGCAGCGATCCGTCGCCTCCATTGGCAACCGGCAGATAGACCGCATCCGTGGTCGCGCCGAAGCCGATGCTCTGGTAGGCGCCGGCGGCGCTGGTGCCGCCGAACATGGCAAAGCTCGGTGAGGTCGCATCGGTCGAGATGATGTATTTTGTGGCGCCCTTGGCGTAGCTCGCATCCATCTTGATGTCGTCGCCCGCGCCGGTCGGCAGGTTCTTGATCTGCAGGGAGGCCATCACCGCGCCGCCCCACTTGGTGTCGGGATGGCCCGATATCTCGGACAGCGCGGTCGGAGCTGCGCCGGGCGGCCCGACGGAGCCTGCCGGCACAGCGGCCGAATTGAGGATGTTGTAGGACGCATTCACCTCATGCGCCCCGCCGGAAATCTGGAACAGGCCCCAAGCCTGATCGATGCGGATGTTGCCGACGATATCGGGTGCATGAATGCCGGCATAGGCGTTGCCGGTGTTGAGCGTCGCATTCAACGGCAGCGACAGGTTGTAGACGGCGGTGCGATCCCACACGGTAGGATCGTCAAGTCCGATGCTGGCCGTCACGCCATTGCCGAACTCCGCCTTGTACTGGATGTTGTTGGCACCGGTGTTATCGGCCTGGTAGCCGCCCAGCAGAAAGGCCGAGATGTTGCCCGGCGTACCCTGCCAGGGGTTTGCATAGGCGGACGACGACTTGCCGAAGGTGAATCCCGCGAACTGGAGGAAGAGATCGGTGACGGCGACATAGCCGCCGCCGGCGGTGTCGAGCAGGTTCGAGTTCGCGACGGGGAGCGAGGTATTGATCGAGTTCGGGTTGAAGGTACTGCCGCCCAGCGTGGTGAACTGGAATTTGGCCGCACCGAAGGTGCGCACCACGCCGTATTCGGTGGCGGTTCGGGTATCAACCGACAGGAGCATGCGCGAGCGGTCGACGAAATAATCGCGATAGCGGTTCTGCTGCCCGGCATCGCCGTTCCACGCCGGCTGGCCGTGGGCGCCGCCGCCATTGAAGGTGACGTCGGCGCGGAAATAGCCGCCGAACTTGATGCAGGTGTCGGTGCCGGGGATGTAGAAGAAGCCTGCGCCATAGCCCGAGCAGATCCGGACGTATTCGACCGCCTTGGCCTTGACGGGAAGATCGGCCGCCTGCGCGCCGCTGAGCGTCATCAGGCCCGCGGCTGAGCCGAGGATGAGATTGCCGAGCGCCCTCAAGTGAACCTCCCTCGCGCGATTCAACGCGCGTTTCCCGTTATTAGCGCAACGGGGTCGGCCGCGGTGCCAAGAACCGTGAATGGGATTCACTTCCGCAGCCGATGTGATGTTTCCGCAACGCCTGTAAGGGATCGCGCCCAGGCGGCTAATATTCCCGGGCGGCGTGGATTTCCGACCGCTAAATCATTGCAGGCCCCTCGCCCTACACACGCCGCGCTGATCGCCGGAAAAAGCCACGCGCGCCGCACCCGGCGAGGCCGGGTAGTCGCCCTCGCCACGCCCGCTGCCGTCAGAAGTTGCGCTGCACGCGCACCTGAAGGTGAACCGTGTCCTGGTCCCTGAACTCGTAGCGCGCCGTCGGCTTGGGTGCGGTTGGTCCAAGCACAGCGGTGCCCTGGAATTTCTGATCCAGATGGAACCACTGCACCTCGGCCGAGAAGGTCAGGTTCTTCACCGGCGTCCAACGCGTAACCATGCCTAGCTGCGAGACGTTGAAATCGGGATCGCAGACATAGTCGATGCTGACCGCCTTCGCGGGAGTGGTGTAGTTGGCGCAGATGAAGGCTTTGGCGGCGCCATCATAGCGGACCGCCGAATAGCTGCCGTAGAGGCTGCTCGACCAATACGCATCCCAATTGTGATTGAACGCGCCGCGCACGCCAAAAGCTTCGGTCAGGTGCAACGACCCATCGCCGCCGTTGGCGACCGGCAGATAGACCGCATCCGTGGTCGCGCCAAAGCCGATGCTCTGATAGGCGCCGGCCGCGCTGGTGCCGCTGAACATCGCAAAGCTCGGCGAGGTTCCGGAGGTCGCAATCACCATCTTGGTGGCGCCCTTGGCGTAGCTCGCATCCATCTTGATGTCGTCGCCGACGCCGGTCGGCAGATTTTTGATCTGCAGCGCAGCCATCACCGAGCCGCCCCATTTGGTGTCGGGATGGCCGGAGATTTCAGACAGCGCGGTCGGCGCTGCGCCGGGCGGGCCGACGGCGCCCGCAGGAACGGCCGCGGTGTTGAGGATGTTGTAGGAGCCGTTGACCTCATGCGCGGCCGCCGACAGCTGGAACAGGCCCCAGGCCTGGTCGATGCGGATACTGCCGACGACGTCGGGTGCATGGGTGCCGGCATAGGCGTTGCCGGTGTTGAGCGTCGCATTCAGCGCCAGCGCCAGGTTATAGACCGCGGTGCGGTCCCACACGGTGGGATCGTCGAGGCCGATGCTGGCGGAAACGCCATTGCCGAATTCGGCCCTGTACTGGATGTTGTTGGTGCCAGTGTCAGTGTTCTGGCCGCCGAGCAGGTTTGAGGAGATGTTGCCCGGGAAACCCTGCCAGGGCGATGCATAGGCCGAGGCCGACTTGCCGAAGGTGAAGCCCGCAAACTGGATAAAGAGATATTCGACCGGGACATAGCCGCCGCCGGCGGTGTCGAGCAGCTGGGCGCCGGCCACGGGAATCGAAGTGTTGATCGAGTTCGGATTGAACGTCCCGCTACCCAGCGAGGTGAACTGGAAGTCGCCCTGGCCGAAAGTGCGCACCACGCCATATTCGGTGGCGGTGCGGGTATCGACCGTCAGCGCTATGCGCGACCGTGAAACAAAGTAATCCATGTAGCGATTGCGTTGGCCCAGATCGCCGTTCCAGGCCGGCTGGCCGTGCACGCCGCCACCAAAGGTCGTGTCGGCGCGGAGGTAGCCGCCGAACTTGATGCAGGTGTCGGTGCCGGGAATGTAGAAGAAACCCGCGCCATAGGCCGAGCAGATCCGGACATATTCGACGGCCTTGGCTTTCACCGGAAGATCGGCCGCCTGCGCGCCACCCGCGACCAGCAAACCCGCAACCGAGCCGAGCATAAGGGTACGTGTCACGTGGGCCTCCTGTCGCGCAGTACATGCAAGTGCATATGCGTCGATTCCTAGCGCAAACGGCGGAGTCGACAATGAGAAGGCCCTGCGATTGCATCATTTCGTCAGTCGATGTGATGTTTCTGCAACGGCCGGTAGGCCCAAGCGGGTAATTTTCCCGCGTGACGTGCATAGTCGGCAGCAACCGTTCTGAGGCCAGCGCCCTATGCCTGCCGCGCCGCAGCGCCATCAACTGGCGGGCAACGCATATCAGCACTACCCCTCCGGGCCGCCGCTGCAGCTTTACCGAGGCATAAAATCCTGTTCCAACTGCAGGCCAAATCGGCCGGAACGAACCGGCGCGCCGTATTGGGGAGAAGCGTCATGAAACTGGGCGCCGCGATCGCGGAGATCATGAAGCGCGAGGGCATCGAGATCCTTTGCGGCTATCCGGTCAATCACCTCATCGAATTCGCCGCCAACGCCAATATCCGCCCGATCATGGTGCGTCAGGAGCGCATTGGCCTGCACATGGCGGACGCGATCTCCCGCGTTACCTCAGGCGGCAGCATCGGCGCCTTCTGCATGCAGCACGGCCCGGGTTCGGAGAACGCCATGGGCGGCGTCGCGCAATGCTACGGCGAGTCGGTTCCAGTGCTGGTGCTGCCGATGGGCTATGCGCGCCGGCTCTCCAACATCGATCCGAACTTCAATTCCAGCCAGGCGATGAAGGCATTCGCAAAGTCGACCGAGCCGATCATTCTCGCCAGCGAAGTCGGCAACATTTTTCGCCGCGCCTTCACCAGATTGAAGAACGGCCGCGGTGGGCCTGTGATCGTGGAAATCCCCGCCGACATGTGGAACGAGGAAGTGCCGGAGCCGCTGAACTACACGCCGGTGCTGCGCACCCGCTATGGCGCCGACCCCCTCCACATCAAGGAGGCGGCCGCGATGCTGATCGCCGCCAAGCGCCCGGTGATCTATGCCGGACAGGGCGTGCACTATGCAAAGGCCTGGCCGCAACTCAAGAGGCTCGCCGAGCGGCTGGCGATCCCCGTCACCACAAGCCTCGGCGGAAAATCTTCGTTCCCGGAAACGCATCCGCTGTCGCTCGGATCCGGCGGCCTTGCCGTGCCGCGCGCGGTGCCGAAATTTCTGACCGAAGCAGACTTGATCTTCGGCGTCGGCTGCTCCTTCACCGAAACCTCCTTCGGCATCGCCATGCCCAAGGGCAAGACCATCATTCACGCCACCCTCGATCCCAACCACCTCAACAAGGATGTCGAGGCGAAGATCGGCCTCGTTGGCGATGCCGGCCTCGTGCTCGACGCGCTACTGGACGAGATCTGCAAGACCGTCACTGGGGATCGCGACCCCGGCGCCGTCGCCGCCGAGATCGCCGCCTCCCACAAGGAGTGGCTCGCCAAATGGATGCCGAAACTGACCTCCAACGATGCGCCGCTCAATCCCTACCGCGTGCTCTGGGACCTCCAGCACACCGTCGACATCCAAAACACCATCATCACTCATGATGCCGGCAGCCCCCGCGACCAGCTCTCGCCGTTCTGGAAGCCGGTCGAGCCCCTCTCCTATATCGGCTGGGGCAAGACCACCCAGCTCGGTTACGGTTTGGGGCTTGCGATGGGCGCCAAGCTCGCCAGGCCCAACAAGCTTTGCATCAACGTCTGGGGCGATGCCGCGATCGGCTTTACCGGCATGGATTTCGAGACGGCTGTGCGCGAGCGGATTCCGATCATGTCGATCCTCTTGAACAATTTCTCGATGGCGATCGAGCTGAAGGTGATGCCGATCTCAACCGAAAAATACCGCTCCACCGATATTTCCGGCGACTATGCCGCGATGGCGCGCGCCTTTGGCGGCTATGGCGAGCGGGTCACGAAGCCTGAGGACATCATCCCCGCCATCAAGCGCGGCATCCAGAAGACACAGGAAGGCGTGCCGGTGCTCTTGGAGTTCATCACCAGCAAGGAGACCGAGGTCTCCCGTCCAGGCACCTGAACACCGATGCCGCACATCACCATCATCGAGACGGGCGTCGTCAGTCCCAGGAATCGCGAACTTCACGGATCCTATCCGCAGATGTTCGAAGCGATGATCCGTGCGGCAGACCCTTTTGTCACTTTCAATACCGTCAGCATTCCCGCCGGCGAGAAGCTGCCGGAGGCAGCCACGCTCGAGGCGATCCTCATCACCGGCTCGTCGGCCGGCGTCTATGACGATTTCGACTGGATCGCGCCGCTGGAAGATTTCGTGCGCGCCGCGCATGAAAAGAAGGTGCCGATGGTCGGCGTCTGCTTCGGCCACCAGCTGATCGCGCAGGCGCTCGGCGGTGTCGCGCGCAAGTCGGAGAAGGGCTGGGGCATCGGTCGGCACATCTACAGCATTGCGCCCGGCAACGGCGTTGTCGAAGGCACGCGCATTGCAATCGCCGCCTCGCATCAGGACCAGGTCATCACGCCGCCGCCTGGCGCCAAGACCATCCTGTCCTCGGACTTCACCGAACATGCCGGGCTGCTCTATGCCGGCGGCACCACGCTGTCGGTGCAGCCGCATCCGGAATTCTCGGTCGGCTATGCGTTGGCCTGCTGCGAGATCGCCGCGAGCAAAGGCGGCGCGCCCGAAAGCCTTGTTGCGGCCGCGAAGGCCTCGCTTGCCGAGCCCCTGGAAAGTGCCAGGCTGGGCGGCGCAATCACGCATTTCCTCACGCAATCAAGGTGATATGAGCGGCCGGCCGGCCCGGAAAGGCCGCCTCAACGCCGCTCTGGTGCTGGCCCTAACGCGTCCGGAATGAAATAATCCGAACTGGAACCGCGGCGGCCGATCTTCCCAGCCGCGTGCATGGATTGTTGAATGGCGACGCTCCCGGAGAACATGTCGGTTGCGATCGATGAGCTGGAATCGGCCATCGCCGAGATCGAGTCGCGCCTGGAATCCACCCGCGCCGAGCGCGACGAGGCGAAGGCGCGCCAGGTCGAGCTCGAGATCGAGAATGCCAATCTAAGGCGTGAACTGGGCCATGCCCGTGAGCGGCAAGGCGCCAGCGCCGAAATCCTGCGGACGATCGCCAATACGGACGGCGATCCCGAACATGCCTTGCAGCAGATCGCCGAGACTGCCCAGCACTTCTTCGATGCCTCCAGCGTCACCATCCGCATCACGGACGGCAAGGAATGGATTCGCACCATCCGAGTCGGCGGGGGATCGGAACGGGTCTTCGCGGCCGTTCGCGCAAGCGAACTCGCGGTCCAAGGTAAGAACGTGGCGGGATTGGTCTATCGCGAAAACCGGCAGCTTCACGTTCCCGATCTCGACCATGTCGAGGCTTCGATCGCCGATTTTCCGGGATGGGCGCCGGCGCGCGCCGGCGGCTCGCGCACAGTGTCGGGCACGCCTCTCAGACTCGGTGCAGGGGCAATCGGCGCAATGATCATTCACCGCGACCGGCTCGCGGCCTTCACCGACGACGAACTCGTGCTCCAGCAGAGCTTCGCAGACCAGGCGGTGATCGCGATCGAGAACGCGCGGTTGTTCAACGAGACGCAGGAAGCGTTGGAGCGGCAGACCGCGACGGCCGAAGTCCTGAAGGTGATCACCTCCTCGCCCTCCGACGTGCAGCCGGTGTTCGAAGCGATCGCTAGCAGTGCGGCCAAGCTGTTCGAGCCTTGCGCCGCGACGATCACAACTCTGAGAGACGGCGAGATGCACTTTGATGCGACGGCGGCTTCGATCTCCGGCTTCGATGTCCAGCGCGTCCGCGAGGTGTATCCAATTCCATTCGATCCGGATCGCTGGTCCTCGGCGCGTGCGATCTTCGAGCGTCGTATCATCGAGGTCCCTGATGTTGCTGCCCCTGATGCGCCGGAGATGACGCGCAAGGCTGCAGCCGTCGGGGGCTTTCGATCCCTTACCCAGGTGCCACTGCTCGATCAGGATCAGGGCATCGGCGCCATTACCTTTGCCCACCCGCAGACCGGATTCCGGTTTTCGGAGAGGCAGCTCGCGCTTGTCCAGACCTTCGCCGATCAGGCGGTGATCGCCATCCAGAATGCGCGGCTGTTCAACGAGACGCAGGAAGCGCTGGAGCGGCAGACCGCAACGGCCGACATCCTGAAGGTGATCGCCTCCTCGCCGTCAGACGTGCAGCCGGTGTTCGAGGCCATCGCGTCGAGCGCCAAACGTCTGCTCGACGGCTTTACTGCGACCGTGCTGCATTTCCGCGGCGACCAGCTTCATCTCGTTGCGTTCACGCCAAGCAGTCCGGAAGCGGATGCGGGCCTGCAGGCGTCGTTTCCGCAACCGGTGGCTGAATTCCCGATCTTCGGACTGGTACGCGACGGCGTGACCCTCCAGTTCCCCGACACCGAGGCCGATGGTGTGCCGGCGATGAACCGCGATCTCGGACGCTTGCGCGGCTTCCGCAGCGTGCTGTTCGTACCGCTGATGAGCCAGGGCAAGGCGGTCGGCATTCTCAGCGTCACCCGCACCGAACCCGGCGCATTCGCTGATCATCACGTCCAGTTGCTGCAGACCTTCGCCGACCAGGCGGTGATCGCCATCGAGAACACCCGGCTGTTCAACGAAACGCAGGAAGCGCTGGAACGACAGACCGCGACGGCCGATATTCTGAAAGTCATAGCGAGCTCGCCTACGGACGTGCAGCCGGTCTTCGACGCGATCGCAGAGAGCGCGGCACATCTCTGCAAGGCTGAGTTCTGCAATGTCTTCCGGTTCGATGGCGCGCTCATCCATTTCATGACCTCGCACGGGTACTCTCGCGAGGCGATCGAGGCCTTGCGGCAGGTCTATCCAATGACTCCCGGTCGCGGCAGCTCCGCGGCGCGTGCCATCCTGAGTGGCAATGTCGAGCAGGTGCCCGACGTCCGGGCCGACCCCGACTATGCCCAAGGCAATGTCCCCGACATGATGAAGATCAACAGCACTGTGGCGGTGCCGATGTTGAAGGAAGGTCGCCCTGTCGGTGCAATCGCGCTCGTGCGAGCGGTTAAAGGAACCTTCCCGCAGCGCCAGATCGATCTCCTTCAGACCTTCGCCGACCAGGCGGTGATCGCGATCGAGAACACGCGGCTGTTCAATGAGACGCAGGAAGCGCTGGAGCGGCAGACGGCGACGGCGGATATCCTGAAGGTCATCGCCTCCTCGCCTTCCGACGTGCAGCCGGTGTTCGACGCCATCGCGACGAGCGCCAACCGGCTGATCGGCGGTTTCTCATGCGCGGTGTACCGTTTCGTGGACGGCATCGCGCACCTGTCAGCATTCACGCCGACAACCCCCGCCGCAGATGAGATTCTGCGGAACGCGTTTCCGCGGCCAATCGACTCCCTTCCCCTCAGCCAGGAGATCCAGAACCGCAGAGTCCTGCAAATCCCGGACATCGAGGAGGTACTTCATGACCGACCGCTCATGATCGCGCGCGCACGCGGCTTTCGCAGCATGCTGGGTGTGCCGTTAACGCACAACGGCGTGACTGTTGGCGGCGTCACTGTGACCCGCAAGGAGCCCGGCGCGTTCACTTCTCACCATATCCAGTTGCTGCAGACGTTCGCTGACCAGGCGGTGATCGCGATCGAGAACACCCGTCTGTTCAACGAGACGCAGGAGGCGCTGGAGCGGCAGACCGCCACCGCGGATATCCTCAAGGTGATCGCGAGTTCGCCCTCCGACACGCAACCGGTATTCGAGGCAATCGCGGCCAGCGCCAAGCGCTTGCTCGGCGGCTTCGGGGGTTCTGTGTTCCGCTACATCGATGGCATGGCGCATCTCGTGGCCTTCACCCCAGCCGATCCGGCGACGGATGAGTTCGTGAAAGGATTATTCCCGATACCGCTCACCGATTATGAACCGATCGAATTGATTCAGAAAGGCGAGAGCGTACAATTCGCGGATACGGAGTCTGCGCCGGATTTTCAGACCAAAATCGCCCGTGCGCGCGGCTTCCGCAGCATTTTGATGACGCCGCTGATGAGCCAAGGCGCGGTTATCGGCGCGATCACGGTCACGCGGACGCAAACCGGAACATTCGCGGATCATCACGTCCAATTACTGCGCACCTTCGCCGACCAGGCGGTGATCGCGATCGAGAACACGCGCCTGTTCAATGAAACGCAGGAAGCGCTGGAGCGGCAGACAGCGACGGCCGACATCCTGAAGGTTATCGCCTCCTCACCGTCCGACGTGCAGCCGGTATTCGACGCGATCGCTGAGCGCTCGAACCAGTTGATCAACGGCTTGTCGACTTCCGTGCTCAGCCTGGTGGACGACGCGTTGCACATGGTGGCATACACAAAGGTCAGTCCGGACGCCGATGCCGCTCTCCGCGCGTACTACCCTCAACCGCTGTCCACATTCGCCTGGGGTGAAACGGTCCGCCGAGGTGAAATCATCCGAATTCCAGACAGTGAGGACGAGGCAGCCACGCCTGCCGCCGTCCGAGAGGTAGCGCGGGCGCGCGGGTGGCGCAGCGCCACGCTCGTTCCGCTGCTGCGCGATCAAAAGCCCATCGGCATGATCAGCGTAACGCGGCGCGAGCCGGGGCTGTTCGCCGATCACCACGTTCAGCTGCTCCGCACCTTCGCCGACCAGGCCGTGATCGCGATCGAGAACACGCGGCTGTTCAACGAGACGCAGGAGGCATTGGAGCGGCAGACCGCGACCGCCGAGATCCTGAAGGTCATCGCCTCCTCGCCCTCCGATGTGCAGCCGGTGTTCGACGCCATTGCGCACAGCGCCAATCGCCTGATCGGCGGCTTTTCGACCGCGGTATTTCGCTTCATCGACGAGAGCGCTCATTTGGCGGCATTCACGCCGATCAGCCCGGCCGCGGACGACGTGCTGAAGGCTGCATTTCCCCGATCGATTGCCGGTTTTCCGGCCCAGGAGCTCGCCTACGAGGGCAAGACGGTACAAATCGCGGACACCGAAGAAGCGCCGGTCCGCGTGCAGGATTTGGCCAGGTCTCAAGGTTTTCGCAGCCTGTTGTTCGTGCCCTTGATGAGCGAGGCGACCCCTATCGGCTACATCGGCGTCACGCGCACCCAGACCGGCTCGTTCGCCGACCACCACGTTCAGTTGCTGCAGACCTTCGCCGATCAGGCCGTCATCTCCATCGAGAACGTGCGCCTGTTCAACGAGACAAAGGAAGCGCTGGAGCGGCAAACTGCCACGGCGGACATCCTGAAGGTCATCGCCTCCTCGCCCTCCGACGTTCAGCCGGTGTTCGATGCCATCGTGCACAGCGCCAACCGCCTGATCGGCGGCTTTTCGACCGCGGTGTTCCGCTATCAGGACGGCAAGATTCACCTCGCCGCCTTCACGCCGACCGATGCGACCGGCGATGCCGTGCTGCAATCCTCATTCCCCGTCCCCGTGGAGCAGTTCCCGCCCTATCAACTCACGCTCTCGGGAGCACCCGCGGAACTGCCGGACACCGAGACCGAGCCCGCGGCGCGCGACATCGCCCGCGCCCGCGGCTATCGCAGCATGCTGTTCGCGCCGCTGATGAACGACGGCGTGGCGGTCGGCATCATCACCGTGACCCGCGCCGCGCCCGGCCCGTTCGGCGAGCAACACACCCGCCTGCTGCAGATGTTCGCCGATCAGGCGGTGATCGCGATCAAGAATGTCGGCCTCTTCAACGAGGTGCAGGCGCGCACCGAGGAACTGAGCGAGTCGCTGCAGCAGCAGACGGCAACGGCCGACGTGCTCAAGGTGATCAGCCGTTCCGCGTTCGATCTGGAAACCGTGCTCAACACGCTGACCGAATCCGCGGCAAGCCTCTGCGATGCAGACATGGCCGCGATCACGCGGCCGCACCCCGATGGCGGCTACTACCACGCGACCCGGTACAATTTCGCCCCGGAATGGGAGCGGGCATCCGCTACGGTTCGGCTGTATCCGAACCGGGGCAGCCTGGTCGGGCGGGTGCTGCTGGAAGGCACGGCCGTGCAGATTCCCGATGTGCTGGCCGATCCCGAATATGCTTACCCCGAACAACAGCGGGCGGGCGGCTATCGCACGCTGCTTGGCGTCCCTCTGCTCCGCCAAGGGCAACCGACCGGCGTGCTGTTCCTCGGCCATACCACCGTGAAGCCCTTCACCGACAAGCAGGTCGAGCTGGTGCAGACCTTCGCCGACCAGGCGGTGATCGCCATCGAAAACGTCCGCCTGTTCGACGAG
>Ga0081540_1003476_pt1 | contig 12430 bp, 17 predicted proteins | sample TabmetS2T1R1_FD_71024 | JGI IMG/M metagenome (GOLD analysis project Ga0081540, IMG submission 71024) | Tabebuia heterophylla rhizosphere microbial communities from the University of Puerto Rico - S2T1R1 | ecosystem: Host-associated > Plants > Roots > Rhizosphere ...
ATCCGGACCGACAAATACTCCGCCGAGCCAGGGAGTCAGGTCTTCGCGCCCCTCAAGATCTTGGACGCGAAGGGCGGCAGTTCCGAGAAGTTGTCCGTTCGCATGCGCAACCCAAGCAATAGGCAACTGATCTTGATTCATGTGCGCCTTTAGTTTTCTGATTCGAGCTTCAGGAGTTTTTTCGCCAAGAATAGAATCCCACTGCTCGAACAGCCACTGCGCCAACTGCGGGATGTACTCCGGATGCTCAATCAGTGGGCTGATCTGGACTCCACGCATGTCGATTCAAATGTTCGGCCTAACGAGAACAAGAACGGCAATGGCTATCAACACCTTAACCGAACTGAAAACTGATGATGCTTTACTCATCAAAAAACGTAACACGCGCGCGGTAGCCGTTAGCTAAATGATCTGGTCAGATGGTTGGCTATGCATTGCCCAGCGATTAGGACCTCCAAGGCGACTCTGTCAAAACCCTTAGTCACGCCGTCTACCCAACCCCCAATACGCCAGAAACGCCGTCAATAGTAGCAGGGGACCCAAGACCAAAAAGAAACCGAACGGGTGTTGAGCTAGAGGAATACCACCTACGTTCATACCAAATAAGCCCGCCACCAGGTTGATCGGTAAGGCCAGCACGGTAACTACCGTCAATACAAACAGCGTGCGATTGGTCTGCTCATTGACAAAGGCAGCCAATTCTTCCTGAAGCTGTTTGACCCGCTCGACCAGGGCCGCTGTGTCGCTAATAGCCCTGGAGAACTTCTCTGCGGCTTGTTGCAGGTTCTGAAGCTCGTCTTCTGCAATCCATTCAGGAGGCCGACTAAGAAGGCGAAAGAATGCAGCTGGTTCCGGGGCCAGAAGCCGTTGCAGCCGAACCAACATCCGCCGCAGAGAACCCAGTTCGCTGCGACTGACGGAAACGTGCTTGGCCAGCAATCGCTCTTCCATTGGAGCCACTCGCTTGGTGGACTTCCGCACAATGTCAACCAACACCCGGGCTTGATCTCGCAACAAGCGCGACAGAACTTCAATTGGCGAGCGAAAGACTTGGCCCGCTTGCACTGCTGTCCGAAGTTGGTCAATCGAGCGCCAGGGCCGGACGTGCGCGCTTACCAACACGCGCGGTTTTACGCAAAGACTGGTGGTCGCAACGGGCGCGTCAAAGGTGAAATCGAAAAGCACATCATGGATCCGAGCCACCAGGGAGTCTGCATCCTGCTCCAAATGGGTGGAGTCTGTGTCGCTATGCAACGATTCGTAAAAAGTATCGGGCAAGTTCAAATATCGCCGTAGCCAGGGCTCAGAGGACACATTGGAAAGCGCAAAATGCAACCAGAGAAATTCACCCGGTACGGCGGTACCTTGCGCGGTCAAAAACTCAACGGCCGCCTCCGAAGTGATCGAACGCGGTTGTTGGTTGGGGACAAAATGATAGCCCCAGATCGGCCCATCCTGGTCCGAACCAGACGTCGGATGAATATCTTGCCTGATTGTTTCAACAGCCATCAGATCGTCGGTCAGCTTGTTTCCCACCGGTGGAATCCGCCTAACGAGAATCGAGCAGATTGGGAATTTGCGAGATGGACGGGATAGCCCGCGAGGGCGAATGAGCTGGGAAGATCATGAGTCAAAGAGATACGCCACCCAGCCGCTTGAAGCAAAATCCGGCATTTCTTCGCGGGCATAACGTAAGTGACTTGGTCTGGCTTCATCGACTGGTTAGATGAACTTTTGCGACCCCAAGCCGAAGCACATATGATTTGCGATCTAAACGTTGCACCGGCCGGAGTAACTGATGCCTACGGGAGGTGCCGCAGGATCTCAACCCCTTTCGCGATAGGCTGAGCTCCGGCCTGGTTCATTCCAATGAAGATGGCCGCGTCCTTGGTTGGATTAATCGCGATCCCAGTGCCGAATCCCGCCGTTCCTCCGTTCTTCATAATCACCGGGTGCAGATTGGGATTGCCTCCGCCGATATTGTTCACCCAGGCCATCGCCTGTTTGTTGCCGTTCGGCATCGTATAAATCGGTTTCTGCGCGAGCTGCATCGCCGCGATCAATTCAGCGGAAACCGGTTTGCCGTTCACTTCCTTATGACCGAGATAGGCCTCGCCAAAGCTGATCATGTCCTGTGCCGTCGAGCGCAGGCCGCCGGCAGCGTACCAGGCGAAGACCGGCCAGCGCGGCGCATCCTGGCCTGCGCGGTTATGTCCTTGTGCCAGGCGCTTCTGTTGTTCAGGCGTGGGCCGCAGCGTCGTGTTGGCCATACTCAGCGGCTGGAGAATCTCGGAGTTCACCTGATCTTCCCAGGTTTTGCCGGTCGCGGTGGCGATCAGATAGCTCAGCAGCCCGATTCCGGCGTTGGAATATCGATAGGGCGCAGGCAATTGGGTCGCGGGTTCGTACCGCGAAGCCCAGGTGAGAAAGTCGTTAACAGTGTAGTAATCGATGCTTCGCTGTTCGAGCAAGCGCGGCAGGTTCGTCGGGTCGTCTGGCATTCCCGAGGTGAAATCCGCCAGCTCCAGCGGTGTCAACTGACGCGCCTGGAGCGTGTAACCTTCGGGCATGTATTTTTGAGCGGAAGCGTCAGCGACGATTTGGTTACGGTCGATGGCCAGCGCGAACAGCGTGGTAGTGAACGTCTTGGTGCAGGAGCCGATCTCCACCAGGGTGTCGGGCGTGAACGGAACACCCGCGTTAGTAGCTTTTCCATATGGGAAGAAGTAGCGATGGCCGTGCAATGAAACTGCAACGATCACTCCCAGATTAGGAGAACGGCTCCATGTTCGGCCACGGGGCAGGCTACGTTGTTCTTGGGACAGGTAAGGCTGCATGATGCCGTCGACCACTCGCTTGACCACCGCTGCCTCGCCGCCGTCATCGGGTTGTGCACGCGGACTCGCGGCAGGTGCTTGCTGCGCGGCAACCTTGGCCGCCGCTACAAGCGCGACTGTAACGATCAGCCCAACACGAGTGGCTGTGCGATGCATAATCTGTTCTCCAGGCAATTATCTGATCGATTATTTTCCATCAGGCTAAGCTTTGCGGCACCACGCTCCGACAGATGCAAACCAGCACGCAACAGTCTTCGAGTCTGCAACCTCGGCTTGCAACCTTTGCACCAGGGTATCAAGACTACCCAACGACTCGATGGGTAGACGTAACTGTTCTATCTGCGGTCGTAAACTGCACAAGGTATCGTAATACCATTGTGCTAGGTAAGGTTCCTTTCCCATCGGCAGTTCCATGCGCATGGCAGGTGCAGGCAATCCAGCTTCTACGAATGTGTGATACAGCTCCGTTCCCATGTCGTGATTTGCAGAGACGCGCATTGTCCTGTCAATGAGAGAGGCCGTTGCAAACCAAAGAGGTAGCGACGCCAAATGCGCAAGGACCGGGACCCAGCATGGCTCTTGAAAAACTAACACTCCTCCCGGGCGCACCAATTGTGAAATTGAGCGCAACACTGCAACCGGATCGGGAAGGTACATTAGAATAAAACGGCCCACCGCCGCATCGAAAGGCGTTCCGTGCGGGATTTCATCTACATTCGACTCGTTGAAGCTTATGTTGTGGAAACCGGCCTCGGCCACGCGAGCAGTGGCCTTGGCGATGGAATTCCGGTCCCGCTCGATAGCCACAACCTCGCCCGAAGGACCCACCAGTCGGGCTGTCAGCATCGCCACGTCTCCTACGCCCGATCCGAGATCCAGAACGCGTTGTCCGGGTCCTATGCCCGCCTCACCAAAGAATCTTTCGGTGATGGGAGCGACACGCGCAGCTTGCCGGATGAGGCGCTCGTGCTCGGCATCGGTGTGGCCCAGCGGATAATTAGCGGAGCGACGATTCCTTGTCATCCTAGTGGAAGATTTTACCAGCTTCGATTTCATATCGCTGATGGCGTAGACGACGCTTTTGATTTCACACCCTTATGTCCTTCAGAATATTTGATGAGTCATCACACCACCGTCCACCAGCAGGCTCGCGCCGGTGATCCAACGCGCAGCAGGTGAAGCCAGAAATAGACACGCATCCGCGACATCTTCGGGCAGCCCCAAGCGCTTCAATGGTGCGGCTTTTTGCCAGCGCTCCACTCCATCGGGCCAATCTCGCTCTAAACCTTCACGCCAGATCAAACCGGGCGCTACCGCGTTTACGCGAATACCATGCGGTGCGAGTTCGCACGCCGACGCGCGGGTGAACATTAGCACGCCCCCTTTAGCGGCATTATAGTGGCTGTGATTTGGTGCTGGGTTTTCCGACTCGATAGACGTGATGTTAACAATCACGCCATCGTTTTGTTTTTTCATCACCTTTGCTGCCGCTTGCGTACAAAGAAACACTGAACGCAGGTTGGCGTCCACAACGTGGTCCCATTCGTCGGGCGTCATTTCCAGAACGCTGTGCAGCGGATAAGTCCCCGCGTTGTTGATGAGCACATCCACCCGCTTAAATCGTTCCACCGCGCGCTCTATGAGGCGCGCCGCGTCTTTCTCTTGCGTCAGGTCGCCCTGCACAGCGATGCCAATGCCGCCACGCTCTTGAATCTGCTGCGTCACCTTTTGCGCCCCAGTCTCGTTCGAATTGTAATGCACGATCACGCTGGCGCCCGCTTCAGCGAACCGCCGGGCGATACCTTGCCCCAAACCGCTACCAGCCCCTGTAACCACCGCGATCTTGTCAGTAAAATCGAAGAGAGCTTTAACGGGTGGAATGTTCATAGTCCGTAAGACGGAGAATGGAGCCCGCGGGAATCCACCGCTCAGCGTGGCGGCGATTTGTGATCTCATACACACTCTTCAAAAATAAGTCCGTGTCACTGAAATCTGGAAAGACGCAAACAGCTCCCTCTGCCGACAACCGTCTTGCTCGATTACCCGTGGCAATACCAACGAACGGAATACCAACGCTGCGGCAGGCGCGAGCATCCCATACCCCGTCTCCAACGTAAACAGCGCGGCCAAGTTCGCCATATCGCTCGGTAGCTCTCTGCATCGACAATCTGATGATGGACTCTCTATCAAACGCATCGTCGCTCGATGCCGCCGGATAATCGTCGTAGCACAAACCAGCAGTCGCCATCTTTAACCGAGCGGAGTCGCGCCACGCCCCAGTAGCGAGGGCAACGCGATGCTTCTCGCTCCCATCCAAGCGCGAAAGCAACAGAGGCGCTCCGGTGACCGCTGCAAAAGCAGCTTCGGATGAAGCCCGTGCAAGCAAAGCCACAAAGTGCTGGCGAAACCGTGAAGTCTCACTTGGTGATGGAAGCCGTCCGGTGCGAGCCTCGTGAATCTCGCGGAAAACACCGAAATCAGTTGCGTGCTTGTAGCGCAACCAATCGCTGTCCACGTCGGTGAAACCACACACTTCAGCGAGCGAACGCACAAAGCACTCTCCGTCGGTCTTCATGGTCTGAGTCAGTGTGCCGTCAATGTCGAATATTACCAAGTGCATGGAGAAGCGTGTCTAACGTTAAAGATGAGCCACGCGCGGACCAGCGTGCTGACGACCTCAATCGAGATCCAGGCGAAGAATATATTCTTCCGTGTCTTCGCCTCTGCCATTGGCAAAATCTTTGTTTTCTCCGATTTTAAAACCGCAGTTCTGCAGCACTCTTATCGACCCGATGTTGTCCATTGCCGCCCTGGAGAAAATCGGCCGATCTACAATAAGGTGGAGCATTCTATTGAGCGCTTGAGTCGCTAATCCTTTTCCCGGGAACTCTTTTCCAAGCCAATAGGTGACTTCCATGTTTTCTCCATGCGGATAGCACGCTATGTAACCAGCGACTTGTCCCTCTGCCACAATCGTTTTCGTTGTGTTTTGTGGCGACTTCAAAATTTTATCCCAATGGGTGTCGAAAGCTACCTTGTCCTTTGGGTCTTTAGAGACGAATGCTGCCATCCTGATCGCTTCCGGGTCCGAGTTGATGCTCATAAAGAGTTTCGAGATCGCAAGACTCGACTTCCCTCGTGATACTCTCGAATCTATTCATTGTTTTTTGCCTAACGAAAGCTTAGCCCCGGGTTTGTGGCAAACCACTTCGATGTTGTGCCCGTCCGGACCAATGACGAAAGCTGCATAGTAGTTCGCGTGGTATTCCGGGCAGAGACCAGGCGCACCATTGTCTTTGCCACCCGCCTCCATAGCGGCGTGATAGAAAGCATCGACTTGCTGGCGATTCTCAGCCGTGAACGCCAAGTGAAGATGCGCCGGCTTCTCCTCGGTTTGGTACAGGCACAATGAAGCCTTACCCTTTGGGCTAAGCTCGACACCGAACGTCGGCGGCCCCTCCGAGACAACAGCTACGCCGAGCGATTCGAGTGCCTTGAGAAAGAACGCTTTGCTCGCGGCATAGTCGCTGACTCCGAATTTGATGTGGTCAAACATAAGTTCTGAAGCAACGGCTATTGTTGAAAACAATACGGCGGGAGTGTGTGAGGGCCAAGACGCGAATCACGCCGCTCTACGGCAAACTAAAAATCGGGCTCATATTGATGCACTGCCGGGAGCGTAATCGCACTAGGGTAGCCGGTACCCGAGAAGAAGTCGAGAGTGTCGTGGCAAGCACACTGAACGCATTTCGAGGCGGGGCCGGTGGCTTATTGATTCGTTAAATGGTTCGCGTAATTATCACGCTCGCCTTCTTCGCACGATCATCTACTTGCAGGCACGCATTTGAACCGAATCTCCGCAGATGCATACTGTCCGGGTTTCGAGTCCTGTGCTGTGCTGTTCAAGGGAATCATCTGGCCACCTTTGCTCCGACAGAACTCCGCAGCTTGCTGGTAGAGCCGCGCTTTGACGGCACTGCCGGCAAGATCAGTAGATTTGCCGACACCGGCCATCTTGTAAGTGTTCAGTCCGATTTGAACGACGCGGTCTGTCCCCGAAGTGGCGCATCCGCAAATACAAACCACGATCCCGACAATGGAAATGAAAGATCGAAAAGCTTTCATAGGGTGAGCATCAGTCTTGCTAAGAAGAGCATTGCAACAGCGAGCCAAGCGGAAGGCGAGCAAAAAAAGCTGAGGCACCACGGCGAAAAGGGCCGTTGGCTTCATCGATTGGTTAGACTTCACGGAAATCGAATCGAACCGCCGACCACACGATCTTGGCGGCGCCATTTTCCGGCGATACGTTTATAAACTTGGTATTCTTCCCATCGTGGATTGCGCGGGGTGTGGTAAACGTGAATTTCTTGTGAACTCACAACGTCGATTAAGTAAATCTTTCTTGCTGCGCCGTTCATTAAGCTTCTATCGAGAGCAATAGCCGCACGAAGCTCGGGTTTGGGGACCTGGTCTACGCGGCCATAGATCGGAATACTGTCTAGAACAATCGTTGGCAGCTCTTGTAGCGAGAGTTCTGTGCATCCGACGAGAACTGCCAGTAGCGGGAATAGGGCGGCGAGTGCGACTGGCATGAAGTCTAACGAAACGAAGCTCAGCCGCGGCTACCTGGAGCGCGGCTGAAAATGTCTGGAACTGTTTTGATCATAAAAATATGGACGCACAGCGGATAGCCGTCGGCTGCAGCGCTTGGTTAGGCGAATTCAATTTTCCGAAGCATGACGACAGATTCTTTGTCGCCGACCTCGCGCTCATATATCGCCCATCCGTTCTTTTCATAGACTGAAGCGGTCACAGCGAGGCAGTCGATGAAAAGGCCTTTGATGCGGGCTCGTGCAGCGATCGAAGCGGCTTCATGGAGAATCATCGAGGCAATCCCTCGGCGACGAAAGTCCGGCCTGACGTAAACTGCAGCGACCCAGGGCGCATATCGGGGGCGATGAATGCAGTCGTTTTCGATGACGCAGCAACTTCCAACTGGTTCGCCCTCGGCCAGAGCGATCACGCTATACGGCACAGTATCCAGTTTCGTGTGGGTACGGAGCCAGTTGAAAACAACCTCGGGCGAGTCGCACCGCTTGCTCCACCACTCTTCGTAGATCCAGCGCCCAACGGTCTCGAGGTGCTCTGGGCACTCCGACAGCTGCTTAAGGACGATCGTCACTCCGCGGGACATTATCGCCTAACGAAAAATAGATAAGCCACGGCTATCGTTGAAAAACAATACGGCGGGAGTGTGTGAGCGCGGAGACACGAACCGCACTAGAGTAGCCGGGAGCTGAGACGAAGTCGAGGGTGTCGTGGCAAGCTCACTAACGTTGCATCGCAATGGGGCCGTTGGCTTCATCGATTGGTTAGATCCATTATCTTCAGTCTAGCTTGTCATGATCAGCTGATCATAGTTGTCGATCGAGCGTGAATCGATAATCCATTTTCCAGCGCGTGTCTGAGCGGTGAAAGTGCTCCTAATGAACGGGCCGAACGTCCAAGCTCACCCACGGCTGCCCGTGACGCGGGTAGCCGTTGGGTGCAGCGCCTTTGTTCGGCTTTTTTTGTTTTGATCCGCAACTCTCCGTATTAGACCTGCGCCATGCCTCCATCTACCGCCAGATCCACGCCGGTGATATAGGAACTTTCATCAGAAGCGAGGAACACTACGACAGACGCGATTTCCTCGGGCTTGCCTCTGCGGCCGAGCGGAACCTGCGAGACGAACTGAGCTGCAGCCTGTTCGACCTGTTCAGGTGGAAGGCCCACCTTGTCCAACGCCGGAGTTTCGATTGGGCCAGGACTCATCGAATTCACACGAATCTTGCGGTCTTTCAGTTCCAGAGCCCAGCCACGCGCGAAGCTGCGCACGGCCGCCTTGCTAGCGGCGTATGCGGTAAACCCTGGTAATCCCATCACGTTCGAGACAGAAGAGTTGAGGATAATCGAGCCGCCATCTTTGAAGAGGGGAAGGGCCTTCTGCACCGTAAAGAACAATCCCTTCACGTTTACGTCGAAGGTCTGGTCGAAATGAGACTCGGTCGCCGTTGCAAGCGGCGCGATTGTCCCTCCGCCTGCGTTCGCGAAAAGCACGTCGATGTGACCGTGCTTTTCTTTCACAACGGCATAGAGCCGATCCAGATCTTCCAAGCGCGATACGTCACCCGCGACTGGCGTGACGTTTCTCCCGATAAACGCTGCGGCTTCTTTCAGCTCTTTCTCACGCCGGCCTGTGATCACGACGTGGGCACCTTCTTCCACGAAGCGCTTGGCTGTGACCAAGCCCATCCCGCTGTTGCCGCCAGTTATGACCACGACTTTTCCTGTAAGTTTACTCATGACTTTCTCCTGTTTGGGGGCACCCGGAAGCGGGCGCCTTGGTTTCATTTGGTACTATACTTGCAACTTGCAAGTTGTCCCGATTTAAACGATGTTCTTGCAACTTGCAAGTGATTTTGGTACGATAACAGAAATGGGAAAAGCCAAGTCTGATTGCAGGCAGTCAGGGTGCCCGATTGCTTTTACCCTCGATATTTTCGGGGATAAGTGGTCAATTCTTATCGTTCGCGACATGATTCTGAACGGCAAGAAGCATTACGGCGAACTCTTGGAGTCCCCGGAACGTATTGCGAGCAATATCCTGGCTGATCGCCTCAAGCGACTTGAAGAAGCCCGCATCATCACGAAGAATCCCGATCCCGAGAACCGGAAGAAATATGTTTATGAGCTGACGCAGAAGGGAGTGGCCCTTCTTCCGCTAGTGCTTGAAGCAGCTATTTGGGGTTCTAAGTATGTTCCCGAGAATAGCACTCCGAAGGAGTTTTTAAGACGGCTCAAAAAAGATCGAGACGCCGTTACCCAAGAAATTCTTGAGTCCCTAAGACGCAAAGAATCCATTCTGGATAGGAAACATAAGCTGCCATTTTGAGCGAAGATCAGAATAGGTTGCCCTGCGGGTAACGCCGGGCAACAGGGTTATTTTTGTGCCGAACAAGAACAAGCCGAGCGACGGCGGACGAACCGAGCGTTGCTCGGAGTGGAAGCGTGGCAGTCATCTCAAAAGTCGAGCGTACAGCGGTCCGCCGTTCGCTCCATCGCATGGTTAGGTCTTTGTGAGTCTGTTGGCGGCAGCGGCGCCACGATCTGCTCGCAGCTCCATCACAAGTTCTTCGCCCCCATCGCCGTGGCACAGATACTCTGGTACAAGTTGGAATCCGCATTTTTGTAAGACACGTATCGAAGCGAAATTGTGCTTTGCCACATGCGCGTAAACTGGTCGCGTCTTTATCTTGGTCAAGAATTGGGCCACGGCCTCACTGGCGATGCCCTTCCCCCAGTGGGTCTTGCCGAGCCAGTAGCCGATGTTCGGCTCCTCCGCCGCTTCCCAATAGACAACGTTGCCAACCACGGCGTCGTCCGCCAAGATGGTGTTGAGGATTCCGGTCTGGTTCGTCTCCTTATTCATGATTTTGGCCCAGTGCGCCATAAAGGCGTCGCGGTCGCGGCTAGGGAACGCCGCCATCTGCGTCGCCTCCGCATCCAACTGATGCTCAAAAAAAATCGGCAGATCTTCCTTGGTCACTTCGCGGAGCGTAATAATCATCTGATCAGATCTAACGAGAAAGAGATAAGCCACGGCAATCGTTCAACAACAATACGGCGGGAGTGTGTGAGCGCGAGGACGTAAATCGCACTAGGGCAGCCGGGAGCCGAGACGAAGTCGAGGGTGTCATGGCAAACACCCTGAACTTTTCTTGCAAACGGCGCGTTGGCTTCGTCGTTTGGTTAGATGGCTTTTAGCGTGAAAAGCTAGTCTTCACAATTTTCAAGGTGCGTTGTGAGATGTCGTAACTGACCTCGATCCCTGTGCTCTCGCCGGTCAGCTCTCGGGGTCGTACCCGAACTCGCGGAGTTCCTGCGAGCAGCGGCAGGCTTTGGCGATCTTCGCGGCCCATTGGACGGCGGCTTCGCGCGACGGGAGTTCCAGGACACAGAAGCCGCCGTCGAACTCCTTGGTCTGCGGGTAGGTCTCGTTCGTGACGGTGCCGTCGGCGGCGACCATCAGCGGCGCGACGTCCTCGTTGATACCACCGCCGAACACATAGACGCCGGCATCCTTCGCCTCGCGTATGACCGCGTGTGCCGCTTCGCCGACGGCAGCCATGTCTTCGTCGGAGATGTCCATCGCCGATCCGGGGAAGGAGATAAGGTACTTCGTCATCGTTCGGTCCTTTGGGTGTAAGTTTCGGAATTGGTGTGAGGCCTAACGAGAAAGAGATAAGCCACGGCAGGCGGAGCCGAGCTTTGCTTTCACTTCTTCCTTCATAATTCTTCCCTCATACTTGCCTCGCAGCGGCCTGCCGTTGGCTTCATCGATTGGTTGGACTTGCCGGTCAGAACGGGCGGCACAGCTGTCTGAACTTGGGACTCATGCGGCGCGTGAAAATCACTTTTGGCGTTCGAGCATGGTTAACACACCACTTCGCTGACGAATCACAAGGTGATCGTCGTCAAACACCGCAAGCGAAAACTCCATGTGTGTTGCATCCCGAGGATGACTGCCTCCATTGAAATCCATCACGAGCTTGTTTTCGCGCAGCTGCCACTTGCCTGTATCGAAAACCACGGGCGGCTGATGTGTATATGTCACAGCCCACTCGCGCGACGTGAATGTGTGGTCTTTTCGGTAATTGATTTGACCGGCATCGTCGCGTCCCGTGACTCTCCAGCTGCCCACGAGCTTCGAATCGGCTGATCGCTCGCAACCGACGAACATTGCAAGACCACACGCGGCGATGGGAATAATGCGGATCGGCATCTAACGAGAAAGAAATAAGCCACAGCTATCGTTGAAAAACAATACGGCGGGAGTGCGTGACCGCGAAGACGCGAATCGCACTCGGGAAGCCGGGAGCCGAGACGAAGTCGAGGGTGCTGTGGCAATCACGCCGGACGTATTTCGCAGTGGGGCCGTCGGCTTCATCGATTGGTTAGATGGTTCGTTTCTCATCGCAAGCGAGCGTGGAAAAAGCGCGTCGGACGCTTCAGCGATGCGGGCATCCGGGCCAACAGCACGGCCTGCGCATGCCTCCCCGCATCTTATCGATGCCGACCTCGATGCGGCGTTTCCTAGTGGCTTCTTGCTTGGCCGAAGTGACCCAACAAATCCACTCGTTTCGCGCCAGCGGGGTGATATCGGCCCAGAGGTTTTTGACGGTGGCGTTAGATTCGATCGCCCTCCGGAAGTCTGCTGGTAGCTTATGAACCGCGCCGTCGGCGATTTTTTGATTCGTCATACATCACCCATGTCTTTTCCATCTAACAGAACGGAGCTCGCCACCGCTGGCGGGCAAACACACTAGGCTCATTTCGCCATGGGGCCGTTGGCTTCATCGATTGGTTAGCTGGTGCTATGGGCCTCGTCAACCTTCCAGGGCCTGCAGCGACTCCGGCAACGTTTGCCCTCCATCCACCACGAGCGTCTGACCCGTGATAAAGCTTGCCTCTTCAGAGGCTAAGAACGCCGCCGCGTACCCGATCGCCTTCACCGTGCCCAAGCGCTTCAGCGGAATCGCAGTGGCCATCGT
>Ga0081540_1003477_pt1 | contig 12428 bp, 11 predicted proteins | sample TabmetS2T1R1_FD_71024 | JGI IMG/M metagenome (GOLD analysis project Ga0081540, IMG submission 71024) | Tabebuia heterophylla rhizosphere microbial communities from the University of Puerto Rico - S2T1R1 | ecosystem: Host-associated > Plants > Roots > Rhizosphere ...
GTGGCGCCTGGCGATGTCGGCGAGCGAGGCGTAGTCGCTGGCCACTCCGTAAGCGTCGACGGCGAGGATGGCGACGGTGCGATCCGTAATCCTGCGCTCCACGTCCTGCGGGTCGAGGCGCATGGTCAGGTCGTCCAGGATATCCGCGAAGACCGGTTCGGCGCCCACCCAGTCAACGGCATGAGGTGTGGCGCAGAACGTGAATGACGGCACGATCACCTCGCCAGAGGTAATTCCCGCGGCCCGCAGCATGGCCATCAACCCGACCTGGCCATTGCAGAAGACGAGGGACGGGACACCGAGATATTCGCTCAGACGTCGCTCGAATTCGACAACCCAACGGGAATTGTTCGCGACCTGCCCGGTTTCCAGCGCCGTCTCAAAAGCGGCCAGGAACTGCTCTGCTTTGGGAAAGCTTGGACGCACGATATTGAGAGGACTTTGTGCCCGGGGCATCGGAAATTCAGGCACCACCGCGTCAGTCCTCTCGAGTCTACGTCGAATACCGCTATAGTCCTGCAACTTTGGCTCCATGGTGATGTGGCATGCCCACGCCACGGGTACTCGCGACTGACATCAGCTCGCGGCAACCATGCACATGTCGAGCTGCTGCGGACTTGATGCACAAGCAGCTTGCGCACGTCGCCTGACAAACGACGTTGAACAGGGAAGCAGGTCGACTAGTGATACTCTTTCCTTCCTGACGCCGACGTGATCGGGATTCTCCGCAGCCAAAGCTGCCGCGACCACCGCTCCGTATTCTCGCGATACCAATCGATCGTCCGGCTGAGGCCATCCTGCCAACTAAAGCTTGGTTTCCAGCCGAGCACGCGATTGATCTTCGACCAATCACCGGTATGTCTCACGACCTGTCCGGGCCGGTCGCCGACAAATTCGATCTTGGCGGGCGAATAATTCATCTTTGATATGATGTCGTGGGCGATCTCGTTGATCGTGCGGTGTTGGCCGGTCGCGACATTGAAGACCTCGCCATGGACGAGCTCGCCGGGGGCCTGAAGGACAAGATCGATCGCGCGGCAGGTATCCTCCACGTAAACGAAATCGCGGGCGGCCACGCCGCCGCCGTGAACCGTCAGCGGCTCGTCGAGCATCGCGCTGGTGATGAAGCGCGGGACGAGCTTTTCGAGGTGCTGCATCGGGCCGAAATTGTTGAAGGGCCGAACGATCACAACGGGGATATTGTAGGTTGCCCAATAGGAATAGATCAGCCGGTCGGCACCGCATTTGGCGCTTGCGTAAGGGCTCATCGGATTCAGCGGATGGTTTTCATCCATCATGTCCGAGACCGCATTTCCATACACCTCGGATGTCGAGACGTGGATAAAGCGCTTGATATTGTGTCCGAACCTGGCGACCGCATTCGCAAGCGTCTGAGTTCCCAGCACGTCGGTTTGGAAGAACTGGAGGCTATCGTGAATCGAGCGCGTGACGTGAGTTTCTGCCGCCAGATGGATCACCACGTCGGCTTCTGCCACAAGCGTGTCGACCAGCGCGGCGTTGCAAACATCGCCGTACCAGAGTGACCCGCGAGAATCGTGCAAGCGAACCATATCGGGCGGAAGATTTTCGACGGCGCCCGCGTAAGTCAGTGCGTCGAGGACCACGACTCTATCGAGAGGATACTTCTCCATGAGGTAGTGGACCAGATTTGCACCGATAAACCCTGCACCCCCGGTAACCAGAATAGTTCGCATTCGAAATCCCATTCGCAACGCGTTGCAAGGCCGTGAAAGCGCGAGTTATAGGCTGAACTCCACGTCGCCGAATTTCATGCGTGGCGACCGCGTCAGTCATCTCGATTCCACGATGTCTATTGGTTACCGATATCGTCCCTAGCTTGCGCGGAGCATGCCGCGCCGCGGGGATTTTCTGAAAACATGCACATTTGGAATGGTGCGGCTATGGCGAATCAGGATCGACTGCTGGCTAATGAATCGTATCGGCATCCGCCCTAACGCCACGGTTGAAAAATGAAGAACTTCGTCGTCAATCTCGATCGCCAGCCCGAAAAATTCGAAAGATTCCTGAAACGGAATGAAGGCTGCGGAATCGCCTTCGAACGTTTCCCGGCGGTTGACGGATTGAAATTGACCGACGAGGAAGTCATGGCGATGGGGATTGTCGCTCCCGGTTCGCGATTCGCCCCGGGCGCGGTCGGCGGTACCGCCTCGATGTCGCGGATATGGAAGATGGTCGCCGAGCAGGATCAGCCGGCCCTCGTGTTTGAGGACGATTGCACGATCCGTCACGACATTCTCGCGCGCCTGGAGACGCTTCTTCCGTCCCTTGGCGACTGGGATATCCTGGTACTCGGCTGCAATACGGATTCGGTACTCGATATCGAGCTGGCGCCAGGCATGAAGTCGATGATGGTCTTTCGGCCTCAGCGCCCGGATGACGTGAGCGACGCCGCTTTCCAGCGAGCGACGTCCCAGGTTGCGGCCTTCAGGCTGAACTGCTGTTTTGGCCCGGGCGGGTATGTACTATCCCCTGCAGGAGCGCGGAGAATGTATCCGTATTGGCTCCCGATGGACAACCGCCTGGTGACCATCGAGGCGCTTGGCAACCGCGCAATGACGACGTTCGGGGCCGATATGATGGGGAACAGCATCTATCGCTTCGTTAAGGCGTATACTTGTCTCGCACCGCTTGTGGTGCCCCGCAACGATAATGCGACCTCAACGACTCTCAGTCATGTCCCGAGTGCGGCGCGCATTTGGGGTTAGGATTTGGGGCCAGATGCAGATCACCTTTACGGGGGTGCAGAGCTGATGAACGCAGATCGAGAGTCGGTCGTCATCGCCTGAGTGCGCTTTCCGCGGCTGGGCGGGCGGCTTGCCTGCCGGTTTACCCCGATATGGATTCGGCCGTGGCGGGCGAGGTTTGCGAATGAGCTTCTTCACGGTAGCAGGGCGTTGCACAAAATGAAACTCGCGATCATGCAGCCGTACTTTCTTCCCTACATCGGCTACTATCAGCTCATTGCTGCGGTCGATGTCTTCGTCGTCTACGACAACATCAAATACACCAAGAAGGGATGGATCAACCGCAACCGGATGCTGGTCAACGGAAAGGACGTCCTGTTCTCACTTTCGTTGAAGAAGGATTCCGATGCCCTGGATATTCGTGACAGGGAATTGGCGGCCGATTTCGATCGTGCAAAGCTGCTCAATCAATGGCGGGGAGCCTATCGCACCGCGCCGTTCTTCAAGGAGACCTTTCCGCTTCTGGAAGAGATTGTCGGTTTTCAGGACCCCAATCTATTTCGCTATATCTTCAATTCGCTGCGCATGACCTGCGAGCATCTGGGTTTGAAGACCGCCTTCAAGATCTCGTCCGAGATTCCCATCGACCATTCGCTCAAGTTTCAGGACAAGGTCCTTGCATTGTGCGAAGCGATGGGGGCGCGAAAGTATATCAACGCGATTGGCGGCCTGGAGCTTTATGATCCAGAGGTTTTTGGAGCCCGCGGTATAGAATTTAGAGCTCTCCGAACAAGGCCATTTCCCTACGAACAATTCGGCCAGGCTCAGGTGCCGTATCTTTCGATTGTCGACCTGCTGATGTTCAATTCGGTTGCGAAGCTCCGGGACGTCATAGTCGGCAACTACGACCTGGTTGGAGGCACTAGCTCCGAACCGTCGGATGCTCAAACAATAACCTAAAGTGCGATGACGATTCATCCTGATCTCATCGCGCTCTAGTCCGAAACCGGACGCAAGGCCAAACCGCCAAAGCTCCGAAAGGAAATCGCCGGGTCAGGCTTTTGATCGCCCAGGTTCGCAAACCAGGAAAATGCTCGAGCAGAGATCCGGATACTGCTGGCCCAATTTGTAGGCTCCCTCGAGATAGGCTTCCGAAATGATGTCCGTCTGCAGCAAGCGATCCCACTGGAAGTTGGCCAGGGCTTTGAAAAACACCCCGGAGCGATGGATCACATTGAGTCCCGCCGCAACAGCATCACGCTCCAACGTATCCAACGAATAGGTGATGCGATGGCCGTGCTCTGCTTCCGCAGGAGTAATGGCGGAGTTGTGCGAGATCAGTCCCATCTTGACCGCAATCTGCCTCGACGGGGCATGCGCATTCGGGCATGCCAAGAACAATCGCCCATTTTCCGAAAGCCAGTTTTCGTTGATCAAGCGCAAGACGAGTTGGGGATCGTCGAGATGCTCGAGAACGTGGGTCATCACGATATTGTCGTATCGCCTCGGCAATTGCACCGTTTCAAATGTCGAGTTGATGAACTGAATCCTGGAACCGAAACGGCTCTTGGCTTCCGCAATCGCGACATCCGATGCTTCGACGCAGGTTATATCTTGGAAGAAAGGCAGAAACCTCTTGGTGAATTCGCCGGTATAGCTTCCCAGCTCGAGAAGACTTTCGCCTCTGAAGAAGGGCGCAAAGGACCGGATCATGAATGGCTGCATCACATCGAAATCGAACTGGTACGCGTACTTCTGATTGTCCACGTTGCCAGTATCGTTCAGCTCGCGATTGTAGTCTCTCATCTGCGACATAAGGGTCTCTCAAAGATTGCGCGGTTATACCAACTCGGCCAATCCAAAGCCGAATTTGCCAAACTCATTCCCATTGTAGAGCATGTAGACTCTGTCATCGCAGGCGAAAACATGCGGATAGCACTGCATCTGCGAATCCCAGCCGTCCTGCGAAAGGTCCATGCCGCCCTTCGAGTCGTCTCGCGTCCAGCTGATCAGGTCCTGCGAGTAGGCGTATCCGAGACGATAGCTGTTGCTGCCTTTTTCCCGGAAGCCGTGGCAGGGACGGAAGCAGAAATACATATGATAGGCGTCATTGCGGCTGAAGACCGTCGGCAAAGCCTGGCATTCATCGTCGCCGATGCAATCAGCGATGATTTGCTTTGCATTCCTTTGCCAGTTGATTGCGTCCGTGGATGTGGCGCAGGCGATCTTGTAGACTCTGTCGGGTGGGTCGGTTTCGGAGAACGATTTCCATCTCGTTCCGAAAATGTACCACATGTAGTAAATGCCGCCGATCGACATCACGAATGAATCGGCGATCAAGAAAGGTTCGTGCAGAGAGGCGGTCATGACCGGACCCGTTCCGTGCTTTCGAAACGTCCGTCCGCCGTCCGTGCTGATGGCAAGGCCAATCGATGAATCCGCGCTGACCGAGGCCTTTCGATTCCATCCCGTGGTGAATCCAAGCACTCTGTCGCCGTCATCGAATACATGCATGGGGAAAATGCCATGCTCGTCGAAGGCCCCGAGCTCTCCCAGCTCGATAACCGTGTGCTCGCAGACATCGAGAATCTCGCCCATGTTCCTGGCGAAATCCACGTAGGCGACGTGGCTTAGATATTTCCCGACCTCGTCTCGTCTACGAGTTGAGAAATAGACCCGCACGCGATCCTTCAGAACCAGCGCCTGCGGCGACTGGGCGAACTCCAAACAATCGTTTGGCAGTTTATGTTCGGTGGGGTCGAAAATCTTCCCGAGCTTCCTCCACTTCATGGCTTGAACCAATCCGGGGAGTTTTGCAGGCGAGCCAAACCGATGCCTGCGCGGCCCATCTCATTTCCCTGATAGATCATGTACGTCTCGCCGTCCAAACCGAACACGTGGCCATAGTTCACCATTTCAGAATCCCAGCCCGCGGCGGAAACCTCCATTCCCGCGACCTCGTCATTTCTCTTCCAGTTCACGAGGTCTTCCGAAACAGCGTAGCCAATGCGATATCCGCCTTCCCGGCCTTTGTAGTTCTGGCTTTGCCGATAGGAATAGAACATGTGAAAACGGCCCGCCCGTTCGATGACGTCGGCGCCCGCCTGGCATTCGTCTTCACCCAGCTTGTCTTCGATCAAGTCGACGCCGGCCTTCCGCCAGCTCAGTCCGTCGGAGGAGGTGGCCATGCGAATCTTGTAGACCGGCTCGGGCCTGCCCGAAGTCTTCAGCCACCGCTTGCCCGCGACGTACCAGAGGTACCATTGGCCGTTGAATCTTCGAATCCGCGGGCTTCCTAGCAGAAACGGTTCGTCCGGGGTGTATGAAAGCACCGGTCCTTGGCCAATCCTCTCAAAGGATTCGCCATTGTCGTTGCTGATGGCGATGCCGATCGCGGCGTTGAACGGGACCGACTCGCATCGCGTCCACCCCGCATAGTACGCACGGATCTGGTTGTCGTGCCGGATCACCGAGACCGGATTCGTTCCGAATTCGTCGAAGGTTCCGCACCCGCCGAGCCTCATCACCGGTTCGTTGCAAATCCGGACCACCCGCGTCGGCGTCCTTCGGTCCAGCTCGATGAACGCAATGTAGCTCTTGTATTGGCCGAGCTCGTCCGGCGCAGGCCTCGAGCAAAAATAGACTCTGATGACATCGTCGAAAATCAGGACGCTCGGAGATTGCGCGAATTCGCGCATCCAAGGATGGTCTGTGTGGTCGCGGGGGTCAAAGAGCTTTCCAAGCTTTTCCCATTGCAGCATGGCCTGATCTCAATCCTCGAGCCGTCGAAGCCGGTTTGCGCCGGTCTTCAGTCCGCCGTAGTAGTAGTCGTTGAAGCCTGCGGCTTCCATCAGCTCGAATACCTTTGGCATGTTGTATTCGACCCGATGCAGTTCGAAGCTCTGGCCGTCGAACGTTGCGAACGCCGCCCGTGGATCGCCGTCGCGCGGTTGTCCGACCGATCCGGGATTGCAATAGGTCTTTCCGCCGAAGTGATGGACACTTTGCACGTGGGTATGGCCGCTTACGAAGATGCTGCCGGACAGTCGCGCAAAATAGGCTTCGTCGGGCTCCTTGATGTATTCATCGATCGGGTCCGACCATCCGCCATGGACGACTTGAGCGTCCCCCACTTGCATGTGCACCCGAAACGTCCTCAGCCAGTTCAGATTCTCCGGCGTGATCACCTTGCGCTGATAGACCAGACATTCGTTGACGCTCTTGGACCGGATGCAAAAGCCCCCGAAGCCCAGGTACCAGTCATGGTTGCCAAGAAGGCTTTTGATGCCGCGCCTTTTCAGCTCGTCGCAGCATTCGTTCACCTGAGAGTAGTATCCGACCACGTCGCCGACGCAGAAGATCTCGGTGACGCGCATGCGGTCGAGCTCGGCGAGAACCGCCGACAGCGCCTCGAAATTCCCATGGATGTCAGAGATGAACGCTATTTTCATAGAAGATATGATCCTCCGTATAGCGGACGGCTCGACCGCGCTTGATGTCCGGCTGGACCGGCATCTGGTTCTCGATGGCCATGTCAACCGCCATCAGTGCTTCGTTGTATCCAAAGGCGGCGCGTATCGACGTGGACGAAGAGATCCTCGGGTTGATCTCGAGCAGCTTCAGGCCGTGGTCGGTCCTGCGAAACTGAAAATTGGTCGGTCCGACGGGAGAGAACGCCTGACATAGATCCCGAACCGCTTCGGAAAACTCCGCCTCATCGACAACCTCGGCCTTTTCCGTGAACCCGTCCTTGGAGAGTTTTCGTCGAAGCGCCATGATCGCCGAATAGCTCCCACGGCCGTCGCAAAACGCGGACACCGTGAATTCCTCGTCATCGCGTCCGACGATAGGCTGGGCCATCAGTGTCAGCTTTGTCGCGGGATCAATCGCGGCGAATTGCTCCGCGGTTGCGACCACCACGATTCCCTTGGAGCCAAAACCCCGGCGAGGTTTCAGCAGAAACGGCAGGCCGCATGTCTCATTGAGAAAATCGAAGTCCATTTCCAGATGGCTCGGGATCGCATAGGGCAGCTTCAGTTCGAGCTGGCGCTGGTAAAACGCCCATTTGTCGGCGCATCTGGCGATCAGGTCGGGTGAATTCAGGACGACCCTGGTTCCGGTCGATTCAATCTCGGCCAGTCGGTCCGTCCATTTGTACATGTCTGCATCGATGCCGGGGATCGCCACGTCGACGCGATGCTTGCGCAGCAGCGCGAGAAGCCAATCGAGGTAGTCCGGCGCATCCGTCCTGGGCACCCGTTCAAAGACGTCGCAGAACCCTGATGCCACCGAGTCGGTATAGATCGAGGTGGCGATCAGCTTCATCGGGCTGTTCGATCTGTTCAGGGAGCGCAAGATTCCGTAGCCGACGATTCCTGCGGCGCCGGAAACCAATATCGTTCTCATGACGCCAGCCTTCGATGAGCCGCTTCCATCTGCATGCCCTGCGCCATTGAGATGCGGGGAAAATAGTCGAGCAGTCGGAACAGCGTCTCGTCACAAGCAAAGCCATTGCTCGGGATGTCAGGCTTGTCTTTCAGGAAGGCGACCTTGCTCTTGCTCCCGAAGGCGGAAATGGCCGCCGCCGCAATTTGCGAGTAGGTGACATTGTCGGGGTGCACGCAAGGGTAGGTGCCGGCAATCTTCGTCGCGATGACGGCCGAGATGATTTTGGCTACGTCCTGCGCGTGAATGAAGTTCCGCAAAGGGTCGTTCGAGCCAAACAGATTGATGTCTTCATGGCCCTGGGCCTTGTCCATGATGGCGTACAGGAATGGCTGATGCCTTCGAAACCCTGGTCCCACACCATAAATCTGGGACGGCTTCAGGACCGCGACCGGCAGGTGGAATTCCCGGCCGCAAAACTGCGCGACGTCCTCCGAGTGCCTCTTTGAGAGCGAGTAAGCGCCGAAGAAGGGAGACGCGCTCCCGAGATCCGCAAAAATGCTGGAGATGTGTACAAGGTGCTTTGCGCCTGCCTTCGAGCTGGCATGGCAGAGCTTCATCACACCAAGCACGTTGACATCCATCGCTTGCAGGACGTCGGTCGGTTCCTTGCCCCCGAAAGCCGCGGCCACGTTCACGACGCAGTCGATCCCGTCAGGAATTTGAATGTCGCGCGAACACAAGTCCAATTCGACATCGCAGTCCTTGCGCCCAGCCGTCAGCAGCTCGCAGCGTTCACGAAGAAGCGGGATGAGCGTCTGAGCCAGCGAAGAGGTCCCCCCAACGAGCAGGACCCTCATGATCGCGCCGGATCGACTGGAGTGAGCTGGGCCAGCATCCCGCAGGACAGTTCCGGGTAGTCAATTCCGATCTCGCACATGGCCTGAATGACGTTGTCCGCGAGATTCAGCGACAGGATCTGACTGGTCGCGAGGGGCTTTAGATAGATACCTTCCAGTTTTTCGATCTTGTAACCGGCATCGCCCACCAGCTTGGTGAGTGAGCTGACCGTAAAGTAGCGCTGATGCCCGAGGAGGAGATCGTTCTCCGAGAGAGCCTCCATGTCGGGCAGCATCCCCGCCAGATGTCCTACCCTCCGGTTCATGACCTCGGCGTTCGGGACCGCGACGAAAAGCTTGCCTGTAGGTGTCAGGAACTTTCTGAAACGCTGCAGGATCAAAAGGGGGTCGTCGACATGCTCGAGGATGAACCCCATGACGATGAGGTCGAATCGTTCCTTGGTCTCGAACTCCTCGAAGTAGGTTTCGATGACTTCGCTTCTGTTGTCCGGAAATTTCAGCTTGAAGTTCTGGATGACGGCGGGAGAGCCTTCGAGAACGACATGGCGCGCGCATCGGTCCGAGAAAATCTCGGTGGCAAAACCATGCCCGAGTCCGAGATCCAGAACGGAGCGCGGATCCTTGACGATTTGAGCAATCCGTTTCGGATACCAGGTCAGCAGAATTTCGTTGTCGAAATCGTAGATGTTCTTGCCCTGATAGGCCGCGACATGGACGTCCAGTTGATTGCTCGTGGCCAAATGACCGTCCTCTCCACCGAAGACCAGATCGAAAGACCGGACAAGGTGCGCCGGTCGCTATTTGCTGCCATATCAGCGCCCCCTTTGATTCGCCACGCGACGGAGCGATGAGGCGAAGGCGGTGTCAAGCTTCGTGCAAGCTACAGGCGGGATAGTCGAATGGCGGCGAGCTTCCCTAGGAGTCGGGAGGCGGGGTTGCTGCCTGCTGTCCCATGATCTGGAAGGTTCCCGATGAATTATCACGACGGCACTCTCGCAACAGCAAACGAGATCTCGACAGAGCCGCCGTCGCTGACGCGGGATGAATATTATCAGATCTGCCTGCGGCACCTGAAGACAGGCGAGCTTGCACAGGCCGAAGCGCGTTGCCGGGAAGGGCTGGCCGCAGACGCAACCCATGCCGGCTTGCTTCATCTGATGGCCGGTGTGTCGCTGCTCAACGGCGACTACGATGCCGCGATCCAGTGGGCCGGCCGCGCCCTCACGAACGAGATGAAGGCGACCTATCTCGCGACGTTCGGGACCGCCCTGCAAGGCAAGGGGATGCAGGAGCAGGCGCTGGAAGCGTTTCAGCGCGCGGTGGAGCTCGATCCCGTCGATCCGTCAATCTGGGAGAACTATGGCCACGCCTTGAGCAGAGCGGGGCACGGCAATCAGGCGAACCTTTGCTTCGTGATCGCACGGGCCTATGAAAGAATGCCGTTCCTGGCGGAATGCGATTCTGCTCCTCGCAGCGGCTGGAATGCCCTGACGGAGCAATTCAATCCTCACCTTCGCAACCTCGCGCGGTTGGATGCGGCCCGCGATTCCATCCATTGCTTCTGGTCGGACACGCTGCTGAACGAGATGTCGTATCTCTCGCTTCAGTCGATGATCCGCCAGGGCCATCCGGTCAAGCTGTACACTTACGATGACGTAGCCGTTATGCAGGCGCTCGTGCCGCCCGGAGTCATGGTGGCCGACGCCGGAAGCGTCGTGCCGATATCGACCTACCATCATGCCCTCGTGCATAGCGAGGTCCGCTACTTCAGCGACATCTTCCGCTATGCCGTCCTTCAAGAGTTCGGCGGCTGGTGGCTCGACGCGGACATCGTCCTCCTCAAGCCGTTGGATTTCGCATCGGAGCACGTGTTTTCCACGCAATGGTCGGGAGTCGAGAACGGCCATGTCTGCGTCGGCGGCGTGATGCGCGCGCCCAAGGGCTCGCTGCACATGGCCAATCTGTATGCCCTGTCGCTCCAGCGGCTTTTCAACGAACGGCGCGTCGAATACGGCGCGGTGGGGCCGTTGCTGCTCAGCGAATATCTGCTTCTGTCAGGCGACGAGAAGCTCCTGTCGTCGATCCTGCCGCCGACGGCCTTCAATGCGATCGACGATTGCGAAGTCGACTTGCTGGTCTCCGAAGGCCGGGATGGCTTCGAGATCTTGAGCGACCCCCGTGTTACGGGCGTCCATCTCTGGGGAAAAATGTGGGCCGAGCGGGGGCTGCGCCTCGATGCTGTCCCAGACCAGAGCGTGGCGGCCTATCTCAAGAGGCTCGTTCTCGAGCCGAATTAGTCGGTAGAGCTCGCGGCGCTTGGAGTGCTGAGGCGCAGGGCGCTGCGGCACTAAAGCATGATCCGGAAAAGTGCGAAGCGGTTTTCCGAAAAGATCATGCGCAAACAACAAGCTAAAGCGCGATGACGATTCATCCTGGTCTCATCGCGCTTTAGTCGATCATCTCGGCCTTGGTGCTGGCCTGGTTCGGCCCGTTCCGGTCGCGCCAGAACCAGACGGTCACGACGCCGGAACGGCCGCGCACCTGGGTGAGCAGGGGGCCCGACAGGATGCCGTCTGGAGCACCCTGGAAGTCGGCCGCATCCAGCAGCGTGTCGGTCAGCGCGAGCCGCGCACAATTCTGGGCGGCCACCTCCATCAGGCGGCTCGCGACGTTGACGGTGTCGCCCGTTGCGGTGATGTGCTGATGGCTTTCGCCGAGACGGGAGGCGACGATTGGGCCGAAATGCGCGCCGATCTTGAAGCCGAGCTGGCCGCGCATCGCTGATGGCAGTCCGGCGATCCAGCGATCGACGCTGCGATACAGGTCGATCGAGCATTGCAGCGCGCGCGCCGCGTCGTCGGGCATCGCGCCGGGCAGGCCGAACAGGATCATGGCGCCGTCGCCGAGGAATCCGGTGATCATGCCGCCGCAATCGACCGCGGCCCTGTCGATCAGCGCGTGAAAGTCCCTCAGCAGATCCTGGAGTTCGTCCGGATCGGTCTTCTCGCTCAGCGTCGTGAATCCGGAGAGGTCGATGAAGACCACGGCTGCGTCTTGTCGGACCGGCTTCAACAGGAAATTTGGATCGCGCGCCAGCCACTCCTGAACGGCAGGTGCCTGCAATTGTGCCAGCGATCGGCTCTTGGCGACGAGATATTGCGTGCGGCGGCCGCCCGCCCACAGCTGCACGCCGGCAAATACCGCAACCGGCGGCACGGCAGCCGCGAGCGTGGTTGCGGCATTCAGCCAGATGCCGTGCGTGAACGCGAACAGATTGAGCCCGGCCCAGGCGATCATCACGATAGCCGCCGCCACGATGCCGAGCGCGCTGCGCCGCCAGGCGAGCAGGCCGACCAGCAGCATCGGCAGCAGGATCGCGGTGAGCGCGTCTGCGATGTGCACCTTGCGGTCGCGCACGATGCCATCGCCGGCGACAAGATGGGTGATCGCGGTCGAG
>Ga0081540_1003478_pt1 | contig 12426 bp, 11 predicted proteins | sample TabmetS2T1R1_FD_71024 | JGI IMG/M metagenome (GOLD analysis project Ga0081540, IMG submission 71024) | Tabebuia heterophylla rhizosphere microbial communities from the University of Puerto Rico - S2T1R1 | ecosystem: Host-associated > Plants > Roots > Rhizosphere ...
GGATCGTTTCCATGTCAGGCACGAGGAGCTGTACACCTACGCCTCGCGCGGCCAGGAGGTCGTCTTCGTCAACGCCCGCGTCGCCGCCATCGGCGAAGTCCAGCGGCAGGACGAGGGCGCGCGGGAAGCCGCAGCATCCAGCGCCTGTTCGCCACGCAGCCGGCGGCAGGCTTTCTTCGGCGGCTGGCGTGAAGTCCCGGTCTATGCCCTCGACGAGCTGCAGCCCGGCCACACCTTGTCCGGCCCCGCGATCATCGAGGCCGAGACTACCACCGTGCTGGTCGATACCGGTGATCGCGTCACGGTCAATGCACTAGGTTGGCTGGATATCGCGCTGCGCTGATAAGTAGCCCGCATGTCTCTCCGCTCATGCGGGCTACGCAGGGAGGAGGGGGAAGCATGGAGGAAGGATGGCGTCTCCGGATAACGGAGCTGAGAGTAGCCAAGCGGAATGAGGAGGCGCTCGTTCTGATACGGCAAGCCATCGCGGAAGGCGACATGTCGGCGCGCGTGACGCTAGCCAAAATGGGAGACGAGGCCGGTCTGTCGCGGGCGGAAGTCGATGCGCTGATTCTTGATGTTGAGACGACTATGGATCCGCGGGATGTTGAAACGCACCTTCAGTTAAGGGGCGCTTATGACGTCGGGCTGGGCGACCTTCCCTATGACGAGAAGGCCCGTCGACGTTTCAGCCATCATCTCAAGGCGGTCGAGCTCGGTGCAGGGCCCCTACACACGCTGGCTCTCGCTCGAATCTATGTCACGGGAGCGCTCGAAGTCGACCCGGACCTGAGGGAAGCCGTTCGCTGGTACAAGCACGCAATAGAGCAGGGCAGCGTCGAGGCCGCGCATGAACTGCGGAGGCTGTATCGGCATATCGAGACGCTGGAAAAGAAATCGCCCAAGGACGTTGTGATGCGGCTTGTCTCCCGGCAACCGCCGTCGTCGCCCGCGAAGGAGGGCGGTCCAGACAAGTAGCCCGGATGAGCGAAGCGATATCCGGGGCGCGGTCTCGCATATCGCTCCGCTCATGCGGGCTACGTTGCTGCTCAATCGGTGCATTACCGGCTTCGGCCCCTACACGGCCAATCTCGACCATGAATACGGCCAAGACCCAATTCGCTCGCCAGCCACAACGGAACGACTACCTCTTGAGGTCCATAGCGTATCACCGGCACTACCGGCCCGCCGCATGGATCGACCCGGTCGTCCTCAGGGCGATAACGATACCGTGGAACAATATTGTAATCCCAGTAGGGAGCTGGCGTTACGATGGGCACCCTGATGATGGGCCTTTCCCGTGGTTCACGAACGACTCCGGTCGTTTGCGCATGCGTTGCGGTACTAAACGTGCCGAGATTACACAGCAGCAGGGCCGTTCCCAAAGCTACAATCGCTATCCTCATGCATCGACCTCCTTGCCACAAAGCTTGGACGCAACTCGGATATCCCGCGACGTTCGAGTTCGCGCCGTTGTTGAGGGTATATCGGACATCAAATACGCCGCAACCGCAACGTCTCATTTTATGAGGACTGGCGGCGTGCGCTACTCCAGCGCCCGGATGAGCGGAGCGATATCCGGGGTCAAGGCTACCATGCGGCGGAGCCTGTCATCGGGCGCGCATTCGCGCGACCCGTTGGCCCATGCGGGCTACGCAGCCAACATTTCATTTTAACAACCCGATCTCCCGCGCTATCATCGTCATCGCTGGGTGGCGTCACGAGCTCTGAGCAGCTCGCGTTCGAGGGCCGCGTTGATGAAAACAAGAATAAAATGGCTGCCGCCAGCCTTCTTCGCTGCAGTATTGCTGGCATCGATTTGGGCTGCCCCGCCGCCGACCCGCGCCGCCGGCGTGACCGACACCGAAATCCGCATCGGCAACATCATGCCGTACACCGGCCCGCTGGCCGCGTTCGCTTCGATCGGCAGGGCGGAGGCAGCCTATTTCGACATGATCAACGAGCGCGGCGGCATCAACGGGCGCAAGGTCAGGTTCGTCTCGCGCGACGACAGCTCAAACCCGAAAACGGCGGTCGAGCACACCCGCGACCTCGTCGAGCAGGAGCGCGTGCACCTGATGTTCGGATCGTTCGGTACGCCGAGCAACCTGGCGACGCGAACCTATCTCAACGAGCAGAACATCCCGCAGCTCTTTGTCGCCTCCGGTGACGAGGAGTGGGCGCATCCCAAGCGCTTTCCGTGGACGATGGGCTGGCAGCCGACGTTTCGCTCCGAGGGCCGGATCTACGCCAATTACATCCAGGCCGCCTATCCCAGCAGGAAGATCGCCGTGCTCTGGCAGAACGACCAGTTCGGCCGCGATCTGTTTCGCGGATTGCAGGAGGGGCTCGGCATCACCGCCAACATGATCGTGGCTGATATCGCCATCGATGCTGACATGTCGATCGATACCCAGGTTGACGTCCTCAAGGACTCCGGCGCCGAAGTGCTGGTGCTCAATTGCGCACCGCCGATCTCGGCGCGTGCTATCCGCAGGGCGGCTGACCTCGGCTGGCATCCGGTGCTGGTGCTGGTCAATGCGGCAGCTTCGATCGCGAATGCACTGAGGCCGGCGGGGCTCCAAAATTCCGTCGGCGTGATCTCCACCTCGTTCCTGAAGGATGCCAGCGACACCACCTGGAAGGATGATCCCGCCATCAGGGAATGGCTGGCGTTTATGGACAAGTACTATCCCGACGGCGACAAGGAAGACAGCAACGCCATCTTCGGCTACGCGGCAGCCGAGACCCTGGCGCGGGTGTTGACCCAGTGCGGCGACGACCTGTCGCGCGAGAACATCATGCGGCAGGCGGCGTCGCTGCAGAACTACCAGATCGGAGTCACGTTTCCGGGCATTGCGATTAACACCGGGCCGGCCGACTTCCATCCGATCAAGCAGATGCGGCTGGTGCAGTTCGACGGCAGCTCATGGCAGCCGATCGGCGACGTCATCGAGAGCGCGTTTCTCGGCGTGACGGGTGACAAGTGAATGTAGGGTGGGCAAAGCCACCGGGTCGCGCGAATGCGCGCCCGATGACAGGCTCCGCGTGCCTACCATTCCATTTGTGTGACCGGAAAGATGGTGGGCACGCTTCGCTTTGCCCACCCTACGAAGCTCGCGAGCGCTACTTCTTCTGGCCGTAATTCAATAGTCCGCCCGTGCGCTTCGGCGGATGGGCGCGCAGGCCTTCCTCATTGGGTTCGGTGCCCCAGCCTGGGCGGTCCGGCATGATGAGATGGCCGTCGACGATCTCGGGCACGTAGGTGAACAGTTCGTGGTCCCACGCCAGGCGATCGATGTCGGTTTCCATGATCCGCAAGTTCGGTACCGCGGCTGAGAAATGTGCATTCTGCATGGTGCAGAGATGGCCGTAGAAATTATGCGGGGCGACGTTGACCTCGAAATGCTCGGCGGCAGCGGCGATCTTCATCGATTGCCACACGCCATTCCACGGCGTGTCGATGATCGCAACGTCCATCGCCTGCTCGCTGAAATAGGGCAGGAACTCGCGCAGGCCCAACAGCGTCTCGCAGGATGAGACCGGGTGCGGGCTCTGGCGGCGGATGTAGCCCAGCGCCTGCGGATTGAAGGTGTCGATCTCGACCCAGAACATGTCCATGTCCTTGATGGCGCGGAGGATCTTCAAATAGCCTTCCGTCTTGGCGTTGAAGTTGAGATCGAGCAGCAGGTCGACATTGGGACCGGCGCCGTCGCGGATCGCTTCCAGATGCGTGCAGAGGTTTCGCAGCACCGTGCGATCGACGTTGATCTCGGGCTCGAACGGCGAGCCGAAGCCGGGCCGCCAGCCCTGCGGCTTGCCGTCGGTATAGACGAAGATGTTGGTCTTCATCGCCGTAAAACCTTTTTCGCGCACCTCGTTGCCGATCGACTTGACGCCGTCGAGGCTGGTGATCGCAGGCTTGAACCAGTCGGGATGGTTGATGCGCCAGGTCGCGCAGTGCGACCAGTAGACGCGGATGCGGTCGCGGATCTTGCCGCCGAGCAGTTCGTAGCAGGGAACGCCCAGCGCCTTGGCCTTGACGTCGAGCAGCGCGTTCTCGATCGCGCCAAGCGCCAGCGCCACCACGCCGCCGGCGGCCGGCCGCGTCGCGGCAAACAGTTCGGCGTAAATTCGCTCATGCTGAAAGGCGTTCTTGCCGACCACGCGCGCCCCGAGACGCTCGATCGCCGCGGTCACGCCGGGAGCGCCAAAGCCTTCGTCGTATTCGCTCCAGCCGACGATGCCGTCCTCGGTCATGATCTTGACGAAGTGGTAGTTCCGCCATCCGGCGTCGCAGGCGAGCGTCTCGACGCTTCTTATGGTGGTGGCTTTTTTCATGATTTCCTGCCCCGCTAGCTGTTATTGTCGTTGACCGATAACAACAATGGATTGGCGGGGAGGTCAATTGCGGGGGAGCGCATAGGCTAGAGCACGGCCTGCATGGTTCGAGACGCACGGCGTTGCCGCGCTCCTCACCATGAGGGTCCTAGAGCTGACGGTCTCAGACCTCATCTCAGGGAATAAGCGCAATTGCGCTTATTCCGAAGGAGGCGCGTAGCGCCGTCTCGAAGGACGTAGCCACCGGCGTTCCGGAATGCGCTAGCCCGCCGGACGAAACAGCGTCGGCTTCCGCCGCTCGAACACCTGGCGCCCGTTCTTGAATCCCATCAGCATGTCGGGCATCTCCGCAATCGCGTTTATCCCGCTATCGGTGTCCAAGACAATCAGATCCGCCGGGTTGCCCGGCGCGATGCCGTAATCCCGCAGGTTCATCAGCCGTGCCGGAAGCTCGGTGACGAGATCGAGGCAGGTATCGAAATCGCTGACGCCGGCGTGCGCGACATTGGCGTAGAAATTCGCCATCCGCAGCAGAGAGGCGTCGCCGAAGGGCGTGAAGGGATTGAGCATGTTGTTGGTCGCGACCGAACAGGTAACGCCGTTCTCGACGAGCTTGTGTGCCACTGTCAGCCCGCGCGGCGAATTATGCGTGGCGTCGCGGCCCATCAGATAGAGATCGGTCGCGGGCAGCACGGTAACGGCGACGCCCGACTTGGCGAGGCGCGCGGTTGCCGCCTTCAGCCGGTCCGGCGGCAGCGCCGACAATTTGGTGGCATGGCCGATTGCGACGCGGCCCTGATAATTGCGCCGTTCCGTCTGCCGGCAGACCTCGTCGAGATGCCACCAGGACGGATCGAGATCGAAGTCGAGATGCAGATCGATATCGACATCGAATTGCTGCGCCAGATCGAAGATCTTTTCGAGATGCGCATTCGGATCGGTGTCCATGTAGGGACAGCCGCCGATCGCCTCGCCGCCGTCGCGCAAGGCCGCAATCAGCAGCTCCTCCGCGCCGGGATCGTTGGTCAGGCCTTCCTGCGGAAACACGCAGATCGAGAGGTCGAGCGCCCAGGCATAGTCGCGCTTCAGCGCCTTCACCGCCTCGAAACTGCGGAGCGCGATGCGCGGATCGATTTCCACATGGGTGCGCATCCGCGTGGTGCCATGCACGATGGCGCGCTCGATTACGCGCGCCCCACGGGCATAGACGTCCTCCACCGTAAACTCGCGCTTCATGGCGGCGACGGCGGCGATAGCTTCGCCGACGCTGCCATGGTCGTGTCCGCAGCGGCCAAGCAGGCAGGCCTTGTCGAGATGAATGTGGGTGTCGACGAAGCCTGATAGCGCGAGCCTGCCGCCGATTTCGACCTCGGCCGCCTCGCATGCGAGCCGCGGTGCGATCGCCGCGATCCGGCCGCCGCTGACGCCGATATCGATCGTCGTCGCCGACGACCGGGTTCTGGCGTTGCGGAAGATGAGATCGAAAGGCGTTGTCGCGTTCATGGGTCCGGAGGGGCTGGATCGGGCTTTGCGAACCTAGCGGAACGCCAGCGTGCGAGCAGCTCCAGATTGTGTGCAATTTGACCGCCGAATTGTTCAAAATATGTGCATGCAATTTGATGGTCCGATTGTAGAGTCCGTCTATCAGGAGAGCCCGCCATGTCCGTTGCTGCAAAACCCGAACCAAGGGAAATGTCGGATGCCGAGGTGGTCGAGGCCTACCTCATTGCATCGATGATCCCTGACCCCGATGCGGCTGCGGCCTATATGAAGCCGGGTACGATCATCACTTTCACGGGCGGCCGGGAGTTCGATCACCCCCGCGGCCCGACCGGCTTCAACGCGCGACGCTATCGCTGGGTCAAGAAGAAGATGGACCGTTTCGACGTCTGCCCGGGCGCGGAGGAGACGGTGGTCTACAGCATCGGCACGCTCTACGGCGAATGGATCGACGGCACCCCGTTCGAAGGCAACCGCTATGTCGATCGCTTCGTGGTCAAGGGCGGGCAGATCGTGAAGATGGACGTCTGGAACGACAGCGCCGAGCGGATTCTGGTGCAACGAGGGATCGAGGCGTGAGGCCATCGGGGCCTTCATCCTTCGAGACGCGCTGCTGACGCAGCGCTCCTCAGGATGAGGTCTCGGACTAGGCGGAAGGTTAGACCCTCACGGTGAGGAGCGCGGCAATGCCGCGCGTCTCGAACCACGAGGCCCCCGGCTTGACCACGAGGAAAGCTACCTCGCGCGCACCACCTTCGGCAGTTTCACCACGCGGCCGCCTTCGCTTTCCTCCGCATAGGGCGCCAGAATATCCAGCAAATCACGGCCGCGCCGCGGGGCGGGGGCTACCAGCGCGCGGCTGGCGACCGAGTCCAGATGGCTGTGCATCAGGCTCATCACCTTGGCTTCGTCGCCCTTGACCAGCGCCGCGATGATCGCGCGATGCTCGTTGATGGCACATTCCGAGGAATGCGGGCGGCTGTACAGCGACAGCGTCAGGCAGCAGCGATAGGCGACCTCGCTGACATAGCGCACCAGGATCGGGCTGTTCGTCATGTTGGCGAGCAGGATGTGGAATTCCGTCGCGAGGCGAATCGACACGGCGTCCGATCCGTTGCGGGCGCGGTCCTCGGCATCGACATGGGCGTTCAGTTCGGCGATCTGGCTCTTGGTCAGCTTGCCGGCGAGCTGGCGCACGACAAGACGCTCGAGCTCGATCCTTATATCGAAGGCATCGCGGGCTTCCTGCCAGCTCGGCGTCGCCACCACGGCAATCCGGTTGCGGCGCAGCTCGACGAGGCCTTCCGCGGCCAGTTGTCCCAGCGCATGCCGCGCGATGGTGCGGCTGACGCCGAACCGCTCGCCAAGCGAATCCTCGGGCAATTTCGCGCCCGGCGCCAGCGCCTGCTCGATGATGGCGCGGCGCAGCGCACGGCAGATCACGCCGACCTTGTCGGACGGTTCAGCGGTCTTGGCGGCGCGGGGCGCCATCGGGCGAATCCTTTGAACTCTAAATGGTGCTCTCTTATCACATTTGTGTACGAAATGGGCGCCTCAATTGCATGCAGTTTGTAGCTCGAATTGCACAAAAGGAATCCGGCAGATTTGCCTGCCGATTGCGATCCCTTTGATTTTCCACACCGATAGGGCTGGCATCCGGTTTGCATGCACTTCTGGCCATGATGCGCATGCAGCCACATTCCGAGTTTCGCGGCGCGCCGGTCACGGCCTCCGTCGCACCGATCGCCATCGAACTGTCGGAAGCCTCCGTCACCTTCGGCCGCGGCGCCCGCGCGGTGCCGGCCCTTTCCACGACGAATTTACGGATCGCCGACGGCGAGTTCGTTGCCCTTGTCGGCCCCTCCGGCTGCGGCAAGTCAACCATCCTGCGGCTGGTGAGCGGCCTGGTGCAGCCGACGTCCGGGGTTGTCATCGTCGGCGGCCGGGAAGTCGCCGCGCGCGCGATGCGCGTCGGCATGGCGTTCCAGAATCCCACCATGCTGCCGTGGATGTCGATCGAGCGGAACATCATGCTGCCGCTCAAGATCGTCGAGCCGTTCCGTTCGCAATTCCGGAAATTGCGCAAGACCGAGTTCCGCGACAAGGCCAACGCGCTGCTTGAGCAGGTCGGCCTTAAAGGGTTCGGCAACCGTTATCCCTGGCAGCTCTCCGGCGGCATGCTCCAGCGCGCCAATCTGTGCCGCGCGCTGATCCATGAGCCGCGCATGCTGCTGCTCGACGAGCCCTTCGGCGCGCTCGACCAGTTCACGCGGGAAGAGCTGTGGTCGATCCTGCAGGATCTCTGGATCGCCCACAAGCCGACCGTGCTGCTGGTGACGCATGATCTGCGCGAGGCGGCGTTCCTCGGCAGCCGCATCTGCGTGATGAGCGCGCGCCCCGGCCGCATCCTCGACGACAGCCGCGTCGACTTCGCCCGTCCGCGCACCGTCGCCATGACCTTCGAGCCTGATTTCGTCGCGCTGAACCAGAAGCTGCGCGCCTTCATCGTCGATGCGAGAACCGCGGCAAAGGGAGTGGCCTGACATGCTCGATCTCGATTATCGCCAGAAGGCCTGGTCGGCGGGGCTGATCGTGCTGTTCTTCGTCGCCTGGGAATTGTTCTGCGTCATGACCGGGATGTCCGACCTGGTGCTGCCGCGCCCCTCGCAGGTGTTCGTCACCCTGTTCGAGAAATTCCCGATCCTGTGGCCGCATATCCTGCAGACGTTGGCCACCACGATGATCGGCTTCGTGCTCGGCGTCGGCCTAGGCGTCGTGCTCGGCGCCATCATTGGCGTTTCCAAGACCGCCTACGATACGGCGTATCCGCTATTGGTCGGCTTCTCCTCGATCCCGAAGGTCGCGGTGGTACCGATCTTCGTGTTGTGGTTCGGCTCCGGCACGGTGCCGGCGGTGCTGACCGCGCTCTCGATCTGCTTCTTCCCGATCGTCGTCAACATCGCGACAGGCCTCGCAACCACCGAGCCCGAGCTGGAAGACGTGCTGAAGGCGCTCGGCGCCAGCAAGCTCGACATTCTCTGGAACGTCGGGCTGCCGCGCACCATGCCGTTCTTCTTTGCTTCCCTGAAGGTCGCGATCTCCTACGCCTTTGTCGGCGCGGTGCTGTCGGAGACTGTCGCGTCCAATCGCGGCATCGGCAACGTGATGATGACCGCGTCCTCGAACTTCAACGTGCCCCTGGTGTTCGCCGGCCTGTTCGTGCTCGCCGGCCTCGGCGTCGCGCTCTACGTGATCTTTTCGCTGATCGAGGGCCGCATCACCGGCTGGGCCACGCGCAAGAACGACATGATCGCCACCTGAAGAGACTTTCGCCGACCGTCATTCAACCAGTCGAGGAGACCCGCGATGTTAGCCAGAGTAAGTGCCGCGCTGTTGGGAGTAGCCCTGTTTGCCGGCGTTGCCCACGCCCAGGAAACGACGATCAAGTTCACGCTGGGCTGGAAGACGCAAGGCTCCGACGCCGCGTTCTTCTATGCCAAGGACCACGGCCTTTTCAAAGACGAAGGCCTCAACGTCGTGATCGACCAGGGCGAGGGCTCGGGAGCTACGGTAACGCGCATCATGTCCGGCGCCTATGATGCCGGCTTCGGCGATGTCAACGCCATCATCCAGAACGCCTCGACCAAGCCGCAGGATGCCCCTGTCATGGTCTACATGATCTGGAACCAGCCGCCGTTCGCCATCGTCACCAAGAAGACCAGCGGCATCAACACCATCAAGGATTTCGAGGGCCATACGCTCGGCGGCGCGCAGGGAACGCCGACCACGCGGCTACTTCCGGTGTTTGCCAACAAGAACAAGCTCGAAGGCGAGAAGATCAAGATCTCCAACATGGCGCCGAACCTCCAGGAGCCGATGCTGATCAAGGGCGACATCGACGCAGCCCTGGTGTTCAACATCACGAGCTACTTCAATCTCGTGCTGAACCGCCAGGATCCCGACAAGGACTACAAATGGTTCCAGTTCGGTGACTACGGGCTCGATCTCTATTCCAACGGCGTGATGGTGTCGCGCAAGCTTTTGGCCTCCAATCCGAAGGCCGTCGCCGGACTGGTGCGCGCCGTCAACAAAGGCATGATCGCGATCGCCAAGGACCAGAACGCCGGCATGAAGGCCGCGGTGAACTACGACAATCTGATCAACGTCGAAGTCGAGAAGCGCCGCCTGCAGTTCTCCTTCGACAAGCTGATCGTCTCGCCCGAGATGAAGGAGATCGGCGTCGGCGACGTCAAGGACGACCGCATGGCGCGCGCCATCGGCATCATCGTCGAAGGCTATCAGCTCGCCCGGGCGCCTGCGCCGTCGGAAATCTTCTCGCGCGAGTTCCTGCCGCCGCGCGGGGAAAGGGAGTTGGTTTACACGGCGAATTAGGTGTTATCGTCATTGCGAGCGAAGCGAAGCAATCCATGTCTCCGCACGGGGATAGATGGATTGCTTCGTCGTTTCACTCCTCGCAATGACGGAGTGCTGTCATGAGCACGGAAGTCGCAGCACATAGCTTGTTCTCCGGCCCCGATCTTGGCCTGCTCGAAAACGTTGTGCTGCGCCACGACAACGGCGTCATCACGTCCATCTCCGACGGCGCGCCGCCTGCGCCCGGCCCGCGCTCCCTCGTGCTTCCCGCCTTCGTCAACGCGCACGACCACGCCCGCCCGACCGCGTCCTCGTTCGGCGCAGTCGGCATGCCCCTGGAAAGCTGGATCCTCAGATCCGCGCTCGGCACACCGGTCGATCCGTATCTCACGGCGGCTTCCACGTTCGCGCGGTCGGCGCGGGCAGGGTGCGCGGCCATGATGGTCCATTACACTCGTCCGAGCGGGACGATGCCGCTGATCGAGGAAGCCAAAGCCATTGCGCGCGCGGCGTCCGATGTCGGCATCCGCATTGCCTTCGCACTCGCGGTTCGCGACCAGAACCCGGTCGTCTATGGCGATGAGGAACCGGTTCTCGCCGGTCTCTCCAAGGACGATCGCAGCACGATCGAGCAGTTGTTCGTCCGCGCGCCGATGTCGCCGAAAGCCTATATTGAGCTGACGGATGCGATCGCCGCGGCCATCGCCGGTCCTAAGGTCGACGTGCAACTCGGCCCGGCCGGCGTCCAATGGTGCTCAAAACCGCTGCTCGAAGCGGTGGCGGAGAATTCGGCGCAGACCGGCCGCCGCATCCACATGCACCTGCTCGAGACCATCTATCAGCGCGCTTGGGCGGATGAGCATTTCCCGCAAGGCATTGTCCGCTACCTCCGCGATATCGGTTTCCTGTCCGAGCGGCTGACACTGGCGCATTGCATCCACGCCCGCGCCGATGAAATCGAGATGATCGCGGCGTCCGGCGCCCGCATCGTCACCAATTTCTCCTCCAACCTGCATCTGCGCTCCGGCCTCGCGCCGATCGCGATGGCGCACCGCTGCGGCTGCGCCATCGCGGTCGGCGTCGACGGGTTGGCGCTCGATGAGGATGACGACGTGTTGCGCGAGATGCGTCTGGTGCAGATGGCGCACGGCGGCCTCGGCTTCCGGCGCACCTGGACGGCTGCCGAGTTCCTCGCGCTCGCGATCGCCAACGGCCGCAAGGCGACGGGCGCGCCCGGAACCGGCGCGCTCGTCGAGGGCGCACCGGCCGATTTCGTCACCGTCGATCTCGACCGGCTCGATCGCGACCAGATCCTGCCGGTTGGCGCCATCGATCTCCTGTTCGCGCGCGGCAATGCATCGCTCCTGCGCGACGTGGTGGTGGATGGTCGGCTGATCGTCCGGGATGGCCACTGTACCGGCGTCGATCTCGCCGGCATCGAGACGGAGCTGCGCGGCATTTACCGCGCCAGCGCCAGCAGGCTCTCCGGCTTTCAGCGTGCCTGGCCGCAGCTTTCGGCCTCACTGCAGGACTGGTTCGAAACCCGGCTCACTTGCAGCTAAAGGGTTGATCACCTCGCACCTCCGGTGATTTCCCGTCGCGCGGAACAAAATTCCACTTGCATCGGAATCCCCGCAAGGTTTCATGCTTGGCAACAAAGAATCTGAAACGACAGCGGTTTTGCGTCGGAGAGTTCGCGCGCAATCGCAGGGGTCAACGGAACGTCCATGTCCTTCAACAAGCTGCTGATCGCCAATCGCGGCGAGATCGCCATTCGCATTGCGCGCGCGGCGGGCGATGCCGGCCTCGCCACCGTCGCGATCCATTCCGCCGACGACGCCCAATCGCTGCATGTCCGCGCCGCCGATGCCGCGCATGAAATTCCAGGGCGCGGCGCGCGGGCCTATCTCGATATCGAGGCGATGATTGCAGCCGCCAAAGCCACGGGGTGCGACGCCATTCATCCGGGCTATGGCTTTCTCAGCGAGAACGCCACGCTCGCCCGGCGCTGCATCGAGGAAAGCATCGTCTTCGTCGGGCCGTCGCCGGAAGCGCTCGATCTGTTCGGCGACAAGGCACAGGCCAAGGCCCTGGCCAAGCAATGTGGCGTCCCGATCATCGATGGCACCAGCGGGCCAACGAGCCTGGAGGAGGCGCGGGCCTTCCTTGAATCGCAGGGTGAGCGCGGCGCCATCATGATCAAGGCGATCG
>Ga0081540_1003479_pt1 | contig 12423 bp, 9 predicted proteins | sample TabmetS2T1R1_FD_71024 | JGI IMG/M metagenome (GOLD analysis project Ga0081540, IMG submission 71024) | Tabebuia heterophylla rhizosphere microbial communities from the University of Puerto Rico - S2T1R1 | ecosystem: Host-associated > Plants > Roots > Rhizosphere ...
CGAACGCGGCGAGCGCCCGGTCGAACTTGTCGCTTCGGCCGAGGTAGCTCACCCGCTCGAAGGCCTTCTTGCCCACCTGTGATCTGGAAACACTCGGCTTGCCCGCCGACGTGCTCATCGGGTAGATCTCCTTGCTCGCCAGGCCCGGCATGACGGTCACGACGGCTGCGAAGCCCGGGCTGGCGTTTCGACGGGGGCCTGCGCAGACGCGACGGCTGAACGTATTGTCCGATAGATGTTGTCGGCTTCGAGCTCGTCCAGCGCGCCGGTCCGACGCATCAGCTCGATGTGCTCCTTCCCGACATTGACAAGGAGCACCTTCACGTTCCGGCTCCGAAGCTCCTGAGCGAGGTGCAACAGCTTTCGCACGCCGTCCATGTCCATCGTGGCGACCGCCGAGAAATCCACTACCACGGAATGTGGGTGCGTCGCCTCCACGAGCTCCGACACCGAAGCGCCGAAGTTGTCGGCGTCGGCGAAGAACAGCGGGCCGTGAATGCCCACGACCAGGATGCCCGGGACCAGCTCAGCCTCCGGGTGGTGGTCGACGTGGACGTAGACGTTGTGCTCCCGGTCGAACGCCATCTGTCGCGTCGGCGTCTTCGACGAGGAGACGATGAGCAGGAGCAGCGCGATCGCCACGCCAGCGATCACTCCGGCGAGCACCCCGACGAAGAACACGAAGAGCGCGGTCGCCATGAACGCGGCGAAGTCCATGTTGCTCAGCCGGTAGAAGCGGAACTCCTTGAACTTGATCAGGCTGATGCCGGCGTCGATCACCACCGCGCCGAGGACCGCGTCCGGCAGCGCGGTGAAGAGGCCGGAGAGCAGCAGGATGGTGAGGAGGATCAACCCGGCGCAGAGGAGTGAGGCCAGCTGGGTCTTCTGACCGGCCATGTCCGCGACGGTAGTCTTGGAGAGGCTGCCCTCGACGGAGTATCCGCCGACCAGCCCGGAAGCGACGTTCGCCGCGCCCTGCCCGACCATCTCCTGGCTCGCGTCGATCTCGTAGTCGTGTTTCCTGGCTTGCTCCTTCGCGGACGCCAGGGACTCGCTGTAGCCGATGAAGATGACCGCCAGGGAGCCGAAGACGACCTCCACGAATCGCACCGGCGGCAGGTCAGGCCAGACGAACGACGGGAGGCTGTCCGGGATGTGGCCGACGATCGTCACCCCGTGGTCCTCGAGGCTCAGGAGGTTCGACACGACGATCCCGAGGACCACCACGACGATGGTGCGGGGCAACTTCGGCAGGTACCGGCGAAAGGCGAGGAGCAGGAGAATGCTCAGCACGCCGACAACGAGGGTAATCCCGCTCGTGTCGGAGATGTTCTTGACGACGCCCACGAGGACGTCCCAGTAGCTCCCGTGCTCCTTGGGAATGCCGAGGATCTTCGGCGTCTGGTCGACGATGAGCCCGAAGCCGAACCCGAACACGAAGCCCGCCAGCACCGCGCCGGAGAGGAAGTGGGAGATCCAGCCCATCCTTAGCACGCCGAGCAGGACGTAGATCACTCCCGCAGACACGGCCAGCGTGGCGGTGTAGGCGATGTACTGGCTCGACCCCGACGTCGCCCAGAGGCTGACGACGGACGCGGAGACCGCGGCGATGGCGGCACTCGGACCGGTCACGACCTGCCCCGACGAAGCGAAGAGCGCGTAGCCGACCAGGGAGCCGAGAGCCGCATAAAGGCCGTACTGCGGCGGCACGCCGGCGATCGACGAGTAGGCAATGCCCTGCGGCACGAGCAGCGCCCACACGGACAAGGCGGCGATGACGTCGAACCGGAGCCATTCAGACTTGTAGTGCGGCGGAAGCCATTCGAAGATGGTGAAAAGCCTCTTGAGCGCCGTTGTACGCGACCGGATGTCCATCGAGCCTCCCTTCGGCCCCCTCACGACCGGTCAGACTCGGGCTGCACCCCGGCAGGACGGGAGCGGTGTGAGCGGCCCTGCACGGCGTCGTCGCTCAGCTCGCCCTCGACGATCAGCATGTAATCGCGCCTCTGCATCGCGAGAGCATCTCTTGCTCCCGCTCTCTGATCGCAGATCGGCAACCGAATCACATGGGTGATTCGGTTTGGCCGGCTCCGCGTTCTGATTCACCCATGTGATTCGGTCCCGGGCCGCTGAAGCCAGACCGCGGGAGTGCAAGTGTGCACGGAGCGGAAATTCACGTCAGCCATGGGGGAGCGGCGAGCATCGCCACGAGGAGGCGGAGCGGTTGTGACGAGTCGCGAATCGAGAAGGTCAATCACGCGGGCCCCGCATTTCGCGGTCGCCCGGATCAGCGTGCAGAGCGGCTACTGAACGCCGTGGACCTTGACGTAGCCATCGACCACGGGCGCGACGGGATCCGCATCCCATTGCCGCAGACGTCGAACGGCGGGCTTCCGTCGATGGACCGTGACCTGAGCTGGCTCGAGTTCAACCGACGCGTGCTGCAGGAAGCCCTCGACGAGCGCACACCGCTGCTCGAGCGCGCAAAGTTCCTGGCCATCTTCTCGTCGAACCTGGACGAGTTCGTGATCACCCGGTTGGCACGGCTGCGCCCGGCGGCGGGCGACCGCATCCCGGCTGCACGGCAACGCCGGGAGCTGCTCCTCAGCATCCGGGAACGGTTGGTCTCGATGCTCGAGGCGGAAACGGCGTGCTACGAAAACGTCTTGCGGCCCCGGCTGGCGGAGAGCGGCATCCATCTCGTCGACTGGGATGACCTCACGGAGGACGAGCGGGAGCAAGCTCGCGCAATTTTCGACGACCGCATAGCGCCCTTGCTGACTCCGATCAGCCTCGACGCCGCCCGACTCTTTCCGCACACGTCGAATCCGTCCACCTCGTGGGCCTTCCGCATCGCCGACCCCGTCACAGGCGAACCGGTGATCGTCCTGGTGCACGTGCCGCGGGACCTGCCCCGGTGGCTACCGATGACGGCCGGTGACACCGGGTCCAACCGCGTTTTCGTCGGCACGGACGCCGTCATCGCCGCGAACGCCGACAAGCTCTTTCCGGGGATGACCATCGGGGGCGCGACGCTGATCAGGGCGTGCCGCGACGAACAACTCGCAGTAGCAGACGACGACATCGGCAAGCGGGCCCTGGTCGAGCTCCAGCTCACACAGCGACGGTTCGCGCCGGTCGTGCGCCTGGAGGTGCAGCCGAATCCCGACCCCGCGACCGTCGCCCGGCTTCGAGATCACTTCGAGCTAGCGGCCGAGGACATCTACGAGACGCACTCGATCCTCGACTACACAACCCTGTTCGAGATCGCCGCTCTCGAGATCGAGGAGCTGCGGGATCGGCCCTGGACGCCGCTCGTGCCGACCGCGCTCGAGGCGTCGGACGGCGACTTCTTCGCCGCCATCCGCGCGGGCGACATTCTCCTCCATCACCCGTACGACAGCTTCGACGCGGGCGTTGACCGCTTCATCCGCGAGGCAGCGGACGACGCGTCCACCGTCTCGATCAAGATGACGATCTACCGCGTCGGCGACGACACACCGCTCATGCGGTCTCTGATCCGCGCGGCGGAGGCCGGCAAGGAAGTTGCGTGCGTGATCGAGCTGAACGCCAGGTTCGACGAGGCGCGGAACCTGCACTGGTCACGTGAGCTGGAGAAGGCAGGCGCCCATGTCGTCCACGGCATGACGGCACTGAAGACGCACAGCAAGACCGCGCTCGTCGTTCGACAGGAGCGCGAAGGGTTTCGCTCCTACGCGCACATTGCGACGGGCAACTACCACACGAGGACGGCTCGGATCTACGAGGATCTGGGGCTGCTCACCGCCGACCCGGCATTGACGCGCGACGTCCTCACGCTGTTCAACTTCCTCACCGGCCACGCGCCGACACCCTTGTTCTCGTCGCTTCTCGTCGCGCCCATGCACTTGCGCTCAGCGTTCGTCCGACTCGTCGAGAAGGAGATCGAGAACGCGGTCGCCGGAGGCCCGGCCAGGATCGTCTGCAAGATGAATCAGCTCGAGGACCCGGAGATGTGCGCGCTCCTGTCGCGCGCTTCACAATCGGGCGTGCCCATCGACCTGATTGTCCGCGGCCTCTGTTGCCTCGTCCCGGGCGTCCCAGGCTTCACCAGCAACGTCCGCATCCGCTCGATCATCGGGCGTTTCCTCGAGCACTCGCGCATCTTCCACTTTGCCGCCGGATCGCGGGACCCACTCGACGGCGAGTTCCTGATCGGCTCGGCCGACTGGATGCACCGCAACCTCTCCGACCGTGTCGAGGCAGCCGTGCCGATTCGCGACCGACACTTGCGCGCCCGCCTTTGGGAGATCCTCCACACGTCCCTGACCGACCGCCGCAACGCCTGGCAGATGCGGCCGGACGGCAGCTACGTGCAGCTCTCCGAAGGCAGCGCGAGCAGTATCGGCTCCGCGGGCACCCACGCCGCGCTGATGCGCTCGGCGCTCGCGCGCCGCGACCCGTAGCGGCCGGTTCAATGCCGGGCCCTAGGATCTTGGTCAGCTTCGAGACACACGCGGGCACATGCCCTAGTTCTCTCCGGCCTCGTCCGCGTCCGTCGTGCTCGCGCTCAGCAGAGTGAGCCCGAGGCTCGATATCCGTTGCAGCAGCCCCTGAAGCTCTGCCTGATCGCGCACGGGCCCGACGAGCAACGTCTTGCCCTCTCTGCGCGTCAGCGTCATTCCTCTGAACGCGCTGCCGAGCTCGTCGGCCAGCTCTCCTTGAACGACGAGGCTGTACTCCCGAACGGGCATGCCCCCAGCATCGCGGTGCGTGACGTGCTCCTGCCGCCCGCGAAGCATGTTCACATAGGTGATTCCGCTCCGCCCGCAGTCCGAGCGCCTCGGCGCGGGCGACCGCATCCGTACGGCTGCTCCAGGAAGAGCGCGTCGCGACGCTCGCCGCCGAGACGGCCGCGCCGGCGGCGGGCTCGGGCGAGAAGGAGGAGCAGCCAGCTCCTGGTGTGCGCCATCAACTCGCACTGCTGAGCCTGAGCACGTCTTTCGCCGACTCTGGCCGGCCTGAGAAGATGTCTCGCGACCCCAGATCGCCCGGTCGAGGAGGCAGGTGTGACGAAGGACAAATCGGGGCGCACGAGTGCCGGGATCCTGCTTTGGCGCAGCCGGGAGGGTCGCTTGGAGGTGCTCCTGGCGCATCAGGGAGGGCCTTTCTGGGTCAAGAAGGACCTCGGCCACTGGACGATCCCCAAAGGCGAGGTAGAGCCGGGTGAGGAGTTGGTGGCTGTGGCTCGGCGCGAGTTCGCCGAAGAAACCGGGTGCGAAGCCCCCAACCGGCCGCTGATCGAGCTTGGTCAGATCACACAGAAGTCGGGCAAGCTCGTGCTGGGGTGGGCAGTCGAAGGAGACCTCGACCCGTCGACGGCCGTGAGTAACACCTACGAGATGGAATGGCCGCCGCATTCGGGCGTCGTTCAGACATTCCCCGAGATCGACCGCGTCGAGTGGTTCGATCTCGATGAGGCACGCCGCAGGCTCAAGGCAGCCCAAGTTCCCTTCCTAGATCGGCTTCAGGCTGCCCTTGGCGCGTTCGGCGATCAGCAGACCGGTGAGGCCTGAGAAGGCCGACTAAGTTGACTATTCGGCGTTTGGGGGCAGTCTGCTCGGTTGCCTGGTGCCGGTCGGCCCGAACGCGGCGGCGTTTGTATAAGCGATGTAGTTGTAGGGCATTAAGATCCCTTGTGGACCCGCTGCGTCCAGGGGACACCTCCGATGCTTCGGCTGCCGTCGCCCGAGCGGCAAACATGGGGTGAAGTTCAGCCCGGCAAGATAGCCCTCGGTCGATAGGCCATACTCGACCGTGATCGATGCGTCTCGTCTGGTACCGGTTCACCCACTGGCTGCGCCACAGCCCTCTCGTTCTGTTGCTCGGCCTGATGCTGCTAGGAGTCGGGCTCGGCCTCATCGGGACGACCTCGAAGTGGCCTACCACCGCCAACCGCGACGAGATCCTGTCGGCGCTCGGCTTCATCTTCGGCGGAGCGCTGGTGCTGTTCAGCTTCTCGCTCACGCGGGTTATCGCGCAGGCCGCGTTCGCCTCCGGGCTCTACTCGCCGCGTGTCGCGGCGCGCTTGCTCGCCCGGCCGCTCGTGATCTGGAGCATTGGGCTCTTCGCCGCCGTGCTCACGTGTGCAGCATGTGCGTGGCTCGTCCTGCTCGAGGACAACGCGGAGCGGCTCAGCGTGCTGCCGCTCGCTCTCAGCACCGTGCTGCTCGCGGTCAGCTTCGTCGGGTTCCTGGCGCTGACTGTCGACATAACGAGGACGTTCCGCGTCTCGAGCGTCGTCAGCAACACCGCCCGCACTGGGCTGCGCGCGGTCGACCGCCTCTACCCGCTGACCGTCGACGAGGTGGACGCGGGTCGCTCGCGCCCCGCGCCTCCGGCGGGCACGCCGGATCAGGTCGTGCGGGCGCCAGAGGGCACATTCGGCGTCCTCCTCGGCTTCTTCGCGCCCTGGCTCGTTCCGGTCGCCAGGGCGCACGGCGCGACGATCGTGATCGTGCCCGCGGTGGGCGACTACGTCGAGACGGGGACGCCGCTCTTCCACGTCTTCGGGCCGAAGCAGATTCCCGAGCGGCAGCTCCGCGCCGGTATCAGGCTGGGAGCTGAGCGAACCAGCGAGCAGGATCCACTCTTCACGATTCGCCTGCTCGTCGACGTGGCCGACCGCGCGCTCTCCCCGGCGGTCAACGACCCGTTCACCGCCGTCCAAGCGCTCGACCGGATCGCGCAACTGCTGGCGGTGCTCGCCCGGCGCTACCTGGACGAGGGGTGGCAGACCGACCGCTCCGGAACGATCCGCCTCTGGTACACGACCCCGAGGTGGGATGACTACGTGCTGCTCGCTTTTAGCGAGATCCGAAGCTTCGGCGCCGGTGTGATGCCCGTCGCGCGGCGACTACGGGCCGTCCTCTTCGATCTCGCTGCCATGGTTCCAGGCCCGCGCCGCGCAGTGCTCGATGCCCAGGTGGAACTCCTCGATGCGGCTGTCGCGAGGGCCTACCCCGACGCGACGGAGCGAGAACAGGCGATGACGCCCGATCGCCAGGGCATCGGCGCCACCAGCTGGCGCGAGCAGACCGAAATCGCGCTCGCATCATCCGATGGCACCCACGCCCAGTCGAATCCTGCCGGCCCGCCTCCGGTACGCGACGGCGAAGTGAAGTGACTGCGTACTGCTCGCCTTAGCGAAATTCGCGGCTTCGGCGCCGGTGCGGTGCCGGTCGCGCGGCGAGCCGACCGCCGGCTCAATACTTCGCGGGGATGAACAGCTGCGAGTGGTCGGGCTCCTGGTAGCCGCGCGCCTTATCGCGGGCCGGGAGCTTGACGGCCTCGCGCGGTGGTGACTCGTAGGGGATCTGCTCCAGCAGGTGACTGATGATGTTCAATCGAGCGTTCCTCTTGATGTTGGAGTCGGCAAGGTGCCAGGGTGCAAACTCTGTGGAGGTCGCGGCGATCATGTCGTCACGGGCCCGGGAGTACCCGTACCAGAGGCTGTACGACTTCAGGTCCATCGGCGACAGCTTCCAGACCTTGCGCGGGTCATCGATGCGCCCCTCGAGTCTCCTGGTCTGCTCGTCCTGGCCGACCTCGAGCCAGTACTTGAGCAGGATGATGCCGGAGTCGACCATCGACCGCTCGAATTCCGGTACGAGGCGCAGAAACCGAAACACGTCGTCCTCGGGAGTGAAGCCCATGACTCGCTCCACCCCGGCGCGGTTGTACCAGCTGCGGTCGAAGATCACGACCTCGCCGGCCGCCGGAAAATGCGCCATGTAACGCTGCACATACATCTGGCTCTGCTCGCGCTCGGTCGGCTTCGGGAGCGCGACGACCCGGAACACGCGAGGACTCACCCGCTCCATGATCCGTTTGATGACCCCGCCCTTGCCGGCGGTGTCACGACCCTCGAACACCACGCAGACCTTGAGCCCTTCGCTCACGACCCACTCCTGGAGCCGCACCAGCTCGCTCTGAAGTCTCGCCAACTCCTTCTCGTACTTCTTGCGCTTCAGCTTCTTGGCAGCACCCTTCTCGACCGCCGGCGCATCCTTCGTCGTACCCGTCATCTCTCGGCACTCCCCTCATCGACACTCATGGACATGTGACTCGCGAGGCTCAAGTCCCAGCCTCGCCAGCGATCTCGAGCTTGCCCTCGACGGGGCCGCCCAGCTCGACGCGGTCCTCGCTTTGGCGGCGATTTTGGATCGCCTTGTCGGCCCACACCAGCGCGGGTGCGATCAATGAAACTCCGAGCACGAGCCCCCATTCCCGGCCGGTGAGCGATTGTGTGTCGAGCAGCCGTTGCAGCATGGGGAGCTCGACCCCTGCCCAAGTGAGGGCCCAACCGGCCATGATCCAACCCAGGTAGGGGAACACCGGCGAGGACCAGGGCGCCTCGCGCTCGCGTCGCAGGACGACGCCGAGATTGACGGCGCTGAACGCGACGATCGCGAAGGCCATCGTCATCGAGGCCGACGGGTCCGTCGTGCTGGGCGTGTCCGGGCCGTATTCGAGGACGAGGAGCGCGCTCAGCGCGATGATGAATCCGCTCACCAGCCAGCGGATGATCTGCGGCGTGACGACGATCTTGGAGCCGGGTTTGCGCGGCGGGCGCTGCATCACACTCGGGTCGGGTACGTCGGCGATGATGCCGACCACGACACTGACGACGACGAAGAACTTGCAGAACAACAGCTGCATCGGGAACAGCGCAACACCGCCGTTGATGTTGAAGATCGTCGCCAGCAGCATCAGCTGGAGCACCGAGGAGAGGATCGTCAGCTGCAGCTTGATGTAGGTGGTGATGCGACGGTAGATGTCGCGGCCGAGCTCGACCGCCCCGACGAGCGTGGCGAAGTTGTCGTCGGTGAGCACGATCTTGGCGGCCTGCTTCGAGACCTCCGAGCCGCTCCCCATCGCGACGCCGATGTCGGCCTGCTTCAGCGCCGCCGCATCATTGACCGCGTCGCCGGTCATCGCCACCACGTCACCGGACTCCTGCATCAGCTTGGCCAGCCTCAGCTTGTCCTCGGGGGCGACACGCCCGAACACGTGGAGCTCCGGGAGGCGCTGTTTTACCTCTTCGTCGGGAAGGTGCTGCAGCTCGGTGCCGGTGAGGACGCCGGGGCCGAGCCCGAGCTCGTCGGCGATCGCACGGGCGGTGACGGTGTGGTCGCCGGTGATCATGCGGACGTCGATGCCCGCATCGAGCGCGATGCGCACGGCGTCCTTGGCCTCGCTGCGGAGCGGGTCGATGATCCCGACCAGCGCGATGAGGATCAGATCCTCGACCGACGCCATTGGGTCGGCGACCGCTGCCTTCATCGCTTGGTCGTCGAGATTGCGGGCGGCAAAGCCGAGTACGCGCAGGCCCTTCTCGGATAGCTGCTGGTTGGCGGCGAGTATCTCCTCGCGGACCTCGTCGATCGGAACCTCTTTCCCGTGCCACAGGGCGCGGGTGCAGAGCCCCACGACGACGTCCGGCGCCCCCTTGACGGCCATGAAGTGGGGCTCCGTCAGGAGTCCGCCCGCGAGCCAGTCCGGGCGGTCGTGGAACGTCGCCATGTACTTGTACTCGGAGTCGAACGGCACCTCCGCGCGACGCTCGAGCTCGAGCCGCGACTGCTCGGCGTCCGCGCTCATCTTCGCTGCGAGCACCACCAGCGCCGCCTCGGTCGGATCGCCGATGACCGACTCGTCATCACCGACCTTGGCATCGCTGCACAACGTGAGCCCCAGGGCAAGACGTGTGAAGTCGGGAGGCTCGGACCCGGCCGAACCCAGGATCGCGCCGTCCTTCTTGTAACCGCCGCCCTCGATCTTGTACCAGTCTCCGCCGGACAGCATCGACGTCGCGGTCATCTGGTTCAGCGTCAGCGTCCCCGTCTTGTCGCTGTTGATGACCGTCGTCCCGCCGAGCGTCTCTACATCGGTGAGCGACTTGACCACGGCCTTGGCCTTGGCCAGCTTCTGCGAGCCCGAGGACAGCATCGCCTGAACGAACGTCGGGAGGCCAACCGGGATCGCGGAGATCGCGGTCGAGATGCACAACAGCACGAGCGTGTCGGTGTCCTGACCCCGCGCGATCCCGAAGATCGCGATTATCCCCACCGCCAGCCAGGCGACCAGCCCGAACACCTTGGTCAGGCCGTCGAGCTCCTTCTGCAGCGGCGACTTAACGCGTTGAGTCGAGCTGACCATGTTCGCGATCTGACCCATCTGCGTCGACTCGCCCGTCGCAACCACCACCACGCTCGCGGTCCCTCGCGTGACCTGGGTGTTCTGGAACACCAGGTTCGTGCGATCGCCCAGCGCGGTATCGGCGTCGAGCACCGAAGCGCCGTCCTTCGCCACCGGCGCGCTCTCACCGGTCAGCGCCGCCTCCTGAAGCTCGAGTGTCGCCGAGCTCAGGATCCGTCCGTCCGCCGGCACGATGTCACCCGCCTCCAGGAGCACGAGGTCGCCGGGGACCAGCTGCGTCGATTCGACCTCCTCGACCTCCCCGCCCCGCCGAACGCGGGCATGCGGAACCTGCAGGTCGGCCAGCGCGTCGACGCTGGCGCGAGCCTTGAGCTCCTGCCTGGAGCCCATCACGACGTTGAACGTCACCAGCCCCAGCACGAATAGACCGGTCGGGACCTGCCCGATCGCGAAGCTCGCCACCGAGACGATCAGCAGCATGATGTTCATCGGGTTCAAGAGCTGGCCGCGCGCCACCTGCCACATGCTTGGCGGAGGCTCCTTCGCCAACTCGTTGGGCCCGTACCGGCTCAGACGCCGCTCCACCTCATCGGCGTCAAGTCCCCGATCGGTGTCTACGTCCAGCGCGCCGGCCGCATCCTCGGGCGACTGGCTATACCACGGAGTCTCCGTCTTCGACTCCAACTGCTTATCCTCAACCGCCACAGCATCTCCTTTCCGACAGACTCGCGCCGCGCACGAAGAACTGCGGCGAGCATGGCACCGTGGAGCCGTCATATGAGGACCGACGGCCCGGTTCACATAGGTGAATCGCGCCGCCACGCCGACGCTCGCGAAGCAGGCGTCTCTCGTCGCTGCACCTGCCCCTCGCATGGAGACGACCGCCTGACGAGCGACACGATCGACTCCTCGGCCGCCCAGCTTTCATCCGCTCGTGTGGGCACGACAGCTCCGCCGCGGGGCCTTCTGAGTTAGCGCATGTATTTCGGACTGACTGATCGCGCCGCCGTGTCAAGCTCCGCGAACCGCCTTCCCTCGGCCGGCTTTTGGCCGGCCTGTGGACTGGTTGGAAGCTACGCCTGCAACGCGGCGACGGCGAGGATTGTCCTCCGGATCATCTAGGTGAATCGGAACCAGATTGTCACGTCCCAGGCGGATTTCTGGCCTCGGACTCTTCGTCTGTGCGATTCACCTATGTGAACCGGATCGCCGGCCCTCGTACGACGTTTGCACCGTGCCATTCTCAGGACGGGGTCTGCCTGTTTTGCGGCACAGTCTTCGGCGAGTCCGAAGGAAGGAGATCGCAATGCTGCTTGAGGAGTACGGCCTGATCGACGACTTGGAGTCGGCCGCTCGGGTGGACCATGGAGCGATCGACTGGCTGTGCCTTCCGCGCTTCGATTCCTCGTCGTGCTTTTGTGCCTCGCTCGGGGCCGTGCAGCGTGTGATGGCGGACGGAGGTCGGGGCCTAGAGCCTCGTCCTGCGTAGCGCGGGCGACGTGGCGAACCGATCCGTCGTCACGCCACCTCGCGTCGCGCACGCCCGGTCCTTCGTGCTCGGCGCCCGCGGGCCGGGCCGCTGGTGCTCCTCGTCACCACCGACGACGCACAGTGCCCGGTGGTCACCCCGCCAGGAGGTCTCCCGGTGAAAGCCGCCGACGCTCCCCCGGCCGATCTCGCCGCGACGATCCTGACCCCCGCGTACGGCCGTCTACTCGCGCTCGCCGGCGCCGTCGGCCTGGTCACAGCCCTGGCCGCTTGGAGCTTCCTCACGCTGGTCCCGTGGATCCAGGACTTGGTGTTCGATGACCTACCCGTCGCGATCGGGTTCGCCGAGCCTCCGGGGTGGTGGCCGATCCCCGTGCTCGCCGCGGCCGGACTCATCACCGCGTGGGCGATCGTTCGCCTTCCGGGCGCCGGGGGATCGGTCCCTGCGGAGGGCCTCGGGTCCGGGCCGCCGACCCGGCCCATCGACCTGCCGGGGATCCTGCTCGCCGGACTCGCCACGCTTGGTCTGGGGCTCGTCCTCGGCCCGTCGAGTCCGGTCATCGCGATCGGCGCCGGGGGAGGGCTGTTTCTCCTGAACCAGGTCAAGAAGGACGCGCCACAACAGGTCCACCAGGTGATCGCCATTGCCGGCAGCTGCGCCTCGTTCTCGTTGGTCTTCCGTTCGGCGCTGATCAGCACGGTCATCATCCTGGAGGCCGCCGTGCTGGGCGGGCC
>Ga0081540_1003480_pt1 | contig 12421 bp, 9 predicted proteins | sample TabmetS2T1R1_FD_71024 | JGI IMG/M metagenome (GOLD analysis project Ga0081540, IMG submission 71024) | Tabebuia heterophylla rhizosphere microbial communities from the University of Puerto Rico - S2T1R1 | ecosystem: Host-associated > Plants > Roots > Rhizosphere ...
GGCGGCTGAAGTACAAGGAGCTTATCGGAAAAGCATAAAGGAGACGGCTTCAGCCCTCTCTTGCTTTTATAAAATAATATTCGTATATTTGTATTGGAGCGGAAGTTAAGATAACGCGGCGTTGTGAAACATGAGGGTTCGAGCCCCTCTCCCCGGACAAATACCTTCGCTCCATTCCCGGGGATGGCGAAATTGGCAGACGCACCGCACTAGAATTCGTAAGCCGCTGAATTGTCAGCGGCTTTTGTTTTTATTGTTTTGTCCCAACTCATATATAGTTGCCGTAAAAAAATACTACCAACTGTTAGTTAACGAAACAACTTTCTATTATTTTTGGGCATCAAAAATACCTTGCCCATATGCATTTTCAATTTTCCGAAGAACATCTGATGATCCAGAAGGCCGCCCGGGACTTCGCGCGAACCGAATGTCTGCCCGACGTGATCGACCGGGATGAGCATCAGAAATTCCCAAGGGAACAGGTCCTCAAACTCGCGGAGCTGGGCTTTATGGGCATGATGGTCGATCCGGCCTATGGCGGGTCGGGAATGGATACCGTCAGTTACGTTCTGGCCATGGAAGAGATCAGCAAGATCGACGCCAGCGTCAGCGTCTGTATGAGCGTCAACAACAGCCTCGTCTGTTGGGGATTGGATGCCTTTTGCAATGAATGGCAGAAGCAAAAATACCTGACGCCGCTGGCGCAGGGAAAAAAGGACGGAGAACTGTACATCGGGGCTTTCCTGCTAAGCGAACCGGAAGCGGGAAGCGACGCCACATCGCAAAGAACTACAGCCGAAGACAAAGGCGATCATTATCTGCTGAACGGGATCAAGAACTGGATCACCAACGGCAATTCGGCCTCCGTATACCTGGTCATAGCGCAGACGGATCCTTCGAAGGGAAGCAGGGGCATCAATGTCTTTATCGTTGAGAAGAGCTGGCCGGGTGTGGCCGTCGGCGCAAAGGAGAATAAGCTGGGTATCCGCGGCAGCGATACGCACAGTATCCTTTTCAATGACGTCCGGGTCCCTAAGGAGAACCGCATCGGCGAAGATGGCTTTGGGTTTACGTTTGCGATGAAGACGCTGGCGGGAGGGCGGATCGGCATCGCCTCGCAGGCCCTTGGTATCGCGAGCGGCGCTTATGAACTGGCGCTGGCTTACTCGAAGCAACGCAAGGCCTTTGGAAAGGAGATCGCGCAACACCAGGCGATCCAGTTCAAGCTGGCGGATATGGCTACGCGGATCGAAGCGGCCAGGTTGTTGTGTATGCGGGCGGCCTGGGATAAGGATCAGCACAACGACTATACCCTGAGTTCATCGATGGCCAAGGTGTATGCCTCTGAAACGGCGATGTGGACCGCCACTGAAGCCGTTCAGATCCATGGAGGCTATGGCTACGTCAAAGAATACCATGTAGAGCGGTTGATGCGCGACGCCAAGATCACGCAGATCTATGAGGGCACCAGCGAAGTGCAGCGCATCGTTATCAGCCGTTCGATATTGAAGTAGGAGCCGCGGCGGCGACTATCGGTCGGGGCGGGAAATCCGGGGCTGAAGGGGCCGATCAGCCGTTGCCATCCAGGCTACCCTTGTGGCGGTTGCCGTCGAGCTCTTTCCCAAAAGAATACATGAAGCTGATCTTCAGTACGCGCGTCTCGGGCTTATTGAATGAGTTCTGGAAAAATACGCCCTGCTGGAAGGTTTCCACCTCGCTGCGCTGGGTATTGAAGACATCCGAAAGGCTGATCACCAGCGTCGCGGCCTTATGCGGCAGGAAGTCCCGCCTGATCGCCGCATCCAGTCCGCCGGAAGGCAGGACCTTCCCCTGCGCCAGCACGCGGCCCGCATTGTAGTTGCCCGTCAGCTGTACCGTGTAAATATTGAACAGCTTCATATCCGAATTCAACTTGGCGAACCAGCTGACGCCCGAATTCGAAAGACCTTGCTGGGACAGGTTGTCCGCATTGATATCGGTCTCGTACAGGTTGAAGTTGGTCGTGGCGTTCCACCATTTGGCAATGGGTATGCGGGCGATGACCTCTGCGCCGTAGGTATTGCTATAGTTGGCATTTTCAAACGTGCTGAGAAGGGTGTCCTTGTTCAGCGGCGTATTGTAGGCCATGATCGGGTCCAGCGTATTCTTCAGGTAGATCGTCGTGTTGAAGCCAATGGAGGATACCTGGGTGTTGTAAGCCAATTCGACGAGATTGGTGTTCTCCGGGCGAATCTGCGGATTGCCCCGCTGCGGATTTTGCGGGTTGCCGTAGTTGGTTTCCGGGGTGATCTGCCACCATTGCGGCCGGTTTACCCGGCGGGAAAAATTCAGATGCAGGTCGTTGTTCTCGTCGAATTTTTCCGTGAGGTAGACGCTGGGATAGAGCCCTGTCTGGTGGTAGCCGAAGCTTCCGTTGCCGTCAAGCAGGTGACCGGTGTAAGTATAATGCTCGAAGCGAAGTCCCCCCTGATAGCTGAACTTGCCCAGCTGCTGGTTGAAGCTCGCATACCCTGCATAGGTATTGTTGTTGTAGCTGTAATTGTAGCTGGCGCTGCCATTCTTCACAAAGCTATGAGCCGAGTCGTCTTCGAAATCCTCGAAACTCCGGCTCCCGTGAACGATCGTTTTGAGTCCGGCCTCGAATTTGGCTTTTCCCTCCATGAGCGGATCGCTGTAGTCGGTTTGCAAGGTCAGGTTATGCGCATTTCCAAATCCATGATAGCGCTGCAGAAAGGGATCGCTAAGTACGGCGCCGCCTTTGTCGAGGTATTGCATGGAATAATTGCCATGACCGTTCCCATGATAGGTTTCCATTGCGGCGCCGGCCGTCCATTTCTCGCCGGGCTTGCTAAAGGTGTGGGCCCAGTCGAAATTGGCATGCGTGAACACGAAATGATCGGCGTCGTAGCTGGACCGGCTGCCCGCTGAATCCAGCAGGCCGCCCTTGTTGAAATAATCGGTGATCTGGCTCCCGCCCGAAGGGTGATAGCCAAAACCGGCATTGCCGGAAAGGCTAAAGGTATTGTGCGCATCCATATTGTAATCGGCCCCAAGCCGGTAGCTTTGGAATGGTCCGATGGTCACCGAACGGCCGTGCTGCACGGAGGTAGTGTTGGACGCGAGGTTGTGATAGGTGGTCGTGGTATTTGCCAGCGACCGGTGGCCGTGCGCCATGGCATTGAACGTGAAATTCCATTTGTGCTTGAAGACGTTCAGATTGGCGAACCCGTAAGTCTCGCGGAGCGTGCTGGCCACGCCGGTGAAAGAACCATTCATTCCCGGCTTACGGTTCCGTTTCATCACGATATTGATGATCCCATGGTTGCCCTGCGCATCGTATTTGGCGGAGGGATTGGGCATAACTTCGATGCTCTCGATCTGGTCGGCCGGTATCTGGTCCAGCGTCAGCTGGGTTTGCTTCCCGTCGAGGAGAATGGTGGGCGACCCGTTGCGCAGAGAAACATTGCCCGCTGCATCGACGCTTAGCGTGGGCACCTGGCGAAGGGCATCCTGTGCGGTGCCGCCCTTGCTGGCGAGGCTCTGATCCACATTGAATACTTTCTTGTCAACCTCCGTGCGGAAGACGGGGCGGCGGGCAACAACGGCCACGGTTTGCATCTGCACGGCGGCAGGCGTGAGGCGGAGGACTCCGAGGCTCGTGGGCGCTGCGCGATGACCCGCGGGGATGGTCTTTGTGATGGTTTGATAGCCGACAACCGTAATCTGCAAAATGCAGGAGGTCGCCGGCAGGCTCTTCATTGTGAAATCTCCGCCGGACTGACTGATGACCGATGCCAAAACGGAAGAGTCCTTCCGCAGAATTGAAACGGTCGCGGCATGGATGGGTTGTTTTGTCGTTGCGTCGACTACCTTACCGGTGAGGGTCTGCGCGATGCTGAAAAAAGGTAGGAGGAGAATGAACAGAAAGGAGTAGTGCTTCTTAGTGACCATGACGACGCGAAATTACGGTATCTTCGCATCAAACCTCATTAAAAGTCGATGAACGGCGAAGTCTACAGGCAACTAAAAAAAGAATTAGGTGAAGTAACGTTGGTTGCCGTTTCGAAAACTAAAACGGTGCAGGATATTTTAGCATTATATGAAGAGGGGCAGCGTGACTTCGGCGAGAACTATGTTCAGGAACTTCTCGAAAAACGTGCGCAGCTTCCTGCGGATATTCGCTGGCACTTTATCGGGCATTTGCAATCCAACAAGGTCAAACAACTCATCTCTTTTGTCTACCTGATCCATGGGGTAGATAGCCTGCGGCTGTTGACCGAGATCAACAGACAGGCCGCAAAGATCCCACGGGTCGCGGATGTGCTCCTACAGGTGCATATCGCCCGCGAAGAAACGAAGTTCGGATTGAATGAGGAGGAGTTGACGGCAGTGATGGAAGCCCTGCGGAATGCACCGGACGACTTTGCGCACGTGCGGGTGTCGGGATTAATGGGGATGGCCTCGGATACGGAGGATATGCCGGCGGTGTCCGCGGAATTCCGCCAGCTAAAGAAATTATCCGACCGGTGGTTCCCCTCGCACGCCACCCTTTCGATGGGAATGAGCGGAGACTATCAACTGGCTGTTAAAGAGGGAAGTACAATGGTCAGGATCGGCAGTCTGCTGTTTGGAAAACGAGAGTGAGCGCTTTGGCAGGCTCGGGCGGAAAACGTAGATTTGCCGAATGGCAGAAGAGATCAAAAAAGAAGAAGAAAAGTCCCTGAATTTCCTGGAAGAGATCGTCGAAGAGGATCTGGCAAGCGGGAAATACAAGAGCATCCGTACCCGGTTCCCTCCCGAGCCGAATGGCTATCTCCACATCGGGCATTCCAAGTCGATCGTCCTCAATTTCGGCCTTGCCCAAAAATACGGGGGCGCCACCAATCTGAGATTCGATGATACCAATCCCGTCACAGAAGACACCGAATACGTCGAAAGTATAAAGGCAGACATCCGCTGGCTGGGTTTTGAATGGGCCAACGAGCTCTATGCCTCCGATTATTTCGAACAGCTATACCTGTTTGCCGAAGACCTGATCCGCAAAGGGCTGGCATATGTGGATGACAGTTCGGCAGAGGAGATCGCAAAGATGAAGGGTACTCCGACGGAGCCCGGTGTGAACAGCCCGTACCGGAGCCGGACGGTGGAGGAGAACCTTCGCTTGTTCAGGGAAATGCGCGCCGGGAAATACAAGGATGGCGAAAAAGTGTTGCGTGCGAAGGTGGATATGAGCGCACCGAACATGCAGCTTCGCGATCCACTGATGTACCGCATCAAGCATGCGCGTCACCACCGGACCGGGGATGCCTGGTGTATCTACCCGATGTACGATTTTGCGCATGGACAGAGCGATTCCATCGAGAACATCACGCATTCCGTCTGTACGCTGGAATTCGTTTCGCACCGGCCGCTCTATGACTGGTTCATCGCAAAGCTGGATATCTTCCCTTCGCATCAATACGAATTCGCCCGGTTGAACCTCACCTATACGGTGATGAGCAAGCGCAAGCTGTTGCAGCTCGTGAACGACGGGCATGTCACGGGCTGGGATGACCCCCGCATGCCGACCATTTCGGGGTTGCGCCGTCGCGGGTATACCCCGGAAAGCATCCGGCTGTTCGCGGAGAAGATCGGGGTTCAGAAGCGGGACAACCTGATCGATGTTTCGCTGCTGGAGTTCTGTGTCCGTGAACATCTGAACAAGATCGCGCTCAGGCGAATGGTTGTTTTCGATCCGCTGAAGGTGGTCATCACCAATTACGACGGGGATGAAGAATGGCTGCCGAGCGAGAACAATCCGGAAGACCTTGAAACGGGGAACCGGGATATCCCCTTCAGCCGGGAACTGTATATCGAACGGGAAGATTTCATGGAGAATCCGCCAAAGAAATTCTTCCGGCTGTCGCCGGGACAGAAGGTGAGGCTGAAAAGCGCCTTTATCATCCAGTGTGACGAGGTGGTGAAGGATGCGGCGGGAAAGGTTGTCGAACTGCGATGCTCCTATCTGCCGGAGAGCAAAAGCGGCGGATCTCAATCCAATATAAAAGTGCAGGCCACGATCCACTGGGTAAGCATTCCGCATGCGATCACCGCGGAGGTGCGGCTCTACGACCGGTTGTTCCGCGTGGAGGACCCCGCCAATGAAGAGGGGGATTTCAAGGAATATATCAATCCCGATTCGCTGCAGGTGCTGCCGGGGGCATTTGCCGAACCCGCCCTGCGCAAGGCGAAATTCGAGGAGCACTATCAATTCCTGCGGAAGGGGTATTTCTATCTCGATAAGGATAGTTCGGAAGAGAAGATCGTCTTCAACCGGACGACGACCCTAAGGGACACCTGGGAAAAAGAGAAAAAGAAAGGGAGCTGACGCTCCCTTTTTTCTTTATCGGCCTCCGCCGCGCTGCGGTCGGTTTGCCTGCTCCCAGTCCTGGTATTTCTTGAACATATCGGCGCCAAGGGCGGCCTGCAGCCGGGCATTCATTGCGTCGGTGAGGGGTTGCATCTTGGCCATGCGTTCTTCGCGGCTTAGACCCTGATTGGCCGGATCCATGAAGATATCACGCCTTTTGGCATTGAATTCCATTGTTATGGCTTTAACCGAATCCGCCTGGGTCTGATTGAGGTTCAGATCGGTTTTCATTTTTGCCAACCGGGCTTCCTGCCGCTGGCGCATAGCGGCCGTGTCCATCATCCGTCCGCCACCCTGGGCATAGGTGGAACTGACGGTGAAAAGCGCTATGATAAGGGTAGCGCAAGCGATCATTTTTTTGCTCCAATTCATGATAAAAAAGATTTTAATTATAGAGGACTGTACCACCAAATTTGTGCTAAAATCCATTGTCCCTTATGGCTTTTAGATAGGCGGCAACCGGCGGTTCCCGGTGTCGGCGAATGCATCCTTTTTTGGCGTGAATATTGCTTTTTCTTACTTTCCCGACACTCATACCGCAGACGCCAACCCATTTTTTCTATTTTATGCAACTTCCTGAATTTCAATAGTGAGAGGAGCTTTACCTAAATCTCTCGATCATGTATCGACTACTTATCAACCTCTATGAGTTGGGACAATTCCTGCGCATTGTTTTATGGATATCCGTACCCCTGGTGGTTTTGTCAATGCTGGTGACCACCTGGCTGCATTACCGGCGTAAGCGCCGGGTCCCGGAAGAGTTTTTGTTTTCCCTTCAGGGCATGGATGGAGCGGAACGAATGATCATGCCCGCCATCCTGGAGTCGGCCGCCGAGATCAGCGGAAATGGGCAGGAACCGCTGGAGGTGCCTGGCGGCGAACCGGTGCTGGACGATGAACAAAAGGAGAATATCTATAAGGGGATTCTCTGGATGAAGGAAAAATATGAGCAATACCGCGACATGGCCGACCGCCGGTATGAGCAGCTAAAGGAACAACTGACCCTCACCGAGAAGAAGTACCAGGAATTGCTCGAAGCCGCAAGCCGGAATGCTATTCAGGGGGGCAATGCGGCGGCGGGTGCGGGCCACGAAGCGATGGGTACGGGGTTGCACGGCCGCGGAGCCACGGACACCCGCCCGGCCGATGTGGCTACACCGGAACCGACCGACCTCGATAAGGCTTCTTATCCCGATCTGCTGGAGGAGAAGAACCGGCAGATCGCCTTTTTACAGCAACAGTTGGACCAGCGGATAAAAAGCTATCACCAGGCAGGGCTGGAAGGCCGGGAAAACAAGAACCGGATGCTGGAACTGGAGGAGTTACACCTCCGCACCGGGCATCTTCTGCAAGAAAAGCAAGCCTATATCGATCAACTGGAGGGGCAGTTGGTATCCGAACGAAGGAAGATCGAGGATCTGGTGGCCAAACTGCAGGCCAGCAGCCAGCAGTTATTGACCATTTACGAAGAGCTGGACCGGTCGATGAAGCCGGCGGATCCTTCTGACAACTCCTAATCCCGGTAGCGTAGCACTATTCCACCGTCTCCGCAGGCCCAACCATGATGATCGTCTGTGAAGTAAAGGGCAATTATTCTGCCCTTGGGGTATAGAGTTGGCGAAATGGTATACTCATCCATCCAGGTGACGCCGCCGTCCACGGTCTTATAAAGCTTTTTGAGGGTGGCCAGATAAGCCGTCTGGCCGGACAAAAGCTCTATATCTTCTATGGGATTTGTTGATACCGACTGGAAGACGCTTTTCCAACTGGTCCCGCCGTTTGTTGTTATCGAGACCCGGGTTTCATCGGTGAACCAGCCTGCCTGATCGTTGGCGAATTTCAAATAAGCCCAGCCTTGCTGAAAGGGGGGAAGGGGCACCTTGCCGGTCGCCTGCCAGGCGGACCCACCACTGGACGTGCTATTGATCTTATTCGGAAATGAAAATGTGAACCCTGTGTTTGCATTAAAGAAATAGAGGGCTTCCGCCGGATCGGTCTCCACCTTTGTCCAGGTATTGGCCGAATCATCTGTCCGCCACAGACCCGACCCGGTCGCAAGATATCCGGTCGTGGGGGAGACAAACTGCAAATTGGGCCAGTTGTCCGTTCGTAGCCCGTCCGGCCTTGGTTTTATTGTCCAGTTTTTGCCGCCGTTAGCGGTGACAGCAACATGCGCGATACCTACAGCATAACCAATCTGTGTATCCCAAAAGTACAAGGTCTCGACGCCCCCCTGGCCAGACGTCTCCGTCAATGCCGAGCGAATCCAATTAGAACCGCCATCCGACGAAAGATAAATATTACCATCGTACCCAGCCGCAAACCCATGAAGAGTATCCGTAAACCAGATATCGTTAAGAGGGCTAATACTACCGTTGCTCACCACATGCCAATACCTATAGTCCGTTCCAGAAGTGGTATTGGTGGTTGTATCTGTTGGTGAGGCAAGTGGCGGGGGATTGGTCGGCGATGATGGGGGCGGCTGGCTCGGTATGGGAGAGTTGCTACTACGTGAGCAAGCGGTAAAGGTCATAGCAAGCAATACGGATAGGGTAAATCGGCTAAGCATATCTGGAGTTTGTCGCAAAATAGTGATTTATGTGGAATTCCAACAGCCTCCGCCAAGTTCGCCAAACACCTCTCGCAGCGTATCGGCGATCTCGCCGAGCGTGCAGTGGTTCTCCGCCGCTTCCATCACCGCGGAAAGGATATTCTCCCCGGAGGCTGCCCTGTCGTTCAGGCCCTGGAGGACAGAATCGACCCGGGCGGGGTTGCGGTTCCTTTTCCAATCACTGATCTTTTGGATCTGAGCCTCGCGGACAGACTCGTCGTTTTGCGGGACGGGATTGTCGATCCCGTGTACGGGGGCGGTTATGATCTTCCAGCCCGGCAGCTCCTGGCGGCACCATTCGATCACATCGTCGATGATCCTTAAAGAAGCAGTTGGCGGATAGATGTAATTTCCATGCAGGACAGTACCGCTGAGTTTTTTCAGGTCGGCGCCCCGTTGCCCGGCGACCACCGTGTAAAAGGCAAGCAGGATAAAACCGGCGGCGCCGGTGTTCATGATGAGGGTGATCTCTTCGAGGGAAACGTCTTCCAGCAGCGCTTGCATATCGCCGACAGTATCGATCGCGATCCCCATTTTTCCTACCTTTCCTTCGGCGAGGGGGTGATCGCTGTCATATCCGTACCGGGTAGGCAGATCGAAGGCGATGGTGAAGTGCATCCGGCGAATCTACATCAACTTTTTTGCTTCAAAGCTGAGAACTTCCGAAACCACGTTTTGCAAGGACGCTTTGGGGTTTTGGACGAGTAAATCCAGCAAATGCTTGTTCAGATCGACGCCGGTGGCTTCGGGTGGCAGGAAGGATGCCACCTGGTTTATGATCAGCAGATTTTGTTCTTTGTAGTTGCGGACGGCATCCCAGGCCTCGGCGGTGACATAGATCTGCTGGGTAATGTTGTGTTCGAATTCCTGGCGAATGGCCTGTGTGAGCAGGGATTGCATGTCCCGCGCTTCGAGACCCGGCTGGTTGAGCCGCTGGACCAGGTTGGGCAGGGCGATACGCTCGGTAAGCAGGATCAGCCGTTCGTAGGCCTGGAGCTGAAGCTCCCGGGTGCCGGCATTCCCCGGGGTTGTCCCCCCGGCCTGGGCGGCTTTCACTTCCCTGCGTTGTCTGAGAAAAAGAAAGATGAGAAGGCCCGCAACCAGGACGGCGAAGGCAATAGCAATGATAAGCAGATTAGAGTCCATGATAGTTCAAAAATAGGTAAACGATGCTCACGCCGCGTTTATTATTTACCCTTCCTTGGTATGTACCCGGTCGACCTTCCGGTAAGCGAGGAAGAACACCAGCGGGAAGATCAGCAGGGAGAACACCGTCGCACAGATGAGCCCGCCAATGACCACCCGGGCCAGGGGGCGGCTGCTTTCCGACCCAATGCCGGTGGAGATCGCTGCCGGAAGTAAGCCAATGGTTGCCATCAGGGCGGTCATCATCACCGGGCGGACCAGTTCCTTAACCCCCAGCTTGATGGACGTATATAACGGACTTTCGCTTTGTTTGATCAGCTCGAGGTTATGCTTAAACGCCGTGATCAGCAGCACCCCGGTGAGGATACAGATGCCGAACAGGGCGATAAACCCGATGCCGGCCGAGATGCTGAAATTGGTGCCCGTGACCAGCAGGGCCAGGATACCCCCCACCACCGCCGTGGGTACGTTGAGGAACACCAGCCCGGCATCCTTCAGGTTCCCGAACATGACGAACAGCAGCAGGAAGATAAGCAACAGGCTGATCGGCACCACCTGCGCCAGACGTTTGGAGGCCCGTTGCTGGTTTTCGAAGTCACCCTGCCAGACAAGGGAGTAGCCCCTTTTCAGTGAGACCACCTGATCCACCTTTTGCTGGGCCTCGGTGATGGCGCTTCCCATGTCCCGGCCACGAACCGAAAATTTGACGGCCGAATACCGGCGATTGTCATCCCGGAAGATCAGGCAGGGCCCGGTCTTCTGCGTGAGGGTGGCGATCTCGTGCACCGGAACCCTGGCGCCGCTGAGCGTGGGGACCAGCAGGTTACCGATATCGTCCTGGGTCATGCGGAACTGTTCGGGAAACCGGATACGGATATCGAATTTCCGGATACCCTCATACAATTGGGTCACTGCCTTACCGCCGATGGCCATCTCGATCACAGCATTGGCATCGGCCGTGGAAACGCCGTACAATGCCATTTTACTCTGATTCAGATCGATGTCCAGTTCCGGCTGACCGATGTTGCGGATCACGCCGAGATCGTCGATCCCTTCGATCTTCTTCAGCACATTGTACACCTTCGTCGATTGTTCCTCCATGTAGTCGAGCGAGTCGCCGTAGATCTTTACGCAGATGGAACCTTTCACCCCCGACACCGCTTCCTCCACGTTGTCCATGATCGGTTGAGAGAAGTTGAGATCGGCGCCAGGGATGACAGACAGGGCCCTGCTCATCGTGTCGATCAGCTCCTCCTTGGTTATTTTTGGGTTCCATTCCTCCTGCGGATAGAGTGAAACACCGAATTCGTTATTATAAAAACCGGCGACATCGGTGCCGTCATCCGGGCGGCCCGTCTGGGACATGATCCGCCGCACCTGCGGGAATTTGATCATGATGGCCCGCATCTGCCCGGCCTTCGCCATCGAGGTGTCGAGCGAAATACTGTACGGGAGAGTGGCCCGGACCCAGATGGACCCCTCGTTCAGTTCGGGCAGGAACTCGGTGCCAAGGAACCTGAAGGCGTAAAGCCCGACGACGATGATCACCGCTGTCGTGGTAATGGTCAACCGCTTATTCCGGAAATTGAACTTGAAGATCGACAGGATGAGGCCCGTCAGGAAATGCACGATGGGATTGTGCTTTTCCTTTACATTCTTCCGCAACAGAACGTTCACCAGCACGGGCACCAGGGTCAGGGTAAAGATCAGCGCGCCCAGCAGCGCAAAGCCAAGAGTGAACGCCAGCGGGGAGAAGAGCTTCCCTTCCACCTTCTGGAAGGAGAAGATGGGCAGCAACGCGGTGATGATGATCACTTTGGTAAAGAAGATGGCCTTGGCCAGCTCTGCGCCGCGGCGGCGGATCATACCCAGTTTGGAAAGGTGGTTGAAACGCTCCATCCCGATCTCGTGAGCCCGTTTGTCGAGCACTACGAACAGCCCTTCCACCATGATCACGGCGCCGTCGATGATGATGCCGAAGTCGATCGAGCCAAGCGAGATCAGGTTCGCATCGACGCCGCGCAGGTGCATCAGCAGGAATGCCGTCAGGAGAGCGAGCGGGATCACGCAGGCGACAATCAGCGCAGCGCGCCAGTTGCGCAGAAATGCGATGAGCACCGCGATGACGAGTACCGCGCCGACGAGGAGATTCTCGCTCACCGTGTGCACGGTGTGGCTGACCAGCTCCGTGCGGTCGTAGATCGGATGCAGCTTTACGCCCGGTGGCAGCTGCGGCTGAAGCTCCGCGATGCGCT
>Ga0081540_1003481_pt1 | contig 12421 bp, 10 predicted proteins | sample TabmetS2T1R1_FD_71024 | JGI IMG/M metagenome (GOLD analysis project Ga0081540, IMG submission 71024) | Tabebuia heterophylla rhizosphere microbial communities from the University of Puerto Rico - S2T1R1 | ecosystem: Host-associated > Plants > Roots > Rhizosphere ...
TCGATGATGCCGAGACGATAGAGCTCGGCCGCCGGAATCCGGTAGCCGGTGAAGAACATGCGGCGCATCAGGGAGCGGCCGAACAGCGTGTTGAGCATCGCCGCACCGCCCGCCAGGCCAACATTGATCTCGGGCATGCCGAACACCGCTTCCTCGGAGGCGTAGAAGATGTCGCAGGACGCCATCAGGCCGACGCCGGCGCCGAGCGCGACGCCGTTGATCGCCGCGATCACCGGCTTGGAGCACTCGCGGATGCAGTTGCCGGTCTCGCGCGTGATACGGTTGTGATCGTGAAACGCGCCGATCTTCGTCGGATCGGGGCGATCCTTCAGATCGGCGCCGCTGCAAAACACCTTGCCCGCGCCCGTGAGGATCGCCACGCGGACATCGCCGCGCTCGGAAATCTCGTCGAACACGGCGACGATGCGATCACGCATCGCGCGATTGAGCGCGTTTACCGGAGGACGGTTCAGCGTCACGATGGCGATGTGGTCGGATACTTCGAGCTTCACGATGTCGTCGGACACGGCTTCCTCCTGGCTCTAGCTTGATCTCGATGTTTTCGATCGCGGCATGGCGACTTTGTCGCCTGACCGATCGGTCAGTCGATGCGCTGATAGCACCAAGCTTGCGGTCATGCAATAGCCGCGACAATTGACCTATTGACTGACCGATCGGTCAGGACATAGATTTTGGCCAACGCGACAACAAATCCCGGGAGGAACCGCCATGGCCAAAATCAGCCGACGTCAGATGACGACACTCATGGCCGGCGCCATAGCCGCGCCGCTTGCTGCACCTGCGATCGTCCGGGCGCGCTCGTCGCAAACCGTCTTCATCATCGTGCCCTACGCTAGCGGCGGCTCGATCGACAGCCTGATGCGCACGATCGCCAAGGGAATGTCGGAGGCGCTCGATCAACCGGTCCTGGTCGACAACAAACCGGGCGCCAACGGCATCGTCGGATCACAATATGTCGCGCGCGCGGCCAAGGACGGCTCGGTCCTGCTCGCCGGCGGCACCGGCCCGATCTCGCTGAACGTGCTGCTGCGCAAGAACCTGCCCTACAAGCTGTCGGATTTCGCATCCGTGGCCTTGCTCTTCAACGGTCCGCTGTCACTGACCGTGAACAAGAAGATGCCGGTTACCGACATCAATAGCTTTGTCACTTACGCCAAGGGCCGCGACAAGCCGATGTTTTATGCCACCCTCGGCCCCGGCAGCGTGACGCACCTGTTCGGGATCATGATGGGGAAATCGATGGGCTTTGCGGTCGCCGATGTCGCCTATCGCAACAATCCGGCATCGGTCATGGAGCTGCTGTCGGGCGAGTGCGACCTCAATTTCGCGACACCCGCCGCCATCATCGAGCACGTCAAGGCGGGCCAGTTGCGCCTGCTCGCCGTTTCTTCCGACAAGCGCATGGCGAATCTGCCCGAGATTCCAACATTCGCCGAGTCAGGCTATCCCGAACTGTCGGCATCGTTCTGGACCGCGCTGCACGCGCCGGCTGGAACTCCACGCGAGGCGGTTGAGCGGCTGAATGCCGCGGCCAACGCGGCGATGCAAAAGCCTGAGATCGCCAAGCAGCTTGATATCGACGGCCTGCAGGCCGACATCGGCGCACCGCAGCTGCTTGATGCCCAGCTGACCAAGGATGCAGCCCTGTGGGGACCGGTGATTGCGGCGCAGCACATCGCACTCGACTGAAGGCGGCCCTTGCGCGGCGCTGCGTCTAGCGCGCCTTGCGCCGCGAAGACTTGGGTGGCGCGGCCACCGGCGGGCTCTCGGGATTGCAGTTGCGAAGGCCGTTAAACACCATGTCGAAGAAGATATCGGCGATCTGCTCCGGCGTCGCCGACTTGTTGGGATTATACCACCGATGCATCCAGTTCAGCGACGACAGGATCAGGCGCCCGGTCATGGGAACATCCACTTTCCGGATCTCGCCGGCGTCGACCGCCTCCTGGATCAGCCCGCGCAGGAAATTCTCGAAGCGGTCCCGGCGCGTCAGCCGTTCCTTCTGCCGGTGACGAGCCGGATCGTTCCAGAAGGCGGTTGTCGATGCGATCCAGGCCCATCGGTAGCGCCGGAAATATTCCGCCGTTGCGACCATGAAGGCACGGATCTTCTGCGAAGGCGGGCCATCTGGAATTCGGTCGCGCACGAACAGATACAGTTCCAGCGTAGAGCCGACCGCAACGCGCGCGTAAATCTCGTCCTTGTTGGAGAAGTGATGATACAGCAACGATTTCGAGATGCCGCAGGCAACCGCAATGTCGCGCATCGACGTGCCGTCATAGCCCTTGGTGGCGAAAAGCCGTCCGGCTACGGAGAGGATCTGCAGCACGCGATCCGACGCCTCTGCCTGGTTGGCGATCCCGTCCCTTGTCGTCGACAATTCAACCATCGAACCCGCCATCCGGCCCGGTGTATCCGGCCCCGGCCGAACACTGCCCGTCATCTGGAAGCAACGTAGGTTTTCACCGACCGATCGGTCAAGTCACGATCCGTCCTGCAGGAAGTCATATCGCGATGAACCAAATCCCGCGCATCAGCCGCATCGGCGGAACCAGGGACCAGCTCGGCGAGAGCCCGGTCTGGGACGAGCGCACGCAGTCGCTGTACTGGATCGATTCGCTTGCGGGAGTGATCCACAAGCTGTCGCCCGCGAGCGGCGTGACCGAGGAATTCCAGGTGCCGGCTCCGATCGGATCACTCGGCCTGACGCAAGGCGGCGGCGCCGTCCTCGCGCTGCGCCACGGCTTTGCGCAGTTCGATTTCAGCACGCACCAACTGACCATGGGTCCCTCGATCGACGTCGATCATCCCATGGTCCGGCTCAACGACGGCAAGGTGGATCCATTCGGACGCTTCGTCGCGGGCACGCTGCATGGGGGACGGGCGGAGAATGAAAGGCCGCTCGGCGGACTCTATCGCATCGACTCCTCGGGCGCGATCGAACTGATCGAGGACGATCTCGCCCTCACCAACGGCCCGTGCTTCAGTCCGGACGGCAGGACGTTCTATCTCGCAGACTCGGCGCGGCGTGTGACTTGGGCCTATGACTATCGCGACAACGGCCCGCTCGTGAACAAGCGCATCTTCGTCAACACCGACGCGCTGGGCTCTGGAGCCGATGGAGCGACGGTCGATGCGGATGGCTATGTGTGGACCGTGTTGGTGCGCATCGGCGCTATCGCGCGGTTCGCCCCCGATGGAACGCTGGATCGCACCATCGAGATGCCGGTCCGCCATCCGACAAGTGTGGCGTTCGGCGGCCCCTCCCTTAATATCCTTTATGTGACGTCGATCTCGCGCAGCACGCACCTTTCAGACGAAAGTCCGGATGCCGGGGGGTTGTTCGCCGTCGAGAATCTCGGCGTGAAGGGATTGCCGGCCCAGAGGTTCGGCTCGCGCCAGGCCGACACGGGCGTCTAACGCTAGGCGGGTCGCTTGACGTGCCGCGGCACGCTCTCCGCCATGTAGTCGACAAAAACCCTGATCTTTTCCGGCAGGTAGCTGCTCTGCATGAATGTGGCGTAGATGCCCTCGTCGAAGGTCGAATTGGTCACACGAAATCCCGGCAGCAGGCGCATCAGCCTTCCGCTCTTCAATTCGTCGGCGACGGTGTAGTCATCGAGCAGCGCTATGCCGTGCCCCTGCACCGCAAGATCGCACAGGATGATGCCATTGTTGCTGCTGAACGAGGACGGCACGACGGTTTCGCGCAGCCGGTTGTTGCGCATGAACTTCCAGACCACATCCTCAGTTCCCATCCAATAGGTAAGGCAATTGTGCCCGGCCAAATCGTCGAGCCCACGCAGCTTCGGCATTCGCTCGACGTAGTCCGGCGATGCCACCAGAATGCGCTCGCTCCGCAGCAGCCGACGCTGCATCAAGCCCGGATCCCTGGGCGCGGCAATCTGAAAATCGATGTCGAATTCCTCCTCGCGAAGCTGGACGCGCCGCTCCGACAGGCGAAGCTCGACTTTTAGTTCGGGATACAGCTTCTGAAACTGCGGGATCAGCGGCGAAAGCACCTTGATGCCGAACAGCGTCCTCGAGTGAACGCGAAGCGTTCCGCGTGGCGTGCTCTGCAAAGCGAGCGCCGCGGCCTCGGCATCCTCGATTCCGTGCAGCACCTGCTCGGTGCGTTGAAAGAAGATCTTGCCGGCCTCGGTCAATCCGAGATGCCGGGTGCTGCGGTTGATCAACTGCACACCAAGCTGGGCCTCGAGCTCGCCGACATAGCGCGACACCGACGCCGGAGAGAGCCCTGCCTTGCGTCCGGCCGCGGAGAAGCTCCCCTCGCGGACGGTGCTTACGAACAATTCCATGGCCTGGAGGCGATTCATCGATCTTTTCATATTTTGCAAAAGAGATGCTCAAATTACCCCAATTGTTCGAAAAACCTCAAGGCCGTAACTTTCGCCCAATACGGCCGCAAACAGCCGCGGCCAAACGTGGCGGAGGACGATATCCCATGGAATTCGGCGTTTTCATTCTGGCGCAGCAGCGCGGCTATCATCAGACCTCCGAGCAGGTCATCAACAACGCGGTCGAACAGACCGTCGCCGCCGAAGCCGCCGGGTTTGATACGGCCTGGTACGCCGAACATCATTTCAACAATTACAGCCTTTGCCCGTCGCCGCTGATGATGGTGGCGCACTGCGCCGGCCTCACCAAGCGGATCCGGCTCGGTACCGCGGTCTGCGTGCTGCCGCTGTATCATCCCGCGCGGCTCCTCGGCGAGATCGGCTTTGCCGACACCGTTTCCGGCGGACGCCTCGATCTCGGCATCGGCTCGGGATACCAGCAGTTCGAGTTCGATCGCTTTGGTGTCGACCTGAACGAATCGCATTCGCTGTTTGCAGAGCTCTACGACGTTCTGGAAGCAGGCATGAAGGAGCACGTCTTCTCCTATTCCGGCAAGCATCTGCAGATCCCGCCGACCGCCATCGCCGTGCGCACCGTGCAGAAGCCGATGCCGCCGATCTGGGTGACGTCAGGGCATGCGGAGACGCTTGGCCGGGCGATCCGCGACGACCACAATCTGTTCGTGACCGCGCTGTTGAACGGCCTGGATGCCATCAAGGCGCTTCGCGAACGGCTCGAAGGCATTGCGGCCACGGAAGGCCGGTCGATCGACGACACCCGTTTCGGCTTCCTGCGCTGCGGCTACGCCAGCGACAACGAAGCGGAGATTCTTTCCTATCTCGACAACGCCCGGTTCCAGCGCCGCGTTTCCGAAAGCCTGAAATTCCGTCGCGCCCAGAGCGAGGACGGCTATCTCGTCAAGGAGGAAGCTGGGCCGAACGATATGTCGCTCGAGACGATGCGGGAGAACCTTCCGGTCGGCAGCGTCAATCAGGTGATCGACCGCATGCTGGAGGAGATCAGCATCCTGAAGCCGTCGCACATCGCGCTCCAGACTCAACTTGGCGATTTTGATCAGGCGACGATGCTGCGCCAGATCGAACTGTGGGGTACTCGCATCATTCCCGCCATCAGGCGTGAATTGAACAGCGGCTCGAATTCCAGGCTCGACACCGCCAGTATTTCCGCGTGATGCAGATGTCAGCAACAGAGCGACCCACCGCCGGCCCTCCGCCGAGAGGCTCCGACTCTTTCACCTCGTTCACGTCGGTGCAACCGGTGGAGTTTCGGCAGGCCATGCGCAATCTGGCGAGCGGAGTAGCTATCGTGACGGCAGGAGCCGGCGATTCCCGCCGCGGACTGACGGTCAGCTCCGTCACCTCCGTTTGCAACGACCCACCCTGTCTGCTGGTAGGCATCAACACTTCGTCCGAGACTCATGATCTGATTCTTGCCAGCGGCTCATTTGCAATAAACCTCCTCCGGGAGGGGCAGGAGCAATTGGCACGCCGGTTTGCCGGCTACGACGGCATTGCTGGCGTCGCTCGATTCGAAGGCGCGCCGTGGGATCGAGGGCTTACAGGCGCACCGCTGTTAGCGACCTCCATCTGCGCGATTGAGTGCGTTCTGCACCAGCACCATGTGGTCGGCAGCCATGGCATCTTCATCGGTCGGATCGTCGCAACGCAGTCAAGCGCTGGCGGACCGGTCGTCAACTTTCAAGGCGAGCTTCGAAACGTATCCGCCGTCGATCACGATTCGCAGACGTCATGAATAAAGCAAGGCGGAGCTGAGCACTACGGCGACTCTGGTTAGAAACATTTCAATAAAGAATATGCGGGGAGGTTTAAATGAACGGACGCGCCTGGGTCATCGTGGGCATGATGTTCCTGTTTATGATCATAAACTTTGCTGACAAGGCGGTGCTCGGACTCGCCGCCATTCCAATTATGAAAGACCTCAATCTGACCAATGAGCAGTTTGGTCAGGCCGGCAGTGCTTTATTTCTCTTATTTTCAGTTTCCGCGATTCTAGTTGGCTTCATTGCGAACCGTGTTTCTACGAAACTTCTTATCGCCGTGATGGCCCTGGTCTGGGCATTCACACAACTGCCCATGATCGGGATGGTATCGTTTCCGGTCCTGATCGCTTGCCGAGTTGTTCTGGGCGCCGGAGAGGGTCCTGCATACCCTGTTGCGCTTCACGCGGTCTACAAATGGTTCCCGAATGACCGGCGCGCTGTACCAACCAGCCTTGTGCAAATTGGAGGATCATTCGGCGTAGGCATTTTGGCGCCTTTGCTGACCTGGATAATTGTTACCTACAGCTGGCATGCCGCTTTCGGATGTCTTGGATTGGCCGGCTTGCTTTGGGTTTCAGTGTGGATGTTTGTCGGCAAGGAAGGACCGCTGGCGTCAGGTCAGGTCGAGGCGGGCGGCGGAGGATTGGAGCACGTACCGTATTCAAGCCTGCTTTTCTCACGAACGGTAGTTGGCGTCGTCATTGCGGGCTTTGCCGGCTATTGGGGGGTGGCTCTTTCGTTCATTTGGCTTCCCGCATTCCTGATAAAGGCGGGTGGGTACTCCGCAACGCAGGCCAGTTTCATTGTGGGACTGCCATCTCTCCTGCAGATCATCATGTGCCCAGGCATCGGGTACATTTCACAAAAGTTGCGAACGCAAGGTGTAACCAGTCGAGTGTCTCGAGGGCTACTCTGCAGCGGTTGTGTCACGGCTGCAGGCGTCGCTCTGATCCTGCTCTCCAACTCTGCGAACCCGATCGTGGTCGCTGCACTGGTAGCGGTTGCGTTCACGCTTGTAACCTTCATCTTTACGCTCGGGCCCCCCTTGATTGGCGAGGTTACGCCGACGCACCAGAGAGGGGCCATGCTTGGCATCAACAATGCGATATTCACAACGGCCGGGCTTGTGGCTCCCTGGTTCATGGGACGAGCAGTGGATGCCGGGGTGGATGCGGCTGCAGGTTTCCGCAGCGGCTTCCTGTTCGCGGGCACGCTAATCGCCATTGGGGGAGCATTGGCCATGGTCCTCATCAATCCAGAACGTGATTTGGCGCGCTTCAAGAGAAGAAGCGCTGCCGTTGCAGGTAATGAGGTCCCGATTGCTCAGGCATGAGGACGACCGATGGTGTCCCACAGCCGAAACATGACCGGACCGATCCATAGGGGAACCTGGTTCTAGAGCCCGCGTGGATCCGCTGAGTGCGCGATGCAGCCGTTGCATCAACCTTGCTGCGATCTCAAGTCCGAGGAAAACGAGTCTGCGATGATCGATAGTTCAACGAGAAAACCGGCGTTCGAATCGGCGGAATTGGGCGCTCTCGCGCATCTCTACCGCGCCGAGGTTTATCGGAGCACGGTCTGGCGGACGCGACTGGACAACACCACGAACTGGGCAGTGGTAACAACCGGCATCGCTCTATCGGTAAGTTTCGGCAACGCAGACACTTCTCCTTTGCCTTTAATCATCGTCGGATTACTGGTTGTCGTTTTTCTTTTGTTTGAAGGCCGCCGATATCGGTACTTCCATCTGTATCGTGCGCGGGCGCGCCTGATGGAAACGGGTATCTACTGTCCAATCCTTGACCGACGCGAAGCCCAGGCTGGCGAATGGAGTGACGTTCTCAGTCGCAACTATCGCGATGTAAAAAATCAAATCAGCGTGGCACGTGCGGTTGGGAGACGCTTGCGGCGCAATTATGCCTGGATCCTCATCGTCCAGGCGATTGCATACTACCTCAAGCTCATGATCCATCCCCTGCCGATGACGTCGCTCAGCGAATTCCTGAGTCGCGCAGCCATCGGGCCAATTCCAGGAGCGATCACGATCGGCGCTGGCGTGATCTTTCATGCAACATGGCTGATCTTCGCGGTCGAAACGCTCCGCTACGATCGACTCAATTGGAATAAGCGGAGTTCGAACAATGGCGGCGATTGATCAAGCCATCCGTATCGCCGCTCTGCCCCTTGCACATGCGATGTGCGGCGTCCTCAACCGACTCGTCAGGGAACCCAATCTATGAACCGAGCACACCCTCTCACGCTCCGCGCAAATGCCTGTAACTGTTCGGAGCTCGACTTCTCCGATCGGCGCGATTTTGACGACGCCAAACGCGGCTTCGTCGCGACGATTCCGGATGCTCACATTCCCGCCGATGCCGGTGGCGTGTCCTGGACGCTCAAGCCCTACGATTTCCTTTCCGGCGAAGCGCCCGAGACGGTCAATCCGAGCCTGTGGCGCATGGCGCAGCTAAACGCCATCCATGGTCTGTTCAAAGTCACAGACCGCATCTACCAGGTGCGCGGCTTTTCGCTGGCGAACGTTACCTTTATCGAAGGTGATAGCGGCGTCATTGTCATCGATCCCCTGCAGTTCACAGAGCACGCCCGTGCAGCCATTGCGCTTTACCGGCAGCATCGCGGCAATCGGCCGGTGGTCGCCGTCATCTACACCCACTGCCACCGCGACCACTATGGCGGCGTCCGGGGCGTGATCAGCCCCGAGGATGTTCGGAATGGCGTCCAGGTCATCGGACCTTTCGGCTTCACGGAGGAGTCCTTCGCCGAATCGATTCTTGCCGGCGTGCCGATGCGGCGACGCGCACTGTTTCAGTTCGGCTGGTCCATGGAACCAGGTCCAATGGCGCATGTGGACTGCGGGCTCGGCAAGGCAGTCGGCCGCGGCGGCGACGGTTTCATCTCGCCGACGATTCTGATCACGCAGCCGGTCGAGCGCCGCACCATCGACGGTGTGGAGATCGTCTTCCAGCTCACGCCTGGCACGGAAGCGCCGGCCGAAATGAATATGTATTTTCCCGGCTTGCGTGCGCTCAACCTTGCCGAGAATGCCTGCCATTTGATGCACAATCTTTGCCCCCTGCGGGGCGCCAAGACACGCGATGCGCTGGCTTGGGCGCGCTATATGGACGAGGCGCTGGACGCCTACGTGCCGAACACGGATGTCATCGTGGTGCAGCATCACTGGCCGGTTTGGGGACAGGAGAACATAAGCGAATACGTGGCCGGGCAGAGGGACATGTACCGCTACCTGCATGACCAGACCTTGCGCCTGATGAGCCACGGGCTGACCCCCAGGGAGATCGCCGAGGAGCTCAAGATGCCGGACAAGCTGTCGAAGCAATGGTTTGCTCGCGGCTATTATGGAGCGGTCGCGCACAATGTCGCGGCGATCTATACCCACTACCTCGGCCCGTACGACGGCAACCCCGCCAACCTCAATCCGCTGACGCCGGAGGCATCGGCCGTAAAGTACGTGGAATATATGGGCGGATCCGATGCCGTCCTGAAGCGCGCAAGAACGGACTACGACGCCGGCAACTTCCGCTGGGTTGTCGAGGCGCTCAATCACGTCGTGTTCGCCGAGCCGGGTAATCGCGCGGCGCGCGGGCTCGCTGCGGATGCGTTCGAACAGCTCGGGTACCAGTCCGAGTCGGCCACATGGCGCAACTCCTATCTTCTGGCCGCACGCGAACTGCGGAGCACGGCGACGGCCGGAGCGCCGGTCGGGGTTTCGATCAGTCCCGACGTCGTCGCGATCCTGCCGTTCGGCAATTTTCTCGAATATTTGGCGATTCGGCTGAACGGCGTGAAGGCGCAGCATTTGAGCGCGAAGTTCGATTGGCGGATCGTCGACGGAACGAATGTCGACGAGCATCGCATGACGCTTTCGAACGGCGCACTGAACCATTTGCCTGGCAGCCACGGCGCTGCAGCCAATGGGGTGATCGAGACCTCGCGGGCGCAGCTTCCGCGTCTCTCCGCCGGACGGTCGGCTCTCCTGGCTGCGCTGGACAAGGACGAACTCAAGGTCACCGGCGAGGCCGGCTTGTTCCGCAGCTTCGTCGAGTCGCTCGACGAATTCGATCCCATGTTCAACGTGATCGAGCCATGAAGGGCCGCTTGGGGGCAGATCGGCCCCCTGACGGATCGGAATAACAGCGGATTGAATTCCATCGCAACCTGCGGAGCACTCTATGCCTGGCCTGCATTCTCTTGATCGTATCATTGGCGACGAATGGCCCGCGCTCGGCACCGACGCCGACTTGCACGCGTTCGAATCGGTTCCTTACGAAAAGCGGATTGCCGCAAGGAACGTATACGAAGCGCTGCAATGCGGCGCGGCCCGCGGACCTCAGACACCTGCGATCCAGTTTCTGCCGAACTGCAGTCCGGATGACGAGCCGATCGCGCTGACGCACGCGGAGTTTCTCGCGCGGGTGACACAGGTCGCCAATGCCATGCATTCGCTTGGCGTCGGCCCGAACGACGTCGTCAGCCTGTTGTTGCCGCTCGTGCCCCAGGCATTCTACGCGCTCTACGGCATCCAGGCCGCGGGGATCGTGAATCCGATCAATCCGTTTCTCGAAGCGGAGCAGATCGCGCACATTCTCCGGGCCGCCGGAACCAAAGTGCTGATCACGTTCGGTCCAACGGCAAATTCCGACACTTGGGAAAAGGTTTCGCGGATCCGCGACGAGCTGCCGGATTTGAAGGCGATCCTCACGGTCGGAGGTACCGGCCCGCAGGCCGATGGCACCATCGACTTCGACAGTCTCGTCAAATCGCAGTCGGCTGACCATCTCGTCAGCGGCAGGCAAGTCGCCGCGACTGACATCGGAGCCTTTTTTCACACCGGCGGGACGACCGGGCTGCCGCAGCTCGTTCCCCTCACGCATGGCAATCAGGTGTATCAGGCGTGGGGCATGGCCTTGATGCTTCGCACCAAGCCGGCCTCAACGTTGTTGATGGGCCTGCCTCTTTTCCATGTCGGCGGGGCGCTGACGCAAGGCCTGCAGCATCTTTCGGCCGGCGGCACGCTTGTCGTGCTGTCGGCGGCGGGGTGGCGCAACCGCAATGCGATGGCGAACATCTGGCGCCTGGTGGATCGCTTCAAGCCCGAGCTGCTCGGGGGCGTTCCCACCGTGCTCGGCGCCGTATTGAACGTGCCGATGGAGGGAGCCGATGTATCCAGCCTCCGCAAGTGCACCGGAGGAGGCTCGCAAATCCCCGTGGCGGTCGCTGACGCTTACAAGGACCGGTTCGGCGTTCCGGTGCTTGAGACGTATGGCATGACCGAGGCGTCGAGCTGCCACACGATATCGTACGCGGAAAGGCCGATACATTATGGCTCCGTAGGACATGCGCTGCCCTACAGCCGCGTCCGGGTCGTCGAGGTCGATGAGCGCGGCCATGGCCGTCGCGATTGCCCGCTTGGGAAAATCGGGGTCGTGGCGATGCATGGGCCCGGCGTGTTCTCCGGATATTTGACCGGCGCGCCGGAGGCAACTTTCGTCGAACCAGGATGGGTGAACAGTGGCGATCTTGGGAGGATCGACGTCAGCGGCTATCTTTGGATTACGGGGCGCGCGAAGGATCTCATCATCCGCGGCGGGCATAACATCGATCCAGCCGGCATCGAGGAGGTGCTGTACGCGCATCCTGCCGTGGCCGTTGCAGCCGTCGTAGGTGAGCCCGATGCGTATGCAGGCGAATTGCCCGTTGCCTATGTGCAGCTCAAGCCCGGCGCCTGGGTCGACGTTGCCGAACTGCTGAAATACGCCGCGAGCCGTACTCCCGAGCGCGCCGCGGCGCCAGTGCAACTCTACACGCTCGAGACGATGCCGCTGACAGCGGTCGGAAAGGTGTTCAAACCGGCACTTCGATTGGACGCCGCCGAACGCGCCGTGCGGCGGTTGCTCGCGTTCCTGCAGGATGAAGGATGTGCCGCGGACGTGAGCGCCCGGCGCCACGAAGAGCATGGAACCCTGATCAGCGTTCGGATCACAGGCGCTCCTGCCGCGGACCGCGACCACACTCTCCGGCAGGTCAAGGCAAAGCTGGACCCATTGACGCTGCGTCACGAGGTCATGTGGCAGGGCGACGATAGCGCGCGAGGTAAATCATCATGAGCAAGAATGCAGGCGCCGACGGTATGGATATGCTGAGTAGCTGGAGGGAATGGTTCATCCAGAGCGAGCGCACGTGGAGCGAGGAACTCGCGGG
>Ga0081540_1003482_pt1 | contig 12421 bp, 9 predicted proteins | sample TabmetS2T1R1_FD_71024 | JGI IMG/M metagenome (GOLD analysis project Ga0081540, IMG submission 71024) | Tabebuia heterophylla rhizosphere microbial communities from the University of Puerto Rico - S2T1R1 | ecosystem: Host-associated > Plants > Roots > Rhizosphere ...
CGGATCGCATTGCGGTCGGCCGCGACGCCGGCGCAAGGCGGTGCCCGGCGAGGCCATCGGGGAGCGCCGCCAGTGTGCTGCCATCGGCCGCCCGGGTGATGAATTGCTGCAACTCGCGCAGCACGAAGCGATAGCCCCCGACGCTGACGATGCCGGCCGGCGGCGCGCTCACCGCCAGCAAGCCGCCGGCGCGTTCGGTGCGGCAGCCGTAGCCAGTATCGACGCCGCCGTCGTCGCCGATCTTGAGCCGCGGTGCGCCGCTGCGCTCGACGCCCGGCGGGAACGGATGATGCGGGACCATGGCGCCGCTGAGTGCGATGGTGCCGCCGGACGTGCGCGCCACCTCGACCAGCACCAGGCCATCGCCGTGCGCCCGCCCGGCATGGATCGGTCCCTTGGTAAGGGCAGCGGGCTTGCCATCGGGCGGGCGGTGCAAGGGCACGACGCCGATCTCGCCGAAGGCCAGCACGTCGACGAGATTGGTGTCGCGGTCCGACCATACGGCGCTGCCGGCGACGCGCTCGGGCGCGCGCCAGACCGCCAGCACCGTGCGCGGGCCGCCGCTGCGGCCGACCAGCCCGGCTTCGGCCAGGCGCGGGATCAGCGGACCCGGCACCACGGCGACGTCGGAATGCTCGCGGCATTGCGCCGCGAACGCAGCGCCGTCGAATGGCTGGTGCAGCACCAGCGTGCCGCTGCCGAGCAGCCACGGCACCACGATCGCGCTCAGGCCCGCGAAGGACGAGAGGGCGAGCGCGCCAATGATGCTGACGTCGTGGCCGACATGGCTTTCCAACGATACCGCGATGCCGCCGGCGATGAGCTCGGCGTGGCTGCGCGCCACAGGCACCAGGCCGTCGGGGGTCACTTCGAACGTCACCACGGCGACATGGTCGGCGGCATTGCCGATCCGCTGCACGCTGATGTCGGCGATTTCGTCGGCAGCCGCCGCGGCGGCTGCCGCCGCGAACACGTCTTCCAGCGCTACGACGCCGTCGGGCGCCTGCTCCCCGAAGGTGCCGAGAAAGCGGACCGTAAACGTCTCGGCCGCGATGTGCATGGCGAGCTCGCCATGATCGACCGCGCCGATGCGGCAGCAGGTGATGAGCGCGCGCGCGCCGATGCGGCTCAGCGCCTGAACAGCGTCGATCTCCCGCCACAGCAAGGGCAGCGGTGCCGCGATCATGCCGGCGCGCAGGATGCCGAGGAATGTGAGGGCGCTCTCCACCGTGTTGGGAAGCTGCATCGCTACGATTGAATCGGTCTTGAGGCCGAGCTCGGTGAGCCGCGCCGCGATGGCCGACACGATGCGGTCGGCCTCGCCGTAGCGAAGCTCTCGCGGCGCGCCGTCGGTGAAGCTCGCACGATCCGGCGGGTCGATCAGCGCGACTGCGTCCCGGCGCCGCTCCACGGCGCGGCGAAACAGGTCATCGACGGTCACCCGGCGGAACGGACTTTCCGGCATCGGCCGTTCGCGAAACGAGCTTTCCAGAATCATTCTTGCGGTCTCATCGGGCTTGCGGCTGCCGCCACCATGTTTCCGGCAGGTATCCGAACAGCGACGTGACCGGCGGCCGCTCGATATACCCCCACCGCGCCACCCATTGCTCGGGCAGGTAGAACAGGGGAGCGACGTAGAAGCCGGACATCAGCACGCGGTCGAGCGCGCGCACGGCGGCGATGAAGTCGGGACGCTCACGCGCCTCCAGCATCGCGGCGATCATGGCGTCGATGGCTGGGCTCTTGACACCCATGTAGTTGCGGGTGCCCGGCACGTCGGCGGCGGCGGAGCCCCAGTAGAAGCTCTGCTCGTTGCCCGGCGACAGCGACTGGTCCCAGCGGTTCTGGATCATGTCGAAGTCGTAGGTCTGGCGCCGGCGGTCGTATTGTACGGCGTCGACGACACGCACCCGCGCGTCGATGCCGGCGCGCTTGAGATCGCGCTGGAACGCCAGCGCGAGGCGTTCCTGCTCCTTGGTGGTGACGAGTATCTCGAAGGAGAACGGCCGTCCGGTTGACCGCTCGCGCAGCACGGCGTCGTCGAGCTCGTAACCGGCCGCGGTCAGCAGCGCGAGCGCGCGCTTGAGTGTCTCGCGGTCGCGTCCCGACCCGTCGGTTACCGGTGGTCCCCACGTGCCGTCCATCACGTCGGCGCGCACGGCATCCGGGAACGGAGCGAGCAAGGCGCGCTCGCTGGCGTCAGCCGCGCGGCCGCGCGCAGACAGCTCGGAATCCTCGAAATAGCTGGCGTTGCGGCGATAGCGATCGAAGAAGAAGTTGTGATTGATCCACTCGGCGTCGAGCAGCAGCGTAAGGGCTTCGCGCACGCGGATGTCGGCAAAGATCGGCTTGCGCGTGTTGAACACGAAGCCCGAGAACCCCTTGGGGAGGCCGTCCGGGAAGTCATCCTTGACTATGCGGCCGTCGCGCACGGCCGGCACGTCATAGGCGGTCTCCCAACGGCCGGGGTCACGCTCGACATTGAGATCGAACAGACCTTTGCGGAAAGCTTCGAGGTGCGAATTGGCGTCGCGGTAGTAATCGATGCGGACCTCGTCGAAGTTCCACAACCCGCGGTTCACCGCGAGATCACGTCCCCAATAATCCGGGTTGCGCTTGAGCCGGATGCTGCGTCCTGGCTGCACGTCGTCGACGAAGTAGGGACCCGATCCGATCGGCGGTGCCAGCGTGGTATCCTCGAACGTCTCGGGATTGACCGCGTGCTTGGGCAGGACCGGCATCAGGCCGAGGATCAGTGGCAGCTCGCGATCGTTGGCGCCGGCAAGGTCGAAGCGTACGACCCGCGGGCCTACGGCTTCCGCCTTGGCCACCTTGGCGTAGTAGGTGCGGTAATTGGGTCGCGCCTTGTCGCGCATGATCTGCCACGAGAAGATCACGTCCTCGGCCGTGATTTCGTGGCCGTCGGAGAAGCGCGCGGCGGGATCGAGCGTGAAGGTGACGTAGGTCCGCTCGGCGTCGGTCTCCACCGACTTGGCGATCAGGCCGTACAGCGTGAACGGCTCGTCGTAGCCGCGTGTCATCAGGCTTTCAATCACGTAGCCGCGCACCCGCGACTCGGCGAGCCCCTTCACGATCAACGGATTGAGGCTGTCGAACGTGCCGACCACCCCTAAGGTGAGGCGCCCGCCCTTGGGTGCCGTCGGCACGACATAGCGGAATGCCGAGAAGCCCTCGCCGAGAGCCGGCTCGCCGTGCATGGCGATGGCATGCCGCGCCGCAGCACCTCCGGCCGTGCCGGATACCGCAAGCGCCAGGGCGCCGAACAGGAGGGCAAGCCAGGACATCCGGGTGCAGCGGCTTCGTGAAAAGGTCGTCACCGGTGTTCTACGATTCGTCGGGGCAATCTAGCACAGCCGCCTGCGCGCCATCTTCGGCGCGGCAATTGGCACCAGAGTTCCCGGGGTAATTGGCCTCAGATATCGGCGTTAGCCATGACCGTGACCGCGACCCTACAAGGCTTTATCCAATGGCGGATTTCCGCTAATCAGGCTGTGGTCAGGTCACGCTAATGCCGTATTTGGCGCCGACAGACCGCATGACTACCGTTGCAGGGAAAAGCGTCGCGCCCGCGGCGGAGAAGAGGACTTAGCAAATGACAGTTCTGGTTCAGTCCGCGCCGGCTCGGCCGGTGCGCCGCATGCTGGGTATGGCAGCGGTGGCGTCGTTCGTAGCGGTCCTGGCCGTGCCGGCCGCCCTGGCACAGCAGCCGGCACCGGCGCCCGCTCCAGCCCCAAAGGCAGCGCCCAAGGCGGCCCCCAAGGCAGCGCCGAAGCAGCAGCCGGCGCAGACCGCGCCGCAGCAGCCCGCCCAGCAGCAGCAAGGCCAGGCGGCCGCAGGCGGCGACCAGCAGATGCCGGTCGTCTATTCGCCGTGGACGAAGTTCTGCGGCAAGGATCAGAACCAGGCCGGCGCCAAGGAAGTGTGCCTCACCGTGAAGGAGGCACGACTGGAGACCGGACAGTTCCTCGCCGGTGCCGCCCTGATCGAGCAGGAAGGCGAGCAGAAGAAAATTTTCCGGATCACGCTGCCGCTCGGCATGCAACTCCCGCAGGGAACGCGTGTGATCGTCGACCAGGACCAGCCGGTCGTGGGGCGCTACATCGTCTGCCTGCCCAATGGCTGCATGGCCGACTTCGAGGTGCAGCCCGACTTCGTCGGCAAGCTCAAGAAGGGGCAGCAGTTGACGCTCCAGGGCATCAACCTGCCGGGGCAGGCCGCCAGCTATCCGATCCCGCTCGCCGATTTTGCCAAAGCCAATGAAGGCCCGCCCACGGACCCGAAGGAGTTCGAGGCGAAGCAGCAGAAGCTGCAGGAAGAGCTGCAAAAGAAGGCCGAAGAGGCGCGAAAGAAGCTCGAGCGCCAGAACGCGAGCCCGTCGGGCGCTGCTCCGACACGCTAGTGCCGCCGATTTGAAGTTCCTGCACCACCTGCCGCAAACTCGTCCAGGAACTTCAAATCGAAAAGCGGCACTAGAATCATAAACTTGCTAGTGCCCCCTTTGCTTTCGAAGTTCGTGTCAGGTCGTGCTGCAATGTATCACGAGCTTCGAAAGCGGGGCACTAGCCGTTTTCGCCGGTCCCTGCTCGACAGCGGGCGGTGCCGACAGATCGCACGACTGCTGTTGCAGGGGGAAGCGTCGCGCCGCGACGGCTAAGGGAGCCTAGCAAATGACAGCTCTGGTTCAGTCCGCGCCGGTGCGCCGCGCGCTGGGGGTAGCGGCCGTGACGTCGCTCGTGGCGGTCCTGGCCGTGCCTACCGCCTTCGCGCAGCAGCCGGCTCCCGCTCCAGCTCCCGCCCCGGCGCCCAAGGCGGCCCCCAAGCCTGCGCCGAAGGCGGCGCCCAAGCAGCAGCCGGCACAGCAGCAGGGCCAAGCGCCGCCTGGCGGGGAGCAGCAGATGCCTGTCGTCTATTCGCCCTGGACGAAGATCTGCGGCAAGGAGAACCAAGCCGGCGCCAAGCAAGTATGCCTCACCGTGAAAGAGGCGCACCTGGACACCGGACAATTCCTCGCCGGTGCGGCCCTGATCGAACAGGAAGGCGAGCAGAGGCGGATTTTCCGCATCACGCTGCCGCTCGGCATGCAGATTCCGCAGGGCGCGCGCGTAATCGTCGACCAGGACCAGCCGGTCAACGGGCCCTACATGGTCTGCCTGCCCAACGGCTGCATGGCCGACTTCGAGGTGCAGCCCGACTTCGTCGGCAAGCTCAAGAAGGGCCAGCAGCTGACGATCCAGGGCATCAACCTGCCGGGCCAGGCCGCCAGCTATCCGATCCCGCTCGGCGATTTTGCCAAGGTCAATGAAGGCCCTCCCACGGACCCCAAGGTGTACGAGGAGATGCAGCGCAAGCTGCAGGAAGATATGCAGAAGAAGCGCCAGAACGCGCCCGGATCGGGCGCCCCCGCTCCGGCCCGCTAGCTGCTTTTCGCCGGTCCCTTGGCGAGGAGCGGGGACCGATCGCCACTCTTCCGGATCAGACCCCGATTGCGCGCTTGACGCGGTCCGCCGTGAGCGGCAACTCGCGCAGCCGCTTGCCTGTCGCATCCGCGATGGCGTTGGCAATCGCTGCCGCGGCCGGACCTTGCGCGGCCTCGCCGGTTCCGAGGAACGGCTCCCCGGGGCGGTCGATGATGTGCACCTCGATCTCACGCGGCACGGCGCTGAAGCGCAAGATCGGATAACTCGCCCAGTCGCGGCTGGTGATCCGCGCGCGGTCGAACGTCACCGCTTCGTACAGCGTCCAGCTCGCCGACTGGATGATGCCGCCTTCGATCTGGTTGCGAATGCCATCCGGGTTCACGGCCTCGCCGCTGTCGGTCGCCGCCACCGCGCGCAGGATGCGCACGCGGCCGCTCTCGCGCTCGATTTCGACCTCCATGGCAATTGCCGCATAGGCGGCGAGGTTCTTGTAACGCGCGAAGGCAAAGCCGCGCCCGCGGCCCTTGGCGGGTCGCTCGCCGCGGCGCCAGCCGAAGCGCTCTGCTGCCGCCTGGATCACGTCGCGAGCGCGCGGGTCGTCCAGGTGACGCAGCCGGAATTCCACCGGATCGGCGCCGGCCGCGGCCGCGAGCTCGTCCATGAAGCTTTCGAGCGAGAAGATGTTCGTGTAGGCGCCAAGCCCGCGCAGCGCCGAGACCCGCAGCGGCATCATCGGAATGAAGTGGTGCACCACGCGCGCGTTGGGCAGGCGGTAGAGCGGAATGGCGTTGCGGTCGCCGCCGCCTTCCGGCTGCGGCAACGGCCGCGGCGGCGGATGGGTGAACGGCGCCGCGAGGTGCAGCGCCGGCAAGAGATTGCCGGCCGCCCCCGGACGCGTGGAGTGGGTGTTGCTCCACACATGGTATTCCCAGTCGACGATGCTGCCGTCGCGATCGAGGGCGGCCTTCGCCCGCGCGATCATCGCCGGGCCATAGGGCTCCCAGGCGTGCTCGTCCTCGCGCATCCACTGCACGCGCACCGGACGTCCGGGCAGTGCGCGCGCGATGAGCGCCGCATCGGCCGCTACGTCGTCGGCGCCATTGTGGCCATAGCATCCAGAACCTTCGGTATGGATGCAACGGATGTGCTCCGCCGGCATCTTGAGCATCTCGGCGAGCGCCTTGCGCAACGGATAGACGCCTTGCGCGTGCGTCCACACGGTAAGCGTCTCGTTCTCCATCTGCGCGATCGCGCAGGACGGCCCGATCGATCCATGCATCTGGTAAGCGCGGCGATAGTCGGCTTCGACCGTCTTCTCGCCGGAAGCCGGCTGGCCCCTGTCGAGAATCGCCGTGTCCTGCGACGGCAGGTCGAGGAGGTGCGAGAACACATCCTTCTGGTCGGGCATGCTTTCCGGATTTTCCGTCCACGTGGCCCCGTCGGCGAGTGCGCGCATGGCCTGCACGGCCGGGTACTCGCGCTGGGCTATCACCGCCACGAAGCTCCCGTCGCGCACGACCTTGATCACGCCGGGCATGCGCTCGACTGTGGTCGCGTCGAGGTCCTGCAGGCGCGCGCTGTAGCCCGGCGGACGCACCACGCGCGCGTGCACCATGCCGGGCATGCGCAGATCCTGCACATAGGCGACACCGCCGGTCACCTTGGCCGGGATGTCGACTCGCGGCACCGCCTTGCCCATCACCGTATGGCCGCTTGTCTCCTTCAGCCGCGACTCCGGCTGCGACCGCACATGCAGAACATCGCCGGCCACCAGCTCGCCGTACGCGATTTTGCGTCCGTCGGCCGTGAGCACCGCGCCGCCCGCGGCCTTCAGCCGCTCGGCCGGGACGCCGAGCTGTTGCGCGGCGGTGGCCATCAGGATCTCGCGCGCCTGCGCGACCGCGTGCAGGATGGCGGTGCCGCTGTCCTGCATGGAATGGCTGCCCGCCGTGTAGCCTTCGTCGGGCGTACGATTGGTGTCGGCGGTAACCAGCGTGATCGCCGAGAGATCGACGGAGAGCTGCTCGGCCGCGATCTGCAGGAGCGCGGTCTTGATGCCCTGGCCGAGCTCGGCCTTGCCGGTGAACACGGTGATGCTCCCGTCCGCATCGATGCGGATCCAGGCGTCGAGCATCGGGCTCTTCTGGAGGCTGCCGGGCAACGGCGGTGATTGCGGCTCCGCACCGGCATTCTGCGTCTCCTGGGCAAAGGCGCGCAGCGAAAAGCTCACCACGAGAGCGCCGCCGCCGGCGACCAGCGCGCGCCGCGACGGATCGCCGGGGCGGGGCAGGGCGGTCATGGCGTGCCGTCCTTGTTCGCCGGGGCGGCGGCAGAGCGCATCCCTTGCGCGGCGCGGCGCACGGCGCGCAGGATCCGCATATGGGTGCCGCAGCGGCACAGATGCGGCTCGAGCGCGCTGCGGATCTGCTCATCCGATGGCGACGCATGCTGCTGGAGCAGTGCGTGCGCGCGCATCATCATCCCGGCGATGCAGTAGCCGCATTGCGCCGCCTGCTCGTCCATGAAGGCGCGCTGCAGCGGTCCCGGATTGGCGGTGGTGCCGAGGCCTTCCACAGTGGTGACGCGGCGACCTTCCAGCGCCGCGACAGGCAGGAGGCAGGAATAGACCGCCTGTCCGTCGACCACGACCGTGCAGGAGCCGCACTGTCCAAGGCCGCAGCCGAACTTCGCGCCATTGAGGGCCAGATCGTCGCGCAGGACGTAAAGCAGCGGGGTCGACGGATCGGTGTCGATCTGGTGCTGGCGATCGTTGACGGTGAACGTGACTGTCAAGATTGATCCTTTCCGGCACGGACGCGGCGCACGCGGTCCGGCAAATCGTTCCATGCCGGCTGCGTGCTGAAGCGGGCACGCATATAGCCCAGGAGCGCGGCGACCTGCTGGTCGGTGAACGCGCCGGCGAAGCCCGGCATCATCGGCCCGGACCGGCCTTGTTCGGGATGGATGCCGTCGAGAACCACGCGGATGGCGTTGCGCGCGTCGGGTGCGTTGACGGCGGTGCTGAGCGCGAGGTTGATGCCGCCGCCGCGGCGCTGCGGTGTCTCCGCATGACAGCTCGCGCAGGCCCCTGCGAAGAGTACGGCACCGGTCTGGTCCGTGCCGGCCAGGCTCGCGCTGCCGACCGATTCCCGCGCGTGCCGGTTCAGGCGCCCAATGAGCTTGGTGGCCTCATGTCGCCGCTCTGGCGAGGCCTGCTCCGAGAACGACGCGATGTAGCGCGCGATGGCCTGGACGTCCTGTTCCGGCACGCGCGCGAGCCCGTGCGTCACTGGCGCCATCGGCCCGGCTGCGGCGCCGTGCAGCGGTTCGAAGCCGGCGCGCAGGTAGGCGAGGAGGGTCTTTGCGGTCCACGGCACCGGCGCCGGGCTTTCCGCATTGAGGGCGGGCGCATGCCACCCTTCAGCGCTGCCGCCTGCGAGGTAGCGGTTCTTCTTCTCGGCGCCGAGGGCGTTGCGCGGGGTATGGCAGGCGCCGCAATGAGCGATCCCGTCCGCCTGATAACGGCCACGGTTCCACGCCTGGTCATGGTTGGAATCGGCCGGCTGCGCGCCCTTGCGGAAGAACAGAAGCTTCCAGCCTGCCATCGTCATGCGGATGTTCAGCGGGAACATGACGTCGTTGGCCGGCGGCTGCGCGCGCACCGGGTCGCGCGTCATCAGGAAGGCATAGAGATCATCGACGTCGTCGTCGCTCAGCCGCGTGAAGTGGTCGTATGGGAAAGCCGGGTAGAGATGCTCCCCGGCGCGGCCGACGCCCTCGCGCATGGCGCGGGCGAAGGCGCCTTTCGACCAACGTCCGATGCCGGTATCGGGATCGGGCGTGATGTTAGTGGCGTAGACGGTGCCGAACGGCGTCGGCAGCTTGCGGCCGCCGGCATAGGGCTTGCCCGCCTCCGTCGTGTGGCAGACCGCGCAATTGCCCATGGCGGCAAGGTCGGCCCCGCGCTGCACCCGCTCGTGATCGATGGACGACGGGTCAGGCGTGTCTACCAGCGCGACCGGGGGCTCCCATGCCCATGCCACAAAGCCGGCGGTGCCAATCACGACGATTGCCAGCAGGGCCAAAAGAATGCGCCCGATCCGCATTGCCGCTGTTTTCCCCGGCAGCGAGGCGGCACGCCGCTCAAGGCTGGGCCGCCCCGTATCGGTGAAAACGCCGGGACGCGAATGTGGTTGCGCGGAACTGGCATGCGACCGCAGGGCGTTCGGCGCCGGCAGACGGCCGTGTCGGGCAGTAGACTTAGTTCAGCTGTGTGTCGCGCGGGCGATAGGCCTTGCCGTCGAATTCGAACATCTCTCCCACCTGCGGGTGACCGATCGGATCACCCGACGTGTCGGGCAGGAGGTTCTGCTCCGACACATAGGCGATGTAGGCGGACTCGGCGTTTTCGGCGAGCAGATGATAGAACGGCTGATCCTTGTGCGGCCGCACCTCGGCCGGGATCGACTGGTACCATTCCTCGGTGTTGTTGAAGACAGGATCGATATCGAAGACGACGCCGCGGAACGGGTAGACGCGGTGGCGGACCACTTCGCCGAGCTTGAATTTGGCCTGTCTGATCTTGTTCATGCGGCTGAAAATAAACAGTAATTGTGGCGCGCGCGAGCCCCGGAGGTTAACGTCTGTTCAGGCCCCGACCGGATCTGGAACGCTGACGAACAGACTAGCAAGTATCGTTCCAGGACGCTTCGGCCAGCGATCAGGAAGATCAGAAGCCCTTCACCACCTCGCGGGTGTGCTCGACCTGCGGCGGTTGCGCGAAGCAGTGGGCGACAAGCTTGCGCCATTCCTGGAAATCGGATGAGCCGCGGAAGTCGACAGTGTGGTTCTCCACCGTGTCCCATTTGACGAACAGCCGGTAGCGGGTGGGATGCTCGACCGAGCGCTGCAACTCCATGCCGGTGCAGCCCTTGGCGCGTTTGAAGATGGGCGCCGCCTGGCGCACGCCATCCTCGAACTCCGCTTCCATGCCGGGCTTCACGTCGATCTGTGCAATTTCCAGGAACATCTTGCCTCCCTCTACACCCCATACCGTGCGGCCATCACGGGTTCCTTGGCGGCGACCAGCTTGGCCAGATCCACCACCACCTTCGCCTGTTTCCACGTGGCGTCGTCCTGCATCTTGCCGTCGATCATCACGGCGCCGGTGCCGTCCGGCATGGCGGCGAGAATCTTTTGCGCGAACGCGACCTCTTTTTCGTCCGGCGAGAATACGCGCTTGGCGATCGCCACCTGTGACGGATGCAGCGTCCATGCGCCGACGCAGCCCATGAGGAACGCGTTGCGGAACTGGGATTCGCAGGCGGCCGGATCGGAGAAATCGCCGAACGGGCCGTAGAACGGTTTGATGCCGGCCGCCGCGCAGGCGTCCACCATCTTGGCGAGCGTGTAGTGCCAAAGGTCCTGCTGGAATTTCTGCCGCACGCCTTCGCCGTACTGGTCGCTCAACACAACGTAATCGGGATGGCCGCCGCCAACCCGCGTCGTCTTCATGGCGCGCGACGCCGCGAGGTCAGCCGGTCCGAGGCTCATGCCGTGCATGCGTGGCGATGCTGTGGCGATCGCCTCCACGTTGTTGACGCCCTGCGCGGTCTCCAGGATGGCGTGGATGAGGATCGGCCGCGCGATCTTGTGGCGCGCCTCGAGCTGCGCCAGCAGCTGATCGAGATAGTGGATGTCCCAGGCGCCCTCGACCTTGGGCAGCATGATGACGTCGAGCTTGTTGCCGACGCGCGACACGATCTCGACGATGTCGTCGAGCGCCCACGGCGAATTCAGCGCATTCACGCGCGTCCACAGGCCGGTGGTGCCGAAGTCGTGCTTCTGCGCCATGGCGATGAAGCCGGCGCGCGCCGCTTCCTTGGCGTCGGCCGGAATCGCGTCCTCGAGGTTGCCGAGCACCACATCGACCTCGCGAACGAGGTCCGGCACCTTGGCGGTGAGCTTGTCGACGTGTGGCGGAATGAAATGGATCATGCGCTCGAGCCGCAACGGCAGCTCGCGCAGGGGAGAGGGCGCGCCGATGGCGAGCGGCTGAAAGAACTGGCGCGGCAGCTTCATCACCGAAATCCGATAATATGGCTGGCGCCACCGTTAGCATTGTGCCGCGCCAAGCGGAACATGCGCGGTCCGGCCTCAGTCCGGCACCCGTGACGTGGACTCACCAATTGCCTCTGCTGCGCTAAACTGCATCGACGATATCCGTTCGCCGAAACAGCGCGGCCCGAACATGCAACCGCTCGAAGACGTACTGGTGCTCGATTTCACCACGCTGCTGCCGGGGCCGCTGGCGACGCTGATGCTGGCGGAAGCGGGTGCCGAGGTGATCAAGATCGAGCGACCGGGCGGCGAGGACATGCGTGCCTATCCGCCGCACTTTGACGGGTTCTCGGCTGCCTTCGCGTTGATCAATCGCGGCAAGAAGAGCATGACTTTCGACCTTGCTCGGGACGACGAGCGCGCGCGCCTGCGCCCGCTCATCGAACGCGCCGACGTGCTGGTGGAGCAGTTCCGGCCCGGCGTTATGGGACGGCTCGGCTTGTCGTATGAAGATGTGCGCAAGATCAACCCGCGCCTCGTTTACTGCTCGATCACCGGCTACGGACAGGACGGGCCGCGCGCCGGCGAGGCCGGCCATGATCTCAACTACATCGGCAATACCGGGCTCTTGGCGCTGCAGCCGGGGCCGGCGGAGCGGCCAGTGGTGCCGCCGGCGCTGGTGGCCGATATCGGCGGCGGCACCTTTCCGGCGGTGATCAACATCCTCCTCGGGTTGCGCCGGCGCGACGCGACCGGGGAGGGCTGCCATCTCGACATCGCCATGGCGGACGCCATGTTCACCTTCGCCTGGTATGGCCTTGCCGTCGGCCATGCGACCGGGCGTTTCCCCGGGCCCGGCGAACTGCTCATCGCCGGCGGCTCGCCGCGCTACCAGCTCTATCCCACCAAGGATGGCAGGTTCG
>Ga0081540_1003483_pt1 | contig 12420 bp, 16 predicted proteins | sample TabmetS2T1R1_FD_71024 | JGI IMG/M metagenome (GOLD analysis project Ga0081540, IMG submission 71024) | Tabebuia heterophylla rhizosphere microbial communities from the University of Puerto Rico - S2T1R1 | ecosystem: Host-associated > Plants > Roots > Rhizosphere ...
CGGGAACCGGCCCTGAACGACGAGCTCGACGATTACCGCTGGATCGCCCCGGACGCCCTGGCGAGCCTCGGCGACCTCAAGCTGACCGGAGGGCTGGAGGAGGTCATCCAGTCCGCCCACCGGCTGATCGGCTTCTGATCGCCCCGCCTTGCGTCCACAGCCCCAAGGGGGCATACACCGGCCGATGTCCACGCGATTTCTGGCCATTTTCGCCCTGATTCTCGCCTGCGCCTCCGTGCCCGCGAGGGCCCAGGACGTGGCGGCGCCGTTTGACGCCGATTTGCAGCGGCTCGCCGAGATCCTGGGCGGCCTGCACTACCTGCGCGGCATCTGCGGGTCCAACGAGGGCAACAAATGGCGCAGCGAGATGCAGGCGCTGATCGATGCCGAAACCCCCTCCGGCGAGCGCCGCACCCGCATGATCGCCGGCTTCAACCGCGGCTATAACGGCTTCCAGCAGACCTACCGAAGCTGCACGCCGGCGGCCACGGTCGCGATCCGCCGCTATATCGAGGAAGGCTCGAAGATCTCGCGCGATCTCACGGCGCGTTACGCGAACTAGGTTCTTACCGTCATCGTCTTTGTTCACAGCCGTTAACCGTTCTTAAAGATGTGGCCTAGCGGGCGTTAATACGCGTGCTACACCTCGTCTGCAGCGCATCGCCGTGGATCGCGCCCCAGCCCTGATCGAGTTTCATGAGCCAGCCGATTTCCTACGCCCCCGACCGCGCGCCGCTGCCCGATCACGAGCAGAAACAGGCAGCATTGAGCTATCTCAACGAGGCCTGGGCCGAAGCGCGCCATGAGGGCGTCGACGGCGATTGCCTGGCGCAGGCGAGCCTGTTCGCCGCCTTCGCCGAGCTGGTGGGCACCTATGGCGAAGATGCGGTGGCGAAATTCGTCGAGGGTCTTCCCGGCCGCGTGCGCAACGGCGAATTCTCGGTCGGCGTCTCCAGGCAGTAAACGCTACGGCTCGATTTTGAGCGTCGCTTTCATGTTGGGATGATAGCGGCAGTAATACTCGACCGTTCCCGCTTTCTTCAGGACGAACGATGCCGACTTCTTCGGCGGCAGCGTCACGTCGAAATCGCCGTTCTTCGCAGTGGCGGTGTGGGCGAAGACGTCCTTGTTGATCCAATTGATGGTGTCGCCGACCTTCGCCGACACCTCGGCCGGCGAGACCACGAGGTTCTCCATCGTGATCTCGATGGTCGCGGCGTGTGCCGGGACGACCATCGCCATGAACATGGCCACAGATGCGATCGATGCGAGGCGTCCCGGCTTCATCTCGCACGCTCCTATTTCAGCTCAGTCGCGACGTGCTCGGCGTGCTGCTGATGGCCCTGAAAGATCTTCAGGCCGGTCTGCAGCAGGCTCTTCAGCTCGGCATTGCTTGCGGAGGGGATCAGCTGCGTCTCGAGCGCGCTGTTGACGGCCTTGTGGTAGACGACTTCGTTGGCGACATAGGCCTTGTCGTATTCGGCGCCCTTGAGCTTGTTGAGTTCGGCGAGCTTGTCGGCTGCCTGCTTCGACAGCGTCTTGCTGGTGTCGTTATCCTCAGGCGTGACCTTGAGCTTCTTGACGAGGTCGAGCGCCTGCTTGTTCACGGCTTCATGGTCGCGCACCATGTCCTGCGCGAAGGCCTTCACCTCCTTCTTGTTGGCCTTGGAGAGCGCCTGCTTGGCGGCGTTGATGTCGATCACGCCGGCAGTGTAGGCGATGTGGGCGATCTGCGGGTCGGTAGGCTTTGCGGCTTGCGCCATCGCGGCGCTGCTCAAGAGGCTCAGGCCGGCAATTGCCAGGCTCAATCGAACGAACATGTTGGACACTCCTGTGACGCCGGTCGCGAGATGCGCGCCGGCCGGGTTGTTGGTGCACAGGCGTTGGATGGCGCAGGCGTGCCGAGGTTCCCGGAATTTTACGCGCGATAGCCGAGCCGCGCGAGAACGGCTTCGGTCAGCCGCTCGCACCGGCGACCGGCGAAGGGGAACGCTTCCATGACCACGGGGCCGATCTTGCGTTCCACATTGTCACGCAACAGGTTGCGGGCACGGTGCAGGCGGGTCTTCACCGTCTCCGGCTTCAGTCCGAGAATTTCCGCGGTCTCCTCGACATTCATGCCCTCGATCACGCGGGTGATGAAGACGAGCCGGAACGGCTCGGGGAGGTCATCGATCGCGTGCTCGACGACATGCTGGATTTCACGTTGGGCCATGGATCTTTCCGGATCGTCACTCGAGGCGAGGGGGAATGGAATGATCTGCGCTTGCGGCGCGCTCTTCTCCAGCTCCGACCATTCGACGCCGGGCTTCTGGCGGCGCAGGCGGCCCAGCGCCTCGTTCATCGCAATCCGCGACAGCCAGGTCGAGAGGCTGGAATCGCCACGGAACTGTTCGAGGTGGGTGAAGGCACGGACATAGGTGTCCTGCACCACATCCTCGGCCTCGGTATCGTTGCGCAGGATGCCGCGCGCGAGCCGGTAGAGCCGGCGGTTATTGGCTTGCATGATCGCGCGCACGGCCGCTTCGTCGCGCGAAAGCGCGCGGCGGACCAAGTCGGCGTCGTCAGGGGCGGCGGGGGCGGGTGCGGTAATGGGGACGTGGCGCATGCGAACTCCACTGTCACATATGTTGGCTGGCGATTGGATGCACCAGCCAGGCTGAGGTTCCCGGAATTCGCAGAAAAATTAGCTTTCGTACTCAGTTGCCTACAGGTCGGCCAGCGCCGGCGGCCGCGCATAGGCTTGGGCATCCAGGGCGTCGAGGAAGACGCGGACCTTGGCCGGCACGAATTGCCGCGTCGGCAATAGCGCATGCACATTGAGAGGCTCGCAGACATGGTTCGGCAATACCGGCCGCAGCAGGCCGGCGTCACACGCGGCCTTGGCGTAGGTTGCCGTCACGCGGATCACGCCATGCCCGGCGAGCGCTGCCTGCAGCCGCACATGGGCGTTGGAAGAGACCAGCCGCGCCTTCTGCACGTCGAGATGCTCGACCGTGCCTTCCGGCGTGGTTATGGCCCAGGGCGTATCGTTCGGCCCGGTGAGCAGCGGGAATTTCATCAGCTCCGCCCAACTCTTCGGCTCGCCGAACCGCTCCAGCAGCGAAGGCGCCGCGAACAGGCCGCGCTCCAGCGAGAACATACGGCGGATGATGATGTTGTTGGCGGGCAGCGGCGCCTCCAGCATCGCGAAGACGATGTCATAGTTTTCAGCTACGGGACTGACGATGTCATGCTCGACGTCGATCCGGATCGTCAGCTCCGGATAGCGGCTCATCAATTCGCAGGCCACGGGCCCCGCATGATGCGCGCCGAATTCGTAAGGCGATTTGATGCGCAAGGTGCCGGCAATAGTCGAGTTCATCGCCAGCGCTTCGCTGCGGGTGTCGTGCAGCGCTGCGAACAGCGGCTGCACCCGGCGATAGATGGTCTCCCCGGCATCGGTCAGCCGCAAATGCCGCGTGGTGCGCTCAATCAGCCGCAGGCCGAGGTTGCCTTCCAGTCGCTGCACTGCAGCGCTGAGGCTGGATTTGGGATGACCGAGCACGCGCGCGGCGGCGGAAAACCCGCCGTGCTGGACGACTTCGCAGAACAATTCCCAGTCGCGCCATTCCATGGGCCTGGATTGTCCATCCAGCGGTACGCTGTGTCCAGTGGGAACCGGCTTTCGGCAAGAGCCCGATCGCCTACGCTGAGCGCAAATCTCTGAGGGAGGAATGACATGGCTGACGACGACGGCATTTTCCTGCGCAATTCCTGGTACGTCGCGGCTTGGAATCATGAGCTGATCGACGGCAAGAAGCTGGCGCGCACGATCCTTGAAAAACCCATCGTGCTCTATCGCGGCGCCAGCGGCCGGGTGGTCGCGCTCGACGACCGCTGCTGCCATCGCGCGGCGCCCCTGTCGATGGGCCGCGTCGAAGGCGACGATATCCGCTGCATGTATCATGGCATGAAATTCGCAGCCGACGGCAAGTGCATCCAGATCCCCGGCCAGGACATCATTCCGGCCAAGCTCGGCGTGCGCAGCTATCCCGTGGTCGAAAAGTACAATCTGATCTTCATCTGGACCGGCGATCCCGAGAAGGCCGATCCAAAACTCGTCCTCGACTATCCGCCGCTGGCCGATCCCAAATGGCGGGGGCTACCCGGCTACATGCACTACAAGGCCAACTGGCTCCTGATCGTCGATAACTTAAGCGACTTCGCGCATCTCGCCTTCGTGCACACCAATACGCTCGGCGGCTCCGAGGAATATGCCTACAAGACTAAGCCGGTGGCGATTGAGAAGCTGGAAGACGGCTTTCGCGTCGAGCGCTGGCACATGAATGCCGAGCCGCCGCCCTACCACAAGAAGGTCATTTCGAACAAAACCGACAAGATCGACCGCCGCAATATCGGCCGCATGATCGTCCCCGGCATCTTCACCCTCGACACCACCTTCGCCCCCGCCGGCCAGGGCGTCGAGAAGGGCGTAGCCGTGCCCGGCACGCGGCAATATCGCAATGCGCAGTTCATGACACCGGAGACGCGCAGTACCACGCACTTCTTCTGGAACTACTTGCACGACTTCGACATCGACAATCCGAACATCGCCTTGTCGCTGCGCCATTCGCTCGAGGAGGGGTTCAACGAGGACAAGGATATCATCGAGGCGCAGCAGAAGGTGTTTGACGCCGATCCGAACTATCAGCTGCTCGCCATCGGCGCCGACGCGGCGCTGACCTATTTCCGCTGGCTGTTCTCGAAGAAGGTGGAGGCAGAGCGCGCCGCTGCCACGGCGGCGAAGTCGGCGGCATAAAAAAGGCGGCCGCCGATGACGGCAGCCGCGCCCACAATCTCTCTACTCGTCGTGGCCGGGCATAGCCGTCCGAAGGACGGCGTCGCTTCCGCTCGCCTATGCCCGGCGATCCACGTCCTTGCATCCACGGTTGGCTCGCAGCGTTACTTCGCCGCGACCACCATGATCTCGACCTTGTATTGCGGCGCCGCGAGCTGCGCTTCAACCGTGGCACGCGCCGGCGTGTTGCCCTGGGACACCCAGGCGTCCCACACCGCGTTCATCTCGGGAAAGGTCTTCATGTCGGTGATGTAGATATTTGCCGAGAGCAGTTTTGTCTTGTCGCTGCCGGCCTTGGCCAGATGCCCGTCGATGATGGAAAGAATCTCTTTGGTCTGATCGGTCACGCTGCCGCCCGCGGTCTTGTTGGCGACGACGCCCGCCAGATAGATCGTGTTGCCGTTCACCACGACCTGGCTCATGCGCGGACCGGTTTCAAAACGCTGAATACTCATATTTTCTTTTCTCCCTGGGGATGGCGGCTTCTGTTAGCGCAGAGCAGGGCGCTGCGCCACTGCGCAAATCGCAGCCGTGCCTTTACGGAAACTTCTTGAAGAATGCCCAGATCGTCTCGGCGCCGTCGATGTCGTGGTTCTGCGGGCCGAGGAAGGCGTTCGCCAGCCGCGGAAAGCGTGCGTCGGCCGCGCCGGGCATGCGGTGGCCGCCGTCATTGACGCGGTAGAGCACGACGTCGCGGCCCGCCGGGCAGCGCGAGTCGATCCGCGTCACCGTGGAGCGATCGGCGCGGTCGGCATCGTCCAGCTCGGTTGCCGCGCTGTCCGCCGCTTCGCAGCCATTGAGCTTGCGCCAGAAGCCAAGCGTCTTCTCTACCGACCAGAATCCGTCCACGGCAAAGCGGCTGGTACCGCGGCCACCCTTGTAGGGGACGAGTGGATCGGCGGTGCCGTTCATCATCAGCATCGGGACCGGTCGCGCGGGATGGCAGAGATTGGCGGACTGATCCGTCAGGTTGATGACGACGCTGGCGGCGGCCGCGAACAGCTCGGCGCGCTTGCAGACCAGCGTCATGGTCATGGCGCCGCCATTGGAAATGCCGGTCAGATAGATGCGTTTCGCATCCGCGCTGCCGTCGGCCACGAGTTTCTCCACCAGCTTGGCGATGAAGGCGACGTCATCGGTGCCATGCGGCGGCACGCGGCCGGCGCGCAGATTGTTGGGGCGGAGATCCGCCCAGGAATGGTTGAGCCCGTCCGGAAATACCACGCCAAAGCCTTCGCGCTTGGCCACCGCCGGCCACGCCGTGCGCGTGATCATATCGGCGCCGGTCTGGGTGTTGCCATGAAGCACGACGACGAGCGGCGCAGGTTTGGTGTCGGGCAGGCGGACGGTGTAGTGGCGCGTCGTGCCGCCGATCGCAATCGTCTCCGCCGCCGCAGCGCTGGCGCCGGTAAGGACAAACAGCAGTGCGACGAAGCGGATCATGCGCGGGCTCGTGGGCAAGAGGCTCATTTGCCATTGCATCACGGAGAGAGGCGCGGATCAACGAGCGTTGCGGTAAATCAGCCCCGGACTTCGGTGGTCAGCTTCTGTCGCAAGGCCCGGCCGCGGCGGCTCGCCGCCACGTCTATCCTCATGGCAATCGAAAAGCCGACCGGGCTCGCGATCTGGATTTTTGATAACCGTGCGAGCCGTCCAGAGCCGAATTCCTTTTCGGCGAACGGCAGCGCTGCGAGCAGGATCCCCTGGCCGTTGCAGGCCGCTTCGAGGGCTGTCGCATAGGAGGAGAACCGGCGGTGCCGCGGCGTCACCTTTCCGGCCAGGCCTAGCGCGCGCCACGCCTTTTCCCAGCCGGCCTCGCTGACGCTCGGCGTCAGCAGGTTTTGCCTGGACCACCACGCCGCGTCGGAGATCTGCGCATCCGCGGCGATCCGGGGCGCGGCGGCCAGCGTCAGCTTCACCGCCAGCACCGGCGTCAGGGAGATGTCCGGGGTCGGCTCGGCCCCGAGCCGGACCGCAACGATCTGATCGGGGCCGGTCAGGTCGCGCATAGAGTCGGTCACCTCGAGCCTGATCAAATTGGCATCGCACCATTTCAGAAAGCGGTCGCCGAACAGGTATTGGCGGGCAAACATTGGAGGCGCGGTGAGCAGGAGAGGGGCGGCCGATGCCGATTGGCTGGCTTCCGCACAGGCCTTCGCGAGTTCCTGCATCGGGCGGGCGATGCGTCCGCGAAAGACGGCCCCGGTTTTTGTCAGCGCAAGCCGCCCGCCGCGGCGCTCATACAGCCGCGCGCCGAGTCGGGCTTCAAGCAGGCCGACCTGATAGCGTATGGCGGCGGGAGTAAGATTGAGGCTTGCGGCAGCGGCATTGAAGCTCAGCAGCCGGGCGCTCGCTTCGAAGGCGCGCAGCTGACTCCAGGACAGGCCAGGATCCTTCGCAGGCTGCTCCATGACCATCGCACGACCTCCCACGACGCAAATTTTACTTGCAGTCCAATCAGGTAATTTTCATGCGCGCCGGCTCGCCGGATGTCAAGCTGGCCTTGGCAACGATGGAGGGGCGAATGCCAAAGGGATTGCTCGTCACGCGCATCGCACTGATCGCCAACGGCATCGGCATGATGCTGATCTACCCGCTCAACATGCTGGTGCTGGAGCGCGCATCGTGGGTCTGGGACTACCCGAGCCGCCATCCCGCTTTCGAACACATGCTCGTCGCGATCTATGTGACCATGGGCGCGTTCCTGATCTGGGCGGCGCGGGATCCGATCCGCTTCCTTCCCTTCATCGATTTTGTGATTGTGTCGGGCGCCATTCACGCCACTGCGATGGCAATCGACGCCTGGAATCTGCCGGGCATGGCGACCCATCTGGCGTTTCGCGGCGATGTCATGGGCACCTACTTCGCGCCCGTCACGCTCGCGCTGACGCATCCGCGCTTCTTCTATCTGTTCAAGCCGAGGACGGCATGAACGCGTCCGGTGGACTCGCCGTTCGCATAGCGGCTCGAACCGTGATGGCAACGCTGCTGCTGGCGATGGCGCTGCAATTCCTCGCAATGGCGCGCGAGGATCGAGAGAATTTCTGGCTCTCTGGATCGCTATGTGTGCGATCTGCCGCGCCGGTGCGCTGAGCGTGCCGCGACTAGCCGGCGGCCTTCGCCGCCGCTCGCCCGGCGTTGCGGCCGGAGAACAGGCAGCCGCCGAGAAAGGTGCCTTCCAGCGAGCGATAGCCGTGCACACCGCCGCCGCCGAAGCCGGCGGCTTCGCCGGCTGCATAGAGGCCCGGCATGATCTTGCCGTCCTTGCCAAACACGCGGGAGTCGAGATCGGTCTCGAACCCACCCAGCGTCTTGCGGGTGAGAATGTTCAGTTTCACCGCGATCAGCGGGCCCTGTCCCGGATCGAGGACGCGGTGCGGTTTTGCGGTGCGGATCAGCCTGTCGCCGATATAGCGGCGCGCATTGTGCAGGTTCATCACCTGCGCGTCCTTGACATAGGGATTATCGATCTCGCGGTCGCGCGCCTCGATCTGCGCCTTGATGTGGTCGAGCTTCAACAGATCGCTGCCGGCGAGCTTGTTCATGGCGGCGACGAGGTCGGCGAGATTGTCGCGCACGATGAAATCGGCGCCCTTCTGCTTGAAGGCCTCCACTGGCGCCGGCGCGCCCTTGTTGGTGGCGCGCTTGAGCGTCATGCGCCAGCTTTTTCCCGTGAGATCAGGGTTCTGCTCGGAACCGGAGAGCGCAAACTCCTTCTTGATGATGCTTTGGGTGAGGACGAACCAGGAATAATCGTAACCCGTGCCCATGATGTAGTGCAGTTGCCCGAGCGTATCTGAGCCGGGGAAGAGCGGCGCGGGCAGGCGCTTGCCCGTGGCGTCGAACCACATCGATGACGGGCCCGGCAAAATGCGGATGCCGTGCCTGGGCCAGATCGGTGACCAGTTCTGGATGCCTTCGACATAGTGCCACATGCGGTCGCGGTTGATCAGCCGCGCACCGGCCGCCTCGGTGATCCCGATCATGCGGCCATCGACATGTTCGGGCACGCCGGAGATCATGAATTTTGGCGGCTCGCCGAGCCGCTTCGGCCAGTTCTGCCGAACCAGATCATGATTGCCGCCGATGCCGCCGGAGGCGACGACGACGGCCTGCGCACGCAAGGAAAATTCACCGACCACATTGCGCGACGAACTCCGGCCGCGCTCGACTTTCGTCGGCTCGAGGATCGCGCCGCTGACGCCATCGACCACGCCGTTGCTCAGGCTGAGCGCATCGACGCGATGACGGAATTTGAAGATCAGCTTGCCGCTCTTCGCCGCCTCGCGCGCGCGCCGTTCGAACGGCTCGACAATGCCGGGGCCGGTACCCCAGGTGACATGAAAGCGCGGCACGGAATTGCCGTGTCCCATCGCGTCATAGCCGCCGCGCTCGGCCCAGCCGACCACCGGAAAAATACGGTGACCCATCGCGCGCAGCCAATCGCGCTTGTCGCCGGCGGCAAAGCCGACATAGGCTTCTGCCCACTTCCGCGGCCAGAGGTCCTCTGCGCGATCGAAGCCGGCGGTGCCCATCCAGTCCTGCAAAGCGAGGTCGTAGGAGTCCTTGATGCCGAGGCGGCGCTGTTCCGGAGAATTAACCAGAAAAAGTCCGCCGAACGACCAGAACGCCTGGCCGCCAAGGCTCTGCTCACCTTCCTGGTCCAGCAAGATGACGCGCTTGCCGGCGTCGGCAATCTCGGTAGCCGCCACCAGCCCCGCCAAACCGCCGCCGACCACAATTACGTCGGCATCATCAGCCATCGCTTCCTCCCCCGAGTATTGGATCGCATGAAGCCCGTCACTTTTGTCGCGGTCAACGGCAAAAGGCGCTTGCCTGTGGCGGCGCCGCCACGAAGGGATTTGTTAACTGTTCCAGTTTGGGACCGATTGCCGCCGATGGTGCAGCGCCGTTGCAACACTGCATTTGAATTTGGTTTGAGCGCGCTTGGACCCCTCGACAAAAATGCGGTTCGGCAACACGCTGTGACCGTCGACATCACAAAAGACGTTCAGATTCGGTTTCGACAGTTTCGACTGGGGTTGGGGGCTTCGACATGCAGTTCGTGACTGGTTTGCTTGCGGCGGTTCTCCTTCTGGCAGGGATGAGCGCCAGTCACGCAGTGGTACGGATCGCGGATGATCGCGGCGGTCGCATCGGCACCTATGTCGACAAGTATCAAGGCCTGCGTTCCTCGGGCGAAACCGTGATCATCGATGGTCTCTGCGCCTCGGCCTGCACCATCGTGCTCGGCGCCGTTCCGCATGACCGGATCTGCGTCACCTCGGCCGCCAATCTCGGCTTTCACGCCGCCTGGGATTTTGGCGCCAACGGCCGCGCCGTGACCAACGCCGAAGCCACGCAAATGCTGTACTCGATGTATCCCGCGCCGATCAGGCGCTGGATCGCGGCGCGCGGCGGGCTGACCCCGAAGATGATCTTCCTGCGCGGCAAGGCGCTGCAGGCGATCTACAAGCCCTGCTATCTCGACGCCCAGGCTTCCGCCAGCAGGCCCGCTGCGGCTTCCTCGCGCTGGGAGCATGGTCCTGCCCCGCAGGGCCGCGCCAGCGTAAAGTAGCTACAGGTTTTCCGGCAAGATCAGGCTCAAGGCCCCTTCCTCCGCATGAGTTGATCGGTGGCGCTTTCGCGACGCTTGCCCGCGTGTTGAACTGGCCCTATCTGGAGGCCATGGCCCGCCCGGTTTCAGCCCCTGACGGCATGTTGAGCGCGCCCCCGCCGAGAGCGCGGGCGGCTACGGTGATCGTCTGGAGCGCCGCGGCGCTTGGCGCGCTTGCGGTTCTCGCTGCGGCCGTGCTCTGGATTTATTACGGCACAACGGTGTTCTTCGAGATGATCGCCGCGGGCATCGCGGCCTGTTTCTGAAGAGGTGAGCGTAAATGGAACGGCTCAGTCGCCCCATCGTCATTATCGCGGCCTTTGCGGCGAGCCTGGCCATCGGGCTTCTGCTGATGACCTGGCTGATGGGCGACTTCAAGAAGATCGCCGCTCCCGCAGCGATCGGCGGCCCGTTCCAGCTTACCGACCAGTCTGGCCAACCCGTCACCGAACAGAATCTGAAGGGCCGGCCGACCCTGATCTTCTTCGGCTTCACCCATTGCCCCGACGTCTGCCCGACCTCGCTGTTCGAGATCTCGGAGGTGCTGCGCGCCATGGGCAAGGACGCCAACAAGGTCAACGCCTATTTCGTCTCCGTCGATCCCGAGCGCGACACACAGGCCGCGATGAAGGACTATCTTTCGAGCTTCGATCCGCGCCTCAAAGGGCTGACCGGCGACCCCGAGTCGATTGCAAAAGTGCTCTCGGCCTATCGCGTCTACGCCAAGAAGGTGCCGCTGAAGGATGGCGACTACACCATGGATCACACCGCGCTGATCTACCTGATGGATCGCGACGGGCATTTTGTCGCCCCCTTCAACCTGAAGCGGACGCCGGAAGAGGCGGCCAAGGACCTCCAACGCTATCTCTGAGACCGGATATTTAAGGAAATCGGCCCTCGCTTCGCCCCCGGGATGGTCTATAAGGCCCGAAATTCCGGACAACCTGCCTGTAATGCCCTTTGTGACTGCCTTGCGCTTTTGCCGCCGCCCGGCCCGTGCCGCCCTCGCCGGGGCGATGGTCGTGGCTGCGCTCGCGGTCGGCCTCGGCGATCCGGCAAGCGCCCAGCAGCCCGCAGCCAAGGTCGAGGCGGCGCCGCAGGCGGTGCCCGGCTTCTGGGATCCGCGGCGGCGGCCGGACCGGCCTGATCTGTCGCGCATCGCCGTGATCCGCTTCCTCACCGAGACCGACTATCCGCCGTTCAACTTCACCGGCCCCGACGGCAACCCGGCCGGCTTTAATGTCGATCTGGCGCGCGCGTTGTGCGACGAGATCAAGGTCACCTGCACCATCCAGATGCGCCGCTTCGAGACACTGGTCGACGCCATCGCTTCCAACCGGGGCGACGCCATCATCGCGTCGCTCGCGGTGACGCCGCAGCTGCGCACCCGCGTCGATTTCACCGATCCCTATTACCGTGCGCCGGCGCGCTTCGCGTCACGGCGAGAGGCCGTGATGACGGAGGTGCGGCCCGAATATCTCGAGGGCAAAAGGATCGGCGTGATCGCCGGCACCTCGCATGAGGCGTATCTCAAGGCGATGTTCACGGATGCGGAAATCCGTTCCTTCGCCAGCGACGATGCGCTGCGTCTTGCGCTTCGCCGCGCCGAGGTCGACCTGATCTTTGGCGATGCGATCGCACTTGCCTTCTGGATCAACGGCACGGATTCCGCCGAATGCTGCGCCTTCTCCGGCGGGCCGTTTGTCGAGAGCCGCTATTTTGGCGAGGGCGTCGGCATCGCCGTGCGCAAGGGCAACGATCTCCTGCGCCAGGCGTTGAACTGGGCGCTGTTCCGGGTCTGGGAAAAAGGCCGCTACACCGATCTGTGGCTGCGCTATTTCTCGATCAGCCCGTTCTGAGAATTGCGCTGTCATTCCGGGATGGTCCGAAGGACCAGACCCGGAATCTCGAGATTCCGGGTTCGTGCTTCGCACGCCCCGGAATGACAGCAAGCAACCGCCGT
>Ga0081540_1003484_pt1 | contig 12415 bp, 10 predicted proteins | sample TabmetS2T1R1_FD_71024 | JGI IMG/M metagenome (GOLD analysis project Ga0081540, IMG submission 71024) | Tabebuia heterophylla rhizosphere microbial communities from the University of Puerto Rico - S2T1R1 | ecosystem: Host-associated > Plants > Roots > Rhizosphere ...
CGTCCCCAAGGAGATCAAGGTTCGCGAGTACCGGGTCGGCATGGTCCCGGGCGCGGTGAAGGCGCTCGTCGATGCCGGACATCAGGTACTCGTCGAGTCCGGCGCCGGCGTCGGCTCGGGTCTCCCCGACCAGGACTACGCCCGGGCCGGCGGACAGATCATCGCCTCGGCAGACGAGGTGTGGAAGCGCGCGGAGATGATCGTCAAGGTGAAGGAGCCCATCGCGCCCGAGTACACGCGCATGCAGGACGGGCAGATCGTCTACACCTACTTCCACCTCGCCGGCGTCGACCCCGAGCTGACCAAGGTCCTCCTCAGGAAGAAGGTCTCCGCGGTGGCCTACGAGACCATCCAGCCCGACGACGGGAGCCTTCCCCTGCTCCGCCCCATGAGCGAGGTGGCCGGACGCATGTCGATCCAGGTCGGGGCGATGTGCCTGGAGAAGGAGCACGGCGGCAAGGGCGTCCTGCTCGGCGGCGTGCCCGGCGTGCGGCGCGGGCGGGTGGCCATCCTCGGCGGCGGCGTGGTGGGCACCAACGCGGCGAAGATCGCGGTCGGGATGGGCGCGGACGTGACCATCCTCGACATCAACCAGAACCAGCTCGCCTACCTCGACGACGTGTTCCTCGGCCGCGTCGAGGTGCTCTCCTCCGACTCGGAGACCATCGCCCGCGCGGTGCGCGAGGCGGACCTCGTCATCGGCGGCGTGCTCATCCCCGGCGCCGCCGCGCCGAAGCTGGTCAAGGAGGACCTGATCCGGGAGATGATCCCCGGCTCGGTCGTGGTCGACGTCGCGGTGGACCAGGGCGGCTGCATCGAGACCTGCCGGCCCACGACCCACGACAACCCGACCTACGTGGTCCACGGCGTCGTCCACTACTGCGTGGCAAACATGCCCGGCGCCGTCCCCCAGACCTCGACCTTCGCCCTGACCAACGTCACCCGGCCGTATGCCCGCCGGATTGCCGACCTCGGGCTCGTGGAGGCCATCCGCCGGGACAAGGCCCTGGCCCGTGGGGTGAATACCTACGGCGGATCGGTCACTTACGAGGCCGTGGCCCGCGACCTCGGGCACCCCTACGTCCCGCTGGAGCAGGCGCTCGCCCGGAAGTAGTTCCGCCTGCCCGCCTGCTCACCGGCCAGGAGAGTCACCTTTCTTCCGCAATCGGTGACGCACTCCGACGTGGGGCATCTGAAGAACAACCTTCGCCTGGGCGTCTGTGTTGGGCGTCGCCAGGGAGGAGCGGGATTTGGACTTTCGCCACAACCACCGCACCAAGCAGGAATTCGAGGGGCTGGTGCTGGCCCATCTGGACCCCCTCTATTCCGCCGCACTCCGGCTGACCAAGAACGAGCGTGACGCCGAGGACCTGGTGCAGGACACCTGCATGCGGGCCTACCGCTTCTTCGACAAGTTCGAGCGCGGGACCAACATCAAGGCCTGGCTCTTCAAGATCCTCACCAACACCTTCATCAACCGGTACCGCCGCAAGGTGAAGGAGCGGAACGTCACCGAGGGCTCGGAGCGCGAGGCGGTCCACGAGGCGTTCATCAGCCGTGACGCCAGCGACTACGCGGCGAACCCCGAGCAGTACATGTTCGACCGTCTGCTCTCGGACGACGTGCTGAAGGCCATCGACGGCCTCCCCATCGACTTCCGGCTGGTGGTCATCCTCGCGGACCTGCAGGAGTTCTCCTACAAGGAGATCGCGGAGATCCTCGACGTCCCGGTCGGAACGGTCATGAGCCGGCTATTCCGTGGACGGAAGGCGCTCCAGAAATCTCTTCGGGATTACGCGGCCGGTCAGGGTGTTGTCCCCGCCAAGACGCCCGAGGCCCCTGAGGCCCCGGTCGACCTGGGCGCATACCGTCGCCGCCGTACGGGCTGACGGGCCCTTCCAGGTCGGTCGCTGGCCAGATCGGGGATTCCCGGGCTAGACATCTGCCCGAGCCCCACGGGGCCGCCCATGACCTGCCCAGAACTCGACCCGCTCATCTATCCGTACCTGGACGGCGAGCTCGACGAGGCGGAGCGCGGGTATCTCGAGAGCCATGCAGCCAGCTGCGCCGGATGCCGCGCACGGCTGTCGCGCGAGGCAGCCTTCCAGGGAGCGCTCCGTCGGAGCGCACAGCTCCGCACCCGCGCCCCCGCCCCCGAGGCCCTGCGGGCCATGCTCCGCGCCGGCATCCGGCGGGAGAACCGGCGGGTGCAGATGCTGTCCTGGGCCCGCTGGGGAGGCCTGGCCCTGGCCGCCGCCGCCGCCGGCTTCGTCTACCTGGATCTCCGGCCGGGTCACCGGGAGCAGCTCCTCGAGGACGCGGCGCTGCGCTACCAGCGGCGCCTCCCCTACGAGCTCACCTCCGCCAACCGCGCCGACGTCGAGCGCTGGTTCGGCGACCAGATGAGCACCCGGGTCCCGCTGCCCCACCTGCCGGGCGCCACCATCGCCGGCGCGCGCCTGTCCAACCTGCGCGAGCACGACGCTGCCTACGTCGTCTACCAGATGCCGCAGGCGGAGCAGCGCGGCGCGGACCGCCGCCTCGGCCTCTTCGTCCTCGAGGACCCCGAGCGGGAGATCCCCTCCGTCGCCACCTGGCCCCAGGTCGGCCTGCGCACCGTCCGCGGCTTCACCGTCGCGAGCTGGCGCTCGGGTGGGCTGGTGTACGAGCTGGTGTCGGACATGGACGAGGCGGACCTGCGCCGCACGATCCGGGAGATGGATCCCACCGCCCCGCCGAGCCCTCCGCCAGAGGTCGTGGCGCCGGTCCGGCAGCGGCCTCCCATGCTGCCGATCCCGCCGCGGAACCCGGCCCTCGAGCTGATCCCCGCGGGATTCCAGAACTGAAGTTTTTGCCCACCGTGGGGGCGTGGCCGTAGCCTCTCGGCTCGTCGATGCCCACGCACGTCCTGATCGTCGAGGGTGACAGCACCCTCTCGAACCGCATCCGCACCGCCCTCCAGCAACGCGGCCACACCGTGGAGGAGACCACCGACGGACGCGGCGTCATGGAGCTCCTGAGGCGCCGGCCGCCGGGCGTCATCGTCCTCGCAGTGGAGCTTCCCGGCGGTCAGAACGGGTACCTCCTCGTCGGCAAGCTGAAGAAGGACGACGCGCTCAAGTCCATCCCGGTGGTCATCGTGGGCAACCCCGAGGGGTTCGAGGCCCACGCCCGGCTGAAGAACCGGGCGGACGAGTACCTGGCCAAGCCGGTGGACATCCAGAAGCTCCAGGCCACCATCGCCCGGCTCTCCGGCACGCACGAGGAGACCCCGCTGGTCCTCGAGGAGGAGGCCACCGTCACCGGCGACCCGGACCTCGACCTCATCGACGCCGCGTTCGACGAGGTGTCCACTCCCGCCCCGGTCCCTCGCGGCGCGAAGGCCCCGCCGCCCGCGCCGCCCCCCTCCCCGGCCCGTCAGGCACCGCCTCCGCCCCCGCCACGGGCGGCCGCGGAGGACGACTTCTCGAGCCTGACCGCCGACGAGGAAGGCCCGACGATGGTCCAGGTCGGCTACGGCGGCGCCTCGCAGTCCCCGGCCGAGCCGGAGATGGCCGAGCTCGAGCCGGGCGATCTCGTCTCCGCCGAGGACGAGCAGGCCCGGGCGTTCGCTGCCGAGGTACAGGCGGCCCAGCACGAGCTGGGAGACCACTTCCACGCCGAGGCCGGTCCCCCGGGCGAGGGCGACGAGCTTCTCCGGCTCCAGTCCGAGCTCCACGCCGCCCAGCAGCTGGTGGGGGATCTCCGCGACCAGCACGCGCAGGCCGAGCAGCGGGAGCTCGAGCTGAAGAACGAGCTCGCCCGGCGCGACGGACAGCTCAAGGCGCTGCAGAGCCGGCTCGACCAGACCGTCCAGGAGCGACGGCGCCTCGAGCAGGCGCTCCAGGGTGGCGGACAGGGCGAGGACGAGGCGCGGCGTGCGCTGGAGGACCAGCTGGCGGCCGCCCAGCGCGATCTGGAGCTGAACCGGGCCCACGCCGAGGGCGCCGAGCGGCAGGCCCAGGACATGCGCGAGCGTGCCGAGGTCGCCGAGACCGAGCTGGCCCGCCTCCGCGAGCAACCACCGGCGGCCTCGCCCGAGGAGCTGGAGTCGCTCCATGCGCGGCTGGCCGAGCTGGAAGACGAGGCCCGGAAGAACCGCGACCGGGTGACGCGGCTCTACGCCAGGCTCAAGGGCGAGGAGAAGGCGCGGGAGAAGGCGCTCAAGGCGGTGTCGGTGGCGAGCCAGCTGCTCGCCGAGAGCGCGACCGCGCAGGCCGAGCCCCAGGGCGCTCCGATGGAGCCGGTCGCCAACGAGCAGGAGCCCGGGGCGGACGAGCCCGCGGTCGCCTGAGCCGGGGGCTACTTCTCCTGTTTCTTCGGAGCGTTCTTCTTGTCCATCATCTTCCGGGCCATCACCTGCACGCCCGACGGCACGTTCTTGTTCCGCGCCAGGTCCTTCACCTCGGACTCGCGCAGCTGGGCGAGGAACTTCATCGCCACCGGCAGCGGCACCTTCGGGTTCTTGGTGAGCGCCACCTTCACCCGGTAGTCCTTCAGCCACTCGCGGTTGTTGCAGACGACCCGGAGCACGTCATCGAGCGCGGCCCGGTTGTTGGCCACCGCCAGCACCTCTCCGTCGGTGATCTTCGGGCTGCGGATGACCGCCACCGCGACGAGCTTGTTGCTGTCGCGCAGAAGGTAGCTCCGGGCTTCCTTGTTCCCCTTGGTCGCGAGCTTGATCTTCTCCGCGATGCTCATCTTCATGATCCGCTGGGCGAGGGTGAGCCGCTTGCCCTCCTCCATCGGCGGAGCGTTCTCGTCCTCCAGCTGGTCGCCGAACTCCTGGATGACCTCGTCGGCGGTGGGACCCGGATCGGGCGGGGCGTCGGCCGCCTCGGGGCCGTAGATGCGCACCCGGGCGGCCCGGATCTGCGGCACGTCGGCGAGCACCAGGCCGGAGCGGACGCAGAAGTCGCACACCCCGTCGATGAGTGCCGGGCCACAGCTGGGATTCAGGCAGAGCTGCCGGACGATCTCCTCGTACCTGAGGAGCCGGAGCTGGTTCTGGGAGATGATCTCCGCGGTCCGTAACCCGCACACCGCGGCGGCCCGCCCGATCGCATCGTCCGGCGTGCTGGCATTGAGGACCAGCATCTCGGCATAGACGTCCTGCCGGGCCAGCCGGTCCAGGAACCAGCCCAGCACCGGCGGCTCCACCTCCTCGTCCCGGAGCGCCGAGCTCAGGATCCGGTCCGGCAGCTTGGTCGCCGACTCCACGGCGGTGGTCCGCACCTTCTCGTCCGCGTCGGAGGTGAGCAGGAAGAGCGCGGTGATCATGTCCGGCGGCGGCAGCGGGACCAGCGCCTTGGCGGCCATCATCCGCAGCGGCGCCGGGGCCGACGGGTCGACGTGCTTCCTGACGTTCGGGGAGAGCTCAAACATGGCCGTGGTTGCGCTCGTGGATGATGCGCAGCCCCTCCAGGGTCAGGAACTCGTCCACCTCCTGGATGCAGCGCGATTCGCCGGCGATGAGGCTCGCCAGCCCTCCGGTGGCAACCACGTGGACCGGGAAGCCCAGCTCCTTGCCCATCCGCTCGCAGATGCCGTCCACGAGGCCCACGTAGCCGTAGACCAGGCCCGACTGCATCGAGTGCACGGTGTTCTTCCCCACCACCGCCGGCGGCCGGGCGAACTCGACCCGCGGGAGCTTGGCGGCGTTCTGGAAGAGCGCCTCCATCGAGATGGTGACCCCGGGGCAGATGCTCCCGCCCAGGTACTCGCCCTTCGGGGTCACGGCGTCGAACGTGGTGGCGGTGCCGAAGTCCACGACGATGAGGCCACCGTGGTGCTTCTCGTAGGCGGCGACCGCGTTCACCACCCGGTCGGCGCCGACCTCCCGCGGGTTGTCGTAGAGGATGGGCATCCCGGTCTTCACCCCCGGCCCGACGAACAGCGGCGCCACCGAGAAGTAGCGCTTGCTCATCTGCTCCAGAGAGAACTGCATCGGGGGAACCACGCTGGAGACCGCCACCGCCTTGATGCCGTCGGCCGGGATGCCGGCCCACTGGAGCACCTGGCGGATCCACAGCCCGTACTCGTCGGAGGTCCGTCGCGCTTCGGTGGCGAGGCGCCAGTGGTCGACGAGCCTCGACCCGTCGAAGACGCCCAGCACGGTGTTGGTGTTGCCGACGTCGATGGTGAGAAGCATCGGGCCCAAGAGGGCCAGCGCTCGGGGTCGGAGTCAAGCGCCAGGAGACGCTCGCGCGTGACGCTCGTGTGCTAGGGACGCACCCGGCTTCGGACCTGCTCGACGTCTCCGGCGAGGACCCGCTCCCGACCGTCCTCGGTCCGGAGGAGCAGCGCTCCGTCGGTGTCGATGTCCTCGGCCACTCCTCGCAGCTCGCGACGCTCGGCCTTCACCAGGACCTCCTGGCCAAGCGTCGAGGACAGGGCACGCCAGCGCGCTCGAACCGGCTCGAAGCCTTCCTGCTCGTGCGTGTCGAGCCAGTCCTCCAGCGATTTCAGGAGCCGGGCGAGGAACGCGGCGCGGTTCACCTTGCGCCCGAGCACCCGGGTCACGCTGGTCGCCATCTCGGCGACCTCGGGCGGGAAGTCCGACGAGCTGGCGTTGAGGTTGACCCCGATGCCCAGCACCACGAAGTGGACCCGGTCCGCCTCCGCCGAGAGCTCGGTGAGGATGCCGGCGATCTTCTTCACCCCGGCCTGGATGTCGTTGGGCCACTTGATGGACGCCTTCACCCCATCGCCTTGCAGGGTCTCGGCGACGGCGACCGCTGCGAGGAGGGTGAGCTCGGGCGCGCGCTGGGGAGGCAGCTCGGGGCGGAGCACCACCGAGAAGTACAGGTTCTTCCCCGGCGGGGAGGCCCAGGTGCGCCCGCGGCGGCCCCGGCCTGCGGTCTGGGTCTCGCTCACCACCACCTCGCCGTGCTCGGCCCCCTCCGCGGCCAGCCGGAAGGCGTGCTCGCTGGTGCTGCCGATCGAGTCGAAGGCATGCACGTTGCGGCCGAGGTCGTGCGTCTCGAGGAGCGGGGAGATCTCCAGCGCGGTGAGCCGGTCCGGCACCCGCACCAGCCGGTACCCGCGGGAGGGCACCGCCTCGATGGCGTAGCCGCGGTCGCGGAGGGCGTTGACCACCTTCCACACCGCAGTTCGGGACAGGCCGAGCTTCCCGGACAGGGCCTCGCCGGAGGCGAAGTCGGTCCCCGACTCGATCAGCATCTCCAGCACAAGCTGGGCGTGCGTCGCGTCCTGGCGATCCAAGGGCACCATCGGGTCTGGGAGGTGCCTGGAAGGCTAGCACCCCGGTGCAACACTCACCGTCGAGGCGCGACCTCGAAGGCGGTGAGGCGCAGCTCTGCCGTCGGAGCGCTGCGGCTGCCCTCCTCCAGCGAGGTGCGGACCTGGACGATGCCGACTCCGGAGGCGAAGGTCACCCGATTGACCAGCCAGCGGCCTGGCGTCTTCGGGTCGGCCAGGGTCCGGCTCTCGACCTCGATGCAGTCCGGGAAGCGTCCGGCCGGGACCTGGCAGGGCGCGCGGACGGAGAGGATCTTGTAGTGCTCGGCCGACCCCGGGGCGATGACGCTGGTCCAGGTGGCGCCGGCGTTGAGCGGCTCGTGGAGCAGGTACCGGACCTGGTCCCGGAGGCCCTCGCGGTCGACGCGGTACGTCCGGCCGTCCTTGTCCACGTAGCTGCCGTCCCGGAAGCCGACGATCTCCACCGGGCGGGTGGACTTCTCGCCAAGGTAGGTGGCCTCGTAGGTCCAGCGGTTCCCCACCGCGAGCGGGAAGTAGCGGGCCGACTCCGGGAGCTGGCCCGCGGCCGGGGCCGGCGCGGCGGCGGTCTCCTGTGGCGTCGGTGCGGGGTGGGCACACCCGAGCAGGCCGGCGGCGAGCACCGCCCAGCCACGGAGGGTCATCAGGGGTGGCTCCCCGGGGCGAGGCTGGCGTTCCGGGACGGCTTGTCCGCGCCGCCGCGACGACCGTGCCGCTCCATCTCCTCGAGCGCCTGGCGGGCCGCGTCGCGCACCGCAGGCTGATCGTGTCCCTGGGACATCGTGTACAGGTAGGCCTCCGCTTCCTCACCGCCGATGGCTCCCAGAGCGTAGACCAGCTCGCGGAGGAACCCCGGATCCTTTCCGCGGCTGATCTCGATCAGCTCGGGCACGGCCTCGCGGGCCTGCAGCTCGACCAGCCCACCGATGGCGCGGCGGACGTCGAGCGGATCGTCTCCCTTGAGCTGCTCGACGAGGGCGGGGATGGCGGCCCGGTTGTGGCGGGCGACGAGCGCCGCGGTCGCGGCCTCACGGACCAAGGGATCCTTGTTCCTGAGGTCCTTCGCCAGGCGCGCGTCGTCGCGCTTCCGGGCATCGAGGTGCACCCGGGCTTCCTTCACCAGTCGATCCAGGACCTCGTCCAGCGCGCGGCGAGCCGCCTCCTGACGACCTTCCAGGGCGTCTCCCTCCACCGGCTGGGTGCGGGTCGCCTGGAGGGCGATGCGCTCGACACCGTCGTCGGTGCTGCGACGGATGCCGAGCGAGGCCGTCACCTCCTCGGTGCCGGGCAGGCCGGAGGCGTTGGTCTGCTCCTGCACGCCGTCCACCTCGAGCGTGAGGCGCACCGCACCCTCGACGCCGCGGCTGTTGCTCTCGAGGAGCTTGAACCCGCGGTCGGGTAGGAGGCGGCTCGACAGCTCGGTCTGGACCTGCGCCGGGGTGAGCGCGAGGACCTGCGCCTCGGCAAGGGAGGCGGCGACGACCTCCACCCGCTCCACCGGGTGCGGCGCGGGCTTGCATCCGGCAAGCAGCACCAGCCCGGCAGCGACGGAGGCGGTCCTCAGCACGCGAGGAAGCTTAACAAGGGGACCGGCCTCGCGGCGCGGCCCGACCGGCAGGGTGTCGGGTCAGCCCTGGTCGGGCACCGAGGACTGGCCGCCACCGGACGGCGACTCGGACGGAGGAACCGCCGGCTCCCCGCGGGGTTCGGCGGCCGGGGCCTCCCCCTGTGGAGCACCGCCGGCGGCCTGCTCGGTCCCCGGGGTTCCGGGAGCACCCTCGCGGCCACGGCCCCGGCGACCCCGGCGGCGTCGGCGGCGGCGCTTCCGCTCTCCGGAACCGGCCTCGCCCGGCGCTCCCCCGGCTCCCTCCGCTCCGGCGGCGGCGCCCTCGGGCCCGGTCTCCTCGGGTCCCTCGTCGTCGCCCTCGTCGTCGAGGTCCTCGTCGTCGGCCGACGCCTCGGCGGGCTCGGCCGGCTCGATCGGCTCGGGCCGCTCGGTCTTCTCCTCGCGCTCGCGGTGGCGCTCCTCGCGGCGGCGGCGCGACTCCTCGGCTCCGCGGGCGGCCTCCTCGAAGAAGGTGGGGTCCAGCTCGAAGAGCTCCAGGGAGACGACCCGCACTCCGCTGTGCGACTCGAGGAACTTCTCCGCGAGCCCCTCTCCGGCCCAGACGTGCACCGGCGCGCCGTTGAGCGCTTCCGACCGCGCGTCGCTCCGGAGATCGCCGGTGGCGATGAGGAGCGAGGAGTGTGCGGACTGGTGCTGCAAGTCTCGGCGGCAGTCCTGGACGGCCCGGCGGTCCACCGGCCCGTTGCCGCGGTGGATGCGGATGGTCCAGCGAAACTCGAGGCTCCCGTCCTTGCGCCGGGCGGTGACCAGCGGGCCGTGGTTGCCGCGCTTGGCGACCTTGATCTCCCGGAAGTGGAGCGCGTGCAGCATCTTCACGCACGCCTTCTCCAGGGTCCCCTGCTCCAGCGAGGCCAGGTGGGTGCGGAGCGCGCGCGCCGTGGCCCGGCGGGCCTCCTTGACCGCGCTCTTCGCCGCATGGACCAGGCCGTCGTCGGCCAGCGGCTCGGCAGTGGCCGAGGGGGGTGCGTGCTTGAAGGTAATGCGCCCGTCGGTGAACGGGAGATCGAGCGCCTTCGCGAAGGCAGACTGGACCTCGGCGACCGGCAGGTCGTCGTGCTCCAGCATCAGGGCGCCGGTCGGGTCGAGGGCGAAGGTGGGGCGGCGGCCGGCATCGATGCGCCGCTGGTTCTCCTCGGCCAGGTGGGTGAGGAGCGCCTCGGGCTGCAGCTCGTCCGAGGCCAGCTGCCGCTCACGGGCAAGCCGGAGGACCTCGGAGATGGCGAGCGGCGCGTCGGCCTCGCCCAGGAGCTCGTGGGCAACCTCGGACACGGGTGGGTAGCGGCGCTTCTTCCCGCGCTCCTCCTCCTCGTGCCGGCGCCGGCGTTCCTGGCGGCCGACGCCACGGACGTTCTCGTTCCGGGGCTCGGGGTGGCGCTCGACCGGGCGGAGGGGCGGGAGGCCCTCCTCGGGGTGCTCGTAGGGGGCGGACATCGCCTCGAGGGCGGCGGCGTCCTCGGGGAGGGCCCACTCGGTGAGCGCGAAGGTGTCTGCACCGGTGACGGTGACGCGGCGATCGCGGGCGCGCCGGGCCATCGCCGCCAGACGGGAGAGCATCGTCTGTTCCGGCGTCTTCCCGACGTGGCTGAGGAGGCCCTGGGCGATCGACCGCTCGGTGATCTCGACCGAGGTGAGCGGCTGGCCGGCGGCCTCCAGAACCCGGAGCGCGGCCTCGTAGAAAGTCATGTGGGCGCGGGAAGGTAGCGGGACGGTACGCCTGGGTCAATCAAGCAGCAGCCCCTGCGGACCGGGCCCCGACACAGACGGTCGTTCGGTAGGTCAGCCTGCGCCATCGGGAGCTTGCGGGGGTCCTCCGAGCAGCATCTCGCGTGCCTCGCGAAGCTTCTCACCCGCGACGTCGACGGAGAGACGCAACTGACGCAACTCCTCGAGTCCGGGTTTCTCGAGGCTCCGCGCAAGAGCGCCCAGGACTTCCAGGGTCGCAGTCAGTCGCTCGGCGATTGGGTTCACCCATCCCGGGATCTCCGCCTGAAGAGGCCCTTCTTCACCAGACTCGCTTTCCCCGGGAGGCGTCCTCGCCAGGATCGCGCCAAGGCCTCTCCAGTCGGCGGCGAGGTCCCACGGTACCGACAGGATCTCGTCTGGAGGTTCCCCCGCGGCAGGCCCACCAGCCCGAGCCGCGAGATACCGATCGTACAGGGCGTGCTGGATCCGGACAGCGACGGGCAAACCGCGTTCGAGGATCCCGGCAAGAATCGGCCGGACATCTCGGGGCAACTCGAACTCCAGTCCAGCAACGGGCGCTTCCCGTTCGATCTCCTCCGCGATGATGTCGTTGCAGAGGCCGATGCACTCGTTGCAGATGGAGGCCGACGGACCTGCGATCAAGCTCCTCACCTCGCGGTGGTACTTTCCGCAGAACGAGCAGCAGAACTTCGGACCGGGCTCCTTCGTTCGTTCCTTCTTCTTCGGTGCGGATGCAGTCCCGTCCTCGCGGCCCTTGCGCTCTGCCTCCTCGGCGAGGATGTCGTTGCTGAGCTTGATGCACTCGTCGCAGATGTAGATCGTCGGACCAGCGATGAGCTTCCTCACCTCGCGCTGAGCCTTGCCGCAGAACGTGCAGCTCAGGTCGGCCGGGTGTTCCGCCTTCACGCGCCCTCCACTGACCCGCTGCGGCCGGAGCCCTCCAGCGATGGAACTTCGAGCACGCGCTCCCGTCCGCAGAACGAGCAACGGCCGCTGTCATCTCGTCCAGTCATGCGACGACCATCCGCCGAGTTGGCTTGCAGGCCCCAACGGCCCGTGACACACACCGCCACTCTCGCATGCTCCGCATCCGGATCGGCCGCCGCTGGACCCGCGAGCGCGGGACCGCCCCGCACGATTCGGTGTCCCTGGAGCTGGACGGGGTCGCGCTGGTCGATGGGGCCGAGGACGAGCCGCTCCTCCCACTCGTCGAGTCCATCCTCGGCTGCACCGGCGCCCTCGCCCGCGGCACGCCGATGGCCGACGTCTCCCTGCCGGAGTCCGGCCTCGTCCTCTGCCTGGAGAACACCGAGGACGGCTGCGCCTTGCGCATCGCGTCGCTCGCCCGTCCGGCGCGCCTCGTCCGCCGCGTCCGGCTCGACTGGTCCGAGTGGTGCGAGGCGGTCTTGCGGATGGGCGAGCAGTTCATCGGCGACCTGGACCAGTCGTCCGTGCCTCCCACGAGCCGGCGCGCGATCCGCGATCGCCTCCGCGCGCTCCGGCATCCGTCCCGCATGCCGCCGAAACGTCCGGTCGGGCCGCTCGGCCTCCGTCTCGGCGCGGCCGGACGGGCGCTGGTGCTCCAGCTGAACGACGGCTCCGGCCTGCTCGAGCGCGCGCCACGAGGGAGCTCCGCGGCCCTCGGCTCGCTCCTCGGGTCAGGGCGTATCTGGATCTCCGGCGCGCCCGACGGCTGGCACCTCGACGGCCCCGCGCTCCTCCACGTGCTCGAGCTGGTCCGCTGCGGCGAGGAGGTCCAGCGCGCGCTCGGCACTGGCGTCGAGGCCGTGGACATCCAGCTCCCCG